>Ga0209101_1003189_pt1 | contig 10133 bp, 8 predicted proteins | sample ConPoolayeCmetaG_FD_185481 | JGI IMG/M metagenome (GOLD analysis project Ga0209101, IMG submission 185481) | Hot spring microbial mat communities from California, USA to study Microbial Dark Matter (Phase II) - Cone Pool mat layer C metaG... ...
GAATGCCGGGAAATGGGAATCGAGATGCTCCCCCCCGACGTGAATAGAAGCCGGGCCTATTTCTGCGTGGAAAACGACCGCATTCTTTTCGGTTTGGCCGGAGTCAAGAACGTCGGTGTGGCCGCGGCCGAATCGATCGTCAAAGAACGCACCGAACGCGGTCCGTTCACGAGCATATATGATTTCTGCCAGAGAGTGGATCTTCGCCTGGTGAACAAAAAAGCTCTCGAAAGCCTTATCGCCTGCGGAGCGTTCGATTCACTGCACCCGAATAGAGCGGCCCTCTTCGACAATATAGAGCTTCTGGCAAGCCACGGATCTGCCGAGCGCAAACAGGCTGATATCGGGCAATCATCTTTATTCGGTTCGGCCGCCGGTGAATCCGCAACGTTGATGGCGCCTAAACTTAAGGAGATCGCTCCCTGGAGTGATTCCCGGAAAAGGGATATGGAAAAAAAGGTGCTCGGCTTCTATTTGTCCTCGCACCCCCTTGAGGACAATCTGCTCGAATACCGAGCCTTCACCGATACGTCACTGGATTTGCTTGAGGGTTTGCCGGACGGGCGCCGGATTATAATCGGAGGCGTGATTCAGGCCGTCCGGCATAGTATCAGCCGCAATAAAAAACCTTTCGCCACAGTGGTGATCGAGGATTTCAACGATTCGATCGAGGTTCTGGTGTTCGAATCGTTGATCGCCAAGAAGAAAAATTTGCTTGCCGAAGGCAACGCGGTTTTGATTCAGGGGATTTTAAGCACGAAAGAAAGCGAAAAGCCCAAACTCAAAGCCAACGATATAATTCCGCTCGGCGAGGCATTCGACGTTTTCAAGTGTAGTTTGCATCTTTATGTAAATGAAGTGGAAATGACCGAAGACAAATTGAATTTTCTTGAAAACGAACTCGGCAGACACTCGGGGGATGCTGATTTTGTTGTTCATCTGCGGGATGACGGCGCCGAACTGATTTCGCGCTCGAAAAAATACGCCGTTGACACCGGCCGAGAATTCGTCGAACTGCTGATGCACAAATTCGGCGAAAATAACGTCAAGCTTGTTCCCGATCAATGGCTCGCCGCAAATGGAACTTAGGAAATCAACCGCCGAACGCAAAAAGGAGGGTCAACGTATGACTGGATTTGTGGTCAGACTATCGTTCATCATCGGATTGAGCCTGTTGATATCGGCGGGGCATTCCTGCCGCAACCGAAAATCCGCGGCGATCGATACGATTGCCTGGAGGGAATACCAGGCCGGTCTGGCAGAGGCCGCCGCCGACGGCAAACGGGTGATGCTTTATTTTTGGAGGCCCGGCTGCGGCTGGTGCAGAAAGATGGAAAACAATACCTATGCCGATAAAGACGTGGCCGCTGAGATTCGGAAATATTTCGTGCCGATAAAAGTGAACGGGTGGTCAGACGAGTCAATGGACGCCCCCGGAGGGAAATTGAGCGGACGGATGCTGGCGACGAATTATCAAGTTGCCGGATACCCGCAAATATGGTTTTTGGAATCCGACGGCACGCCGATCAATTATTACCCGGGGTATGCCTCTATCGAAGATTTCAAGGTCGTGCTCGGGTATGTAGGTGAGGGACACTATAGAGATAAATCTCTCAAAGAGTACGCCGGAAGTATCGGCCGAGTATTTTGAACTGTCGGGCTGGTTTGATAGGAAAATATGCCTGACGAGCTGAAACGTTTTCTTGCCGATGAGCCTTTCTGGGCGGTCACTATCCTGATTTTGATGATCCTGCCGATGCTTGGGGCTGTTGCCTGGGTAATAATTCGGGCGGTTGGAAAGCGACCTCCCCCCGATCGACCCGATCGCTGGTAATTCCGTCACCGGCAGCGCTTTTTCGCCGCTGGATTGCTTATTGTGTCATGACTCCGATTATGGGGAAAGCCCCATATTTCATGCCCGCTGGTTACTTCTTGAGCTATTCCGTGGTTTAGATAAGTGGAGTAAGGATAATCGACTGGCCTACGGCTGCGCAATTATCGTGAGCCTTTCTCCGGGGAACGGATATTGCATTTGGTTCATGCGGTTCTCTAAAACCTCAGCCGTTAAGGAAATCAACTTCCTGCCGATAAATTTTGCAGGCACTTATTGAAAACGTAAAGTTTTCGGCAGGACAGGGGAAGGGTCTGGCGATGTCCAAAAAACGCAAACCCGGCCTCAAACTGCCGGAAAAAAACTGCTGGCACCTCTATAGCCTGCAGGCGCTGCAGCCTGAGAAATTTGTCAAGGTGGTAACCAAGATTCTCAAGCGCGACTACCTGCTGATCAAATAAACAACAATTATCATCTTGACAGGTTCGAGCGGTTCGTATAAATTTGCCACGGTTTTTTGGTATCCGGGAGGGAGTTATGTTTGGAACCAGATTTTCGCTCTTAATCGTGCCGGAAAGCACCGGTCGTGTTATCCGGAAACACCTGACCGGCTGGAAAATAATCGCCGCAGCCACGCTGATCGTTTTTCTGTTCATTACGCTATTTGGTTTTACAATCGGCTTTTTCAAGAGGAACGTGGATCACCATAAATTGGCCACGTTGAAAAGGGAAAATCGTTTCTTCGCCGAAAAAATAAAAGATTTGCAGGAATCGGTTGAATTGATTAAAGGCCAGATGGCCGGTATTATCAAGAAAGACGAGAACATCCGCCTGGTGTTCGATCTGCCGAGCATAGATCCCTCGATCCGCGAAGTCGGTATCGGCGGGCGCACGTTCGAAACCGCCGACATATTTTCACCGCTGGTGGATCAGGTTACCGTCATCGAAAACGATATCGAAAAGATCCTCAGGCAAATAAAATTGGAAAACGCATCTTTCACCGACGTCTACGATAAGCTCCAAAACAAACGTGAACTGCTGGACCATACGCCGTCGATCATGCCTGTCGAGGGATTTATAACCCGGGGGATCGGCATGCAAATCAATCCGGTCACCGGTTTTTACCAGATGCATAACGGGGTGGACATTTCGGCCGAACGCGGCACGCCGATACATGCCCCGGCCGCCGGCAGAGTGGTTTCCGCAGGCTGGGATCAAGGACTCGGCAATTCAATAGTGATCGATCACGGTTTCGGGATGGTCACGGTCTATGGTCATCTGAGCCTGATCAAAGTCCGCCGCGGTGACACCGTCAAGCGTATGGATGTCATCGGTTTTGTGGGCTCGACCGGTCAATCGACCGGCCCTCACCTGCATTACGAAGTCAGAAAAAACGGACAGCCGGTCAATCCGATGAATTTTGCAGTCAAGACCGCGCTCTATACTCCCTAAACCGGAACCGGCGTTTATCGCATTTTTGCCCCGTTGATGCGGGGCTTTTTATTGAAACAATTCCGGCAGAAATATTGGTTGACCCGATTGATGAAAAGCCGATTGGACACAATTCAATATAAAACGATAAAGAAGATGTGGCTGGCGCTGATCATGACCGGCTTCATATTCATTATCGAGGTCGCCGGCGGGATTCTTGCCAATTCGCTGGCGCTGCTTTCCGATGCCGGCCATCTGTTCGCCGATTCGATGGCCATCGGCTTTTCTTTGGCAGCCCTGTATCTGGCCGGTTTGCCGGCCAATCCGCGCAAAACGTTCGGGTATCATCGGGTGGAAATTCTCGCCGCAATTCTGAACGGCTTGTCGCTTCTGGTAATCTCGACCCTGATATTCTGGGAGGCATATCAAAGGATCGGCGCACCGGAGGAAGTTAAAAGCCTCCCTTTGCTGGTCGTAGCCGTTGTCGGGCTGGCCATCAATCTATGGGTTCTGCTGATGCTTCACCCGATGGCCCGACACAACCTGAACGTGCGCTCCGCTTTTCTACATGTAATTGGGGACATGCTGTCGTCCATAGGAGTGATAGCTGGGGCCGTTATTATTACTCTTACTGGCAATCGCCTTGTCGATCCGATCATATCCATTTTAATCGGCCTAATGATCCTAAGAGGGGCTTATGGGGTTTTGCGCGATGCGGTCCATATTCTTCTCGAAGGCTCGCCGATCGGTATAGATTTGCGGGCGGTGGCGGCCGACATTCTGGCGACGCCGGGTGTTTCGGCCATAAGCGATTTGCATATCTGGACGCTTTCCTCGCGTAATAACATGCTTATGGCCAATCTCACCATCGCCGGCGACAGCCCGCATTTCGGCCGGAAAATCCTTGATCGGGTCAATGCGGTTCTTGCCGAAAAATACGGCATTCGTCATACGACGTTGCAGCTTGAATGCGAATGCTGCCGCAAACCGGCCGAATCGGCCGGCCGGACGGAAAAAAACGGCGGACCGCTGACAGATAATACCTGTTGCAATCTTCAGAATAACATTCCGCCCCGGAATAACACCTCATTTTAGACCCGGCCGTTTACAACCGATAATGCTGTAGGGGCGCTTAAGCCCCACGGATAATAATTCTATAATTCGACCGGTGCGGCCGAAAGGAGCATAACCATGTCAATCGTGATGGAAATAATCGAATGGATGGATATGACGGGGGAGGATATGATCTATCGGTATCCCCCCGAAGGCTCGGCGGACATAAAGCTTGGCGCGCAGGTTATAGTGCGGGACTCGCAATCGGCCGTATTTTTCCGTAGCGGTCGCGCCTATGATGTGCTGGGTCCCGGCCGCCACACGTTGACCAGCCTCAACCTGCCTTTGCTGACCCGCGCCCTTTCGATGACTTGGGGTTTCAAATCGCCGTTTCGCTGCGAGGTCTATTTTATCAACCATAAAGTGTTCACCAACCTCAAGTGGGGAACCAAAGACCCTGTTGCTTTCCGCGACCGGGAATTGGGGCTTGTCCGCCTGCGGGGCTACGGCGCCTATACCTGCCGGATAGTCGAACCGCTGGCTTTCATAAACTCATTGGTCGGCCGCGAGGCGCGCTTTACGACTTCCGATATATCCGAATATCTGAGAGATGTCATCGTGGCCAGGATCAACGATATGTTCGGTGAAAGGCTCGATACGATATTCGATCTGCCGGCCAACTACGACGAACTCGGCCGCGATCTAAGACTCCGCATTTCAACCGATTTCCGAAAATACGGTCTCGAATTGATCGATTTCTTCATCACTTCGATCACCCCGCCCGACGACGTCCAAAAAATGATCGATGAAAAATCTTCCATGAAAGCCGTCGGCGACCTCAATAATTTCCTCAAATACTCGTTAGCCAAGGCCATGTCCGCGGGGGGCAACGCCGCCCAAACCGGCACCGGCATAGGCATGGGAGCGGGCGTCGGGCTGATGGTTCCGGGAATATTTCAGGATGCCTTGGGGCAGAAGCAAGCCGAGCCCCAAAAAGAGCCGCCCGCCGCCTTGATTTGTCCCCAATGCGCCGCCGAAACGCCGGAAAATTCGCGTTTTTGTTTCAAGTGTGGATATCAACTCATGACGGTAACAGCCTGCCCCGACTGTAAAGCCGAATTGCCGGCGGCTGCCAATTATTGCCCCAGCTGCGGCCGCAAAATCGTCGAAAAGACCGTTTGCCGTCATTGCGGATTCGAACCGTCGCCAGCGGCGAAATTCTGCCCGAAATGCGGCAATAAGCTCGGCGATGACCAGTAGCAATCTGATTTACAATTGCCCCGGTTGTGGCAATTCGTCGCGGGCACCCGAAGGTGCGACGGTCAATCGATGCGAATATTGCAGCTTGATAGTCAGAATAGCCAAACCGGGGACTATCCTTAAATATTTTTACGCGCCGAAATTGGATTCCCGAAGCGCCCGCTCGGCCGCCGACCGCTTCCTGAAAGACAATGAGCAGCGGCTCACCGGCGCGGTCGTCAATATCCGTTTCTATTACCTGCCTTTCTATAGATTCCGGGGATTGGCCGTCGATTATCTTCGCACCGAAGAAGTGATCGAAATCCCCGATGGCGACGGTCTTGTGGAAAAACGGCGAAAATTCATCCTGAAAGGCAAAGATTTCGATATAACCTTTCCCGCGTTCGACGAGGTGGATTTCGGCTTGGTTTCGCTCGGAATAAGGCCTGCCGCCGTACCCCTATATGCCGAACAACCGGTATTGCCGGAAGGCGGCGTGATCGTGGGGTCGGCGCTGACCGGCAGCCAAGCCCGTGAACTCGCCTTGAAACAGCATGAAGCCAATCTATCTTATTACGACAAAGCGGAACCGCTGTGTCAGGCCATGATCGGGGGCCAGATATCAGTCGTTTATTTTCCTATCTGGGTCATAAACCATGAATTCGCCGGTGTTCAAAAAGCGGTGTTCGTCGATGCTCTTGCCGGTCGGGGCTATCAATCGCTGGATTATCCGTTCAACTACGATGGTCCGCCATCCACCCAGAAAAATTCGATTTTCATCAAACCTGAAAGACATCAATGTCCCAATTGCGGAGCCGATTTGGCTGAATCGCAATTTTCTCTTTTTTTCGGCTGCAAAAACTGCCGGCGATCTTTCCTGCTCGATCAATCGGGGCTGAAACCGATAACCCCACAGGTCGCCGATGGCGCGGTGGCTCCCTATTGGCGGTATCATCTTGAAATCAAGTCGGGAAAAGCTTATAAAAAGGTGGCGGATTACAGCGAGCTGCTGGTTTCGGAGCTGTCGTTTATGGCTAAAGATAAAAGGGAAAACCCGTTTTATTTATATGCGCCGGCCTTCCGATCGGCGGATGTCGGGCGATGGGCGGAGGCCGCTTTAAGAATGTTTCGCTCTCAGCCGAACTGCCGACTTGAAAACAAACTGCCTCCTGATCACGCCGAAGTCACTATCGCGGAAGCCGAGGCGCGGGAAATGGCCGTCTTTTTATGGCAGGTGTCAACCTACCGTTACCCAAACCTTCGGGATATGACCGCGGTCGTGCGGAATTCATTGCCGGAAGCCGGAGAATTGGTCTGGTTTCCCCAGTCGGACATCGATCTGATAAATAAGGCCGCGGCATTCCGGGCGGTCAACACGATCAAAAAATGAAGCTTTACGGTGCAATCGATATCGGCACCAATACCGTCCTCTGCCTTGCGGGATATATGGAAGAGGGGCACCTGCGGGTCGTAATCGACAATCGCCATCACTATCGCGCCGGCCGCAGATATGATGCGGCTGGAAATTTATCACCGGAATACAAGCAAAACCTGTATCGAGCGTTGCGCGATTCTTTGAACGAGCTGTCCGGCTGCGGTGACAGTCTGCGGATCGTGGCCACCGAAGTGCTGAGGAAGGCTGAAGACGGCGCCGCCTATGCCGCCGAGTTGAGCCGTGAATTCGGGGTGAATATCGAAATCATTAGCCCGGAAAAGGAAGCTGCCCTCGGTTTTCTCGGGGCGACGAACGATCTTGCTGTTGCCGATGAACTTATAGCCGTTCTCGATATCGGCGGCGGCTCGACAGAGCTTGCCGTAGGCGCCGGCAAAAAGATTCGAAATTGGCAAAGTATCAAGATAGGAGCGGCCGCTCTGGCCGAGGAAATCGGTTATGAAGAACCGCTCGACCGATATCTCGAACGGGCGGATGACCTGCTGAAAAAATCCGACTTTGGGCGATTGCTGGCGGTAAAACCTATTTCGATCATCGCCATCGGCGGTTCGGCCGTGACGCTGGCGATTTACGCCGCTGGCTTGGGAAAATACCCGGGCTCATGGCCCAAAGGACTCGGTTTGAAGGTAGACGAATTGAATTCACGGCTTAGGGAGCTGACTTCTCTGACGATTGACGAGCGGCGGGAAGCCATTTCGTTCGATCGCGCCCGCGCCGATATAATCGTGCCGGGGGGGACTATATTGCTGTCATTCATGAGAAACTTTGGCGTCGATTTCATGGCGGTCTCGCCGGGCGGGTTGCGTCATGGATTATTGTTGGAACAATTAGGCCGATTAAAGACTTGATTTAATATGCAGAACCGCTATTTTAGCTTGAAACGCGGGAGGATGTCTGATAAGATTGATAAGGTGAATGATTGGAACAACTTAATTGGTGGAAGCTTGTCGGACATCCGCAGAATCAATATCCTATATATAATCGCCGTTTCAATGAGCGTAATCGCAGGTTTTTGCATCGTTATTTTCGGATGCAGCAACCCTGCGAAAAGCAGATCGCCCGAGCTGTATAACCTTATATGTCCCGATTCACTGCAAAAGGGAAGCCCCGATACCTCGTACATTTTCGTGAGCGCCCGCGATCCTCAGGGACTTGCCAATATCGATTCGGTTTATTTCACTGTAACTCGTCCCGATGGCAGCTCCAACGGCTATAGGTTTTATCTTCTCGACAACGGTTTGGCCGGCGATTCGACGGCCGGCGACGGCGTCTATACTATCGGGATTCAGGCGCCGTCGATCAACAACCAGACGGGCGACTATACTTTTCGTTTTCGGGCTTTTGATCTTGACGGCAACGGTTCGCCCGAGTTGACGAAATCGGTCAATGCCTTTGACTGGCCCGGCCCAGTGCTTTCGCGGCTGAATATAGTTTTTTTCCCAAACGGAATCGATCACCTGCTGGTCGCCGTCCGCCTTTTCGATATCGACGGACTGGCGGATATCGATAGCGTTTGGTCGAGCCTTTATTTCGATTCCTCCGATTTTTGGGGAACGTATCTTTTGAACGACGAAGGATATGCCGGTGACAGCATTTCGGGCGACGGCCGGTATTCCCGGGAAATTCCGGCTGCCGGCGGAGATTTCGTCCCCGGCCGATATTTCGTGCGATTGAGCGCGGTCGATTTTGAAGGCAATCCTGCCCGAGGTATAGATACGATTATTCATATCCAAAACTATAAGCGAAGTTTCGCAAGGAGAAATGTGTCCCAATGAACCATCGAATAATCCAGGCCGCCGCCGCAGTCGATTTCTTGATCATGACATCGCTTGCGGCCGCTTTCATGAGTTATGCGCTCGATGATCCCTATCAAGGCATTACCTCCAATTCGGTGATCGATATCGCTTTCGACGGCACCGGCGTCTGGTTGGGCACGGGAGGCGGTGCTTCTTATTCGAGCGACGGCGGTTTGACTTGGCTGACGTTCAATGGCCGCTCCGGTCTGCCCAGCGAACAGGTTTCGGCGCTTGGCGCGGGACTTCATCTGGGCGTGCCGCACGTCTGGGTAGCCACATCGCATACCGAACAGGTTCAGGGCAACTCATATCCATTCGGCGATGGTTTCGTGCGGACCTTGAATCACGGAGTAAGCTGGGATACCATCCGCTATCCGCAACAAGGCATCGGTTACGGCAAATTATCCTACGATATCGAAGTGTTCAGGGGTCATATTTTCAGCGCTTGTTTTTATGGTGGGCTGATAAGATCTACCAACGGCGGACTGGCTTGGGAAAACTTCTATCTTAACGCCAACGACAGCCTCGATCTTTTCAACGAAAACTATAATAATTACACTAACCGCTACTTTTCGGTAAAGATCGATACCACGGAACTTCCCGATACGATTTCTCTTTGGGCAGGCTCGGCGTTCGGCATAATCCGATATGTTTTCACCAATTACGGCAACACGGCCGTGAAACAGGATACGGCCTGGCAACTTTATTTCAACGCCAACGACACGGTTCCGCTTGACCATCGCCTGCCGGGCAATTTCGTGGTGAGCCTCGGCGTCAACAAAATCGATACGATAACCTATCTCTGGGCCGCCTGCCGCCCCGGTTACGGCGCAAGCGGTCAGGACTACGCCGTCGCCTACTCAACCGATAGGGGCATACACTGGACCAAACCGTTAAACAAACCCGCTTGGGATTTTGCCTTTATCGGCGAGACGACCTTTGTCGCCTTCGGCGACGATCGACTCTCCGATCGCGGCTACGGGCTGGCGATCGGGATCAGGGACTCGCTAACCGGCGACTATCCGAACTGGACTTATGTAACCTCGGTGATCGATACCTCCGGCAGAAAAAGATATTTCGAATCGCCTTTTTATTGCATCGAGATCATCAACGGCGAAATCTGGGCGGGGGGAGCCGATGGTGTGATCAAATCAGGGGATCTCAACGCCGGCTGGTCGGTATTCCGTTCCGAACTGTATGCCGATGATCATTATGCCTATCCATCGCCGTTTTCACCATATTCTTCGACCCGGCGGGGAAGCACCATCCATTATAAACCGGTGGCCGACGCTACGGTTACCATAAATATTTATGATTTCAATCTCGACTT
>Ga0209101_1003190_pt1 | contig 10129 bp, 9 predicted proteins | sample ConPoolayeCmetaG_FD_185481 | JGI IMG/M metagenome (GOLD analysis project Ga0209101, IMG submission 185481) | Hot spring microbial mat communities from California, USA to study Microbial Dark Matter (Phase II) - Cone Pool mat layer C metaG... ...
GATGACGTGGACGCGGTTCTGATCGTACTACCGCATCATCTCCACCATCCGGTCGGGATGGCGTGCCTCGAGGCGGGCCGACACGTGCTGATGGAGAAACCCTTGGCCAACACGGAACAACAATGTCTGGAACTGATCGAGGCGGCCGAACGTCGAAACCGGATTCTGATGGTTGGCTATGTTCAGCGGTACAATCCCCTCGTGGTCAAGACGCGGGAGATGATTCAGGTCGGCACGTTAGGCGACGTCTTCCAAGCCTCGATATGGACCGAACAGTGGACGCGGTTTCCGGAGGAGAAGAGCTGGGGCCACCGGATGGCGACCCTGGGCGGGGGACAACTTTTCAGCCACGGGTGTCACTATGTGGATCTGCTGCTCTGGTTTCTGGGCCGGCCGGTCAGCGGGACGCACAGCGGGACGAATTTCGGCACGCCCTGGATGGAACGGGAGGGCACGAGCCATCTGGTCATGCGATTCGAAAATGGATCGCTGGGGTATCACTTTGGAACGTGGGGGGCAAGGGGATCTCGGCTCCAGTTTAGCTGCCACGTGCACGGCACGAAGGCCATGCTGGATACCCGGTTGAAGGAGGGAAAGATCTTTCTGACGACCTGGGAGAAGGGGGAAACGCTGATTTACGAGGCCGATCCCGGAAAACATACCCGGCGCCAGATGGAACATTTTCTGAGCTGCCTTGAGCGCGGGCAAAAACCCCTGACGGATGGCCGGACCAGTCTCCAGAGCTTGCGTGTCATCTGGCGACTCTACGAGGCGGAAGAGCAGGGAATCGTGGCTGACCTGCGGGGACTTGGGTTGGAGGATGCCCAGGCCGGATAACGAACGCAGGGTCAGAGGTATTGGCGCGGTTTTTCATCCCGCACCTGGGCCAGGAGTTCGATATAGGGTTGGATCGGGCTGGCCTGGATTTTCGCCCAGAGAACCTCTTCGACCTGGAAAAGTCCGACCGACTGGGCCATCCGGACGGTGATTCGAATAGGGCGTTGCTCGCCGCGAAGGATCTCAACCTTTTCCACGGCCGATGCCGAGTAGCGATGAATATCGCCGACCCGGACGGTCTCCTGGCGCATCATCGGGATTCGGGCCCGGCCCTTCGCCATATCACACCCATCGGCAACGGGGATCAACCCGGCTTCCAGTGAGTGAATGGTTCGATGACCCATATGGCCGATGATCCCCTCGAGGGCCACGGAACGAAGGGCGATGCGGAGGGGGAGAGCGTCGGGGAACGCCTCGGCGAGGATGCGGTCCAAGATGGGGAGAGCAAGCGCCGCGCTGTGTTCTTCGTGGGCATCCCGGCAGACCGACATGCCAATGTCGTGGAGGAAAGCGGCAAGGAGAACAGCCACACGCGCCTCCTCTGGGGTCGCCAGACCCTCCCGTTCGAGGGAGAGAGGAACGCCTGCCTCGCCGAGAATCTGAGCCATGCGCAAGGCGTTCCAAGTGACCAAGCGCATGTGGACGGGGCCGTGGTCATTGTAGCCGAGTCGGACGATCGAGACGGTGTTGGCGTATTCCTGAAGGGCGTGAACCTCCGGATCCCCGATGAGCCGCTCGACAATGCGACGCAACAGGCCGTCCAGGGAGTGAAGGAGACGGCGGTCGAGGGCGACTTCCTTGGGGGATTTCATTGGGATCCGGTGCGGTTCTTGACACCGACCGGTATTGATGCCATCATAGAGTCGTTTTTCCGGCGGCGTAGCTCAGTTGGCAGAGCAGAGGAATCATAATCCTTGTGTCCGGGGTTCGAGTCCCTGCGCCGCCACCAGGCTTAGGCACGTTCAACCGTGATGGCGGGATCTACTTTTTCCCGAAGATAACGTTCAATGCCCCCCTTGAGGGTGGCCATGGCGTGCGGGCACCCACCGCAGGCCCCTTTGAGTTTGAGCTTCACCGTGTGCCCGGTAATGGAAACCACCTCCAGATCGCCACCGTCGGCCTGAAGCATCGTCCGCACTTCGTCGAGGGTCGTTCTGATTTTTTCTTCCATGGCTATCCTTTCCTTCCCCCTTATCATACACCCCAGCAGCTGACCGCGCGATGTTTTTTTGCCCGGCGTGGGCCACGACCGAGGGGAGACCCCGGCTTTGGAACCCGGACGGTTGAGGGCGACGCACGCATCGCGACCGCCTTTGGGCTTGCTAGGCGCGTGGAGCGAACGGATAATGAGGCGCAGTCGAACGCAAAACCGCAAAGGAGGCACCATGCGCAAACTCAAGGTGGCAATGATCGGTGGCGGCGGAACAGGCAGTTTCTTCGGAAAGGTCCATTTCCGGGCGGTCTCTCTGGACGGCACTCGGGAAGTGACGGCCGGGGTTCTCCGGCATGATCCGAAGGCGGCGTTGGAAGCGGCCCAGGAATGGGGCATTCAGGGATATCCGGATGTGCCCACCATGTTGAAAGCCTGGAAGGCGGGCGAGGTGGAGCTCGACTATGCCGTGGTTACCACGCCCAACTACGCCCATTACGCGGCGGCCAAAGCCTGTCTCGAGGCCGGACTGCCCGTCCTGTGTGAAAAGCCCATGACCCTGACGGTGGCTGAAGCGGAATCCCTGGCCCGCTTGGTCAAGAAAACGGGGCTGCCCTTTGTTCTGGCCCACACCTATACCGGTCATCCTATGATGATGTTTGCCAAGACCCTCGTTGCCGAAGGGGCCATCGGCGAAGTCCGAAAGGTCGAATCCTGGTACAATCAAGGCTGGCTGGCCACCGCCCTCGAACAGACCGGACAGCGGCAGGCTTCGTGGCGGACCGATCCCAAGCGAACAGGCATTTCGAACTGCGGCGGTGATATCGGCACGCACGCCTTTATTGCCGCGACGTGGGTCACGGGGCTCGCCATCCGGAAGGTCAGCGCCCGACTCAACATCTTCGTCCAAGGGCGCAAGCTGGACGACGATTTCAACGTCTTGGGCGAGCTTTCGAACGGTGGCATGGCCCTCATCACCGCCACCCAGATTGCGATCGGCTACAAAAACGATAACGGCTTCCGGATCTATGGCACCAAGGGTTCCCTCGAATGGCATCAGGAGCGGGCGGAAAAGTTGCTGGTGCGTCGTGGGACGGCCGACGAAACGTTCTGGATCGGCGCGGGCGGCTATCCTCCGTCGGTCGCCTCCTACCTTCGGGCGCCGGCCGGCCATCATGAGGACTTCTTCGAAGCCCTGGCCAACCTTCACACGACGATGGAGCGGATGATCCGGCGCCGGAATGGCGAGGCCAATGTTCCGGATCCGTTCCCGCATCCGGGCGTGGAGGAGGGTGTGGCCGGGATGCGATTTGTGAAGGCCGCGGTCGAGAGCTCGAAAAAGAAGGGGGCCTGGACGAAGGTTTAAGGCGCGGCCAACCGTTCGGCCACGGCCTCATCCAGAAGTCGGTAGATCAGAGCGCACTCGATGCCCGAAATCGGCCCCATGTGGCCGGGCGGGAAGGGGATGCGGACTTCAGCATCAGGAAGCGTCCACGACTGGGGGATTACGATCGTTTCGGGACCCGCGTTATTGGCGGGTTGGTTCAGGTCGGCGGTATAGGTGGCCACCGCCAACTCGAGTCCGGCGTTCCGAATAGCGGCGTGGTAGTCCTCCAACGGTGTGCTGATGCCAACATAGCCGAACCAGACGATTGCGTCCCCTGGTTTGAAGGACCGGTTCAACACACCATGAGGCGTTTGTCAAACGACGTTGACGGGCGTCCAAGGCGAGCGGCGGGGGCGGTGGATCTCGGCGAGAAGGAAATGGGCGCAGGAGGCGAGGCCGACGGGGCGGCCGAGGCGGAGTCGTTCGGCGATACGATCCGCAGCCTGCGAGAGGGGACGCTGAACCGACTCGCTTCGGAGATTCGCGAGCGTCTGTTCGCTGGCGCCCAGATAGAGGTAGGACAACCGACCGGCCGGAACGGGGGCACGGCAGGGGAAGAGAAGCCTCCGTTCCTTTCTCCAGAGCATTTCCTAAAGAATTCCGGGGTGAAACCCCCTCCGGGTGAGGGGTCGGTGTATTCCAGACACCAAAGCCATCCATGGACGACATTCACCAAGGTGTTGACGCATGCCTCCTCAGCCTCTCCGGAGGAAGCACCGTTGTCGAACCAATGATTCACCGGGAGGTCGGGCGGTGCGCCGGCCCGGGAGGCGAAGAGAAGAACCATCCGTTCCCCTTTCCTGAAGTGGCTCAACCAGTTCAGTTGGTGGCCTTGGCCAAATCCTCCGACCCAGAGGCGACGGCGAAGAGCCCGATGTCGAAGGGGCCGGCTATGCGGGGCTGCTCCTCTCCCCGGAGAGCATTGGCCAAGCCTCCGGAACGGTTGAGAAGTTCTTCGGCAAAGGTCTGTTGAAGACCGTACGGGACGGTAATCAACAGGTTGGTGGCCCGAATGGTTTGATCGGCCGATGCCTCGGCGGTGCGGAGGATCGAGGGGAGGCCAGCCCGTACATCCGCCAACCGGATTTCGAAGCGCCGATCGAAGGAAACCTCTGTTCGGGCGGAGACGATGGCCTGGCGTTCTTGCGTCCGTGCTGGCTCCACTCCGAGCACTAGGGCGGCGGGGAACGCAAGGAAAAGAGAGGAAAACCGACGGGAGCTACTCATTATGCGGAGGCCTGGGAATAGAGGCCGTGTCGAAGGCAGGTGTGGTAAATGGCCGCCAGATTGACCAGCGGAGTACAGGGCGAAAGATTGTTGCCTTCCTGAAGAATGAACCGGCCGCCCTCCATGATGCCGGAGCGGAGAATCCGCAGCGTTTCTGCCGCGCATTCCGCGGGGGAGGCGGAAAGAATAAGGGGGACGGGCCGACTGCCAAAGATTTCTACGCCGGGCCTCAACTCCCGCCGCAGGACACCGTGATCCACGGGAAAGCCCGTGTCGAACTCGGTGACGCCCAGTTCGTCACGGATCGTCCGGAAATGGCGGGTGGCATCGCCGCAAAGGTGGCTCCCGCGCGTGCCGAATGGGGCGTCAAACATCGCCTCGTAATGCAGGCGGTGGACCGGGAGTACCCATTGCCGGTAGGTGTCGAGTCCGATGAGCTGAATGGAGTCGTCGGCGAAAAAGCCGTGGGAGAGCCGGTCCGACTTCCCCGCTCGCCGGAGCAGCGCCCTGTTTCGGCGCAGCACCTCGCGTGTGATTTTGTCGAGAACCCGGCTTGCTTTCGCGGGGTCTTCGCCGAGGAGAATGAAGAAATCGGTTCCGAACAAAGCGGCGGCTGCGGTGACAGGACCATCGAATTCCAGGGTGAAGGGGTAGGCCCGAACAGGCCGGCCGAGGTGGAATCGGCCGCGGGTGGCTCGGATCAGTTTTTCCTCGAACGCGAGGCGTTCCTGAATGAAGGGGTTAGCAAGCGGATTCGAAAAGTCCATAGCCAGAAAGCGATCCACATCTCCGATCCCGTAGCAAGGTTCGCGGGCGGGCACCTGGCCAGGTTTCAGGGAAAGGTGGGCGCTGAAGTAGAGCGCATCGTAGGTATTTTGAACGTCGGGTGCGCAGACCCATTCCTCCGGCAGAGCTGCCGGCATGTCGCTGACCTGGCTGAAGGTTGTCCGCTGGATTTTCTGTAATCGGATCCGGATAGCGATATGGCGGTCCGGATCATAGATGTAGTCCTCGAAGGTCCACCCCTCGGGGATTGAGATCGGGACCGAGAAGAACATAACGCACGTTGGCATTCCAGCGAAGGGGGACGCGGATCGGACGGCGATCGTAGTAAGCCTTTCACAGGGCCGCCTTTTCCGCGTCTGAGGGTACGGGGTAGGGGAGATTGATGAGGGGGATCCTCGGTGAGCCGAACGTTTCCTAAGCGTCTTTGGGCCTCTTAATAATACGCGTTTCCGTGGCGAAAGCAAGCGGCGGGGCGCGTGTGCGAGCGCGTCATAAGCGAGAAGGAATCGGGGGGGGCGATGGCGATTGCGATGCGTTCATCATGCGAGGGTGTTCCTGGAATGGAAAGGGGCACGGCGCACGGCAAGGGGGTTTGGAGAATTCACACCTAATAGAGAAGCGACCGGAAATTGGGGACTCGCACGGCCAGGATCCGTTCCGTCTGCGGGAGCCGGCGGCAGTCAGGTCCTGCGCCACGGAAAACGACATGCAGATCAGGGCCCCGGATGGCCATAGCCGGACCGGTCTGGACCGGAAGGTCGTCCCGTGGGGCCGTTAGAAGGCCAGCGAACGACCAGTCCACCAGATTTTTCGAGAAGTACAGCCCAAGGGCGCGGGCCTCATCGGCCGGAAGCCCGGGCTTGAGTGAGGAAGCCGCCGCTGGGCGGCTCAGACTGTCCGTGACCCGCTGGGCCGCCGTCCAATAACAGCGCGAGGCGTCGTCGTAGAGGACATCGAATTTTCGATGGCCTCCAGGCCATGGCAAGAAGACAAACGGGACCCCCGAGGGAGCCTGATAGGGCTCCAGGAGGGGGGGACACTCGTCGCCCCGAAGGGTCAACCGCAGGAGAACCGCCAGATTGGACCGGTGAACACCGGCCCGCAGGACAACCCAGAGCGAACGGCCCGAAGGATCGTACCACTCATGGGTGGGATCGCCGATGCCGAGCACGTGAGCGTCATCCCAACCCACGCAGGGCGCGAAACGTCCTTCGCCGATAGGATTTCGTCCGTTTGGCTGTGGGGTTGGATAAAAAGGGATGCCAAGACCCGGCCAATCGGTTCGTCCGAACCATTCCGCGAAGGTTTTCTCGGGTTCGGAGAAGGTCCATGCTTTGGGCGACAGCAGATTGGCGCCCAGTCGTCCTTTCAGAACGACCGGGCAGAGGAGGGAGCCAGGCCATCCGAAGAAGGGCTCGGGCCGCGTTTTCATGAAGGCGGCGTAGAGGAATCCTTGATGAATCCAGGTGTTGGCGGGCCCTTGTGTGAAGAGGCCACCCTGCTCATTTTCCGGGGTTAGGGGCTCGGGCTTGGACCAGGTGGTTCCGCCGTCGAAAGATCGAGCGGCCATGAGATTCCCCTTGTGACCAAGCGCGTACAGCGTCTCGCCGTCGCGGAAGAGTCGGACAAAGGCAAAGGGGAGATCGGCGGTGACCTGCCAGGTCTCTCCCTTGTCGCGGGAGATGATAATCCGAGTTTGAACAAGGTGATGATGCGGGTAGAGGCGACCTTTGGGACCGGGCAGTTTTTTGACGCCGGGGCCATGGAGGTGGATCGCGGCGACGAGACGTCCGCTTGGGATCGCCAGGAGAGCGGGGTTGGCCTGGTAGATTTCCGCCTCGGGTGGCTGCTGGTAGAGTTTGACGGGACGGGCGTCCAATATGACTCCGCGGGCCGAATCGGATGACGCGCCCTCTGGCATGCTTGCTGCTCCTTGAGGGAGGCCGTTGGATTAGCGGAAGGGAGCCCACTCCGGCTCGTTTTCGAAAATCCAGCGGTAGTAGTCCTTGCCTCGAAGTTGTTCGGCGGCGGCTTCGTCCACAATGACGGTGCATCGTGGGTGAAGCTGGAGCGCGGAGGCGGTTACCCACGCGGTGATCGGGCCTTCTACCGCCTGGGCGAGGATGTAGGCTTTTTCTTCTCCCGTAGCGACCAGCAGACAGCGCCGGCTTTCCAAAATGGTACCGACCCCCATTGTGAGCGCGCGCGGAGGTACTGCCTCCCACCGACCGCCAAAAAGAAACGCATTCTGTCGGCGGGTCGCGGGAGTCAGGGCTTTCTCGCGGGTTCGGGATTGGAGAGCCGAGAGCGGCTCGTTGAATCCGATATGGCCGTCACGCCCGATGCCCAGGAGTTGCAGGTGGATGCCGCCGCAGAGCCGGATGGCCGCCTCGTACGCCTCGCATTCGGCGGTCAGATCGGAGGCCTGGCCATTGAGGAAGTGGATGTGATCGGTCGGAATGTCCACGTGGGAGAAAAACTGGTCGGTCATCACCTTCCGGTAGGAGCCGGGATGATCAGGCGGAAGGCCGATGAATTCGTCCAAGTTGAAGGTGTGGCAGCGGGCAAAGGAGAGTCCTTCATTCCGGTGTATCTCGACCAGACGGGCATAGATGGCCTCCATGGTGCGGCCGGTGGCGAGTCCGAGCACGGCATTGGGACGGCTGCGCACCTCGTGCGCGATGACGCGGGCCGCCAGATGGGCCGCCTCGTCTGGTGTCGGTTGGATAATGACTTCCATCAGGGCAGACCGAATTCTTTGGCGTTTTGCGGACAGGAGGGGATGACGGGGCGATCCGGCAGATGTTCCCGAAGCAGGGCCTGCTCGTCGAGGTCATCCGTCAAGGGAAGCGCGACCTGGCCGCCAAGAGCGGCGGAGCGTTGGAAGGCCAGCATCAATTCAGCGCCCTGGCAGGCATTTTCGAAAGCGCAGGGGTGGACCTGTCCGTCGTCCAACCATCGGGCGATATCGGCGATGTAGGGAGGCATGTCGAGATCGTAATTCATGGCGCCTTCGCCGCTTTCGTAGCCGTACTGGCGGGTGACGGCTCGCCAGCCGCCATTGGTCAGGACTTCGGCGAATCCTTCCGTTCCCTGAGCCCCCATTCGGCATTTGCCCCACCACTTGGCGACTTCGGGCTGGTCGGGTGCTCCGGCTCCGCACTCGTAAAGGCCCCGGATGCCGTTGGCAAACTGGACGACGCCCGCGATGTAATCGGGCGACGGATGGTTGTCGGTCAATTTCGCGCGGCCAGCGGCCTGAGCCATGACCCAGTTGGCGGCCGGCCGGCCGGCGTAGTCGCGCGTGTAATCGAAGAGGTGGGACAGCATGTGGGTCATCCAGCCGGTGGCGGTCCCGTACACCGTGTGAATACGGCCCAGGGCTCCGGAGGCGATCCGCTCGGCGGTTTTTCGGTAATGGACGCCGTAGCGGTGCTGATGGCTGACCACGGCCTTGACGCCGGCCTGTTGGATGAGCGTCCGCATCTGACGGAGTTCCCGGCTGGTGAGGGCGACCGGTTTTTCAAAGGCGATCAGACGGGCGCCAGCCTCGATTCCGATCTCCACCATGGGCAGCCGGAGATGGGGAAGGGTGCAGAAACAGAAGACATCGGGCTTCAGCGTCCGGGCAAGCGTGGCCGCTTCGGTACCGCCCGTGACGCCAGGGCCGAGGCGCTCAAGCCCGGACGAGACGCGGGAGGGGTCAATGTCGCAAAGACCCACCACCGTGAAACGGGGGTTGGCCTGGAAGGCCAGGGCGTGGTGCATGCCCCGTTTTCCGGCGCCGACGACAAGGACACGATAGGGGGTGCTCATGGTGGCGATTCCCGGAGAGGCGGTTAGGCGTGGGCTTTATCCCACTCCAGGCACTTTTCGATCACGTAGTCCACCTCCGCCGCTTCCAGCTCGGGGTACATGGGGAGGCTGATGCATGTGGCGGCATTGCGTTCCGCGTTGGCGACCGACCCGGCGATGCGGGCCTGCTTCCCCCACGGGAATCCGGCCTGCTTGTGAATGGCAATGGAATAGTGGGTTTTGGCGTCAATGCCATTTTTCACCAGAAACTCGAGGAAGGGATCACGGAGGGCGGGATCCTTCGTTTCAATGACGTAGAGGTGAAAGACGTGGCGATAGCCGGGACGGACATAGGGAAGGGTGAAGCTCTTGGCGGACTGCAATCCCTTCGTATATCGGGCGGCCCATTGGATTCGCCGGTCGTTCCACTCGTGAATATGCCGGAGCTTGGCGCTCAGGATGCCGGCATGGAGATCGTCGAGCCGGCTGTTGAAGCCGAAGCTGTGGACGTTGCGTTTGTTAGACCCGTGGTTGCGCAGAAGGCGGATGCGTTGATCCACATCTTCTCGGCGGGTGACGACGGCTCCCCCGTCACCAAAGGTCCCGAGGTTTTTCTGAATGATGAAACTCGTCGTGGCCGCGTCGCTGAGATGGCCGATGCGGAAGGTATCGCCGGCGGCGTCGATGGCCTGGGCATTATCTTCGATGACGAGAAGGTGGTGACGGTCGGCGATCTTTCGGATGGCCGGCATATCGGCGCACTGGCCGTAGAGATGGACTGGGATGATGGCCTTGGTCTTCGGTGTGATGGCGGCTTCGATGCGGGTAGGATCAATACATTTAGTCTTGGGGTCGCAATCCACGAAGACGGCCGTGGCGCCGGCGATCCAGATGGCCTCGGCTGTGGCGAAAAAGGTATTGGGATGGGTGATGACCTCGTCGCCAGG
>Ga0209101_1003193_pt1 | contig 10121 bp, 10 predicted proteins | sample ConPoolayeCmetaG_FD_185481 | JGI IMG/M metagenome (GOLD analysis project Ga0209101, IMG submission 185481) | Hot spring microbial mat communities from California, USA to study Microbial Dark Matter (Phase II) - Cone Pool mat layer C metaG... ...
GACCACGAGGGATTGCCCATGCGATTCGCCTGCCGTTCGATAGTCCAGTCCCGCCATGACGGCGGATTATATGCCGTGTCTCGCGATGCACCATGCTCGGGGTCGCCCCCCCAGCGTCATGGCGCTTATGGGCCGCACCGTCTTGAATATCAACGTCCGCGTGTATCCGGCCGATGATTAGCCATCCTGCGGCCCCCGGGAGGTCCGCGGAAACCCAGCGTAGGCCGGGATCGCCCCAGGCAGTGGGCGGAAGCCACCGCCGCTTGGTTCCGCCGGGAGTGATCTCGCGCACAACCGCGGACGTGAGGAGAGACGCGATGCCCGCGATGACGGCAATCCCCCCGGCCACACCGGCGACCGCGCCGGAGCCGGCGGCCAAACCGGTCCCCGAGACTGCTCAGTCCACGGTTTTCGTGCCGATGGCTCCCGAGACTCCGGAGAAGACGGGCCTGGATCCCGGGATCGTCGAATCTCTGATCCTCAAGTACCTGGCCGGCGTCGGTACGGCCACGGGCGCCGACATTGCCGAGGCCGTTTGCCTTCCGGCAGAACACATCACCCAACAACTGGCCGCCCTGAAACAACAACAGATCATCGTCTATGTCGGCGCCGGCCAGGTTGGGGATTTCACCTGCGGGCTGACCGATGCCGGCCGCGATCGCGCCCGCCGCTTCATGCTGGAATCCATGTATGTCGGTCCGGCGCCGGTCACGCTGGATGATTATGTGGCTTCAGTCGCGGCGCAGACCATCACCGCCAAGAACCCGCAGGAGCATCATCTGCGGGAGGCGTTCAGCGACCTGCTGATCTCTCCGGAGATGTTCGGCATCCTCGGCCCGGCCATCAATTCGGGTCGCGGCATGTTCTTGTACGGCTACGCCGGCAACGGCAAGACCAGCATCGCCGAGCGAATCACCAAGTGTTTCGGCGACACGATCTACATTCCCCATTGTGTCGTGGTGGACGGCCTGGTGATCAAGCTGTTCGATGCTGCCCAGCACGTCGTCGTGGAGGAGAAGCGGTCTTCGATCCTGAAAAAGGACCGTCTTGATCGCCGTTGGGTCAGGATCCAGCGGCCGACCATCACCGTCGGCGGCGAGCTGACCTTGGACGCGCTGGAGGTGCGGTACAACCCCACCAGCAAGACCTGCGAAGCCCCGACGCAAATGAAATCGAACTGCGGAACACTGCTGATCGACGATTTCGGGCGACAACGCATGCAGCCGATCGAGCTGCTGAATCGCTGGATTGTTCCGCTGGAGAAGCGGTTCGACTTCCTGGCCCTGCCCAACGGCAAGAAAATTCGCATCCCCTTTGATCAGCTCATCATCTTCGCCACGAACCTGGAACCCAAGGACCTCTGCGATGACGCTTTTCTCCGCCGCATTCCGTATAAGATCAATGTGCCGGACCCCAGCGAAGCCGATTTCCGCCGGCTCTTCGAACTCGTAGGCCCCAAGTTGGGCTTCACCATTGACGAGGAGGCCCGCCGGGCCATCGACCACCTGGTCAACACGCACTACAAGCCCCAGGGTCGCCCCTTCCGTTGTTGCCAGCCCCGCGACCTGCTGCTTCAGGTGCGGAACCGCTGTCTCTACCTCGGACAGCCGCCGCGGCTCACGCCCGACTTGTTCGACTACGCGGTTTCGGTCTACTTCACCATCATGTGACGCTCGGCGGGTCCGCAGGCGGTGAAAAGCCTGAAAGGGCGGCAGCCGGTGCCAGACTTGCCGCGCCCGGTTCGGACTGCCCCCAGTAAGCCCTGGTCGGCAATCAACGAGGCCGATAACACGGCCGATTGACACCCTCTCGGCTGCGGGCTATGCTCGCTCGGTTTCTGGGGATGAGGCGAGGTCGATTGTCCGAGGTGCTGATGCCATGAGCCGCGATCCTGCTTCAAACCTGAGAAGGCCGGCCGGTGCCGTGGTCTGTTGGATGGCCGTGATCTCGTTCGGGGGATCCGGCGGCTGCGGGCCCAAGCCGGACGCCCCGACGATTCCGTCCGCGAGTAATACGCCCTACGTCAGCGATGTGCCGTTGCCGACGGGCTTCCGGATCGCCGAGCGGCTCTCGGAGGATCGGGTTAAGGCCGGGCGGCGGGCCGTTAAGCATGTCTACCAGGGAGAAGCTGGCACGCAGGCCGTCAGAAACTTCTATCAGCACTATATGCCGCAGATGAGCTGGGAGCTGCTGGAGCAGACCAGCAACAAGGGTGTTTACATCCTCAAGTACCGCAAAGGGCAGGAGCTCTGCGACGTGCGGGTGGAGCGGATGCCGGTCGGTCTCGGAACGGTGACCCAGATCCAAGTGGAGATTCGCTCCTACAACACGGAGACGTCTGGATAAACCAGGCCTGAACGACGATGAAGACGGAACGACGACAGGAACTTCGCACCAACGAACTCTCCGAACAGATTGAGCAGATAACCGACTATGTTCGGCGAAACGGTCTGCTTCTGTCGGCCGTCGTGCTAGCGGCCGCGGTCGTGTTCGGCGGCTATTTCTGGTACAGCAGCCATAGGCAGGCCAAGGCGAATGAAGCGTGGGCCTCGCTCAGCCGGATGAGTCGGGAGCCGGACGATGCGGTCGTGCTCAGTCAGATCGAAGCCGTGGCCAACCAGGACATCTCCCCTTCCCTCACGGCCGAAGCGTTGCTCCTGCTGGGGGAGAAGGCCATGCGCAAGATGGCGCCCACGAGGTCGGAGGCCGCCCAGCCTGCCCCGGAGGACGTTGCCGCCTGGGCCTCGAAGGCCAAGACGGCTTTCGAGAGCATCATCCGCCGTTTCCCCACGGAAGTGACGGCCTTGGGCACGGCCATGATGCAACTCGGCGTCCTGCATGAGAACCAGTCCGAAATCGCCGCCGCTCGTGAGATTTACGAGAAGATCCGGTCGGACGCCCGCTTTCAACACACTCCCTTCAGGGCGTTGGCCGAATTTCGGCTCGCCAGGCTGGACCAATGGGCCTCACCCGTGGTATTTCCGCCCGCTTTGATGACCGTGCCGGAACCGCCGCCGGAAGAAGCCGCCACCGCCCGACCGGGGGCCTTGCCCCTCTTTTCGCAGGGGCTGCCTCCGGAAGCGGCAGCCCAAAAGCCCGACAGCGGCGCAACGCCCGAACAGGCGGCCCCTGATGCCACATCGGATGAGCCGCAGCCGCCGACGGAATCACCGGTCCCGGCCGGAGAGAACCCGGATCCGGCAGACGAGAAACCGGGAGAGCCTCCCAACCCGGCGGCTGATCCGCCCGCTCCAACCCAGCCGCCGGCCGACGGCTCATCGACAGGTTCATAAGACATGCTGCGAGACACCATCAAGACACGGGGACTACATGCCGCGGTACGGTTCGCGCCCCGAGCGGCACTCGACAAGGCCCACAAGCAACAGTTCATGCTCAAGGCCGGGGAGGGTTTCGATTGGCGACGGCAGGAGTTTGCCGACCAGGCCTGGCAGCTCACCAGTCCGCAGGAAGAAGGCGATCCCCGAAGCCAACTGAAACTGACCATCAATCCAGAGATGGTCCAGTTCGAGGATTACTTCCCCACCGGGTCGCTGGACCTGTTCGTCGACAACCTGCGGTTGGCGCTCGATTCGTTCGCCGCCGTCTTCGACCCCAAGGTCATCCTCGCCAGCGGGATCGTCGTGCGATTGACGGCCCAGTCTGAACCCCAGGACGCCCGCGTCTTCCTCGGTCAACATTGTCTACACCTGGACGATCGCCTCCATCCGCTCAAGCGGCCGGTCCACGCGGTCGGCCTCAAGCTGCTGCTGCCGCCTCTGCCCGGGCCGGAGCAGCCCGCCTGGCAGGCGGAGGTGAAGGTGGAAAGTCTGGTCGAGGATATCCGCCAGCTCTTCATTGAAGTGAACGGCCAGTGGGCGTCGCCGGTGCCAGTCACCTGGGAACCTTCGGTGCTGGTCGACCGGGTTCGAACCGTCCACGACTTCGCCACGCGGCAGGTGGTTGATTTCCTGGTCCAACTCGGCCACGGCGAACCGCGGTAATCATCGCCACGACGATCTGCTTGCGGTGAAAGGTCACGTCTTCTGCGGCGCACCGCCGGGCGGTGCCGCTGCGGCGTGAATCACTTCAGCCCCTTGATAGGTCGTTCCCCTCCAGGTGATTGCTCCTCTTCCCCCAGCCCGCCATAGCGCATTGATCAGCGTGCCGAGACTGATCGCGGCCCCCAGGGGATACAATATGCCGTAGAGCGGACTGGACCGGGTCAGGGCGTAAAAGCGGCACATCACGCTGATCTGCATGAGGCCCGCGACCGCCGCCGCCCCGGTCAGCCAGGCCCACAGCCCCCTTCCGGGTGCATCTCCCCCCAGGATCAACAGGCCCGCCAAGGCAGTCGCCCACGGCAGGAGACTGAACACGGCCACCGCGAGAATCGACGCCACCAACCGCCGGGGCGTCCGGAAACAGCCGTAGAAGATGCGGGTCCATCCGGCCCAGATCTGTCGCAGCGTGGAATACATCCGCACGGTGTACAAATCCTCGTTGGAGGTGACCCGCAGACGAAGGCCGGCTCGCTTCGCCCGGATGGCCATTTGCAGATCTTCGTTGACATCGGTTTTCACGGCCTCGTGGCCGCCGATGGCTTCATAGCAGCTTCTCCGCATCAGCATGAAGGCGCCATTGGCGTAGGCCGTGGCCCGCCCCGGATCGTTGACCCGTAGCGGATGAAACCAGAGCATCATGATGCCGCTGCACGCCGGTTGGATGACTCGTTCCCAGAAGCTGCGGCTCTGATGGGCAGGCAGGATCGACAGGAAATCGGCCCGCTCGGCCAGCGCGTACCGCATCGCCACCGCCAAGGCCCGCGGGGAGGTGAATACACAATCGGCATCCGTGAAGCAGAACCAATCATGCCTAGCCCGCTGGATGCCCTCGCGCATGGCGTTGTTTTTGCCGAACCAGCCGGGGCGGAGTTCCCGCACGTGCAGGGCGACGAACCGCGGATCCGCTCCCGCCCATCGGTCGATGATCTCCGCGGTTCGATCGCTGCTGCGATCATTGATGGCGATGACCTCAAAATGCGGATACTGCTGGCTCAGGAGCGACCGCACACAGTCGTCGATGTTGGTCTCCTCGTCCTTGGCGGCGACCAGTACGCTGACCGACGGAAGATCGTCCATCGGGCCGGCGTACATATCCGCCGTGAGGGGCGGCAGATCGCGGCGGGCCCGCGACAGTTGGTAATGGCGCCCCGCCCAGGTGGCCACGATCACCGCCATCAGACCCAGCCAGCACCAGAATACCGCGACCATCGACCCGGGCTCCCTTCCTTGGAGGGCTTCCTCAACCCGCCTGTTGCACCCAGTGGCGATGTCCGTAGAGCAGCAAAAGGAGCATGGCCAACCAGAATCCGATTTGCAGCAGTTCACCCGCGAAACGCCGCAGCCGCAGCCGCAGCAACTGCACCACGACATAGCTGCGGAGCAACGAGGTCCGCCGGTCCCGCCCGGACAGATAAAGCAGCCAGGACCGCAGCGATCGAGCGGTCACGACGACCGCGTACACCGTACAGACCACCGTCAGCAGGAGCCGCCACTGCTCGAACAGGTCCCAGTCGGGCAGGGTCACGGCTCCTCCTCCGCGTCCGCCGCGGAAGTGCTGATCAAACCATCGAACAGCGCCCGCCCCACGCGGAGCAGCGTGGCCCCCGCCTCCACGGCGGTTTCGAAATCGTCGCTCATGCCCATGGAGAGTTCGGTGAACTCCGCTCCGACCAGCCCTTCGCTGCGCAGATCGTCGGCGATCTCGCGTAGCCGGTCGAAGCACAGTCGCACCTCGTAAGGCGTTCCGTTCAAAGGCCCCATGGTCATCAGACCCCGCAGCCGGATGCCCTTCCAGGAACGAAAATGCGCCACCAGGTGACTCACCGCCCCGACGGCCACGCCGAACTTGCTCTTCTCCGCGGTGGTGTTCACCTGGAGCAGGATATCCGCCACCCGATCCAGCCTGCACGCCTGCTCGTGTAGGTCCTCCGCCAGCCGCAGGCTGTCGACGCTGTGGATGAGTTCCGCCCAGGGCAGGACCAGCTTGATCTTGTTTCGTTGCAGGTGGCCAACCATGTGCCAGCGCGGACGGTAGACGGCCCCCTCCCGACGCCCGGTCAGAACAATTCGCCGATCGTTCAATTCCTGGATCATGCCGGCCCGCTGGTTCAACTGCTGGGCGCGGCTTTCGCCCAGATCCAGCAGGCCAAGCTCCAACGCCTGCCGGACGACGTTCATCTCGACGTATTTGGTGACCGCTATCAGACGCACGCCGGCCGGATCGCGGCGACTGCGGGCACAGGCCTTTTCAATGCGCTCACGGACGGATTTAAGGTTTTCCGCCAAGCGGCGTCGCATTGCTGTCGCATTGGTGACCAAGGCACCGAATCCCTTCTGCTGGAGGGCCCTCCGAACGAGGCCGCAGCCGGAGCGATTCTACCGTTGCCCGCGGTCGGTCAACAAGTGCTCAACACCCCACGACCGCAGCACCCACCGCCGACGGTCCAGCAGATACTGACACATTTCTTCCTCGTTGGCTGGATCTTCGTATTCCGCCGCTCTGACAATGGCACGAATCTGCTCCTCGCTGACCTCGGCCAAGCGGCGAGCCATCCACTCCGCGTCCGCGTGGGTCATCCGGTCAAAGGCGGTGTTGGGGTTTTGCCCCCGCCACTGGCGAGCCGTGCTCGCGGGCAGGTCCAGACGACCCAGCGAGGGCCTTTCGAGGAGGCGCTCGGCCGGCGGCGGCGGCAGCAACCCGAGAGTCAGACAATCCACGATCTGCCGCTCCACGTCCCACGCGTGGCGATGGCCTCGCCAAGCTTCTTTGGGTCTGCCGTTCCAACTGCCCAGGCAGGAGTTGAAGTCGATCTGATAGCAAACCATCCGCCCATCTCTCCTGACCGCCAGCGTGTTGTTGTCCACGCGATCCACGTCGTCCAGCCAGGCGGCGGCCATTCGCAAGGCGCGGACTTCCCGACGCATCCGGAAATGATCGAACTTGAATCCGCCCAGGACGCCCTCCTCGAGATAGAGCGTCGCCGTGGCCCGCCGGCCGTCGTAGCGTGGGTCTCCGGTGCCTTCAACGCGCACCAGGTAGACCGGAAGAACCTGGTAGCCGAGCAGCCACATCAGGCGGGATCCGATCACCTCCGCCGCAGTACCCAATTCGGGATACTCGTCGTGATCCAGCTTCACCAGATAGGCACGGCCGCGGGAGTCTGTGCCGACGAAGCCCTTTGTCGCTCCCGGCCCTTTTGCCTTGCGGATCCGCCACGGCCCGACCGGCGCCGCTTCGGGAGACAACGCTCTCAAGGTTTCAGGGGTGATTTGGGAGATGCGGCGGTTGGTGTAGAAAGGCCCGTCGGCCACTTCCCCGTCCTCGGTCACGTTCCAGGCCTCGTCCCCGCTCCAGCAGCGGCCCAACCAGTCGAGTGCCAGGTAATCGCGGGCCGGGTACAGGTAGCAGGTCTTGAACCAGATCAGGCCCACGCTGTCCCGATGGCCGCGGTACGAATTGCCCCATTCCGCGGTGGTGTTCCACGAACGGACGGCCGGAGAACAGCCGGCGCCGAGGAGTACGGCCGCCGCGACCCAGGTCTTTCTCCAACACCAGCAGCGTTTGGTCGCCATGGCTCTACCTGGTCGCGACCTCCACGACCGCCCGAACCGCCCGGTGATCGGAGCCGGTCCCGCTGATCACCTGATAATCCAGCACGGTGATGTCGCCCCGCGCCAGAATGTAATCAATCACGAAAGGCAGGCCGTAGGTGGGCCGCGTGGCGGCATGTCGGCCTCCGACCTCCGTTCGACAGTCTCGCCAGTCCCGCCTCAGCACCCAAGCCGCGGGGGACGGCCAGAAGGTGTTGAAGTCTCCCAACGCCACGACGGGCGTCTTCAGCCTGGCGGCACGACGCGTCAGATCCTGCGACTCGCGAAGTCGGTACATCTCGCTGATGGGAAAAGCCAACAGCGGCGGTCCCAGCATCTCGGTCATGTGGATGTTGAAGACCGTCAGTCGGACACCCCCGACCTCCACCTCCGTGCTCATGCCGTACGGCTTTGACGGCGGTATGTGCAAAGCAGGGCCGGGCTGGAGACGCCCGCAAGCGAACGTGGCGTTGCCGATCCGCCGCGGCGGGCGGTACCAGAGCATCCGCAGGTCGGAGGGCATGGGCAAGTCGCGAAGAATTCGCGAGGGGCGAACCACGCGGCGATTCGGGTGGAGTTCCTCCGGGACTTCCTGAAGGCAGAGCACGTCGAAGGTCTGGGAGCGGATCAGCTCCAACGCCTCCGGCCAGGCCAGCCCCATTTCGATGTTGTAGGTCATCAGCCTGATCACGGCCCGGCTGCCGCGGCAGTCTCCGCTCACGGTTCCGCCCTCTGCTGGCCATCCCCTCGACGAGTTCGTTCCGCCGCGTCGTCGACCCGCAGGAAACCGAATTGGCGACACGCCAACGCCGCCAGCAACGGGCAGGAGACACACACCGCGGCGATGGCTGCGGCGGGCAACACGGCACAGGCCAAGCCCAGAACCGCGAACAAGCCGCCCAGCCCGTAGCAGACGGCGATCGTCTGCCGAACCGTTAGACCACGATCGCGGAGTTGATCGTAGAAGTGGCTTCGGTCCCCCACCAAAAGCGGCCGTCCGTTCAGCCCACGACGAGCGATCGCCAGCGCCGTATCGAAGATCGGGAAGCCGAAGATCAGCAGGGCGCCAGCCAGTCCTCGCCACGAGCCGCCTTCCGTCATGAGAATCATCAGCACGGCCACGTTGAAACCAAGAAGCAACGAGCCGCTGTCCCCCATGAACATGGACGCCGGCGGAAGATTGAAGCACAGAAACGCGAGCGAGGCCCCGAACGCGGCCCCGGAAATCGCCAGCACAGGCCAGAGGGAGGCGGCATTCGGGCCGTCCCGACCGGTCATCAGCCACGCAAAAACCGCGAAACCCACCGCCGCGATGGCGATGATCCCGCCGCATAAACCGTCAAGACCATCGATCAGGTTTGTTGAATTGGTCGCTCCCGCCAGGACGAGGACGCAGAACAGGCCGGAGACGAATACGGGCAAGCTCACCGATCCGACCGTCCAGTCGGCGGCCACCGGCCCCAGGAGTGCATGCCAGATCCCGCGGCCCGGCCCGCCGGCGACTAGGAGGACCGCCACCAGGGCTTGAGCTGCCAGCCGGAGGCCGGGCGGCAAATGCCGCAGATCATCGATCAACCCCACCAGCATGAGGATCGCCCCGCCGACGACAATCCAGACCAACAGCCCGTGCTGTCCTCCAGACTGGGTCATGCCGTAGAGCACGGCCACCAGCCAGCCAAGCCAGATGCCGACTCCGCCCAGGTAGGGAATGGGCTTCGCGTGAGGTTTCAGCCCCGCGTCCGGTCGATCGTAGAGTTCCCATCGCACCGCCACACGCCGGACCAGCGGGAGAGCAACCACGCCGACCACAAAGGCCAGCGATGCCGCAGAAGCAATCTGGAACAACAGCCCGCCTTCCGGCATCGCGCCCTCCCGGTCCTGACTGACGGCCTCCACGCTCCCCGCGGCAGGAGCTGCGGACTCCCGGATTCCGCCACAGCGCGATGTTATGGAGGATGGCGGCGGCCAAGGCAAGCCGCAGCGACACGAGCAGGATTCGAAAGACCGCAGCGCAGGGTTAACCCCGCAAGAACCCCGGTGGGCGGCAGCGGCCGGTTGGTTGCGGCAGTGGCCCGGCTGCGGCGAGCGGGCTGCTACTCGATGGTCCAGACATCCCCGGACTCGATGAGACTCTGAATGTCTCCCTTGCCCTGCTTGGCGATGGCCGCTTCTTCCTGCTTCAGCATCTCGCGGTCATATCCGGGGGCGTCAACGCACCGCAGGACGCCCATCGGCTCTGGGAACTCCGGATATCGCATGCGGCTGAGGAGGTACGCCAGACTGGGTTCCGGGGCTCGCTCGTCGTGGAAAAGCAGATCGTCTTCCTTCACGCCGTTGCCCAGCGGCACGATTTCCGGGATCAAGCCGTTCAGGCGGATGCCTTTCTCGCGGTCCTTGCCGAAAACGAGCGGCTTGCCGTGCTCGAGGTAGATCGTGGTGTCGAACTTGGTGGCTCGGTCGCTGGCGAAG
>Ga0209101_1003194_pt1 | contig 10111 bp, 7 predicted proteins | sample ConPoolayeCmetaG_FD_185481 | JGI IMG/M metagenome (GOLD analysis project Ga0209101, IMG submission 185481) | Hot spring microbial mat communities from California, USA to study Microbial Dark Matter (Phase II) - Cone Pool mat layer C metaG... ...
CGTGCTCCAGGAGGACGGCCACCGCGTAGCGGGGAGCCCCGGCCGGGGCGACGCCCAGAAACCAGGCGTGGGGCGGGCGGTTCTCCCCGGCCACCGCCGTCCCCAGGTGCCCAATGACGTCCGCCGAAAAGGGCTCCCAGGCCGAGAGCAGGGCCCGCGCCCCGTCGGCGGGCAGCACCTCCCGGGGGCTGCCGGAGACCTCCGGCGCCCGCCAGGTCCCGTCCGGCCCCTGGACTCCCAGCACCTGGCGCGGCACGGGCATCACGCCGCCGTTGGCCAGGGTCGCGGCCACCAGCGCCATCCGCAACGGCGAGACGGTGAGGCTCCCCTGCCCGATGGCCTCCATCGCCGCGTCGTCGGAGACCCAGGCCACCATCGGCGGAGGAGTGGGGGTAACCGGGGGTCTCCCGGCCGTGACCGGGGGGACGGCCCCCGACGTCGGGCCCTCCATTTCGGGGACCGTCTCCGATGGTACCCCCTCCATCAGCCCCCAGCGGAGGAACCCCTCCCGCAACCGGGCCGCTCCCAACTGCCGGCCCAGCGCGGCGAAGGGGCCCGGACAGGCCGCCCGCAGCGCGCCGATCATCCACTCCTCCGGCTTCACCTCCCCCCGGCATCCCACCGCCACTCCGTTCACCGAGAGCGTCGCCGTCAGGTCGGGAGCGGGGGTGTAGAGGGTGGTCAGGCCGTGCCGGAGCGCCTCCGCCAGGACGACCGTCTCCAGAACCGCGCCGGGCTGGACCCCCTGGACCGCCCGGTTGAGCAGGGGGCCATTGGGGTCCTCCCGCAACTTCTCCCATTCCTCCTCCAGACGGTTGGGGTCAAAGGTCGGCGAGGAGGCCATGGCCAGCACCTCCCCGCTGGAGGCGTCCAGCAAGACGACCGCCCCCGTCCGTCCGTCCAGGGACCGCTGGGCCAGCCGCTGGAGCATCCCGTCCAGCGTGAGTTGGACGTCCCGGCCCCGCGGGGGGCGATGAAGGAGGTTGTCCCAGGCCGTCTCCCAGACGGAGCGGCCCGCCTCCCCGCGCAGGACCGGGTCAAAGGCCGCCTCTATCCCCCCGGTCCCGTGCCGCAGACTGGCGTAGCCCACGACGGGCGCGGCTGCCGGTTCCGGATAGGTCCGGGTGACCCGGCCGTCCGGGCCCACCGTCACGTCGGCCAGAGGGGCGCCGTTGCGGTCCAGAATCCGGCCCCGGACGATGCGCTGCTCGTACTCCACCCGGCGGGGGTTATCTTCCCGCGCCACCAGCCAGTCGGCCCGCACCACCGACCAGTAGCCACAGGCCAGGGCCAGGACGCCCAGGGCCAGCCCCAGCCCCAGGGCCACCGCGCGGACGGGCCGGACCCAATCCCGGTCCCGCGGGGCAGGGGCGGCCCCGGCGGAGACGACCAGCAGGAGGCCGACGGCGATGAACGTCGCCAGCAGGGAGGAGCCGCCGTAGGAGAGAAAGGGGAGGGTCACCCCGGCGATGGGCACCAGTTTGGCGTTGGCGGCCATGATGATCCAGGCCTGAATCCCCCAGCCAGCGGTCAGTCCGGCCGCCAGCAATCGTTCAAAGGGACGGGGGGCGCGCAGGGCGGCCCGGAACCCCCGGGCCAGCAGGACCCCGTAGAGGGCGATGAGGGCAAGAGCCCCCAGCAGGCCGAACTCCTCCGCGACGGCGGCGAAGACGAAGTCGGTGTGGACGGCGGGGATGTAGGTGGGACGGCCCAGGCCCAGCCCCTGCCCGAAAATCCCCCCGGCGCCGAAGGCCAGCAGACTTTGGACGACCTGGAAGGCCCGGTCGGCGGCGTCCGGCCAGGGGGAGAGCCATATCTGAATCCGCAGCGCCACCCGGGCCGAACCCTGGTATCCGATGACCCCCGTCAGCAGGAAGAGGACCAGTCCCCCCACCAGGTACCCCCACTGGCCCGTCGCCAGGTAGAGCATGGCCAGGAAGGTCAGGAAGAGGAGCATGGCGGCGCCCAGGTCCTGCTGCGCGGCCAGGAGGAGGAGCGTCAGGCCGAACATGGCCAGGAGGGGGCCGACGTAGGCCAGGGGAGGGAGGGTCAGGCGGCCGATGCGGTGCCCCGTCACCTTCAACAGTTCCCGCCGCTCGGCCAGGTAGGAGGCCAGGAAGACGACCAGGAGGAGTTTCAGCGGCTCCGAGGGCTGGAAGTACGCGCCGCCGATGCCCAGCCAGAGGCGGGGACCGGCGCCGCCCGGGTTGACGCCCAGGACGAGGGTGGCGGCCAGGAGGAGCAACCCGGCGGAGAGCCAGGTGTAGCGGTAGCGCCGCAGCCAGCGGAGGGGGACGGCGTCCCGCGCCCCGACCTGGACGACGGCAATGGTCGCCAGCGTGGAGAGGAGGAGCCAGGTGGCCTGGCGGGGGAGGAAGTTCGGCGCCAGACGGCCCACCATCAGCAGCCCCCAGCCGGTCAGGAGGGCGACGGTGGGGAGGATGAGGGGGTCGCGGTGCGGCAACCGGCGGGAAAGGGTGACATGCGCGGCGGCGAAGGAGAGGGCGAAGGAGAAGATCAGGGCCGCCGCCCGCGCCGGGCCGAAGGCCGGCACGGTCAAACTCAGGGTCGTCGTGCCGACCACGACGAATAGGAAGGCCAGCAGGAGCAACTGTCGCTCCCGCCGGACGACGAAGGGCGGGTAGGGTTCGGTCGGGCCCAGCATCATCCCCCACAACAACCTGTCTCTACGTCAGCACAGTTCCGATAAAATTCCGCCGGCCCCTCAGAAAGGCCTCTATGGGCATCGGGTTCTTCCCCGCCATCTGCACTTCCAGAAGTTGCAGCGCTCCCTGGCCAGTCACGACGGCGGCCCCCTCCCCCAGCGGGACCACTGTCCCCGGCAGTTCCGGCCCGGACCAGTCGGGGAGGGGGGCGGCTCGCAGAACCTTCACCATCTGCCCCTGCCAGAAGGTGAACGCCCCGGGCCATGGCGTCACCGCTCGCACTCGCCGCTCCAGTTCCACCGCCGGACGGGTCCAGTCCAGACGCCCGTCCGCCTTCTTCAGCGGGCGGCAGTAGGTGACGCCCTCCTCCGGCTGGGGGACCGGTCGGACCTTCCCGGCCAGGTAGTCCGGCAGGACATCCATCAGCAATGCCGCCGCCACGCGGGCCAGCCGTTCGGTGAGGCGGCCGGTCGTATCGTCGGGGCGGATGGGTTCCTCTCGCTGGGCCAGGATGGGCCCCGTATCCACCCCCTCGTCCATCTGCATCAGTGTGACCCCGGTGACCGTGTCTCCGGCCAGGATGGCGGCAGCGATGGGGGCGGCGCCCCGCCAGCGGGGGAGCAGCGACGCGTGGAGGTTGAGACAGCCATGGGGCGGAAGGGAGAGGAGTGCCGGGGGGAGAATCTGCCCGAAGGCCGCGACGACGATGACGTCCGGTGCCCAGGCGCGCAGGTGCTCCAGCGCGTCGGGTGCGGCGACCTTTTCGGGCTGGAAGACGGGCAGGCCCAGACGCTCCGCCGTCACCTTGACGGGGGGCGGGCGGAGGCGGGAGCCCCGTCCGGCGGGCCGGTCCGGCTGGGTGACCACGCCGACGACGGGATACGTCCCCGCCAGCGCCTCCAGCGCGGGGACGGCGAAGTCGGGACTGCCCATAAAGACGACACGCGGCCCGTCCATCGTCATTCGTCATTCCCGTCGTGTAGGGGCAGGGCTTGCCCCTGCCCCATTTGGGGCGACCGCAAGGGGGGCAACCGCAAGGGTTGCCCCTACACCCTGCCCCATTGGGGGCAACCGCAAGGGGGGCAACCGCAAGGGTTGCCCCTACACCCTGCCCCATTGGGGGCAACCGCAAGGGTTGCCCCTACAGGCCCGCGGCCTGCGACAATGCACGGCGGGCCAGGACCTCCGCCATCGCCCGGCGGTATTCGCTGCTGCCGCGAAAGTCGCCGGGCGGGTTCAGGGGGGCGGCGGCCCGGCCAGCGGCCTCCTGGATGTTCTCCGGCGTCGGCGGGCGGCCCTGGAGGAACGCCTCCGCGTCCCGGGCGCGCAGGGGGCGCTCCGCCACCCCGCCCAGGGCCAGATGGACCTCCCGGCAGACCCCTCCGTCCAGGTGCAGGAGCGCCCCCGTGCAGACGATGGGCCGGTCCCGGGGCGTGCGGCCCACATGGGCAAACCCCAGCCCGCAGGGCGCACGGGGGGTCGGGATGAACAACTCGGTGATCAGGGTTCCCCGTCGCAGAAGGGTGTCCCGGTTCTCCAGAAACGCCGCCAGCGAGAGAGGCGACGCTTCGGGCGGATAGACCGTCAATCCGGCATCCAGGGCCAGCAGGAGGACCAGAAACGGGTTCTCCGGCCCGCCGGATGCCACCGTACCGCCGACCGTCGCCTGGCCGCGCAGGTTGCGGGAGGCGGTCAGGCGGAGCACCGGCCCGATGTGGCCACGGGTCAGGTCGGCCAGTGGGGGAAATTCCAGCAGGTGCTGGAGGGGCGTCGTGGCGCCGATGCGGATTCCGTCCGTTCCGGCCCGGATGTAGGTCAGGCCCAACCCGCTCAGGTCCACGACCTCCTCCACAGCGGGGTCACGGGCGGGGAGCAGAACCGTCCCTCCACCCAGCGGCACAACGGCGGGAGGCCGGATCAACCGGATGGCCTCGTCCAGAGTTGTCGGGCGGTGATAAACATGCAGGTTGGGAAGCATCGGGGGTCCTCCGATGTTGTTATTTTACCACAAAGGTCACAAAGGGCACAAAATGTAGGACAACTGCTCGCAGTTGTCCGACAACCGTTCAGGGCCATAGAAATTCTACCAGGTCTGCCATATCCTCCCCGGTCTCCAGATGCCGACGCTCTCCGGTCGCCGGGTCGTAGAGAAGGGCGGAGAGGTGATAGGTGCCGGGCGGCAGGTCCGGCGGGATGATCAGTTCGTACCGGTTGGGCAATATCTCCCCCACCGGAAGCCGCGCCAGCGGCCAGTACTCGTTCAGGACCGGTCGGTCCTGCTGGGTGATGGGCCGTTGCCCCAACTGCGCGGCCAGGTGGACAGCACCCATCAGCGAGGGGCCGCTCTGCGGGGCTCGCAGTTCCCAGAAAAGGTACACGGGGACCAGTCGCCCCTCCCGGTGGACGGCGACGCCTCGGAGGGCAATGCCCCCCTCAAACACAGCGTCCAGTTCCCGCTCCGGCCTCAGGGGCTGGAAATGGGCCCCCTGGGGCAACGCGTAGGCATAGAGGCGCACCTCCCGCGTGTACAGCATCTCCACCCGATACCCGCCGGCCTGCTCTATCGTCCCCAGGATGACCCCGCCGGGGTCCACTGCGTCGTCCTGGTAGAGAAGCATCCAGTACCGGCCCCCTTCGGGGGGACGGTGGGCGTCCAATAGGCGTGCCCCCGTTTCCGGTTGCACCCGCTGGCCGATTTCCGGCCCGGGGACAAAAGGGACCGCCGTCCGGTAGACTCGCAGGACCTGGATGCCGTGCGCCGCCACCGTCAGCCCCCGGTCCTCCGGCCGGGCGCGGGTGTTGAGCAGGGCCACCGCCTGGCGGAAATCCGGATACCAGACCGTGCGCGGGGCCGCCAGCATCGTCGCAGTGGCGCGGGCGCCCCAGAGCAGGACGACCACCGTCGCCCCGGCGCTCAGGGCCAGGCCCGCGTACGGCGCCACCCGGTACATCTCGCCGAGGAGGGTAGCCACCCCCAGGGCCACCAGCGGGAGGGCCCAGACCAGGTAGCGGGGGCCGTGAACCGGGCGGACCTGCCAGAAAACCAGCAGTCCCCCGGCGCCGAGGAGCAGAGCCGCCGCGCCCATCCGCCCCTGCGGGGAGCGGGCCGCGGCCAGGAGCCATCCCACCGCGCCAGCCGCCAGCCACCCGTATCCCCAGGATAGCGGCAGCGCGCGGGAGAGGGGCGACAGCCATTCCCCCCCCGTCAACACCTCCGGCCCCAGTTCGTTCAGGAAGACGGTCGGGGTCGGAGAGGAGAGGGTGGCAAAACTGCCGAATCCGGCCGTCACCGGCAGCGCCCAGAGGCCCCAGAGGGCCGCCGGTACGAAGGGAGCGGCCAGCACCAGCGCCCGCCGCCCCGTCGCCTCCTGCAGAAACGCCACCAGCGCCGCGGCGGCCAGCGGGAAGAAGGAGAAATAGTGGGTCAGCAGGGCCGCCGAAGCGGCCAGTCCCCACAGCAGAGGACGGCGCGCCATCAGCCCCAGGAGGGCCAGGAGCACCCAGAACCCCCAGAGGGTGTACATCCGGGTGTCCCGCGCGTAGGCGATCAGCGTGGGGTGGAGGACCAGAAGGAACGGGGCAACCCAGCAGAGACTTCTGGCCCGTCCGATGTGACGGGCCAGGGGCGGGAGCGTCGCCAGCATCAGGACGGCCGCCGCCGCGCTGGGGAAGCGCAGCAGGGTCTCCAGCGCGCCCCCCGGTTCCAGGCCCGGCGCGTAGGGCCGCGCGCCCGAAAGCCAGGCCCACCCCTTCAGCAGGAGAAAGTACAGAGGGGGATAGGGCTGGGACGTGTGCAGAATATGCAGCACCTGGCCGGGGGAACTGTTGAGCGCCAGGTCGGCGTTGAAGATTTCGTCGTACCAGAAACTGGCCGTGCCCAGGCCCCGCAGTGCGACAGCCCAGAAGGCCAGAAGGACGACCAGGAGGAGAGATCGGCGGAACCGGATAGGCATAAGAGAGCGGAGCGCGAAATCTGGAATTACCCCAGTTTCCTGAACCGGTGTCGCCCCGGTTCCACAACGACAAATGCCCTTTTCAATTCGGATTCGGAATGTTCCTGCAACACGCGTTCCAGTTCCTGATGTACTGCGTTCTGCGTGGAAGGCAACATTCGCAGATAGATGACGCCTGCGCCGAAATTCTGGGCAAAGACAAGAGCGCCAAAATCTCTGTCGCGTGTCACAAAAATGCGGTTCTAGTCGCGGGCCGCCCTGAGCAAATCGGCGTCGCTGGCTCCGGCAAGCCCGATGCTCGCCGCGGTGACGACATCGTGCCCTGCCTCTCGGAGCCAGCGCACGGTCGTCGCCCAGACATCCTGATCGGTGAGGAACCTCATACTGTGACCGTCGCGAAATGAAGGTCTTCCGCCATCATGACGGCCATCGCGTATTCAATGCACGCGCGAATATCATCAATTTGGAGATCGGGGTAATAGTCCTCCACGATTTTGTCAAACGGAATGCCTTCCTTGACCAACTCCAGCACGTCCTGCACAGGGATACGCGTGCCAGCAACACACGGTTTCCCAAAATGGATATTGGGATTAACGGAGATTCTGTCTTTCATACCCATCTATCAACCCCCTACAGGTGATCTCCGTCACCAATTATACCACAGTTTGGGCGCCATCGGAGGCGCGGCAGACGAGGACGGGCGGGCGGCGCCCGAAGCGCGCCTGGTAAACCCGCTCCAGGTGACGGGTGAGGTCGTCCACCGCCGCCTCGGCGACCAGGGCGACGATGCAGCCGCCAAAGCCGGCCCCGGTGAGCCGCGCGCCCCAGCAGCCCGGCACTTCCCAGGCCGCCTCCGCCAGGCAGTCCAGTTCCGGCGAACTGACCTCGTAGTCGTCCCGCAAACTGATGTGGGAGCGCTTCATCGCCGCACCCACCGTCTCCAGGTCCCCCGCGCGGAAGGCGGCGACGGCCTGCAGGACCCGCGCGTTGGAGTGGACGACGTGGCGGGCCCGCTTCTGCAGGACGGGGGGCAGGTGGTGGCCCCAGCGGTCCAGGTCCTGGGGGGAGACATCCCGCAGGGCGCGGATGCCGGGGAGGAACTGGCTCAGCATCCGCACCGCCTCCTCACACTCCTGACGGCGGCGGTTGTACTCCGAGGCCGCCAGTTCCCGCCGCACCATCGTGTCGGCCACCACGATGGCGACGCCGGGCGGAATGGGGACCCGCTCCACCTCCAGCGTCCGGCAGTCCAGGAGAATCGCGTGCCCCTCCTGCCCCCAGACGGAGGCCATCTGGTCCATAATGCCGCAGCGGACGCCGACGTACTCGTTCTCCGCCCGCTGGCAGAGGAGCGCCAGTTCGGTTCGGTCCACCGTCAGGCCGGAGAGGGTCTTCCAGGTCCAGGCGAAGGCCACCTCCACCGCTGCTGAGGAGGAGAGGCCGGCGCCGACGGGCACGTCTGAGGTCAGGACAGCCTCCATGCCGGAGAGGGGGCCGAACCGTTCCCCCAGCGCCCATGCCACCCCGCGCGGGTAATCGGCCCAATCCCCCCGGCGGGGCGGGACGGGGTCCAGCGGGAACGTCGCCTCGTCCCCCATATCCAGGGCGACCACCCGGGCGGCGCGGTCGGGGAGGGGGGACGCGGCCACCCACGCGGCGCGATCCACCGCCACCGGAAGGACAAAGCCCTCATTGTAGTCGGTGTGTTCTCCCAGAAGGTTGACCCGCCCCGGCGCGCGCACCAGGATAGAGGGCGCGTGGCCGAAACGGGCGCGGAAACGGTCCACTAACCGGGATTCGTTGTTCATCTTTTCATCCATGAGTCCACTGCAAAAACTCATCGCAGAGAACGCGGAGAGCGCAGAGATTTTCTGTAACTATTCAGCCATATCGCTACAGAGGTCATTGCGAGGAGCGCAGCGACGAAGCAATCTCCGGGCTGGCCTTTGAACATGCGAGGAGATTGCTTCGCTCCGCTCGCAATGACGGAAGAGACGGGGCATCGCACCAGGGCTGAATAGTTACCGGATTTTCACGGATTTTCACCCCTTCGGGCAGAGCCCTCTGGGCGAAGCCCTCGGGCCGGGGCCGTGCTAACCCGTGAAACCCGTGGGTGCCCGTGTCGTGATCTCAAAATGTCAGGTGGCCAGTTAATTTTGAACTTCGTGTCTTGGTGTCTTCGTGGTTATGAATCCGTCCCGGTCCCGCCGAAGAGGTACCCCTCCACCTCCGCCAGGCGCTCCACGCCCTTGACCTCGTAGGGCAAGAGCGGCAGTTCCACCAGCGTCAGGCCGTCGTCCAGTTCCTCCCGCAACTGGCGGATGTACCGCTGCTGCATCTCCCACCGCTGCCGGTGAAACTCGCAGTCGGGCTCCCGGATGACGTCGTTGACGATGAGGTAGCGGACGGTCAGGCCGTGGCGACGGAGGTCCCGCATCACCCGGCGGCTCTGGTAGACCCCCAGCGCCTCCGGGATGGTGACCATGATAAACTCCACATTCTCCGGGTCGGTGAAGAACCGGATGGTCTGCTCGGAGAGTCGCTTCCAACTCTCAATGATTTCCAGGAACGGGGTGCGGGAGAGTTTGAAGGTGTCCCGGACCTCCAGGTAGACCTTCGGGGCCACCCGGAGGTGCTCCAGGAAGCGCTGAGGCAGGCCCAGGAGACGGAGGGTATCTCCGGCCGGCGCGGTATCCCAGACGATCAGGTCGTAGCGGCGGTCGCGGACGCGCTCCAGGATGTAGTCCAGCATGAACTCCTCCTGGATGCCCGGGGCCATGGCCACGTAATCCACCACCTCGTCGTAGGGGAGGTCCACCAGCGCCGACGCCGCCGCGTACACTTCGGGCCCGAACTTCTCCTTCCAGCGGCGCATCACCTCGTCCGGGTCAATCTCCAGCCCGTAGAGGTTCTCCACGCCAGGGATGGGCCGCTCGGTGGGGCCGATGTCGGTCTCAAAGATGTCGGAGAGGGAGGGGGTGAGGTCGCTGGAGATGATGAGGGTGCGCAGGCCGCGGCGGGCGAAGTGAAGGGCCGTCGCCGCCGAGGAGGTGGTCTTGCCGACGCCCCCTTTGCCGCCGAACATCAGCACCCGTCGGGGGGCGGAATCCAGGGATGCCAGCGTCACGGCTGCACCCTCCGGTAGGCGTGGCGGATGCCGCCGTCCTCCCGACGGCGCAGCGCCTCCGCCAGTTGGGGCGTCATCGCCGCGCCGAAGCGGTACTGGAAGGGCCACATGCTGCGGGAGTGGAATATCCCCACCCGGTCCCCGTCCTTCAGCACCACGTCCAGGCCGGCGTCCAGGCCGGGGAACGCGGCCACGGCGCCGCTGACAAATACGATGCCCCGTTCCTCCGACGGGATGCCGAGGTGATTCAGCAGGTCCTCCAGGGTCGTCCCCTCGGGCATGGTGAGGTTCAGATGGGCGTGGGAGCCCTGGTCTTCTGTCCCGCCGTAGCGGGCGACCGGGCCGTAGAGCCAGACGTCCAGATG
>Ga0209101_1003195_pt1 | contig 10111 bp, 10 predicted proteins | sample ConPoolayeCmetaG_FD_185481 | JGI IMG/M metagenome (GOLD analysis project Ga0209101, IMG submission 185481) | Hot spring microbial mat communities from California, USA to study Microbial Dark Matter (Phase II) - Cone Pool mat layer C metaG... ...
CGTTGGGGGTGGTCCCTCCGTCGGGATGGGGGAAACCGGCCCGATGGGGTAAGGGGTCGCCAGGATGCCAGGGTCACCGCGAAGGGCGAACCATCCAGCCAACCCCCCGATCCCGGCAGCGGCGATCACGCCTGCACAGACGCAGATCAACAGCGCTGCTGCGATACCTATTAGAATGAGCACTGTGTTGTTGGGGCTTCGTGGTGTTTCCATGGGGGCGGATTATACGCCGATTCCGCCAGATGCCCAGCGACCCGCCGGGAGGGGTATTCCTGAGAAGAGGAGATATGGCGAAAGACCCCCGTCCGGCTTCTGCCAGGCGGGGGTCCGATCATCATCAGGTAGGGGTGCTAATCACCGCCCGGCACGCCGATGCTGGGCAGCCCGGCCAGCGCCATCGCGATCTCCTCGGCGGGGTAGGCATAGTTCTCCAGCAGGCCCGCGCTGTAATCCAGGTATGCCTGCATATCGAAGTGACCGTGCCCGCACAGGTTGAACAGGATCGCTCTGCTGGTTCCTTCCTCCTTGCAGCGCAGCGCTTCCTGGATCGCCCCCGCGATGGCGTGATTGGCCTCCGGCGCGGGCAGGATGCCCTCGGCGCGGGCAAACTGCACCCCGGCAGCGAAGGCGTCGAGCTGCTCCACTGCTATCGCCTCGATCAGCCCCAGCTCCAGCAGATGGCTCACCAGCGGGGCCATGCCATGGTAACGCAGCCCACCCGCGTGAATCCCCGGCGGGATGAAGGTGTGGCCCAGGGTGTGCATCTTGACCAGCGGGGTCATCTGTGCCGTATCGCCAAAGTCATAGGCATACTTCCCTCTGGTCAGGCTGGGGCACGCTGCCGGTTCGACTGCCATCACCCGCACGTCTCCCTCGCCGCGCAGCCTGCGCCCGACAAACGGGAAAACCAGCCCGGAGAAGTTGGAGCCGCCCCCCGTGCAGCCGACGATCACATCGGGGTAATCGTCGGCCATAGCCATCTGTTCCAGGGCCTCCTGACCGATCACGGTCTGGTGCAGCAGCACGTGGTTCAGCACGCTGCCCAGGCTGTACTTGGTATCATCGTGCGTCGCGGCCACCTCGACCGCCTCGGAGATGGCGATCCCCAGCGAGCCAGGGGAGTCCGGATCGGTAGCCAGGATGGCACGCCCGGCGTTCGTTTCCTGGCTGGGGCTGGGAATGACCCTCGCGCCGTAGGTTTCCATCAGGCCGCGCCGGTACGGCTTCTGATCGTAGCTGACGCGCACCATGAACACTGTGCACTCCATCCCCAGGAACGCACAGGCCATCGCCAGCGCCGATCCCCACTGGCCTGCTCCCGTCTCCGTAACCAGCTTGCTGACGCCTTCCTGCCGGTTGTAGAAGGCCTGGGCGATGGCCGTGTTCGGCTTGTGCGATCCCGCTGGGCTGACCCCCTCGTACTTGTAGTAGATGCGCGCAGGCGTATCGAGCGCTTTTTCCAGCCCGCGCGCCCGGTAGAGCGGGGTGGGTCGGTACAAGCGATAGGCATCACGCACTGGCTCTGGGACCTCGATCTCACGCTCCGTGCTGACCTCCTGCATGATCAGCGCCATCGGAAACAGCGGCGCGAGGTCGTCCGGGCCGACGGGCTGGCCTGTGCCGGGGTGCAACACCGGCGGCGGGGAGGCTGGTAGGTCGGCCATCAGATTGTAGTACGCCCGAGGGATCCGATCCTCAGGCAAAACGAACTTGCGAGTTTTGTCAGCAGCCATCTTTTCCTCCTTACAAGATACAGGTACAGCAGGTTTAACCTGCCAGAAGCAAAAACGCCCGCCCCCCATATAGGGACGAGCGTCGGACATGCCCGCGGTGCCACCCCGGTTAAGCGGCCTGGCCCGGAAACAAAAACCCGCTCAGTGAGGCGCGGGGTTCAAGGCAAGGCCAGCTTCACTCTGACGGATACCTGACTTCGATATCCTGCGCCCTGATAACGGTGGCGTCTCCGGCCCCGAATACTCAGCGCTCAGCCGCCCTGCTCAGCGCCTTTCCTCTGGCAACTCCCCGGCCCATTCGGCACCGGCGCTCGTGCCGCCCTCTCACCGCCCGGCGGCTCTCTGAACGTCGCTTTGGTGCGTACTAGTCCGGCTCGACGTCGATATAATTTCAATTGCGAGGCATTGTATCAAAATTCAGCGTCGCTTGTCAAGCGCTTTTTAGGGGGGAGTGGATAACATCACGGGTATTATGAAATCTTGGATAGGGGCAGGGTAGGTCGGGTCGCGACGTTTGTACATCTGGCGGCGGTTCCAGGCGAAGACGAAGAGCTGGATGGCGGTCCACAGGGCACGCAGGCAGCGTGAGAAACAGCGCGAGCGGCGGGCGAGGCGGGCGAGGTCATGGCGTAGCACCGAGCTATCGGCTTCGACCGAATAGGTCTGGGTCTTGCCAGGGGCGGTGAGAGGGTGACCGGGGTAGTAGACCAGCGCATCATAGGCCGAAAGGTTGTCGGAGTAGGAGCGCTGAGCCTGCGGCGAGCGGTCAAGGGTGGGCTGCAGGGTCTCATACGTCCGCTCGACGACCACCTCCCAGCCGACGATGCAGGGGGTGGCACGGTCTAGCTGGGTGACGATGTAGACCTCGTTTTTTTGCGACCTACAAAGGTGAACAACTCATCCAGCTCATGCACATCCTGGGTCTCGCCCGGCACCGGCGGCTCATCCGGCAGGCTGGCTGCATATGCATTCACCCAGTTGATGACTGACCGGTGGGCTACCCCCCGTATCCGCCCGATCCGCCGGAAGTTCAGTCCATCTACATCCATCTCGATGGCTTTGCGCCGGGTGGCCTCGTCATACCCCTGCCGCTTCGGTTCCGGCGTGCACTTCCGCCCACACCTCCGGCACAAGTACCGCTGGCTGCCCGATGGGTTGCGCCCGACCTTCACCTGCCGCTCTGTACTTTGACATGGGGACATGTGTTCGTGCTACTATTTTACCTGTACCGGATTCTTATCCTCTCCCGCGGAGCCAGCCAAACCCGGCGATAATGAGGGAGGGGCCATCTATCAGAGGGACGATGCAACGATCGCGCCTCATCGACGCTGCTGGCATCGAGACGTTTGCCTACTGCGAGGGCACGGGGCCGCCCATCGTCATGCTGCACGGCTGGGCATCCACGGCGGATATGTGGCAGCCCGTCCTGAACAAGCTGGGGACTGATTACCAGGTGATCGCTCCTGACTTGCCTGGACACGGGCGCACGGCGGGCGGCAGGCAGCCCTTCGGGATCGCTTTCTTCCGGCGCTGGCTGGCTGGGCTGTTCGATGCGCTGAAGCTGCCACAGGCTACGTTGATCGGCAACTCTATGGGCGGGGCGATCAGCCTGGCCTACACGCAGGCACACCAGGAGCGAGTCACACGGCTGGTGCTGGTGGATGCGCTGGGGTTGAGCGAGGCCATCCCCTGGAGCACGGTTCCGCGCATCATGCGCCGGATGCCGCACCTCGTCGCCGCCGCGATCACCCGGCAAGCCGATCCGCACCTGCTGCGCTGGGTGGACTCGCTGATCGTGGCCGACCCGTGGGGCCAGCCGCGCGAGACGATTCTGGAAACGATCCGGCTCAACTCACGGCAGGGAATATGGCCGCTGTGGTCGGGGTTGCGCCTGCTGCTGGCGGATTTCCTGCTCCCCAGCCAGCGGCGCGACTTCACCCGCCGCCTGGCGGACATCCGCGTGCCGACCCTAATCGTGTGGGGGCGGCACGATGGGCTGTTGCCCGTCGCGCACGCCTTCGCCGGAGCGCAGACTATTCCCAGTTCGCAGGTGGTTGTGCTGGAACGCAGCAGCCACGAGCCTATGCTGGAAGAGCCTGCGGAGTTCGTCCGCGCTGTGCGGGCGTTCCTGAACGGGGCGGGATAATGGGTGCGCGATTCCCGGAGCGCGCCCCACTGATGAAGCTAGCACGGGCTGCTGCCCACCGTCATAGGCTGATGCCGAGGAGGAACCATCATGCAGACCACTACCCAGATGAGCCGCATCACCCAGCTCCCCGAGGATCACCTCCGGGCATTCGTTGGGCAGGCCAGCGATGCCGAGTTGGTCGCCTACTGGGGGCCAAACGCCGCCGCCATCCGGAAGATGGCCCGCGAGCAGGTCGCGGCGCGCCGGCAGGGCGACTCGATGATCATCCTGCTGCCAGGATTGATGGGATCGACCCTCGAAGACATCGGCGACGACCCCCAGTTGCTGTGGATCAACCCGCTGGCCTACATGCGCGGGCAGGCCAACCGCCTCGACCTGGCTCCTGACGGCGTGACAGACGCGCTGCCAGGGGTGAAGGTCCGGGCGCGGGGGCTGGTGTGGCTGGTGTATGCCAAAATGCTGCTACGGCTCCAGAGGGACTACGAAGTCTACACCTTCCCCTATGACTGGCGGCGGGCCACGTGGGATGTGGTTCCGCAGCTCCGCGCGTTTATTGACCAGAAGATCGCGGCCAGCCCCTTCAAGCAGGTGACGCTGGTGGGGCATAGCCTGGGGGGATTGCTGGCCATCGACTACCTGATCGGCCAACAGACGCGCGCCCACGCCGAGCGCCACCTCAAGCGCGTGATCGCGCTCGGCACGCCGTTCCGGGGGGCGCTCCCGGCGGTATCCATCCTGGCGCGTGGCGACGAACCCAAGCTCAGGTTGATCAAGGCATTGAACCCGCAGAACGACCCACTGCGGATGCTGCGTACCTTCCCCAGCCTGTACGAAATCCTGCCTGCCCCGAAGGGGTTGTACCCGGACTGGGACCCGGTCCCTGAGCAGGACATCTGGGACGCCAGCACCTGGGAGCACCAGGGTGTGACCATCCACCGGGATCACCTGGCGCGGGCGCTCAAGCATCACGAGGCGCTCTCCAAGGCCGACCCGCAGGTTCCCATCGAGATCGTGGCCGGGGCGCTGTACGAGACACCTACCGGGCTGGATGGCGACCTGCTGCGGGGCATCATCCGCAAGATGTGGGAGGGGCTGGCAGGCGGGGATGGCACTGTGCCTATCGCCTCAGCCCGTTTCGGAGACCGACCGGCCTACTACGTTCACGAAGTCCATGTGGAGCTGGTGCTGGAAAACAGCGTGATCGACGGGGTTGCAGACTGGGTCGAAGGCGGGCAACCGGATCGGCTGGAGCAGCGGGTGGAGGACGTGATTCGGGTGGATGGGCCGCTGCGTGAGGCCATGCTGGTGGTGCCGGAATCGGTGGCTGAGACGGTCAGCGCGGACCGCATCGCCCAGAAGGTAATGGCTGACGAACCGCTCAACCATGAGGAGCTGAAGGCGCTGCAAACGCTGATCTAGCTGGGTGCGCGATGGCGGAGATACGCTACCTGGGCATCGCGGGCTGGCATCTGCGGGCAGGGGAGGATAGCCTGCTGATTGACCCCTACTTCACCCGCCTCTCGCTGTGGCGAGCGCTGGTGGGCTACGCCAGCCCGGATGTTGAAGCTGTCGCTGCCCACACACCCCCTGCCCGCTGGGTGCTGGTGACGCATCCGCACTACGACCACCTAGCGGATGTGCCGGCGGTGGCTCGCCTGACTGGGGCGCGGGTGTATGCGTCAGCGCAGGGGTGCAGGCTGCTGACTCTACTGGGCACTCCGGGCGAGGAGATCGCGGCGGGCGACCGCCTTGACCTCGGCGTATTCCGGGTAGAGGTGTATGAGTCCCGGCACCGCACCCTCTTCCGGGGCATCCCGTTCGCTGGCCCGCTACGGCCAGGGCTGCGGCCACCGCTGCGGGTCAGCGACTTCCGTGTGGATGTGCAGTTCTCCTTCCGCATTCAGGTGGACGGCGTGCGAGTTCTGGTCGCCAGTGGCATCGATCACGAACCGGCTGTGGAGGCCGATCTGCTGCTGGTGGGGGCGGACGCCACGCGCGATCAGCTCGCCACGATCCTCGGCGCGACCCGACCCCGGCTGGTGATGCCCAACCACTGGGACGATCTGTTCCAGCCCCTGAGCAAGCAGGCCCGCCCCATGTTCATCCCGCCAAGAGGGGTTATCCCGTCCTTCAGGCGGATCGATCTGGATGCCTTTGCGCGTAGGGTCAAGGAGCTATGCCCCGGCGCGGAGGTGATCGTGCCCTGCCGCTTCGAGACACACCGGCTGTCACCCGGCTGACGGACCACCCCACCATGCCGGTCGGGGTTTGAGGGCCACGCCCTAGTCGTCATCGCTGTTATCGTTGTCCCCGCTGCCATGATCGTCGTTGTCGTCCCCGGCATGGCCCTCATTATCGTTATCGTTGCCGTTTTCGCCGCCCGGCCCTTCAGTTGGAGGGGGCGGCGGAGGTGAGGTTGGCCCGGCAGTGGGGGCGGGCGATGCGGTCGGCGGGATGGCCGTGGAAGCAGGCGTCGAGGTGGGTGGTTGAGTGGCGGTCTGCGTGGGGGCAACCGTTGGCGGGGATGGAGAGGAAGTTCGCTGAGCGGTCGGCTGGATGGCTGGCCTGGGTGGGACCGGTTCCCCTTCAACCGTGATCGCGCTGGCCAGGAGCAGGCCATCTGCTGTCCGCCCTTCGACAACCGCCCGCCGCCCAATAGCAGGCTCACCCTGGACTAGCGTGTCGGGCGTGATCTGCACCGGCAGCGCCGAGACGATCCACGCAGCCGGCTGGATCGTTTCAATTGTGCCATTGAATCTCACCTGCGCCTCGCGCCCGGACTCCAGCAAGGCGCGCACCTCGTCACGCCGCTCCTGATCGAAGCGAGCGGCGAGGGCCTCCCGTGCGGTATCATCCGATGCCAGCACCAGCCGGGCATTTTCCACGCCCAGCTTGACGCCGTACAACGTACTGCCTGGCAGGGCTGAGCCAGAGATGGCCACCAGGATCAGACCCACCCCGAAGAGGATCAGCACCAGTGCCAGCAGCTCCAGCAGCGGCGCGTGGAGCCGTCCTGGGCGTGGGCGGTGGAGGGCAGGCGCACGGCGCATGGCCTGGGCCGCCGCCAGCATCTCTGCTCTCGAGCGGCCCCTGGCGTCGGGCGATGGTTCCGGGCGGAGCCGCGACAGGGCAAGTGCGGTTTCCAACAAGGGGCGCAGCTTCTCCCTGTCATCCGGGTAGCGGGCCAGGACCTCGTCGAGGGGCTGTTGTTCGAGCGCGACCAGGCACTCGATCAGCTTGGCTTCCAGTTGTTGTTCCATCACCCGCTCTCCACCGAGAGCCTGCGGGCCAGCGCCGCCACCGCGCGGGCTTGAAGTTGTTTGACCGCCCCTTCCGTCTTGCCCATCATCTCGGCCACATCCCGGATGGGCAGGTCGCTGCCGTAGCGAAGGGCGATCACCGTCCGCTGATCGTCGGTCAGTTCGTCCAGCGCGGCCATCAGGGCTTCGCGCGTCAGGCTTGCCTCAACAGTCTCGTGCGGCCCCATCTCGTTGCTGGCAAGGTGGTTGTCCAGCTCAGCAGTGGGCGCACGGTAGCGCTGGCGATGGTAATCGCTCACAACCCGCGCCGCCACCCCATATAACCATCCCTGCAGAGTATGGGGCGGCGCGTGGCGGTCGCGCAGCGCGCTCAACAGCCGGACGAACACCTCGCTGGTCAGGTCCTCCGCCACGTCGGGGTCGCTGACCCGGTAGGCGATGTAGCGGAAAATGGGCGTGTAGTGCAAATCGTGAATCTGGGCCAGCGCTTCCGGGTCAAGGCTGCGGGCGCGCGCCAGCAGAGCAAGCTCATCTTGCACGGCAGGGATTCCTCGCGTACCGGTCGGCAGCAAGCTCAGGGTGTCATGGGCCGACCACATGCCCCAGTGTACCTCATTAGGCCCAGCCCCGCTGTTGAGGGGACCCACGTGGAAGCGGCCAGCAGCACACCCTGGCGCTGCTGGCCACCCATCGTCCTTGCCGGCTGATCGGCAGCACAAGACACTTGTGCGGGTCTAATCGTCGTCGCTGTTATCGTTGCCGCCGCGATCGTCATCATCGTCGCCACGGTTGTCGTTGCCGCCGCGATCGTCGCTATTGCCTCCACGCCGATTGTCGTTCGCATTATCGCTGCCGCCAGCCTCGCACACATCGCCGATGCGGTCGCCATCCGAGTCGGACTGGTCGGGGTTGCTTACCCAGATGCAATTGTCGTGGTCGTCGTCCACTCCATCCCGGTCGGAGTCGGCTGAGAGGTTGTCATTGGTGTTGGCATTGCTGTTGACATTCCAGACCCTGGTGGAGTTGTCGTTGTTGTTGCTGTTCTCGTTATCGTCGTCAGCATTATCGTTGCTGTTGTTGTTCTGGTTGCTGTTTTCGTTCTCCCTCTCAGCGGAGTTGTCGTTGCTGTTGTCGTCTTCGTCGTCGGAGTTGCCATTACTATTCTGGTTGCCGTTTTCCACTGAGGCGGTGTTGTCATTGGAATTATCCTCAACGGCGAGCGTGAGCCTGACCACCGCCAACGTGCCATCGTCCTGCTGTTCAACCTCCACGCGCACCTGTGCGCCGGGCCGGAGTCCTGGCGGGAGCTGGATATCCGAGCGCAGGGCGAGCGGCTGCCCATCCACGACCAGGGTTGTGTCGTCCATGAAGTCCAGTGTGCCGGTCAACTCCTGCGCGGCGGCAGGGGAGGAGGCCGCGCAGGCCACGGCTATGCCCAAAGCTATCACCGCTACCAGCGCCAACCCGATGATGCGAACCAATCCATGCTTGAACACGGTGCTTATCTCCTTGCCCTTTCAGATGATTTTGAGTTGCTTCATCCAGATAGTCGAGGGAAGGGCAGAAAAGTAACGGGTCGAAGTTGGGCAGTCTTCTAGAACCATTCTGGGGCACAGAATCGGTGGAAGCGCCGAGGCGGCGTGAGAGGGGCGGCGGGGTTTGGCCGAAAGGGCTTTCGGCCAGACGCTTAATCCTCGGCAGTGGGGAGGGTGAAGCACAAGAGCGCGCCAGACGTGCCGGGGGGTGGGTCGGCGGCCCAGATGCGCCCGCCATGCGCCTCGACGATGTGCCGCGCTATCGCCAGGCCGAGGCCCGTACCACCGCCACGCCGGGCGCGGTCGGAGCGGTAGAAGCGCTCGAAGATGCGCTCCCGCTCGTCAAGGGGGATGCCGGGGCCGGAATCCAGGATGCTGACGGTGATCCAGCCTGCGCCGGGCTGGGCGTCGAGGGTGATTCGGCCACCTGGCGGGGTGAACTTGATGGCATTGTGAAGCAGATTAGTCAGCACGCGCACCACGTGGCCGGAATCGGCCAGCACGCGCAGGTCTGCGGGGATGCGGTTGTCGAGCGTGTGCTCATGGCGGGTGGCCAGCTCGGCCATGTGCTGGATGGCCTCGCCGGCGATGTCGCGCAGATCGACCGGGAGGAGGATAAACTCAGCGCGGCCTGACTCGATCATCGAGAGGTCGAGCAATTCCTGGGACATCTGCTCCAGCGTGCCGATCTCTAGGGCGATCTTGTCCAGCAGGGAAGCGGCGCGGGAGGGGTCGCGGATGGCCCCGCGCAGGAGCGTATCCACCAGCAGGCGGATGGAGGTCAGGGGGGTGCGAAGCTCGTGGGAGATGTTGGCGACCATGTCGCGGCGGGCACGGCCCAGGCGCTGAAGCTCGCCTACATCCTCCAGTGCCACGACGGCATAGAGCCGCCCCGCGAGTTCAACCCGGCGGGCGCGAACGCGGTAAGGCCGCGCCTGGATCGCGATCTGCTGGGTGGGCGGCTCCTCGGTGTGCGCCAGCGCGGCGCTGATCAAGTCGTCCAACTCATGATGTCGGGTGATCGCCATGACGCTCTCGCCGGGGGTGGCGCCCGCCCCAAACAGGTCGCGGGCGGCGGCATTCAAGAATGCGACACGGCGCTGGTGGTCGACCAGCAGGAGGGCATTGTAGGCGACCTCGGATAGGGCTTCGAGGGCGGCCTGGCGGGCCTGAACCTCATCGAGGCGGGCCTGGGCTTCGCGAGTCGCGCGGGCGCGGGCAGCAAGATCGGCGACCTGGCGTCGAAGGTCGCTGAGGCGGGCGAGGAGCAACCCCAACACCAGGAGGAGGAGCAGCACCAGAGCTGCGGAGAGGATGTCCAACTTTCTATGTCCTTGCCCTGATCCGGCCTCCCACCGAGGCAGGCCGGGGACGATCCATGCTCTACCCGTTGGACTGCTGGGCGGGCTGACGATCAGGCCGGGTCGCCGCGCG
>Ga0209101_1003197_pt1 | contig 10108 bp, 9 predicted proteins | sample ConPoolayeCmetaG_FD_185481 | JGI IMG/M metagenome (GOLD analysis project Ga0209101, IMG submission 185481) | Hot spring microbial mat communities from California, USA to study Microbial Dark Matter (Phase II) - Cone Pool mat layer C metaG... ...
GGATTATACGTCGCACCGCATGCTTAGCAGACGTCGCCATATTGGTCCTCCGCGCCGCAGCGCGGGCACGTTCCCTTGACAAAACGGTCAGGAAGAAACCGCTGTTCCCGCTCGTCGAAGTACTGCTCGATTTCCCGTTCGACAACCAGTCCCTGCTCCCGCAGTTTCCGGTAAATGAATTCGGCGTAGCGGCGGTTCTCATCGGAGTCGGTCGTGTAAAAGATGTCGAACCCGATGCCGAAGGATGCGTAGTCCCTGACATGATGGTGCCAGGTCTCGGCGATAAGCTCCCGCGGCGTGACGCCGCGTTTGATTGCGGCCAGCTCGATGGGCGTTCCATGCGTGTCGTCGGCGCACACGAACAGCGCGGTATTGCCCGCCTGTTTCTGGAACCGCACAAACACGTCGCTCTGCACGGCCTCAAGAAGATGCCCGAGGTGGATATCGCCGTTTGCATACGGAAGCGCCTGTGTGACGAGAAAAGTCTTGCGCGGGCCGTCAGTTCTGCTCGGCATTGTCTGCCTTTCCTTTCTCGATCTCGGCGGGAGTCAGCCACAGATCGGACCCTTCATCGAAATGGATGAGCGCCTTGTCGGTACATATGTTTATATACGACACAACGCCTTTCTTGCCGTCGATTGTAACCACGCTGTTGAGGGGGGGGAAACGCTTGAATCCCTCCTGGTACTGGGCCTCTTCATAGCGAAGGCAACAGAGGAGGCGTCCGCAATTGCCTGATATTTTCGCCGGGTTGAGCGAGAGCTGCTGATCCTTGGCCATCTGCGTGGTTATCTGCTCGAATTCATTGAGAAACGCGCCGCAGCACTGGGGGCGCCCGCAAATGCCGAAACCGCATATCCGTTTCGCCTCATCGCGCACCCCTATCTGGCGCATTTCGATACGGGTGCGGTATACGCCGGCAAGGTCCTTGACCAGCTCCCTGAAATCCACCCGCTGGACCGCGGTGAAATAAAAGGTGATTTTGCTGCCGTCAAACTGCATCTCCACGTCCACCAGCTTCATATCAAGGTTGTATTTGGTGATTTTCTCCTTGCACGTTTTGAACGCCTCCTCCTCCCTGGCCTTGTTCTTTTCATAAATATCCAAGTCGTTCCTGGAGGCCTTGCGTATCACGCCGCGTGTTTCGCCCTTGCCGCGTTTCAGGCGTACCAGTTCCCCCATCAGCGTCACCCGCCCCATGTCCTGGCCGCGCTCCGCTTCCACCACGACGTAATCGTCGGTATCGATTTCAAGCTCGTTACGGTTGCGGTAAATCGCCCGCCGCTCTCCCTTGAATACGACCTCAACAAGATGCCTGTTTTTCCCCATGCATCATCTCCATCATCGATATGAGCCAGGCCGCCAGCACAAGCTGCACATTGCCGCGCGCCTTCAGTGCCGCGATCGTCCGCTGGCACTCCTGCGCCAACGCGGCCGCTTTGCCGGCCCCGGCCGTGCCTCCGGCGGCTATATCACACACGCATTCTTTTCTAATATACTTTTCAGTGGCGCCGCAGGCCCTTAAAAAACTGTCGCGGATACCGTACATCACGTAGAGCAGCAGCCGCTGCGCCGCGTCGGCGTTGCGGCCGGAATCCAGCGCCGTATCGATGAACCGTTCCAGCCCAATAGCTGCCTCGAGGCGGCTGGAGCCGCATGCGAGCGATAGAAGCTCCCGCGCCTGGGCCATAAACTGTTCGACCGGCTGTTCCAGAAGATTCAGCGCTGTGCCCAGCGACCCTTCGGCGCACCGTATCGTGTTGAGAATACGCTCGTCATCCTCCGGCAGTCCCGAACGTTTCGAAAGCGCCGCCGCCATATCCCGGTCGCCGATGCTTCCAAACCGCAGTATCTGGCATCGCGATACAATGGTGGGTAAGACTGCCCACGGGCGGGCGCTCGTCAGGATAATCACCGTGTTTGCCGGCGGTTCCTCGAGCGTCTTCAGCATAGCGTTCGCCGACGTCCGGTTCATCAGATCAATATCGCATATCACGGCAACATTGCGCTGTCTTTGCACCGAACCCCGCTGAATGGCATGATTGACTTCGCGGATCCATTCCACCGGAATATCGGCAATGCCGTCCGGAGCGGTAATCGCATAAGGGTCGGTGATTTTTTTCCTGCACTGCCGGTCGAGATGCTGCCAGCCTTCATCGCTGAGCGTGCCGTCGGATTTTCGATGCTCCTTGTCAAGGCATACAGGCATAACTAAGTGAAAATCGGGATTGGCGTGGCGCATAAGCGTGCGGCACGACTCGCATGTCATGCACGGCACGGTTCGGGCGTCGCCGCAGAGAAGCGCGCAGGCAAATTCACGCGCGGCCGTGAACGTCCCCACTCCCTCGTCGCCGCAGAACAGATAGGCCTGTCCCACATGGCCGCTCTCAATGGCGCGCGCAAGCGTGGCGGCCGCACGGGCTTGACCTACAAGAGCTTTAAAAACGACCTTTGGCATACCATATCCCGCTTATTGTTTTATCTCCAGCCATTGCTGGGGATCGACCGGCTCGGTCCCGCTGCGTATCTGAAAATGCAGTCTCGCACCGCTTTCAACATCACCTTCGGCCACAACGCCAATCGCGGTGCCGAATGAAACCTCCTGGCCGACTGAAACCGCGATATTGTCGAGGTGGGCATAGATGGTGATAAAGCCGCCGTCATGGTTGACGATGACAAACCTGCCATATCCCCTCATCCATCCCACATAATCCACGCGGCCGGGCGCCACGCAGACAACGGCGGCGCCCTTGCGCGCGGCGATATCGATACCCGTATTCATCGTGACCGTTTTATATACGGGATGGACAATTTTGCCAAACGGCCGTACCACGCTCCCGTCAACCGGCCAGGGGAGTTTTCCCCGGCGTTTATCAAACGCGGCTAGACGGCTGCGCTCATAATCGGTTTTTACCTTTGTTCGTTTCTGCTGGAGCGTTTTCAGCAGGAGGGAAAGTTCCTGCTGAGCCTCCTCGAGTTCCTTCACCATCCGTTCATATGCCTCGCGCTCACGCCGCACTTTCGTGAGCATTTCTGTGTGCCCGGCCTGCTCGGCGCGCAGCTTTTCCTGTTCCGCCTCCTTCACGCTCTTAAGTGCGGCGAGTTGTCCGGCTTGCTCTTCAAGCGCCGCCGTATGGCCGGCGAGGACCATACGGGCACTGTCGATCGAACGCAGAAGCTCCTGGTCATAATTCTCGAGCTCCTGAAAATATTTCAGGCGGTTGAGCATGTCGATGAGACTTTTCGAGGAAATCACAACCTCCACACGTCCCGGCCGCCCCGTCTTGTACATTGTGCGCAGCCGCCGCGCCATCATTTCCTGCCGCCGCGCAAGCGCCGCAGCCGTCCCGTCGAGCGAATCGCGCAGCAGGCCGATACGGCGGTTGGTCGTATCGATTTTCGCCGCTATTTCCTCAAGGTAGCGGCCGGCAATCGCCATGTTTTTTTCCAACAGCGCAAGCTGCTCGACATGCGTTCCCTCCTGACGGGCAAGTTGTGACAGCTTCTCGCGCCCCTTGTCCAGCTCATTCTTTATCGAATCAAGCATGGCGCTCTGAAGACGGATTTTGCGGTCATACTCCTTCAGCAGATTGCCATCCGCCCCGTAAGCGGCCCCTGCACCTGCCGCTATGAGCATTATTGCAAGAATTTGCGCACTGCGCTCATGCTTCCTACGCAACCGAAACCGACTCCGATACAGAGTATAATGCACGCAATCGCGGCACACATGTGCCACGATTGTCCAAAAAATGCGGTGTGCGAAAAGGCAAGTCGCACCACCGCAAGCGCCGCTATGCCGATCATTGCGCCGATGAAGCCCTGCAGCATTCCTTCCAGCACAAACGGCGTCTTGATATAGGCGTCGGTGGCGCCCACAAACCGCATGTTGCGCACCAAGTCGCGCCGCGCGTAAATGGTCAGCTTGATGGTGTTGGCGATCATGAAATGCATCGCCAGCATGAGAAACAGCACCGCCGCGGCCGTTGCCCGGGCAAACCATACGCGCACTTTCCCAAGAATCGCCATCCATTGGCGGGAGAAACTCACCCCCTCCACGCCGTCAAGCCCGCTCAATTCTTGCTTCAACCGCTCCAGGGTGTCCGGCGATTGGCATGCGGCGGCGAGCGTGATCTCCAGCGAGGCGGGGAACGGGTTTGCGTCCACCGCGTCAAGCATTTCCCTGCCGTACATCATCTCGAACCTGCTCCAGGCGCTGTCTTTGCCGATCATTCGCGCGGACACTACCTGCGGCAGCTGCCCGATGTTCTCGACAAGCCCCGCACATGCCGCGGAATCCCCGGATACGGCGTCGGCGATATACACCACCAGCGCCGGCCGGCCGGCGGCGGCGGCAAGCCACTGCCTAAGCGCGAGGTAGCCCGCCGCCGCCAGGCCAAGCACGAAGAGCGTAACGGCGACCGTGACGATGGAGACAAGGGTCATGAGCTTTGCCTGCACAAAGCCGCGGAAGGCTTCTTTGACAAAATAAAACAGCAGTCCCATTGGAGAATACAGGTTACGGTTGAGGATCAGGTTGAGAAAGATATCCACTCCGGAATGAACGGCGGCAGCAGGACGCGGCCCGTTCACCTATGCCGGTATGTCGCGGCAGCCCCCCCCTGCCGACACGTCCTTATTGTATCCTTATGAATTCCCTATCCTTGATTTTAACGATGGCGGCTTCGGTATTCGCGCCATCGGCGCCTAAAAAGGAAATGACACCCGAAGCGCCGCGATAGCCGCTCACCGCACGCAGCAGCGCCGCGATCTCCTTCGGATCATCACCGCCGCATTTGTCAATTGCTTGCAGCACCAGCCGCGCTGCGTCAAACGCCAGCGGCGCGGCCACCCTGTCGGGCTCCATGTCGAACCGCTTCCGATAGGCGGCAGAGAAACCTGTCCATAGTTCGTCTTTCGTATCCGTCTCGAAGCTGGTCGACAGAATCGCATTGTTTACATAGCTTTTGCCGTCCAGAAGCGTGGTCGGTGAATGCCAGCCGGTAGAGCCCAGGAGCTGTGTCCGGATGCGGTGGAAATGCGCCTGCGGCGCAAGCATCACCACGTCCTCCGCTTCGGCCGGTAGAAACAACCCCCCCACCGCCATCACCGAGTCGGCATACAGGATGCTGTCCGCCCGCAGCGAGCCGGCGGTCGGCGCATGCGCATAGTCCATGCCCTTTTCAATGGCTCGTTTCTCCTGCCGGCGTTTCAGAAGCGCCTTGCGCAAGCTCTCATACTGCTGTCTGAAATCCTTGGTCCCCTCTTCATAGTATTCTTCGTCCACGACAAGGCCGCCGCGTTCCACAACCTCTTTTTTGAAACTGCCGGCCAGAATGCGGCCGTAGTCCGATCGAGGGGCGATTATCGCAAAATCGCGGATATTGAGGTTTTCCATGGCATAGGCGGCAATCCGCCTCCCCAGCATCCCCGGCGTGACATTCACTTGGAATATATTTGGTCCCAACCGAGCGATCCCGTCATCCGTCGCCGTCGGCGTCACCATCACCACGTTCTTATCCATCAGCATCGAGGCGCACACGATGGCGTCGGGGCTGAGGACCGGACCGATGATGACCGGGACGCGATGCACGGCCAGCATGTCGCGTGTCAACTGCGCGGTTCGAAGCATTCTGCCTTCGGTATCGCCGATAATGAGCCGCACCTGCGTGCCGCTCTTCTCGTTGTGCTGATCGACCGCAAGCTGCACCGCCTGCACCACCTGCCGCCCCACATCGGCGTCGGGACCCGACACCGGCGCCAAAAGCCCGACGGCCACCTGTTTTTTCTGAACCGTGCGTGACTTCCCGATAATGTCTTTCGCAAAAAGATCGTAGGCGGAGCCGGGGTAGGTTTTCCGGAAAGCTTCGGCCTTCTGACGCGCATATTCGATCTTGCCCGCGTCATACAGTTTCGAAAACTCGTAATAGGCCGCTATTTCTGCGACCGCGGGATACAGGGCCGCACCCGACAACAGCCGTCCCAGTTCCTCGTCGGTCAGCGTCTCGGAACAGATGAGCTTGACATTGAGCAGGGCAAGCGAATCAAGCGGCGGCCGCACGCCGTCCGCAAGCGCGCGCGAGAACGACATGACCGCATCAACCGGCCGCTCCTGCTGGCGCGTCAGCATAATCCCATTGAGATAGCGAAGACGAGGGAGAAAATCAGAACGGGGAAATTTCTGTTCATAAATCGAAAACAGGCGCTCGAAATAGCGATAATCGTTTTTCCGCGCCAGCGCCTCCATCATCAGCGGCACCACCCGCTCGGTCTCCCGTTCCTTGCCGTGCTTCTTTAGGTAGGCCTGCACCACCGCAATCGTTGAATCGTAGTTGGTTGCCTCATAGAAGGCCCGTGCCCGTGCGAGAACCTCATCGGCGTCTTGCTGCGCGGTTGCAGCCGACAGCATGCCAACAACCGCGAGATACGCTATTCCACGTGCTCCATGCATACTGTTACGCCCCCAGAAAATACCTGCCGAATGCCAGCGTGTCGGTATGTGCGATTGCCCCGCGTATCCTTTCGGACTCGCTGCCTCCCTGGTCCGGTATTAACCTGTCGAAGACGATCTCGTCAATGAATACCGCCGCCCCGCACCTCAGCGCCAGCCCCAGGGCGTCACTCGGCCGGCACTCGACGATATGCACCGATTGTCCGGCACTGATAAAAAGCCGTGCTCTGAATGCATGATCGGTATAATCGTAAATAACCATCCTTTCAAGCCGTCCGCCCAGACGCTCCATGATACTGCGTGCAAGATCGATGGTCAGCGGCTGCACCGACTCGATGGCAAGCGAATAAGCGGCGATAGCGGCTGCCTCCGACGGACCGACCGGAACGGCAATCGAGCGGTCGGAGGTCACGGTTTTCAGCACGACCACCGGCTCGCCCGTCGACGGATCGACGGCGCATGAAATTATTTCAGCGGGGAGAAGCATCTTGAACAAAATAAACTGAAACCAGCCGCAAAGAAAAGGGAATGCACGATGTATTTTACTTCCCCTATGACTCATCCCGTCGATCGAATCATAAACGCTATTATCAGGCACCGCCGCACAATACTGCTTGTAACTGCGCTTCTTACCGCCTGCGCAGGATACTCGCTGACGAACATCCGTGTCAATAACGATCCGACAAGCTCCCTGCCGGCCGGGCTCAAGGAAAAAATCGATTACGACAACCTTCAGAGAGTATTCTCATCGCCGCGCACCGTGCTGTTTATCGCACTGTTCGATTCAATGACGCTCACGTCGAAGATCGATTCGATGGTCTCGTGGGGGAAGCGCTTCGACTCGCTTGACGGTATCGACAATGTCGTGCATATCGGCACGGTGCAGGTACCCGTGGAAGGCGGTTTTCTGGGCCTGAGCAGCGATTATGTTGTCTCGCGGACAAAAAAATTGAGCACGGAAGAACTCCGTGGCCGGCTGCGCGACTCGCGCGCACTGACCGGTATGTTGATATCGGACGACGAATCGGCGCTCAGCATGATCATGGATGTCGACGAATCGATGAATCAGGTCACGGTAATTTCGCGCGTCGACAGCCTCTACCGCGAAATTGCGCGCACGGCACCAGGCCGAGTGTATATCACCGGCGCGGTCATGTACGCCTTTTTCATCGACGCCGCGATGAAACGCGATTTTGCGCTTCTCCTTCCCCTCTGCCTGCTTATCGTTTCCGTTTTGCTGTATGCCGTATTCAGGCGACTCATGCATGTCATCGCCGCCCTTGCCGTCACCGCCGTCGCCCTTGTCTGGACTTTCGGCGTCATGGGGTTCACGCCGATGGAGTTCTCGGTGGTGACGTCCATTATTCCCATTATCCTGTTCCCTATCGGCGTAGCCACAGCGATTCATGTATTCCGTACGCACGCACGCCTGTACGCGGAAGGGAACCACGACCGCCGCGGAGGTATCCAGGCGACATTCAGGGAGCTGATGAACCCCATCTTTCTCTCCGCCATCACCACATTCGCGGGGTTCGCATCCTTCGTATTCACCCGCGTAAGCTGGACACGCACCTTCGGTATTTTCACAAGCATCGGAGTCGTATTTGCGCTGCTATTAAGCATCCTGCTTCTGCCCATCGTACTCTGGTACGACCGGCGGCCGCCACGAGCGTTCGATACCGAACGGCGGCGGAGCGGCACGGCGGAGAAGATATTCAGCGCATACCGCCGCTTTATTTTCAACCCGGCTCTGTGGATCGCCGCCATCGCGGCCGTCCTGCTCATTGGGATCATCGGATTCGTGCGCGTGCGGGTGGAAGGCAACCCAATCGCCATGTTTCCGTCCGGAAGCAATATCAGGCGTTCCGACGCGATTATCGAAAAATACCTGGGCGGTACGCGGTTCCTTTTTATCCTGCTCACACACAAAAATCAGCCGCTCAATACCGCAGCGCAGTGGGAACAGGTGCAGCGAATCATCGATTATGCCGACAGCAACGCTATGGTGGGCGGGGTCATGTCGCTGCTGCCCCTTATCAACAAGGTGAGCACGGCGCTGAGCGGTGTGCCGGTATCGGAGGCGGCGCTCACCATGCTGCTCAAGTCGCAGGGGCTTCTGGGAAAAAAATTCGAGTCGTACCTGCGGGCATGGATCACGCCCGACCGCCGTTCCACCAAAATCGCCCTCATATGCAAAAACGTGACCGGCACCCATTTCCTGGAACTTTCGCGGTCGCTCACACGCCATATAAGCCGGCATTTCCCTGATTTCGACGTATTGGTTGCCGGTCCGCCGGTGCTCAATGATGTCATGACCTATGTGCTGATTGAAACGCAGGCCTCGTCGCTCGCCTTCGCGTTCATATTTGTGTTCTGCATCCTCTGCCTGCTGTTCCGCTCGATCAAGGTCGGCTCGTTCGCCATCGTTCCGATTATTCTCTCGACACTGACTGTCTACGCGCTCATGGGATTTACCGGCGTTGCCATCAACGCGGTCACCGTGATCATCGTCAACACCTGCGTCGGCATCGGTATCGACTACTCGATACATTTCACCGCCGGCTACCTGATATACCGGAAAAAATTCCGCGATCGCACCGCGGCACTTGTCGAGACCGCCCGTATCAAGGGAACCGTCATCCTGTTCAACACCTTCGTCGTCGGCATCGGCTTTCTCGTACTCGCGCTGTCCACGTTCCCGCCTATCCGCGATCTGGGTATATTTGTATTCGTTTCGATGGCTACGAGTTCGGTATTCGCACTTCTATTTCTACCCATTCTTTTCAAGCTGTTCGGTACCGGCAAAACGCCGGCGCTCATGGAACAAGCCAAGGAGTAACATCTATGCGCATGCATATACCTGCCCTGGGTTTTGCCGCGTGTCTAGCGGCCTTATCCGCATCCGCCGTGGCACCGCACAGCCTCTTCTCGGGCACGTGGTGCGTGGGCCGCGAAGGCCTGGTGATCACGTTTATCGGCAAGGACTCCATCCGTGTGACCAGTCTGACCGACGAGAGTATCGACGGACGAGGGACGTATACAAAGAAGGGCGAGACGCTCACCGCAACGGTTGCGAAGGATTCTTTGACGCTGAAGATGGGATATCGGTACCAGGTACGGCCGGATTCGACTGTGCGCGCGAAAATAACATTTTTCACGATAAACGGCGATTCGGTCAACCACCCGCGGCGGTGGTTGCGCATGAAACGCTGTGATCCGGCCCGCGGCGTCATTCCGCAGTTCGACGATGAAGAAAATGAAAAAGAAAGCGATGAATAGGAGGACGTTTCCATGGCCTCGGCAAAGAAAATAATCGTCACCGGCGGCTCGCGCGGAATCGGCAGAGCTATAGTTGAAACACTTGCGGCAGAGGGATACGACGTGGTTTTCAACTACCTGTCGAACCAGGCGGCCGCGGATGACATCGTCTCTCGCATCACAGGCACAGGCGGAAAAGCCGCGGCGATACGCGCCGACCTGTCGGATTTTGACGAAGCGGCCGCATTCGTGCAGAAAGCAAAGGAGGCGCTTGGAGGCGAGGTGGACGCGCTGGTCAACAACGCCGGCATTACACGCGACAAGTCGCTCTTTATCATGCCCCGGGAGGAATGGGACGCGGTCATAAATACCAACCTCAACGGCTATTTCAACGTCACCCGC
>Ga0209101_1003198_pt1 | contig 10107 bp, 5 predicted proteins | sample ConPoolayeCmetaG_FD_185481 | JGI IMG/M metagenome (GOLD analysis project Ga0209101, IMG submission 185481) | Hot spring microbial mat communities from California, USA to study Microbial Dark Matter (Phase II) - Cone Pool mat layer C metaG... ...
CGCTCATCTGCTTCCTGGCGCTGGTGATCCACAGGGTGCTGCGCTTTCGCCTGCGTCAGGCCAGCTCACCACTCTCGCCTGAGCGGCTGCTGGGCCGAGCTCAAGGGGATTCAGCTGCACCGCGCACGCTTGGCCTAGGGGCAGGGAGCTTACGGGGCTGACGGCGATGAACGCCGAGCAACGGGCGCTGTTCACCGCGATCGGGGTGGATGTGCCCACGACGAAACTCCTCAAAACCACCTCCCAGTGGCGCGTTTTCGAAACCTGGTACTGAAAATAAAGCACTTTTGCGCCAAACTGCCGAACTTGGGTTGTAACGCCCACCAGAACGGTGATGTTGGCGGTGCTGCCGTTGGTATTCGGGTTTCAGCTGCTGCTCCAGACGCTTTACCTGGATATCCAAAGCGTGCCGCGCGTACCGGTTCACCCAGAGGTCGGGAACGAAAAGAGAAGCTCGAAACAGAAAAATGAAAGCACGCCGGAGTTGCGATGATCTCGGTTCGGGCGGAAGGGCCCGCTGCTAGGAAAACAAGCCGCTGGCCCGGTAGCGATGGGGAACCCAGGGGCGCCCCCACTTTTCCTCGAAGCGCCGCTTGTTTTCCTCGAAGATGCGCTTGTACTCCGCCTCGGGGAGGGAGCGGAAGGCAGCTTTTCCCTCGTGGTGGACGAAAACGTCCTCGACGCAAATTACTTTGAACCCCGCGTTGCGGACCCGAATGGCATAGTCGTCGTCCTCAAACAAACCCACGGCGAAGCGCTCGTCCAGCTCGCCAACCTTTTCAAACACCTCACGGCGCATGGCAGCGCAGAATAGCGCAGCTACGGGGATTTCGAACCATTTCCCCGCGTTTTCCCGCGCATGCTGGAAAACCCAGCGGGCCATCTCCGTCACATTGCGGTAACCCACGGGGATTTGCGCCTCGTTGCCGATCCAGTTGGTGACAGGGCCAACCAATCCCCAATCCGGGTGGGAGGCCAGGTGGCGCACCAGCCCCGCGAGCCAGCCCGGGGGAACCACCGTGTCGTTGTTGAGGAGTACCAGGTAGTCTCCGGAAGCGAGCCTCAGGGCTTGGTTGTTGGCCGCGGCAAAGCCACGGTTTTCCTCGTTGAGAATGACCTTCACCCGGGGATCGCGCTGGGCGAGCCGTTGGAGGAACGCAGGGGTTTGGTCCTGGGAGGCGTTGTCCACCACCCAAAGCTCGAAGTTCGGCCATTCGGTGTCTTGCAGCACGCTTTCCAGGCACCGCTGGGTCAGGGGCAGGTTGTTGTAGCTCACCACCACGATGCTCACGAGGGGGAACGCCTTTTCCATGGAAGCCAGAAGCACCGCGTAACGCGCCTGCCACGTGTGCTGCTGGGCGAACGCGCGCCGTTGCTGCCGTGCTTGGTCGTTGTCGGTGGCAAGCGCTTGGCGAATCGCTTGGGCGGCTGCTTCCGGCGTGGCAACGAGCTTCACCAGCCCCTGCTCGGCGTAAGGGGTAAGCTCCGGCAGCGGCACCGAGACTAAGGGCTTGGCAGCCGCCATGATCTCAAAGAACTTCACCGGGTTGGTGGCGTCGGTGAGGGGGGTCTTCTTGAACGGAATGAAGAGCACGTCCATCTCAGCGAGATAGCGCGGCAGCTCCCCATACGGCACTTCGCCGGTGAATTCCACGTTGGGCAAACCCCAGAACGGCCGAAGATCTGCGGTGTAGGTGGACCCCACCAGCAAAAAGCGCCAATCGGGAAGCAGCCGCGCCACCGCAGCGGCAAGCTCGGAATCGAACCCGTCGGCGATGGCGCCGTAGTACCCCACGGTGGGCGGGCTGTGATCTGCCCGCGGCGCCACCGCGGCGAAGTGCTCGTAATCGCAAGCGTTGGTAAGCAACAGGATGTTCTCGTTGTGCTTGGCTGCTTGTTCTTGAAGCATTTTAGAGGACACCACCACCAAATCCGCCCCGGCCAGCAACTCGTCCTCCACCGCAAGCATTGCCGCGGTGTTGGTGGAAAAGCCCGCGTGGTAATCCATGCAGTCGTAAACCACCGGGCAGCCCCACCGCTGCCGCAGCTCCTTGGCTAGCGGCCACCAGAAGGGAAGTTGCACCAACACCGCCGCAGCTCCGGACCTCACCTCGCGGTGGAGGTCTTCCAGGCAATCGAGGTAGGTCTGGAGGGCGTTCTGGTCCATGAGGTCGCGGTACACGTTTCGGTTTGGCCCAGCCAGCGTGACCTCCCAGACGTTAGCGGCCTTCGGCTCGATGGCCCAACTCTGGGCAGCGAACTGGTGGCAAAGGTAGAACACGCGATGCCCAGCGCGGGCAAATTGCGAAGCGAGCTGCTGCGGCCGCTGGAAACGAAAGTCCCACTCGATGATGGGCAGCACCAGGAGATCGAACTTTCTGGGTCCCGGGGGCTGGGTGGAAAAAAGCGGTGTCACGGGTAAGCTGGGTCTCGAGGCCTCCTCGCTGGTCTCGCTAGGGAGGGGGTCCGTCGAGAATGTGCTTGCAGCTTGCCCAGGACGTGGCTTTTGGAGCTTTTCCCGCAGACGCCAGTACCATGAGACGAGCTTAAAGGCTTTGGTTTGGGTGAGTTGGTCGAGGGTAGAGGCCAAGCGCTCCACCTCCCGCTGCCGCTCGGAGTAACGTTCGATGAGCTCGCGATGTTCTCCTTGCAGCGCTTGGAGCTCCCCCGGCAAGCGCTCCACCTCCCGCTGATGTTGTCCTTGCAGCGCGTCGAGCTGCTGGCGGGTCGCTGCGAGCTCCCCCGCCAAGCGCTCCACCTCCTGCTGCCGCTCGCCGTAGCGTTGCACAAGCGCGTTGTACCGCTCCCGGAACCCGCCTAGCTCTTCTTCTGTCCAGGCGAGCTTCCGAACCACCTCTTGGAGCGCTGACTGAAACTCGGCCACAAGCCCGGCGGTTCTTTCCGAAAGGAACGCTTGTTTGGAAGGCTCCGGGGCGGCCGCCTCGAGGGCGAGGGTTTCCAAAACCGGTGCTGGAAAGGAAACGGTTTCGGGAAAGTCTAAAGGTTTGGCCGTGGGGGGCGAGCCTAGCCCGAGCCAGGTAGAAAGCTGCTGCGCCAAAGGCGAAGGGGCGAAAGGCTCATCCGCAACGTCCGCCGGGGCGTGGGCTTTCTTTGCGGGAAGCAGCGCTCGGGCTTGCCTAAGGCCCCCAACCAGGTCCTCGGCGGCTGCTCCTCCAAGGACCGGAACCTCATGGGCTAGGGTGCCCAGCTCCCCATTGCTCACGAGCACAAACCCCAGTGCTTCTGCCAGTGAGAGCAGCAGGGGCAGCCCCGTGGCCTGGGCGTTGTCGGCCAGGTGCAAAACCAGCGAAGCGCGAGTAAGCGCAGCGAGCAGCTGTGGCAAGGGCAGCTCGCCGAGGCTTGCGAAGCGCAGCGGCGAGTCCTCGGGCAGCGGCGGCAAGCTTTCTTGGCCTGGACCCAGCAAGACCCAGAAAACCTCGGGGACCTCACCCAGAAGCCTCCAAAGCTCGGCGGCCACAGGTGCTCCGAAATTCGCCAAAACCACGCCCAAGGGGTCCGGAAACGACTCCAGCACAGGCAGGGGACCGGCTTGCCGGAGAACGCTTGGCCGCGTCTCCCCGGTAATCTCGAAAGCTTTCGTGGCTCCGGTGCCGAGCATTTCCAGCTGGAGACGAGCGGGTTCGAGACGGGCCATCCCAACCTGCCACCAGGGGGGCTCGGTGCCACTGCCTGGAGGCGGCGCGAAGAGCTCCCGGGTCTCCCCCGGGTGGGAAAGGCGGAACGAAGCTGGGAAGAAGAAGGAGCCAAGAGCTTCCACGGCAAAGCCCTGGCCGCCAGCCACCCCAACGCGTGTGCCGGTGGCAGCAACCTCGCTCTGCAAAGCCCCGGCCGAGAGGAAGGAGGCGGGATGGTGGCTGGGCGCTTTGAGCAAAATGAAGCTTCTGTTGCCGCTTGCTTTTCGGGGTTCGAGGAACGCCCTAAGGATTTCTGTCCAGCGCGAGCGCCAACGTGCAAGTGAGAACGCTTGGGCGGCCTGGCGTGCGTTTGCCTGAAGTTTTTCCCGTACTTCCTGGTTCTCGATGACCCTGGCAATGGCTAAGCGCAGGGAGGTGGGGGAAGGCTCGGCCAGCACGCCCGTCACGTGATCGAGTACCAACTCCGGTAGCCCTCCCACTGGCGTGGCCACCACGGCGCAACCGGAAGCCATGGCCTCCAGGCAGGAAAGCGAGGTACCTTCGGAGTGCGTGGTAGGGAAGATGGCGATGTCTGCCCTGCGGTACACCTCCGGCATGGCCTCGGGAAGGAAGCTCTCCCAGTGCACCCTTCCCGGAAAGGTTGCTTGCAGCTGTTCTGCAAGCTCCCGTTCTTTTTCGGTTTCCGGTTGTCCGGCCAGGATCGCTGCCACGTGGGGGAACTGCCCAAGCAGCGGCTGGAGGATTTCCCGAAGTAGGTAAAACCCTCGTGCCTCGGTGAACCGGCGGGGAAAGAGCAGGGTGAGCCGATCGTTGGGCCTATGTTCCGGGGGGAAAAACTGGTCGGTGTCCACGAAGTTGGGAACCACGATTGCCTTTTGCGCGAGCTCGTAGTCCACGGCGCGGAAAAAGTTGACGGTGTTCGCATCCACCGATACCAGCAACGAGAGGTTCTTGACGGCCTTGACGAGGCGCTCGACGGTGTTCGCAACGTAACGGTCCCAAGCTTGGAGCTGGGGGTTGTCCCAATAGATGCCGTGAGAAATGCCAATGCTTGGCGAAAAGGCAAAGGTTTCAGCGAGAAAAAAAGCGAGGTACACCGTGAGCGCCGGAGGCGCAAGGCTCAGGAAGAACTCTCGGGAAAAGCTCATCTTCGAGCGCTCGCATGGCAGCCCGAGCACGGGAATCCCGTGGAAGAAGTGAAGGAATGCCTCTCTGGATGGCTGATATACCTCCACGTCGTACCCGAGCCCCCGCACCACTTTGGCAAGCTCGATGAGGTAACGCTCGGCGCCACCCAAGAAAGCTCGGTCCCCTTCCCAAGTGTAGGGGGAAGGGGAGGCAATGTAAACCACGTCTTTGCGGACGGCGGAAGGGGCCATGGGATTAGACCTCCACGTTTTCGGGCTTCTGCACTAGTGGCGAGGAGAGCCCCAAGAGGCGCGGCAAGTACTCTCGGAGCGCTTCGCGCCAGGCGCGAGCTTTGGGCGAAAGATCCTGCCGTTGGCGCTTTCCTCGAAACAAAGCTTGAAGCTGCGAGCACTGCCAAGCAAGCTCGGCATGAGCCCGATGGCGATAGGCGAGCTGCCCGTTCTTCTGGAGCTCCCTATGGGTTAGCAGCGTTGTAGCCTTTGCGGCAAGCTCTTCTGGCTTCCAGGCGGAAAGCGGCAAGCACCAAGCCGCCAGGCCCGCGTCGTGGAAAAGCGCCGCTACCTTGGGATCGTAGGCGAGGCCCAGCACCGGAACCAGCGAGCGGAAAGCCATCACCGCCCCGTGAAGGCGCATGGCGATCACCAGCTGGGACTGGGCGATGACCGCATCGGCGAGAGAAGGTGTGAGCAGCGGGAGCAAAAACGCGTTCGCTTGCGACCGCAGCCGGTGGCGAACGCTCCAGGCCGCACCGGCGTCGTTGGTCCAGGGGTGGCCTTGGTTCCGTTGGAACGGCAAGAAAAGAATCGAGGCCCCGGTGGCGTGCTGGAGCCCCTCCAAAGCGGCGGCAAGACGCTCGGCGAACTGGTTCCCTACATCGAACACGTCCCACCCGCGAAGCACCACAGCCACTCGCGGCGCAGGCGGCACGAAACCGAGCAGCTGGGCCCACAGTTGCGGTTCCGGTGGCCATCGACGGGGGAGAGCGAACGCCGTGTCCGCAGTGTGGCGGAGCTTTTCAGCCTTAACCCCCAACTCTTGGAGCAGCTGCAGCGAGTGGCTGTCCCGGAGGGTCACCAAGTCCGCCTCGGCAAGCACCTCGGCCACCAGCGCCTTGCCTGCGGCCGTGGCCAGGGGACCTACACCCACGCCGCAGCACAAACAGCGCTTTCCAAGAGCTTTTGCTGCTGCCACGATGGAAAGGTAGGCGGTGGGGCCCTCGATACTGGGGGTGAGGAACGTCTCGCGGCTCAAGGCCCACCATTCGTGGAAAAGCCCTCCGCCAGCCACGATTACGGCGCTGCTTTCCGCGATAGCCTCCAGCGCTGATTCCCAGTAGTGCCAGTCCACGACCGCTTTGACCCCCCGAGGCGAAGGAAACTCCCTGGGGGCAAGGATGGTCACGGTGGCATCGGGGGCGAGTTGGGGAAGCTGGGCAAGCCAAGCTTCCATGATCGCGTCGTCACCGACGTTTGCGGCGCCGCAATCGCCCACGAGCAGCAGCCGCCTCTCCCCATTGCTCGGGGAAAACACGGTAATTTCCTCGCCTCCCGGGTTCCAGGGGGTAGGTGAGTCCTCCCGGGAGAAGAGCTTCAACCATTCGGCGGCGCGTTCATCCCAGGTGGCCACCGCTCGGGAGCTGGCGAGCCGCATCGGTTCGTAAGCCTCTGGGTGTTGGAAATAGTGTTCTAGAGCTTTTTCGGCGGCAGCGGCATCCGGCTCGCTACCGCGCATCGGCACGGGAACCCCGGTGACCCCGTCCACCACGAACTCGCGGTTGGACCCGTGGGCGCTCACGAAGACCACCACCCCTGCCGCCATGGCCTCCACCGTGGCTAGGGAGTACCCGTCCTCCCAGCGCACGAAGTACGGCATGAAACCGTACTGGGTCAAAAAGCGCGATGCCTCTTTCTGGGGAATCTCGCCCCGGAGCTGCACCCAGGAAGGCAAAGCGTGGAGGAACCTTTGGTCCTGCTGCCAAAACGCCGGGGAGCCAAAAACGTCCGGCTCGATGGGGAGCCCTTTTTCCCGAAGGCTTTGAAGAACCGCGAGGATCAAGTCGAGGCCTTTGGCCGGGTGGGAAAGAAACACCCCGCGCAGCGGGTTGCGCGCCGAGGTACGCACCTCGGCAGCCTTCAGCCGTGCTGGGACTGCCTCGCCGCGAATGACCACGGTGTTGCCTGGAGGAAAGCCCCACTCGCGAACGCCACGCTCTGCAATGAATGCCGCGGGGGCCACGATCCAATGGATGGGACCAAGGGGGGGCTCGACTTTCACTGGGCCCCTCACCCAAAAAACCCGCAGCTTCGCCTGGAGCCTTTGGGCCGCCGGCTGGCGGAAATGCCCCTCGGCGCCGGTGGTGAAGATCGCCACGTCGTACGAGCCAGCACCGGCTTCCAGGGGTAAGAGCGTGACCCGGTGGGCGCTCGCGGGTTCGACGGCAGTGCCGAACACCGTCACCTCCACACCCTTTCTGGCAAGGGCGTTCGCCGTTTGGAGGATAGCGGCTTTTCCGCCCCGCACTGCTTTGCTTCCCAACGCCTGGAGTGAAAGCGGAATGTTGGTATCAGGACAGTAAATGGCCACGGACCGTACCGGCTTGTTGGCCGGTGCTGCGAGGCTTCTTTGAGAAGCAAACCGGCGGTTCATTGGCTGGCACGGGGTGTGAGGGAGAAGAGCAGCGGTACCTCTAAGGTACAGCGGTGGTGGATGCCGTGCTCCCAGAGCCCGTCCTCCCCCCAGCAATCGCCCTGGTCCGCGCAAAGCACAATGTTTGCCCCGTGAAAAAGCGCGAGAAGCGGTTGCAGCTGGCTGTCGATCCACTCCAGGCAGGCGACTTGCCGACGCCGCGCCTCCTGGGCGTCGTTGTTGTTGCCAAACGCCTGGGCCGGGTTGTAGCTTCGGTCCCAATCGGCCTCGGGGTGCCAGTAGGGCACATGCGTTTTCCCTGCGTTGAGAAAGGCGAAAACGGTACGTTGCTGTTTGCGACAAGCCGCCACTCGTTCGATCAACCAGTCGCGTTGCTGGCGCACATCGGGAACAGCGAGGTAAAAAAACTCCTCGAAGCTTTCCGTGAGGTTCCGCCCGGCGGGGGTGGCTGGATCGAACCAGCGCTCGACCCCCGTCCCAAAAGCTTTGTAGCCCGCGTTGCGAAATCCGACTACGATATTCGGCCCAGAAAGCAGAAAGCGCGGCTCGGCATAGCCGGGTACCCCCGCGGCTTCCAGCCGGAAAATCCGCCCAAACTTGGGGTTGATGTAAGGCTCCCGTCGGGTGGGATCGCTAGGGGTGAACCCCACGAAAAAAGCCGCGTGGGTACCAAACGTGAAATGGGAAGGAGACCATGCGCGATGCACTGGGCCGATGCCCTTGATGTGGGGCATAGCCGCCTTGAAAAAAGCGTCGTAGCGTGTAGAGTCCAGCGTGACGAAAAGCACGTCTTGCGATGGCGTCCACGCTTCCATAACGGCGAGATTGTAGCACAGGGGCTTACTCTCATAGCACTGGTGGCGAAGAGAGAATCAGCCGTTGGTTCAAGGGCTTCCGGCCTGGGGGTGTGCATAAGCGGCATGCACCGCAGCGGCACCTCGGCGGTGGCGCGAATGGCGAACCTTTTGGGGTTGGATTTGGGCCCAGAGGTCAAGATGCTTCCACCGGCGGAGGACAACCCCCGGGGTTTTGGGAGCACCGGGAGCTCAAGGAAATCAACGTGGCTCTCCTCGCCAGGCTGGGGCGGCGAAGCGATAACCCGCGCCTGCCGCTTCCGGGGGGTTGGTGGCATACACGCCAACTTTGGCTGAGGGGTTGGCATCGGGGAAGGATGCGGCGTTTTCGGTGGCGTGGGCTATCGGCAAGGTGGCGGAAGAGCAAAGGGATGGTGTCTGTGAGTTGGGAGATGCGAGTGTTGCCTTTGATGGCTGAGCGGAGGGCGTCAATCCAGAGCTGCTGCAATCGCCAGTGGCTGACGGGACGATGGGAGGAGCGGGTAGCCCCAGGGGGAAAAAGCCGGCAGTCGGTCGCAGAGGTCGTCGATGAGGATTGCGGCGAGCAGCTTGGCGTGGAGATAGCAGCGGGCGAGAGTTGGGTCTTTGGCTCGGAGTCGGCCGAGGTCAAGCAGGGATTTGAGGCGTTTGAAGGCGATTTCCACCTGCCAGCGAAGACGGTAGAGCTCAAGGGCCTGCGGGGCGGAAAGCTGCTGCTGGGTGAGGTCGGTGATCACAGCGATAAAGCGGGCTTGCGCGAGGCTGCGGGCGCTAGCTTTCCTTCCCTTCCTCGAAGCTTCGTGTTGGAGTCGTTTGATTTCTCGCTCTGCTGCGGCCGCTGACTTGCGGACCGCGATCAACCTGACTGGATAGACGGATTCTCCACTGCGAAAGGTGAGTGCCCAGTCCCCCACCTCGCCGTCGTCCAGTGTCGAGAGCAATGCCTGCGTGTCGACCACATCCCCTGCCTGGGTCCGGAGCGTGAGTACGCGTGTCGCCAGCCGTACGACCACATGGCCACCCCGGTCAAGAACGCTGGCGATGCCGGGTGCCTGGGAATAGCAGCGGTCGCCCACGACCACCTCGCCGGGATCAACCGAGAGTCGTCGGAAGGTCTCACCTCCCTCAACGCCGGTCACCTCGACCGAACGAATGCACTCCTTAGCCAAATCAAGACCGAGATGTACACGCCAGTCTGTGCCGGTGCTCCCAGGCTTGCTCACCACCGTCGCATCAACGACGCGCACCGTTGTGAGCGGTGCGCACCTTGACAGACCTCGTTCCTGTAAACAGCGCATAACCAAATGCCCGAGCCAATCTGCGGCGTTGCGCAATCGCTTGAGCACGGCCACATCCGACAAATGACCCAAGCCCAGTACATCAGCCCAGGCTGCCGTCTGGCGCAGGGAGAAGTCACAGACGGCATAGGCGAGGACCAACCGAAGCAGATCTGCAGCAGACGAAATCTCCCGCCGTCGCTTGAGAGCTAACCTCTCCGCAGCCGACCTCTCGAGATCATCCGGCAGCAGAGCCTCGACGAACCGCCACTCTGTATCTACCAAAGCTCGCTGTTCCACAACCTCAGTGTACTCACTTCGAGCCCTCTGTCAAGATCGCTAAGTTAGCGCGTATGCCCCGCACCCCCCGTGCCGGACAGCGTCACCCCCACGGTGCCGATGCTCTCCGGTCGCGCCATGCCGGTGGACGGGTTGATCGCCTGTTCCCACCGCGGCCCGGTTTGCAGGTGCACCACCCGCTTACCGGTGGTCACCCGATGAATCAGGCCGTTGTAGTGGTAGGCGATCCCCGTGGCGTCGTAGGGC
>Ga0209101_1003199_pt1 | contig 10105 bp, 8 predicted proteins | sample ConPoolayeCmetaG_FD_185481 | JGI IMG/M metagenome (GOLD analysis project Ga0209101, IMG submission 185481) | Hot spring microbial mat communities from California, USA to study Microbial Dark Matter (Phase II) - Cone Pool mat layer C metaG... ...
CGGTCCAGAAGGGCGTGGTAGAGTGCGCCCCGGATGGCCGAGCCCTGGTGTTCGTTCAGTTCAATGGGCGTCTGCACTTCGGCGACGAAGCGCAGGCGGTGGGCGGTAAAGTGGTGCATGGTCTCCTCAACAGGGTTGAACGTTTAGGTATCGCGCCGTTGCTCCCGTACCCAAATTTCTCTCAGCAACAGCGCGTCGCCGTCAAACGCCACAATGTGTTGCCCACATTCAAAGACGGCCATCCGCCAATCGGCGTGTTCGCGCATCTCTTTGGGCAGTACGATAAAGATGTGCGGCTTGGGTTTGACAAGCGAGTATGATGCTGAAGTTTTGTGCCCTTCGCGGAACAACACCATGTTGGGGTAATCTGCGGTGGTTTTCAGACTGCCGCAATCATCATCGTTGAACGTTTGCATAAAGTAAACCCGATGCGGTTTTTCCCAGCCACCAGTGACTACCATTTTGCGGGTTTTTTCGTTATAGCGGAACTGGTGGGCCTTACGCACGAGAGTATAGATGTCTACGGTGTAACTCGCAAACTGCGAACCGCGCCGCTCCGCTTCATCCTTATCGTATACCTCAACACTCGGCAATGAAGTGCGGAAAGCGTCAATGGCCTCGTAATCACGAATCCATTGCTCGTATTTACTTCCCTTTGCCATCCGTTCGTAGCGTTTGCGCACTTGCAGCAACTTGTGCTCCAGTCCCGTTTTAGCAGCGTACTCATCCAGCACACCATCCAACCAGTCTGAAATGGCGGCGACACGCTCGGGGTCAGCGTGATACGTTTCTGCTGCCTGGCGGCGTAGGGCATTAGCCTGTGCAAAGACGGTTAGAACGCCCATTTCCGTGCCCACGAACCACGGGCGGGAGTCGGCTGTATGGTAGAGAGCATAGACTTGCTTTTCCAGGTCATCGCGACTTGTATGGGTTTGCGTGTTCAGCGCCTCGGCCACGCGGCTGTTTTCCAGAAGATAGGCCGTTCCCGGCTGGTGCCGTCCCACGCGCCCAAAACGCTGCATAAACCCGGCGGCGTCGCCCGCCTCAAAGATGAGATAGTCGCATTTGAAGTCAATGCCCACCTCAATCGCTGACGTTCCGACCACCAACGTTTTGCCGCGCACATCACGCGCTGCCCGCGAAACCAGGCCGCGCACTGAGGCAATTTCCTTACGTGAAAAGCCGTTATCAACCAACTTGTCCTCTAACTCGATTGCATTGACCACCGAGTTGAGAATGACCACCCCGGGGATGTACTCCGGGTCGGCGGATTGTGCCCGTAGAGTACGTAGCGTTTCGCGCAAGTGTAGAATCTGCGCACCAGCCGCCGCTACCACGTCGGTACCGTGATTCACACACTCCAGGTTGACAGGGTACGCCACCTGACGGTTTCCGCTTGCCGGGCACGTGGCGGTGGTCTTGACATCAATGACATGCGGTTGCAACAATTTCTCGATCCACGCACGGGTTTGCTCGTCCGGCGTGGCAGAGAGCAGCAGCACACGCTTGAAGGTGTGTAACGCACGCGCCAGGTGAATCAAAAACAGGGCGTGTGCCAGCTCTACTCCGCCGTACAGGTGAAACTCGTCAAAGACCAGAGTTTGATAGGCTTGTAGCGTCGCCACACTTTCAGCACTGTGCCGATAAGCCAGCGTGTAAACCAGGTAGAGAATATCGGGGTTGACGAGCACGATTTTCGGTTTGTCCAGACGTAGAACCTCAGCCAGGGCGCGCCCTTTGTCCCACCCTCCATCAGGTTTACGAAACCGGTAGGCTTTGGCAAAGGCTTCCAGACGCGCGGCATCTATACGCACCAATACTACCTGCTCTGAGCCGTACTTTTCCTGCACGGTGTCGGGCGTAAGAGAGGCAATTTCAATCCCTTCCACCACCGCCAGTTGACGGATGCTGCGTTCCTGGTCTTCGATGAGGGCATTGGTGGGATAGACAAACACGGCGCCTTCCCGGAAATCCGGATTCTTTGTGCGCAGCAAAAAGGGCAAAGCTGCTGCTGCCGTCTTGCCGCTGCCTGTCTTGGTCAACAACAGGAACGCCTCGTGTTTCTCCCAGGTGTCCAGGATGGCAACCTGATGAGGGTAAAGCGGGCGTTTGACGCCGGGATAAGGATGCACGGTCAGGTTGTAACCGTCAACTCGCATGACTGCTCCTTATGAGGGGGGTGTAACCCACTGTGGAAAGTGGGTTACACCCCAGCTTATCTCACGCGCCGATGCGCTCCCGCACCGTCTTGGGAAAATGGATCGGCGCACCGCTGCCAAAGATGAACCAGTCGTTGGCGATCTCTACGCTGCGCAGCAGCAGATGCGGCGGGATGTTAATCGCGTCAAAGGCTCTGAGCTGTCCGCTCACGTCCAAGGGGTTGACCAGATGTCCAGGACGCGTAGGCTCTTTACGGTACTGCGCCAACGGGTTCAGAATTTCCTGCCACCACACCCGCACTGCCGCGCCTTTCTTCCCCAGGCGGAACACGCTTTGCGGTCGCGAGTCGCCAAACCTGACCTGGTGTTCTTCGGCAAACACAAACGCGTAGAATGTATAACCCTGCTCTTGTCGAGGCTTGCCCAGCGGTGCGTAGATTGGGTCCAGGTAGAGACGCCAACCCAGATTGGGTGTGTTGATATTGAGATCAATATCGGTACGCAGGCTCAGGCTATCCACGGCGTTATAGGTGACCCTGGTGCGGAGTGCACTTTCGGCAACCGCGGGCGTGGTATACAGCGGCATTTGCGCCAGGTCTTCCGCGTAGTTCGGAGTGTTCCCCCAGTACGCAGCATACGAGAACGCCGACAGTGCGTAGGTCAGCGCATAGTTGTGAATCACCGGCAGCGTGGTGGAAACCTTGCTGATCTCAGTGGATGAGAACCATAGGTAATCGTGGTTGTACAATCGGCCGGCGAACACGCGCACGCCGTGATCAGCCAGTTTAATCGGCTCCATCCAGCACCTCCTGGCTATTTCTTGACCCCTTGCTCTTTACGATAGTTCTTTACATCCTCGTAACTCGCTTCCAGGAAGGCTTTGTCCAATTCAACAGCAGTTGCCGCCTGGACGATCTTCTCTACCTCTTCCGGCGTGAACACCCTTACCTGGCTGGGATTGCCCGCCAGCGGCACATAGGCCAGGGCGATGGCCTGCACGGTTTCCGCGCTCAAGTTGTCCTTGCGGTCATACAACTCCAACGTAAACTCCAGAGACGTGAGCACTTCTTCCCATCCGGCTACGATGCCGAAGATGGTGTTGCGCACATCCCCGCCGATGCGCGACTCCGCACCGTAGCTCTTGCAGGCCAGGATTGTTTTGATGGCCAGGACCAACTCACGCCAGGTCACGCTGCGCAGGGTGACGATGCTGGGAAAGATGCTGGCCGGTGCGACGGCGTAGCGTGTTCCCAGGGCCTGGCCGGTAATCTGCTTGTCGTCATTGATAGCGTTAAAGGTAATAGCCGTTTCAATATCTTCAAACGGTAGCAGCGAAAACGCGGTTGAGTACTCTATCCGATGCTTAATGTTGGGGGCCTGTCCCTTGCCTGCTTCGGTGCTGGTCGCGCCGAACAGCCCGCAGCGTGGGCATTCCAGACACAGATTGTCTTTAAGGAAGCAAGGCTTTTCAATCTTGTAGCCTGCGCTTTCGGCGGCGGTGCGCAATAAGTACTCCAACTGGCGCGACTCGGCTGCCTTTTGCTTGGTCGCCAGGAACGCAACACGTCGGACGTCGCTTTCCTGCTGGATGGAAAGCGGCGTCGCCACGGTGTTCAGTTCGCGAGTCTCCTCGGTGCGCAGCACGGTGTAGTCGTGAATCTCGCGAATAAGCAGTAACTGGATGGTTTTGGCGCCGATCAAAGGGTGCGGGTGCTCTTCCAGGTACGGCTTCAGCAGGTCGAACGCGGTTTGCTCAGTCATTGTTTTCCTCCTCTTCACGAATGGCTTGATCTTGATATCGCTGCCAGAAGGCATCTATGTCGGCCTTCTTCCCTGGACTGGCTTTCTTGTAGGCCTCAGATTTGTCACTTGGGTAACGGACATCGGCAAAGTCTGTGAGATCCTGAGTGTCCTTCTCACCCCAGGCTTTGACCAGTTCTCCGAAATCGTTATGGTATTTATCCTGCAAGAAACGGATGAACATCTGGCGAGTGTTTTCCAGCCACTCGATGCCTTTTTTGCGGCGCGCGTAGTAGATGCTGTAATCAATGCGCTCTACTACCTTTGCCACCGCTGTCACCGGAATGGTGCGGCACAGTTCCACCAACTGCGTTGTGCCTTCTTCCAGGGCCTGACGCGCAGTAGGGCTCAGATAGCCCCGCGCTTTGGGATTCATCTCGTGCACCCGCAACGCATAGCCGGTGAGCGATTGGGCATCCCACTTGCGCGTCGCGGCGCGTTCCAGTATCTTTGCTACCGGACCCATCACCGCGTGCTTGCTCTTGGCGGTTTTGACCGGATACTCGTCCAGATATTGGTCGAAGCGGGCAACAATGGCTTCGATTTGCGGCTGGACGCTATCCAGGTCAAACCGCCCTCCGCGAACTGTAATCACTTTTCTCATCGTAACACCTCCTTTAAAATTTCAAGATACTGAAGTTGTTGATAATTGGCCGCGCCCATCTCGCTGCTTTGCTCAATGCGGCGCAAAATATGCCCAGGCGTCGGCGCGCTGAGAATCTGGTACAGATTGGAACGCTCCGGCAAACCGGTGGCCTGGGCCAATAAACTTGCTGCGCCGATGGCTTTGAGCCACTTTTCAGCGCGATCCAGACTAACCCACTCGCTGCCCACTAAAGCCCGTAGCGCCGGCACCCGCGGAACCATGGCTACGCCTTCACCTCCTTCAAAAGCGATGGTCTCGCCACTGTTAAGGACAGCCACAGAGCAATTCAGGGCCAGTCCCAGGATGAGCAATGTGAATAATTCCCGGATCGCCTTGTTGACCTCAGCATCCTTACCGACGGCCATCGGATACAGCAGCGGAATGAGGATCATATGCGGCGTCTGGCACACGATCCGTAGCGTAGGTCGGAGCTTGTACACATCAGCGCGAATGCTGAGCGCCGTATCGTGAGTTACCCGGCGGGCAATGAGAGCCTCTACTGCCTCATCCCACGTGGCAAAATCGGTGTCCCAGGCCGCGTTCAGATCGTCCACCGTGTCACCAAACTCCTCACGCAGCGCGTCCTCTAACGCCTTCCGTGCTTTCTTGCGCGTGTCATCAGAAGCCTTGTAGGTGAACAAGTCCAGTAACTCTTGTGTTGAAAGCCGGAACACATCGTGGTCAGCTAATTTGCGCGCAATCATCTGGGTCAGGGACAGACTCACATGCTCGTTGGGGTCTTGGGCATCGGCAGACATCAAAGCCATTGCCCGGTTGAGCAGTTCGTGCGCCTTTTGCACCAGGGCCGCACCGCTGCCCTGACCAATGTTCATTCGCGGGAGCAAGACCAGCACTTCGGCAGGTTTACCGCCCAAAAGCAATTGCTGTATAAAACGTTCGTACTGACAAGCTGGACAAATCACAATGTAGCCAGGGCTACCATGCGACACGGCCCGGTTTGTATGCGATTCCGGATTCTCCAGATAAGCCGCTTTAGCCGACTTTCCCACGCCAAAGGGAGTGTTGCAAATGGGACAGAAATGAGTTTCCCCCCTTGGGTTCTTCGCTGCGATTTTGGAGTTTTGATAGGCAATTAACTGCTGCTCCGCGAGTTCCATGAAATTCTGGTGTGTGGATGGATGCATTAAATCCAGCATGAAGTGACGTGCAATCTCCCTGGCGCCGACGCGCACAGGACGGTTTTCTTCCGGCACGCAGGCATATACTCTTTGAGCAATTTCGGACAAGGCTCGGATCAGAGCGGCCTTGCGCTGTTCATCTGGTGCAAATTCCACTTTTTCAGTGGCCAAGCCGAATTGGTCGCCAGGTAAAGCCCAGTAATAGTCTACAGAGAAGGCCATATCGCGAGCCGGATCCAGGGTAGAAGTTTTTTGCAGTGCGTCAAAAGCGCCTTCTCCAAATACTGAGTCATACTCTATCCGCGCTACATCTTGTGGGGTCACCGTCTGGGATTTTTTGCCCTTTTTAGGCGGAATCATCGCCGCGTAGGCGAATTGCGCTTCTGGTGTGGTCACACTGCCAATCATCTTCTCATCCAGTGCGGCTTTGAAGAACTTGAAGATGCACATTTCAGGATAGGCCCGACTGATGCGCTGGCTCTCGCGAATCAGAGTAGATTCATCAACATTGGTGACATTTTCACCGGTGCGAAGACTGAGGTAGTTGCATACCTTTTTTTCCACATTCTTTCGGGTGCTGGGGGAGGTGAGTTGCTTTGCAAAACGATTTTCGCCGCCGCTTACCCGTCGTCCCGCTATCATCAGGTAAGATTCAATCTCACGGTAGTCAAATAAAGGCTCCATGCCAATGGCCGACGCACGAAAGTCGGTCGTAACGACTGCATTGGCAAATTCCTTGCCCATTGCCGCTTCGATTAAGGCAGCCAAACGGTCTTCAATTTCTTCTACCTGAGGTTCACTTATCTGTTCAGCACTGCTTGCCACATATAACGTCCCGTTGCTGTAATGCAACAATGGAGACCAACCAGCAGCTTCATAGGCCTCAATGGCAGCCCGATGCAGCAGGGTCGTGGAAACTCCACGCAACTGTACCAGGTGATACGTCGTTTTAAGATGGTTTCCCAACGGGGGTTTTTCCAGCGCTTGAATAGCGGCCAACAAGCCATTGGCCGAACATACGTTATCTATCTGATCCACGATTTTCGAAAGCGTCATCCACCGGTCGGTTTTGTCGCCTTTGTAAATAGCATCAAAGAGCAAACTGTCCATTGTTTTGGTGGCCTGCATATGATAGCGCACAAAGGCCTTGGCGTTATCGCTGGAACCCTGTAATCCCAGATCTTCAAAAAGATGATCTACTGCGGCCTGGGTCAAATCTTCAACCACGTGTGAGACATATACAGCCTGCCCGGGAGGTGAGAGGATGTAGGCTTGCCATTCGGGAGTTTCCTTGCCGACATCGTGGACCACGATTCCCACCACCAGGCTGGCTAAATCTTCTTCGTTCAGGCCCCAGCTCTTACTCAGAATGGGCCAAAGCACGAACAAGGCGTCCAGCTCGTAGATGGAATGTTCAAACAAGCTCTGGTTGAACCCACCGCGTTTGGCCGTCTTGCGCTTCCAATCCCGCGCTATCATCCAATCTGCAGCCTTTTGACGAATTGCATTGTAATCCATTGGCGTCTCCTTACTTTGCATTTGTCTGAGATGTGGTGATCGTCGCCACCCCCACATCTACCAGCGGATGTCCTGTATACCTGAGCATATTGACCTCCTCTCTGTCGTCAGATTTGCAGCCTGTCTCCAAACCACTCTTCCACTTAACGAGAGCTCGTTCAGCCACAACAGGTGTGAAATCACTACCTCGACTTGCTGGACGACGAGGCCGACAGCCAGGACGTGGAACTAGTTGCCCGCCTGGACCAGGCCGCTGCCCGGACCACCGACGCAGAACGGTTATCCTTCCGCGATTACTTGAACCAACGCCGCCGACCTTAAAGTACCGCACGAAGATACCTATCGCTGATTCACTCATTCGCCGACTCCCGCCGCCCTCCGATGCTCCTCCGCCACCCGTTCCCGCAGCCAGGCCGGCTCCACCACCTGCACCCGACCGCCGTAATACAGCAGCCAGCTCACCATCTCCGGCGTGACGCCCACATGGAACGTGACCTGCACCCGGCCGTCGGGCAGCGTCTCGCTCTGCTGGCTTTTGTGCCAGTTCTCCTCTGCCACCCAGCGGCCGGCTTCCGGCTCAAATAGAAGCACCACGTCCTCCGCTTCCCCCGCTGCGCCACGCATCACCCCCCAGGCATCGCCCAGATAAGCGTCCAGGTCAAAGTCCGGGGGTACGCTGTAGCTCGCCTCCAACAACTCGGCCTCCTGCACGCGGTCCACCTTGAACTGAAGCACCTCCCCACGCCGGTGGTCGTAGGCGATCAGGTGCCAGGAGCGGCCATAGGGCATGATATGATACGGCTCCAGGACCCGTTCCGTCACCTGGCCGCTGCGAGAGGCGGTGGCATAGTGGATGCGGACCTGTCGCCGTTCGGCCAGGGCGCGGTGCAGGAGGGTCAGCATTTCCTGACGGTGGGCTCCGCTTGCCCGGCGGGGCAACCTTTCCAGCGCTTCCCGCGCCAGACGGCTCATCTCGGCCGGAAAAAGCGATTCCAGCCGGGCGATGGCCGCCGCCAGTTCCGCCGAATTGATGCCGGGGATCGCCTGGGCCGCCCGGGCCGCCATCAGCAGGGCCAGGGCCTCGGAGAAAGAATAGACTGTGGTGGGCAGATGCGGCAATCGGTCAAAATAGTAGCCATCACCATCGTTACACAGCTCCAGCTTCAGCCCATGGCGGATAATCTCCAGGTCCTTTTGGATCATCCGTTCGCTGATCTCAAAGCGTTTGGCCAGGTCCGCGCGGCGATAATGCCGTGGCTTGATCGCCACAAGCTGTACGATCTCCAGGATCCGAGAAGTCCGCTTGGTCTCCTCAAACTTGTGTCTGGGTTCATCCAGCACATCGTTCCACATAATGGCTCCTGAGCGATGATTCTGCCCTGATTCTACACCCCCTGGGGGAACACATTGGTTCCCCTCTCCTGATTTTGCCGCAACGGCCTTTGAATTTGCCATCTACCTCCGTTTTCTGGCCATATCCCGCACCGCCTGGAGGTCCAGCACCTCAGCCACCTCGTAGCGGGGCGGCCCTGGGTGGGCGAAGGCAATGCCTTCGCCCACCCGATTGCTTTCGCCTGCTCCACCCACCCGCCGCAGGCGCAGGTGGGCCGGAAAGTAGCCGCAGCGGCCGTGCAGCTCGGCCAGCAGGGCCACGGCGATGAAATTGAGGGAGGGTGGGTTGACCAGCAGCGGCAGGGTCTGCCACTCGGTCGGGGAGAGGCCGACCTCGTCGGCCAGGGCCACTACCTGTGGGACGAGCGGTTGCTGCGGATCGATCTGGGTATGCACCTCGACCACGCGCCCCACCTTCTGGCCGGTGAGGGATTCCACCTGGGTCAGATGATCTGTGGTGAGAGGGTGAGAGAAATTGAGAAGGATCATCACAGTACCTCCGAGTAGAGCGTAATTTGCACCGGATGCCGGGGGTAGCCGAAGGCATTGCCTTCGGCTACCCCCACCTCAGCATAATTGATTGCGCTGGACCAGGGATAGTCCTCCGGATTGGCGGCCAATCCTGCCCGAACGGGATTGGCGTGGATATAGGTTACTTTTTCCAAAAGCTTGTGTGGGGTATAGACATTGAAATCGTAACCAGCACCCTGTTGCCAGATTTTGTAGCGCCAGTTGCGGTAGTGGGGCCGGTCGGCCGGCTCACGGGCCGGTTGTAACAGGGTGCCTGGGTGGGCGAAGGCATTGCCTTCGCCCACCCCATTGCCTTCGCCCACCCCTTGGACAGTGCCTTCGCCCACCCCCTTTAGATAAGCCACCATCCGCCTGGCCGAGCGGCCTTTTACCGCCCAGGCCACTTTGGAGATGGTGAGGTCTGGCAGTGCATCGGCATCCCACCACAGGAGCAGATGGATATGGTCCGGCATGACCACAAAGGCCAGCACATAGAGGCCATAGGCCGTGCGGGCGGCTTCCAGTTCCTCACAAAAGATGCGCGCGCAGGCCGGATCCCTGAAGAAAGGGATATTTTGGAATGTTTTGGCCGTCAGGAAGTGCGCGCCGATTTCATATTTGGGCAGATGGGTTCTGGGGTTCATAGCAAGACCTTTTGAGATTCCTGGGGTGGGTGGGCGAAGGCAATGCCTTCGCCCACCCCACTTGATGAATCTACCCTAACGATAACTTTTCCTTCTCCAGCCACGGCTCCTTCCGGGCCAGGGCCTCGATGGTCAGGTTGGCTGCTCGCGCCTCTGGCCTTCCCGGCGCCTCTGGCCTTCCCGGCGCTGGCGGACCTCGCCGGAACGGGCGAAGAAGCGCTGGTCGTCGGCGTTCCAGCGCCCGTAGCGGTGGGCCAGGTAGGTCAGCGGCCCGATGACGGTGCCCGGGGAACGGCC
>Ga0209101_1003200_pt1 | contig 10104 bp, 8 predicted proteins | sample ConPoolayeCmetaG_FD_185481 | JGI IMG/M metagenome (GOLD analysis project Ga0209101, IMG submission 185481) | Hot spring microbial mat communities from California, USA to study Microbial Dark Matter (Phase II) - Cone Pool mat layer C metaG... ...
ACTCTGCCCCGATGGCCAGCACGGGCGAGAACGGCCGTGTTACGTCGTGCGCCAGCGCGATCTCGGATCGCCGGCCGCAGAAACGGTCACGCGCCGGCTGAGCGGCGTGGATGTGCTCACCGCGCAGGAGGACCAGTGGGCGTAAATCGGATCCGGGCATGGTTAGGCCGGTCATGCCAGGCAGGCCAGGGGGCACGGGTGAGCCGCGTGAAATGCGAGTGCTCCGGCGCAGATAGGGTGTACAATCCCGCGTGTTTCGGCTGGGATTCATCATCGCGGTGTTGACGTGCGCCGCCGCGGCGGGCTGCGCGACGGTGGTACGGCCGCCGGCGAATCCGGGGCGGGCGGTGGCGGTGTACGTCCTGGATCACGGGCGGCACCCCAGCCTGCTGATTCCGCGCGGCGAGGGGCGGTTTGTGTGCTACGTGTACGGCGACTGGAAGTGGTATGGCATGAGCAGCCGGCGCAGCGGCGATGCCGTGGCGGCGCTGCTGTGGCCGACGCGGGCGACATTGGGGCGGCGGGAGATCGAAGCCCCCGACGCGGCGGAGGCTATGCGATACGTCGACTTCACCCAGGCGGTGCACCAAATCCACGTCGAAGGGGACGCGGTGCAGCGCCTGCTGGATCGGCTGGATGCGCGCTTCAGCGCCGGCGCCCGCCGGGCGAGACTCACGGCCGAGGACGGCTTCGATTTCGTGCAGGATCAGAGCCTGTACGTCTGGTGGCACAACTGCAACCACGTGATGGCCGGCTGGCTGCGCGAGCTGGGCTGCCGCACGCGCGGGTGGGCGCTGGTATCGAACTGGCGGGTGGTCGGGGGCAAGGCCTCCAGCGGCTGATGGTTTGCGGTGGGCCGAGGCCTTGCGCATTCACCGGCGACGTGCTGTCGCCTGCTCCCCGGGATTTGGATCACGGGTTCCAGCGGCTTGCGCCGATGGCTGTTGGATGTAGCCGCCTGGCAGCGGCCGGGGGCGGACACTCGGCGCAGCGGCGAAGATGCCGTGGCTGCCATGGCCGGCTGGCGCGGGGCCTGGAGCGGAGCCTCGCCCTCCCTCCACGGCGGCTGTCTCCGTTATTCTGCCGCTTCCTCGGGCGGGGGCGGCAGGGCATCCTCGATCTGACCGGCGTCGGCGGCGCCCTCAAAGTCCATCAGGAAATGAATGCGCTGCATCTGCTGCTCGTCCAGGCGGCGCCGCAGCATCTGCACGGCCCGGCGGATGCTGGTCCGGCGCGAGACGTGGGTGACGATCACGTACTGGTTGCGCAGGCGGCTCATGACGGCGGCCAGATGATCGACGTGCATGTGCTTGCCGGCCTTGGCGCGCTGACGATGGGCCACGTCGAAGAAGGTGCACTCGGTGATGAGGATCTGGGCGTTCTGCACGTCGGGATGATCGAAGACGCTGCCGGCGGTGGTGTCGCCCAGATACGTCACCAGCGGCACCTCCAGGCGGTACTGGATTTCCACGCCACTGCGCCGCAGCTCGGCCAGCTCGTGGCCGGGGCGACCCATGAACTCCGCCTTGAGCTTCTCGCGGACGCTGATGAGCGAATAGCCGAGGCTGCCGCTGCCGTGGTGCGTTTCGATGGCGCGGATCAGGAAATCGCGGCGGACTGCGTGGTCGACGCCGGGGACCATGGGGATGAGCTGGTAGGGGGTGCCCTGGCGCTCGACATCGCGCCAGCAGCGGAGCATGCTGTCCACGGCCGCCATCAGCTCCCTGGGCAACAGGATGGTGCCGGGCTTCATCCCCTGGAAGCTGCGCTGGGAGAGGTAGTAGGCCAGGCCGGCCACGTGGTCCATGTGCCCGTGGCTGATGCAGACGATGTTGCTGGTCAGGGCGAAATAAGGGCATCGGCCGATGTCGAAGCAGACGTCCAGCTCGGGGATCTGCACGACGGTCTCCTCGCCGGCGACGCTGTAGCCGACGATGTGGATGTCGCCGATGCGCAGTTTGGCGAACCTCTGGACGAGAAAAGACTTCTCGATCATCGCCGCAAGTTAATGCCCCCGGCCGATTGTGTCGAGCCATAGGCAGGGCCGCACGCCGCGGTTGCGCGCCGGCGCGGCGCCGGATGGCGCTGCGAGAAACAGCGCATCGGCACCGCTAATATCGGACGCCGCGTGAGCCGGCGCGCCGAATCGGCCGCAACCGGCGCGGCGGCCGGCCGGACCTGAGAGTCATGAAGAAGATCGCCCGCCCATTCCTGCGCCGGATCCTCGCGGTGCACTTTGTCCTGCTGGTAGTCGCCATTGTATCGGTGCTGATTGCGGCGCGTGAGCTGTATCTCCAGACCCGCGATCAGACGCTGAATCAGGTGCGGCAGAGACAGGAGCTGATCGCCGCGCAGACCGCCCGGGCCATCGAGGACTACTACGCCTCTCTGCGGGACATGCTCGACCTGGTGGCGCGCAGCGACGGCGAGTTGTGGTCGCGGACCGAGACGCCCGGCGATGCGGGGCCTCGCCTGCTGCCGGCGGTGTGGAGGCAGCTCGAGGGGCGCATATCGCAGCTTTTCGTCGTGGCCGGCGGGCGGAAGCTCGTGGCCGCCACGCCGCCGTCGAGCCTCCCGCAGGCGCAGTTGCTTGTACAGCAGGCAGGTCACGTTCTCGCCGAGGTGAGCCAGCCAGCCATCGTGCCGCTGCACGCTCTGAACGGCCAGTCGGCGCACCTGCTGTGTCTGCCCGTGGAGACAGCGAGCATGCCGGATGGGCGTCTGCTGCTGGTGGCCGCGGTGCCCACCAGCGTCATCGAGCAGCGCTTCCTTGGCTCCGTCAACCGCGACAGCGCCCTGGTGGCGATGCTGGTGGATGAGGATCAGCGCGTGCTGGCGGCGGCCGCTGACGGCGCCTCGACGCTGCCGGCGCGGGTGCGTCAGGCTCTGCGCAGCGGCGATGACGATCCGGCGTGGCTGACCTCGCGCGGATCGGTCAAGGTGCTGGGCAGCACCTGGCAGTTGCGGGTCTCATCGCGCATCTCCGAGGTCGATGCACTCGTGGACAGCATCTTCCGCGGCGTGGTCTTCTGGGGGCTGCTGGTGCTGATGGTGATCACGCTGATTCTGATCTCCACCTCGACACAGCTCATCCGCGAGCGCCTCAACGTCGAGCGGCTCAAGAGCGAAATCGTCGCCAGAGAGCTGCGCCAGGCCCGCCGCATCCAACTGGCCTGGCTGCCGGCGCGCTCGGCGCGTATCGGAAATCTTCAGATCGCCGCCGCCAACGAAGCGGCCAGTCACATCAGCGGCGACTTTTACGACTGGTTCGAACTGCCCGATGGGCGGACAGTGGTTACCATCGGAGATGTTACCGGCCACGGCATGGCCGCGGCGTTTCTCATGGCCACGGCACAACTGCTGATCCGCACGACGATGCTGCGCGTGGGAGAACCGGGGCGCTGTCTGGAGGAGGTCAACCGTCAGCTCTGCGGCCAGGTCTTCAGCGGACAGTTCGTAACCGCCCTGATCGTGGCAATCGATTCGGCGCGGGCGCAGTTCCAGGCGGCCACGGCCGGGCACTTTCCGCCGCTGCTGGACGACGGCACGGGCATGAGGCCGGTGCCGATGTGCTCGCAGCTCGTGCTGGGTGTCCAGGAGGAGCAAAGCTATCCGACGGAGACGGTATCGCTGCCCGACGAGTTCGCCCTGGTCCTTTACACCGATGGGCTGGTGGAGGTGCGCGGACCGGACGGCTCGCAGTTCACCTGCGAACGCTTGTGCCAGGCCGCCGGGCGCGAGAACTCTGCCGACGATATGGTCCGCGGCATCATCGAGGAGGTGCGGCGATTCGTCGGCCCAGGCGCGCTGGCCGACGACCTGACGCTGGTGGCCGTGCGCGGACGATGTTCGCGGTCGGGGCGGCCGCCGCAGGGAGTGGAACCGCGGCCGACCGTCGTCTCGGTGCAGCGGTGATGGCGGCCGCGGGTTTCGAGTCGACGGATGGCGCGGGCGAGAGGGGCACCATGCCCCGGACGCATTTCAACGGCGAGCATTCAAGTCGCTACTGTTCTTGTGGAGGACTGATATGAACCGTCGGGAATTTCTCAAGGCCGGTGCGGCCGCAGGAGTCGCCTTGTCAACATTCAACGCATACGTGGCCGGCGCCGCCGACCAGAAGCCGTTCCGCGTCGGGGTGATCGGCCCCGGCTGGTACGGCAAGATGGACCTTTTCCGCCTGATGCAGGTTGCGCCGTGCGAGGTCGTCTCGCTGGCCGACCCCGACCGCCGGATGCTGTCGGAGGCGGCCGAGATGGTGGCCGCCCGGCAGCCTTCGAAGAAACAGCCACGCACGTACACCGACTATCGCCAGATGCTCAAGGAGCGCGACCTGGATATCGTCATCGTGGCCACGCCCGACCACTGGCACGCGCTGCCGACCATCGCGGCCTGCGAGGCCGGCGCCCACGTGTATGTGCAGAAACCCATCAGTGTCGACGTCATGGAGGGCAAGGCGATGCTGGATGCCGCGCGCAAACACAATCGCGTGGTGCAGGTGGGGACGCAGCGGCGCAGCACGCCCCACCTGATCGAGGCGCGCGACGAGTACATCAGGAGCGGCAGGCTCGGCAAGATTGCCCACGTCGAGATGTGCTGCCACTTTGCTTCGCGAGGTGGTCCGGGCAAGCCACAGGAAATACCCGTGCCGGAATACCTCGACTGGGAGATGTGGACCGGGCCGGCGCCGATGAGGCCCTATGTGCGCGGCGTGCATCCGCGCGGCTGGCGCTCCTACATGGAGTACTGCAACGGCACCATCGGCGACATGGGCATCCACATGCTCGACATGGTCCGCTGGATGCTGGGGCTGGGCTGGCCCAAACGCATCAGCGCCAGTGGCGGCATGCTCGTTCAGGCCGACTGGCCCGCCAACCGCCCCGACACGCACACGGCCATCTTTGACTTCGGCACCCTCAGCGCCGTCTGGAACCACCGCACCTGGGGACCGCCGGCCGATCCGGACTACCCCTGGGCGGCCACGTTCTACGGCGAAAACGGCATCCTCAAGGCCAGTGTCACCAGTTACACCTTCATTCCCAATGACCGGCGTGCCGAGCGCATCACGCGGCGATACCTGGACGAGCGCGATAAGTACCCCGAGGACGTCAATGAGCGCGACATCGAGCTATTCGCCGTTCCCGGCACGCGCCGCCACATGAAGGACATGGTCGACGCCATCAATTCTGGTGGCCGGCCCGTGGCCGACATCGAGGAAGGCCACATCTCCTCCGCCTGCTGCATCATGGCGAACCTGTCGCTGCAACTGGGCCGCGGGTTCACCTGGGATCCCCAGAAGCACGAGGTGGTCGGCGACGCCGAGGCAACGCGCCTTCTGCGGCGGCCCTATCGCTCGCCGTGGGTGCATCCGGCAGCGTAAACGCGTTCGCGTGCGTGAAGGCAGGAACTTAGAGACCTGCAACGCACCTTGAAGGACTCGAACCTTCAACCTTCGGTTCCGTAGACCGACGCTCTATCCAATTGAGCTAAAGGTGCCCGCTGCCGGCACTATGATAATCGTCACCCGTGGCGGGTTTGTCAACCGCTACCCCACTGGCCAGCGGAGCGCTTTGGCGGTAAATAGGTGCCATGATGCCTCGCTTTCGCCTGGTTCCTCCGTCGCTCGCCGTGCTGGCATCCCTGGCTGCGGGCCTCGGCGCCGTGGCCGCGGGGGAGGCCCCGTCGCCGCGCCAGATCGCGGTTGATGTGCGGGTCTTCAGCACGACGGGCCGTTCCCCCCAGCCGCTGCGGGAGATGCAACTGACCGTCCAGCTCACCGATGCGGCGCCGCCGGATCGCCCCCTGCGCGAGCTGGACCCCTACGGCTCGATCTTCCGCGTCGAGTACACCTGGAACCGCCAGGGACGCGATCACGTCTTGTGGTACTTCGTCGATCCCCGCGGCGGCGGCCGCTACCAGATCGACTTCGCCGGACAGGCGATCCACTCTTACACGGCCGACTCGAACGAGGCGGCATTGGAGGCGGCGCTGAAATGGCTCCAGACGGAAGTGGCCGCTCAGTATTCGCAACTCGCCCGCAGGCTTGAAAGGGAAGCCGCGCGGTAGGCAACAGCGCCGCCGGCAGTGCCCACCGCTCGCGCCCGTGCGATAGCGGCGATTCTTGCGGTTGCTTCGGCGCCCCTTTACAGCGACCAGCCCTGGCGATACTCGGGCCGCGCCACCGCATCGGCCTCGGCGTTGTTCACGATGCGGCCCTCAATGGGATCGTACTCCAAAGGTTCGGGGAACTGCGTGGCCACGTTGCCCAGCATCAGCAGCTCCAGGAAAGGCCCCGTGCTGCTGAAGTTGGACAGGGTCCGCGGGCCGCCACGGATGGAACGGAACCAGTCGCGCTCGTGGCTCTGGGCGGTGGGCAGCCGCCGCGGCTGTTTGTCTTCGGCGGCAAACTTCTCCGCGGGGTAGAGCCAGATGCCGCCATTGTGTTCGTTGGCACGGAGGATGCCCTCGCTGCCAACGATCAGCGCTCCGCCATGCTCCACCCACTTGCGCTCGCCGGCGTCGCCCCAGTCGAGCTGCCGGCCGATGTAGCTTTCGACCTTTCTGCGGTACTCCTGATCGCCCAGGAACCAGGTGATGGTAATGGGAGGCAGGTCCTGGCGCGCGGGGATGTGGAAGTGGATGACCTCGCGCCGGGGATACGACAGCCTGTTGATCTCCGTGGGATGGGCCTCGATGCGGATGCGCGGTTTGGCATCGGCGGCCTGCCAGCAGGCGCCGGCCTTCATCGCGTAGAAGGCCAGATACGCGCTGTGTGTCGCCCACCAGCCGAGCAACGACGTGCCGAACTCGCGCCAGGCGTTGATCTGAAGCCACTGAGGATGGAAGTCGCGATAGCGGTTGGGCCCCAGCCACAGGTCCCAGTTGAGATACGGCGGCACCGGCTGTGTGCCCTCCGGCGGCGACGTGCGGTTGGCCCCGGAGGAGGAGTTCCAGACGTAGATTTCCCTGATCTGGCCCAGTGCGCCCTCCTGAATCAGCTCGACCCCGCGTCGGAACTGCCCGCTGGAGGAGCCCTGATTGCCCATCTGCGTGGCCACGTTCTGCGCTTCGGCGGTCAGGCGCATGGCGCGAGCCTCATGGACCGTCCGCGAGAGGGGCTTTTCCGTGAAGACATGCTTGCCGGCCTTCATGGCCGCCACCGAGATGACGGCGTGCGTGTGATCGGGCGTGGCCACGATGACGGCGTCGATCTGGCGGTCCATTTTGTCGAGCATCACGCGAAAGTCCTCGAACTTGGGCAGGTCGGGGAAGAGCTTGTACGCGTAAGACGCCTTGCTCTGGTTCACATCGCACATAGCCACGACGTTCTCGATCTTGGGAACTTCGTCCACGAACCACCGCCCACGCCCGCCCACTCCCACCAGGGCAACGTTGATACTCTCGTTGGCGGCGAATGAAAAGGCGGCACGGCTGCTGGAGAGAATGACGAGCCCGGCGCCGGCGGCGGCCGCGCCGCGGAGGAACTCACGTCGATTCGGCTGTGGCATGGTTCAGACCTCGCGGGTTCAGTGTGAGGCCGGCTTTCGGCCGTAGACCTCGATTTCCGTACAGTGGTTCAGATCGCTTTCGGTATTGCCATTGCCGTAGAGGCGAACGTAGCGCGCCCTTATCCCCGGCACGGGGATGAGCAGGCCCTCGTGGCTGTCGACATATTCCCTGTCCTTGCCGACGCCGAAGCCGGCCACGTTCTGATAATCATTATTGAAGACGGTGTGCACGTCGGTGGTGAAATCGGCGTCCGCGGCGAGACGAACGATGGTGGCGTGATAGATGCGCGGCTGGACGTGGAAGTGCCACACGGCGATGGCGTAGATTTCGTAAGGCTCCAGCAGGTCCACCTGGAAGTACTGCACGCCCGGGCCGATCTCGACATAGCTGCCTTCCATGCCTTCCTTGTCGCCGTCGGTCACCTGGCTCAACTCGCCCATGATGGGCGGCAGATCGCTGGCGGTTACGGGCTTGCCCAGGGCGACGTTGCTCAGCCCCGGCGGAACGGGCAGCGGCGGCCGAGGGCCGGTGCGCGGCGCTTCCAGGTGCGGGCTTGTGAGGTTGAAGGGCGTGCCCACGTACCGCGGCTGGGGAAGCTTGAGGACCAGGTCCACGCGCTGCTCGGCGGCCGACGTCGTCGGCGGAGCCTCATGCCGATCCGCGTCACCGCAGCCCGCCAGCAGAACGGCGCCCAACACGAACAGGGTCGTCCATCGTGCGGGGGATCCGCATCGTTTTTTCGGACAAGGAATGATAACGTTGTCTTCCCAGACGCAGCCAGGTTGCATGATCAAGCCTCAAACAGCAATGGCGGGGGACGAAGAACCGCGCCTTCTGACAATACGCCTGCGTCCGGCAGGCGTTGTGTCGTGTCAAGAAGGCGGCCGTGCGGCCGAAGCGCGCCGCCTGGCGCATCTTCCCGCCCACGAGGCCGGCACCCGGAAACGGCCCTATCGCCGCAGCCGTGGGAGGCCTTCGGCACCGCCGCACTTGAGAACGGGCATCGAGGCCGCGATAATCGCGTACTTGAACAAGGCGCATTATGTCATGGATCGAAAACCGATTTGAGGAAGGTCTGATCGTCACCAGCTTGGACTGGGCCATCAACTGGGGCCGGCGCAATTCGCTGTGGCCGATGACGTTCGGCCTGGCGTGCTGCGCCATCGAGATGATGGCCACGGGGGCGGCGCGCTTCGACCTGGACCGCTTCGGCGCCGCCGCGTTCCGCGCCACTCCCCGGCAGGCGGACCTGATGATCGTGGCCGGCACCGTGAACTACAAGATGGCCGCAAGGGTCAAGCGGCTCTATCACCAGATGCCCGACCCCAAGTACGTGATCGCGATGGGTGCATGTACGGTGGGCGGCGGGCCGTACTTCAAGCACGGTTACAACGTGGTCAAGGGGGTGGACCTGGTCGTGCCGGTGGATGTGTACGTGCCGGGGTGCCCCCCGCGACCCGAGGCGCTGATCGAGGGCATCATGCGCCTTCAGGACAAAATTCGCTCGCAGACGATCGCGGCCACACGGGAGCTTGCCGAATCGGCTGCGTAGGGAGTTTGTCGTCACCGCCCCGTCGCCCGGTCGCGGCCGAGGCTCGCTGGCAGGTGCGCGGGCCATGTGGCGCCGGCGAAGGCGGGGCTCTTGCCGCCGCACCGGCCGCGTTCCTAGGATGGCCTTGGCACAGCAGATGAAGCGGGACTACGACATCGTCGTCATTGGCGGCGGCCACGCCGGCGCGGAGGCCGCCTGGGCCGCCTCGCGCCTGGGGGCCAGTGTCGCCCTCGTTACACTGGACCCGTCGCGGATTGCGCAGATGTCGTGCAATCCGGCCATCGGCGGGCTGGCCAAGGGTCAGATGGTGCGCGAGATCGACGCCCTGGGCGGGCTGATGGGCATCGCCATCGACAATACCGGCATCCAGTTCCGCATGCTCAACCGCTCCAAAGGCCCGGCCGTCTGGGGCCCGCGCGCGCAGGCGGACAAGTATCGTTATGCCCAGGAGGTTCAGCGGCTGCTGAGGACATGCGCGGGGCTGGAGATTGTGCGCGGCGAGGTGGCGGAGATTCTGGTTGAAGGCATGGGGCGAAGGCACGAAGGGGAGAGCGACGAAGCGACGAAGCGACGAAGCGACGAAGGGGAGCAGACGCGCCGGCAACTGACCAACGGCGTACTGACTCAGGACTCAGGACTCAGGACTCAGGACTCACCCCCCGGCACCCACGGCGATCGCCGCATCGTGGGCGTGGCGCTGGCGGATGGGACGTTGCTTTCCTGCCGCGCGGTCGTGGTGACCACCGGCACGTTTCTCCGCGGGCTGATGCACACAGGCGAGAAGAAGACCGAAGGCGGACGCTACGGCGAGGCGGCGGCCAAGGGGCTGTCGGCATGTCTGGCGCGGCTTGGGCTGGAGCTGGGCCGCCTCAAGACCGGCACCCCGCCGCGACTGCATCGCGACAGCATCGACTACGCCAGGCTCGAAGAACAGCCGGGCGATGCCGAGCCAGTGCCGTTTTCGTATCTCAATGAGTATGGGGAGGGTTCGGGGTTCAGGGTTCAGGGTTCGGGGGGGATGGCCAATGACGAAACCAGAAGCCCGA
>Ga0209101_1003201_pt1 | contig 10100 bp, 8 predicted proteins | sample ConPoolayeCmetaG_FD_185481 | JGI IMG/M metagenome (GOLD analysis project Ga0209101, IMG submission 185481) | Hot spring microbial mat communities from California, USA to study Microbial Dark Matter (Phase II) - Cone Pool mat layer C metaG... ...
CCGCCCCCGTCGACCCCGCCGCCGCGGCCGCGGCGAAACGTGCCGCCCAGGGGCGCCCCCGAATCCGGGGCCGACCCGGCGCAGCGGTTGCGAGGCGGGCGGCAGTCCGAAAAGTCCAAACCGCAAGCGTCCGATGGGAGGGGTGCGGCATTGGATGCCAGCTCCGTCCCGGGCGGACGACCGATGGCTCGATCCCATGTTCTGGTGATCCTCGCCGGCGAAAGCGTGCCCGAGGCGCTGCGGGAGGCGATCCCGCTGGCCCGCGTCTCGGCCGGCTTTTGGCCGCTGAACGATGCGATCCGAAGGGAGGTGCCCGCCACGGCCGATGCGCTCGTGGTCGTGCTGCCGGCCGACGCCCGACCGGCGCTCGGGGCGGTGCGTCTTCTGCTGAACCGGCTGGCGGAACAGCCGCGGGCGGTGCTCGTCATGTCCGGCGTTGGTGCCGCGGTTCCCCGCCTGCCACACCCGCGCAGCGTGCCCGTCACGTTCGACGCGGCGCCCAGCGCGCGCGACCTGGCGGTGCGGCTGGCGACGCTGGTAGCGATGCGGCCCTCGCTCGAGGCCCTGCGGAGGGGCTTGGCGGCTACGCGCCGCAGCGAAGAAAACGTCACGCGACGTTACGCCGGCCAGCTTCGCTTGGCCAGTCAGGTGCAGCGGGAATTTCTGCCGGAGACGTTGTCGGCCCTCGGGCCGGTCAGGTTCGACCTGGTGTTCCGGCCGGTGGATTACGTCTCGGGCGACATTTACGACGTGCAACGCCTCGACGAGGAACACGTCGGGCTGGCGCTGGCGGATGCGTCGGGCCACGGCATCCCGGCGGCGCTGCTCACCGTGTACATCAAGCGCGCCCTACGCGGCAAGGAAATCGAGCAGGGCACGTACCGGCTACTGCCGCCCGACGAGGTGCTGGCCCGGCTGAACACCGAGCTGCTCGACGCCCACCTGACCGAATGCCCCTTCGTGGCGGCGGCTTACGCCGTCCTGAACCTCCGAACACTGGAGCTGCAACTGGCCCGCGGCGGAACTCCTCTGCCCCTGCTGCGCCGGGCCGACGGCGAAGTGGTGCCGCTCGACTGCGTCGGCAGTGTCGTCGGCGTGCTGCCGGATGCGCACTTCGAGTGCCGCAGCGTGCAACTCGCGCCCGGCGACGCGGTGCTGCTGTACTCCGACGGGCTGGAGCGCGTCGTCGCACCCCAGGCGACACCGCGCCTCGCGCCGACCGGCCGCATGCCGACGCGCGCGCGCCGCAGCCGCGCCGGCGCGGCCGTGGCGACGCCACCCCCTTGGCCGGTTGAGACGGGGCCGAATCCGTCCGGGACCGCTCCCGGAGCCACCGCCCCGCTCGTCGCCGCATCGGCTTTCGCTCCGCCGCCAGCCGGCACCGCGGCGGCCCTTCGACGCACCAGGATCGCAGGTGCGGCGGACTGGGCGGCCGCCCACGAGGTCGTCACCGGCTCGGCCTGGTGCGAAACGCTGCGGACGCAGGGCGTCAAGGCGGCGCTGGAGCAGTTGGGCAACCGGCAGCGTACGCTGCGGCGGATGGGTTGTGTGCTGGACGACCTGACGGCGCTGGCCCTGACCGTGGCCGACGAGACTGCGGAGTAGCGTCCCGGCGCCCGCCGGCGGGGGTGCCGTCGACGGAAAACAGAAGCGCCGGGCACGGAAGCCCGGCGCTCTCCGCGGGGGGGACGCGATTCCCCGGGCGACTCACGTTCGTTGCCGCGCGCAGGTTCAGAACTCCGCGCCCGCGAAGCCCGGGTGCAGGTCCTCCTGCGCCGTCTGCTGCGAGCGGAACTCCACCTGAAGCTCGCGGTTGATCACGTTGATGCCGCCGAAGTGCGGCCCGATGACGCTTTCGCCGTCGGTCCGGATCAAGTCCCGCAGGTACGTGCCGCGCTTCTGCACGAGCTTGAGGGCGTCCGTAATCGGATTACCCGTCAGCTCGATCCGCAGTTGTCGCAGGATCCGGCCGTCCAGAAAGCCGAAGTGCTCGCGGAAGTACCAGTACTGCCGGGGGTCGAGAACCAGTCCGTTGGGCTGGTTGGCCGCCGCCGGACGATAGGTGAAGCGTGGGCGTCCCTCACGCCGCGGCCAGCCGAACTGTGCCGCGGGGCACACGAACAACGCCTCCTCGCCGCCGATGTACTTCGGCATCAACACGTTCGCCAGCGAGTTCGGCCAGCGGGCGCGGTCGAACGGGTTCGTCTCCTCGTCGGGCCAGGCCGGGTTGCCAAAGCCCGGGATACTGCTCGGACTCCGCGGCGGATTGCCGGTGCCGTTGGTCATCGGCGTCTCCACGTACGGCACCCGCCCGTCCCACTCGGTCCAGTAGGAGTACAGCGCCGTCCCGACCTGGTGCAGCCGGGCGGCGCACACGACTTTCTTGCTCTGATCGCGAGCCCGACCGAGCGCCGGCAGAAGAATCGAGATCAGCACGGCCAGGATCGCCACGACCACGAGCAGCTCGATAAGCGTGAAACCGCGTCTGCGCATCGCTCGTCTCCCGACGTCTGACGGGCCGACGCTGCGGCCCGCCCCGCCTCCGCCTCACTGCCCGGAGAGCACGGCCACGAACGGGTCAATGTCGTCGAAGTTGACGGCCCCGTCGGCGTTGACGTCGTTCGCACAGAGGTAGTCGCACGGCGCCCCCCCGAGCGCGGCGGCCCAGGCCGCCGGCCCGGTCAGCGCCGCCACGAATGGGTCGATGTCATCGAAATTGACGGCCCCGTCGCAGTTCGCGTCGCCGATCTGCGGGGGCCGGCAGCGTGCGGCGCCGATCAGCACGACGTCGTAACCGACCGTGTCGCCGAAGACCGGGTCATTGCTGTTGTTGATGCCCCAGCCGACGGCGTCGAGATACACGAAGCGCGTCGCGTCGGCGGGCAGGTGCGGGACCACGACCGCGTCGAAATACGCTCCGAGGTCGCCGCCGAAGGCCGTGAGCGCCACGCCGCCGTTACCGGGCGCCGTGAAGTTGTCGCGCGGCATGCCGCTGCGGATCGTCGCCGTGCCGCCGAACAGGCCGTGGGCCGTGTTGTAGACCTGGTTGATGGCGGACGTGTTCACCGCCGGCCACGGCGTGCTGCCGAGCCCCTGGCCGGCCAGCGTGGGGAACTGCCCGGTCAGCGGGTCGCGGATCACCAGCCAGCCGTTCAGACTGCCGAGAAATTGCATCGTGCCGAGCACGCCCGCGGTGCCCGAGTTCGCCTCGATCGTGTCCTCCCAGAACTCGAAGCCCAGCCCCGCGACACGGTAGACCCCCGTCAGGCCGCCGTTGCCCGTGAACGCGGTCAGCGTGCCAACCCGCGTATCGACACTCGCGTTGATCGCCGCGCCCAGGGTCCCGTCGGGCTCCGTGCCGGCGAGGGTGACGAGGATGGTCGCCACGTCGGGTCCGATGCCGGGGCCGCCTTCGTTGCAGCCGGTGGCATCGATGTTCACCAGCGTGATCGTCTGGGCGGCGAAATTCGGCACCAGCTCGATGTAGCTCCGGGAGCCCGGAATCTCCACCGGCGTCCGACCAACGACGGGGGTTAGGCTGCGCGAGTGATTCGACAAGTCGCCGTCGAGGTCCAGCAGCGGGCCGCCCAGGAACTCGATGCCGAGCAGCGGATACACCCCCGGCGGGCCGATCGGCACCGAGCCGCGCCGGAACAGAAAACTGAACGAGCCGTGCTCATTCGGATCGTAGAGGGGCGTACCGGTCCCCACATAGGCGACGGTCGGGCCGACGTCCGGGGTGCCGGCCAGCCGGTCGCCGTCGTAAACCGGACCGGGAATGCCCGGGCCGGGCTGGGGCGCCAGCATGCGCATCGCCCCCGGGTAGCGCCGCGCATCGACGCCGGTCAGAAGCTCAAACTTCTCCGCCCGGGCCGGCAGCGCCAGCGCGACGGGCAGCAGAGTCAAGATCACCGTTCTGCGCATCTGCATCTCTCCTATCCGTTGCGGGCGGCCGTCAGCGGCGCCCGCCGGGTTTCCAGACTTCGGGAGCGGAAAGCCACGGGAAAGCCACGTGTGTTCGGCCCGGCCGCGCCACGGGCGCAGCGCCGGTCCGACCGCGCGCGGCCGCAGCCAACGGCTGAACCACGATGTCCGTCAGCAACAGCCGCGCGGACGGAAACGCGGGGAGATCAGGGCGGCGGCGCGCGGTTGACGCGGCAGGCCCGCGCCAGCAGGAGGAACCGCGGCGGCGGCGTGCTGGCCGAGAGCCACGCCCGGACGGCCCGCCAGCGGTTGCGGCTGCGGCTGCGCTCGCCGCGCGGTGAGAGGACCGCGACCCGCAGCACGACCCGTGCGAGAGCGGCACCGGTCAACAGCACCGCCCCTTCGGCGAGGAACGTCAGCATCACGGCCGTATCGCGCGCCGGCCCCTCCCGCAGCACGCGGGCCGCGACGTCGCCGTGCAGCAGGGCGAACGCCAGTGTGACGGCCAGCAGCGCCCGCCGGTCGGCCGGGAGCCGCAGCCAGGGGACGTCCAGCAGCTTGAGCAGGAAGAAGACCTGGCTCAGGGTCAGCAGCAGCCAGCGGATCAGCGAGCCCGCATCGGGCGGCGCACACCGGTCCGTGAGGATCGAGAGCCAGGCCGGCGCGTGCGCCAGCAGCATCAGCGCCCAGAACAGCCGCCCGCCGAGCGACACGGGCCGGGAGCCCGGGTTTTCGGACATGGACGTTCGCACGGCGGGGATTAAAACAGGCTGCGTTGGGCCGGACAAGCGGGAAATGGGTCACGACATCGATTTTTGAAAACACCCTCGCGGCGGGCCGGTCCGGGCGACGGGCACAACGGCACCCGCGTTGCCGGCGCGTCCCCGGCCGCGGCGCCCCGTCCGCGCGGCTGGGCGCCGCTACGTCGCCTCGGCCGGCACGGGTGCGTCGGGCCTCCCGGTTCCCTCGGCGGGCTCGAACAGCCCCTCAAAGACGAACTTGCGCTCGTCGTCGGTGCCGACGGCATCGACGCGAATCAGATTCTTGCCCGCGTACTTGTGCCGCAGGATGTCCTCGCTGAGCGGGTCCTCGATCATGGTCGAGAGCGTCCGCCGCAGCGGGCGGGCGCCGAACTTTTCGTCGGTACCCTTCTCGACGAGGAATTCGCGGGCCGCCGGGGTGAGCTCCAGCCGCAGGCCGCGGGACTTGAGCCGCGCGTTGACCTTGGCCAGCTCGAGGTCGACGATGTGCAGCATGTCCTCGTGCGTGAGCTTGTGGAAGACGACGACCTCGTCGATGCGATTGATGAACTCCGGGCGGAAGTGCCGCTCGAGTTCCCCCGTCAGCATCTCCTTCATCTTCTGGTAATTCAGCTCCTCGTCGCGCTTCATGAACCCGAACGGGTCCTGACTCACGATGCGCTCGGCGCCAATGTTGCTGGTCATGATCAGGATCACGTTGCGGAAGTCCACGTGCCGGCCGAAGGAGTCCGTCAGGCGGCCTTCCTCCATGATCTGGAGCAGCATGTTGAACACGTCAGGGTGGGCCTTCTCGATCTCGTCCAGCAGGACGACCGCGTACGGCCGCCGGCGGACGCGTTCGGTGAGCTGCCCGCCCTCCTCGTAGCCGACGTAGCCCGGCGGGGCGCCGATCAGGCGGCTGACGTTGTGCTTCTCCATGTACTCCGACATGTCGATCGTGATCAGCGCCTCCTCGTCGCCGAACATGAACTCCGCCAGCGTCTTGGCCAGCAGCGTCTTGCCGACCCCCGAGGGGCCCAAGAAGATGAACGAGCCCATCGGCCGGTTCGGATCCTTCAGGCCGCTGCGGCTGCGGCGCACGCTGCGGGCGATGGCGCTGATCGCCTCGTGCTGGCTGATGACCTTCTTGTGCAGCTCGTTCTCCAGCTCCAGCAGCCGCGCCGCCTCCTCCTTCTCCAGACGCGTGAGCGGAATCCCGGTCATGCGGCTGACGACCTCGCCGATCACGTTCTCGTCGACGATGCCCTCGACCTCCTTGGACTGGTCCTTCCACTCCCGCTGCACGTTTTCCTTCTTGAGCTTGAGCGACTCGCACTTGTCGCGCAGCTCCGCCGCCCGCTCGTAGTCAGCGTTCTTGACGGCCTCGTCCTTCTCGGCCGTCAGACGCTCGATCTCACGCTCCAGGTCCGCCAAATCCGGCGGCACGGTCATGCACTTGATCCGCACCCGGGCCCCCGCCTCGTCGATCACGTCGATGGCCTTGTCCGGCAGCACGCGGCCGCTGATGTAGCGGTGCGACAGCTCCGTGGCCGCGACGAGCGCGTCGTCGGTGATCTGCACCCGGTGGTGCGCCTCGTACCGGTCCCGCAGCCCCTTGAGAATTTCGAGCGTATCCTCGATCGTCGGCTCGTCGACGTGAATCGGCTGGAACCGCCGCGCCAGGGCCGCGTCCTTCTCGATGTACTTGCGGTACTCGTCGAAGGTCGTGGCGCCGATGCACTGGATCTCGCCCCGCGAGAGCGCCGGCTTGAGCACGTTCGAGGCGTCGATCGCGCCCTCCGCGCCGCCCGCGCCCACCAGCGTGTGCAGCTCGTCGATGAACAGGATCACGTTGCGGGCCCGGCGGACCTCGTTCATCACGGCCTTGATGCGCTCCTCGAACTGCCCGCGGTACTTCGTCCCCGCCACCATCATCGCCAGGTCGAGAATCACGATCCGCCGGTCGTGCAGCAGCTCCGGCACTTGGTGCGTGATGATCTTCTGCGCCAGCCCCTCCACGATGGCCGTCTTGCCGACGCCCGCCTCCCCCAGCAGCACCGGGTTGTTCTTCATCCGCCGGCACAGCACCGTGATGACGCGCTCGATCTCCGCCGCCCGCCCGATCACCGGATCCAGCTTGCCCTCCCGCGCCAGCTCCGTCAGATCCCGACCGAACGAGTCCAGCGCCGGCGTCTTGCTCTTCCCCTTCTTGGCGATGTCGGCCGGGGTCTGCACCGCGGTCGCCTCCTCGGTCTCGACCCCCGCGCCCAGCAGGTTCAGCACTTCCTCGCGCACGTCGTCCAGCTTGAGCCCGAGGTTCTTGAGCACCTGCGCCGCGACGCCGTCCTCCTCGCGCAGCAGCCCCAGCAGCAGATGCTCCGTCCCGACGTAGTTGTGATTCAGCGTCCGCGCTTCCTCGATGGCCGCCTCGATGACGCGCTTGGCCCGGGGTGTCTGCGGGAGCTTGCCCATCGAGACCATCTCGGGCCCGCTCTTGACCAGCTTCTCCACTTCGAGCCGGACCTTCCGCAGGTCCACGCCCAGGTTCTTCAGGACGTTGGCCCCCACGCCGGACCCCTCCTTCACCAGGCCCAGCAGGATGTGCTCCGTCCCGATGTATTCGTGGTTGAAACGCTGCGCCTCCTGATTGGCCAACGCCATCACCTTGCGCGCCCGATCCGTGAAGCGCTCGAACATGCGTGGAGTTCTCCGGGCGGTGCGACCGCGACCGCGGACTGCCGGCAAGCTGCCGCTCCGCCGATCGCCCCGCTGCGCCGGCGGATTCTATGTCGCGCCGAGCCCGCCAGCAACGCGCGGGCACGCCTCCGTTGCTATCGACCGCCCGCACACGACAACCCAACCGATTTACTCCGCCCCCAGACGCCTCAGGTGCGCGCGGATCTGCGCCCGATACAGCCCGTGCGAATCCAGCGTCCGCAGGTGCTGCCACGCCGCCCGCGCCCCGTTCACATCCCCCAGCGCGGTACGCACTTGCGCGAGCCGATACGCCACCACCACGTCCACCGCCGCCAGCTCCTCCAGCGGTACCAACGCCGCCAACGCTCCGGCCGCATCGCCCGCGTTCAACCGATCCTGGCACAACGCCAAGTGCCGGCGCCGCACCCTCGCGGCCGCCTCCGCCCGCGCGCGGCGGACCGTCTGGCCCAGCCGCACCTGCGCCCCGACGTAGCACCCGCCGGCGATCCCGATCAACAGCGCCCGCACGTTCGGAGAGAAATCGAGCGGGAACAGAAGTGCGGCGGCCAGCGCAAACGATGCGCTTACGCTCGTCACCAGACCGACCAGAACGCCGGACGTCACGGCACCGAGCAGGATCAGCCCCGCGCCCGGCACTAGCAGGTTCAGTGCGGCCGCGCGGCGCTCTCCCGGAACCGTTTCCGAATCGAGCCGCATCGTCGTGCCTCGTGCCTCGCGCTGCTCGACGGCCGGCCCCCCGCGCGTCCCGAGACCGTACGCCGCGTCCTGAACTGCGGCTGGACCAGTGGACTCCGAGCCGAACCACGCGCGTCCCGCCGCTCACGCCGCGTCGTCATCCGCGCCGGCGTCATCCGCCGGCCCGGCCTGAGTCAGCACGCGCCAGTAACAAAACGCCGTCAGGCCGATGACCAGACCAAGTGAACAGACCATCAGAACCCAGCCGGCCGCAGTCATGGGTTCGCCTCCCGTGCCGCGCGGGGTGGCCGATCCGTCGGCGGAACAGCGCGGACCGGTCCCCAGCGCCGGTCGCCGACGCGGACCAGCACCAGGTAGAACGCGAGCACCGCCACGATGAGCGCCATGGCGTACCGCGGCACCCCGCCCTCCGCCAGCGCCTTCGCGTAGTCGCCGACATTGAAGTAGCACCACGCGCCGAGCACGACCAGCAGGACCGTGGGAGTGACGAACCGCATCAGCATCGTGTAGACCCAGCGTGGCGGACGCAGCTCGGCCCCCTCGAGCGCCAGCGCATGCCCTCGTCGGGCGCCGAACACCCACGCCAGGAGCAGCACCTCCAGCGCGCCGAACACGAGAATGCCGACCTGCGCCATCCAGAAATCGAGGTTGTCCAGCGCGGCCAGATCACGGCTGAAGTAGATCACGAACAGATTCCCCAGCAGCGTCATCACCGCCAGGACCGCGACCGCCGCCCGCCGCCCGAAGCCCAGCGCTTCCTCTAGGAAGGCGACGACGGGCTGAAGCAACGACAACGAGCTCGTGATCGCCGCGAGAAACAACATGAAGAACCACAGGAAACCGAATAGCCGTCCGGCCGGCATGTATTCGAACACGATCGGCAGCGTCTTGAACCCCAGCCCGAACGTGCCCGCCATCGCCCCGGCGACACCCAGGAACAGGAACGCCGCCGGGATCGTGATCAACCCGCCCAGGCACACCTCGAAGAACTCGTTGGTCGCCGAGGCCGTGGTGCCCGCGAGGATCACGTCCCGCTCGGGCTTCAGGTAGCTGGCGTAGTTCATGATCACGCCGAAGCCGACCGAGAGCGTGAAGAAGATCTGCCCGGCGGCCGCCAGCCAGACCTTGGGATCGGCCAGCGCGGCCAGCGCCGATTCGCCAGCGTGCAGCGGCTTGGGATTCCACATGAACCCCAGGCCGTCCAGCACGCCGCGCGTCCCGGCCGCGTCGGTCTGCGCGGGGAGCGTCAACACGCGGACCAGCACCACCAACGCGCACAGCAGCATGATCGGCATCGCGATGTTGCAGAACCGCTCGATGCCCCGGGACACCCCGCGGTAGATGAGCGCGAAATTCGCTGCGACCGTGATCAGCCAGAAATAGACGCTCCCGTGGATGCGGCCCTCGAACATCAGCCCGTCGGCGCCCGCCCCGCTGACTCCCGTGAAGAAGGCCCCGGCCTGCTCCGCGTAGCGCGTCGGATCCGCGCCCAGATCGAGCGCACCGGTCAGGTACGACCAGGCGTAGGCCAGGCACCACGACTCGACGACGACGTAATACATGTACACGACCGTCGGCATGAGCAGGCCCAGCGCCCCCACGTAGCGCCACAGGCGGTGTCCGCCGACCTGGCCGAGGATCGCCGGGCAGGAGTGCACCCCCCGCCGGCTGCCGATCTTGCCCATCGTCCATTCCGCCCAGCAGAGCGGAATCCCCAGCAGTAGCAGCGCGCAGAAATACGGAATCATGAACAGGCCGCCGCCGTTCCCGGCGGCCTGCCCGGGGAACCGGAGAAAGTTCCCGATGCCGACGGCCGACCCGGCGACGGCCAGGATGACGCCCAGGCGGGTGCCCCAGTGCTCCGACGCGCGCCCCATGCGTGCCTCGCTCCTCAATCGCAGGCGGTGGACGTGTCACCGGCGTGCCCGTCCGGTGTCGGGCGGCATCCTAGCAGCCAGGCCGCGCCGCGACAACGCGCGTCGCCCGCACCCCCCGCGCTCGCGGGGCCCGCACCCCGGGAAC
>Ga0209101_1003204_pt1 | contig 10091 bp, 6 predicted proteins | sample ConPoolayeCmetaG_FD_185481 | JGI IMG/M metagenome (GOLD analysis project Ga0209101, IMG submission 185481) | Hot spring microbial mat communities from California, USA to study Microbial Dark Matter (Phase II) - Cone Pool mat layer C metaG... ...
CGCAAAACCCCTTCCTTATCCCCCCTCTCCTCTGGCCGCAAGGCCAGGGGGAGAGAGGGGACAAAGGGGGGTGAGGGGCAATGAAGGCCTTCGGTCACAAAAGTGTTAACCAATTTTGAACCATCCTGTGCCGACAAACCAATTGCGGGCCTTGCCGGGTTGTGCTATACTATTCTTGGTAATTACCTGCCACAAAGGACACAGAGGCACACGGCCGTGCGCCCCTGCACAGAGCGTGTCCCATAAGAACCCTTCGTGTCCTTTGTGGTTTGTAAAAGGATGCCCTGGCCGGCAATTACCACCTGGGACTGATAAGATGATCCCTCTTGCCCTTACCCTGCACAATTTCATGTGTTACCGCGACCGGGTCCCGGTTCAGCTCGAAGGTATCCATCTGGCCTGCCTGGCCGGCGAAAACGGGGCCGGCAAATCGGCTCTGCTGGATGCCATCACCTGGGCCTTGTGGGGCCGATCCCGGGCCCGTTCCGACGATGACCTCATCCACCTGGGCCAGACGGAGATGGAAGTCCAGTTTGAATTTTTATTGGGCCGGGAGCGCTATCGCGTGATTCGGGGGCGCAGCAGCAAGGGCCGGGGCCGCAGCGTGTTGGAACTTCACGTCCAGAGTGGGGATACTTTCCGCGCCCTCACCGAGCCGACCATCCGCGAGACCCAGGAACGCATCATCCGTCTGCTCAAGATGGACTATGATACCTTCATCAACTCGGCCTTTCTGCTCCAGGGGCGGGCGGATGAGTTCACCACCAGGCCCCCCGGCCAGCGTAAGGAGGTCCTGGCGCGTATCCTGGGGCTGGACTATTATGACGAATTGCAGGACCGGGCCAGGGAATGCGCCCGTCGGGCCGAGCAGCGCCGGGCTATGCTGAGCGCATCCATCGCCGAGATCGAGGCGGAGCTGGCCCACGAGGGCGAATACCGCCAGCAGGTGCACGATGCGGAACAGCGCACCACGGCCCTCAACGCCCGGCTCCGTGAAGCCGAAGCCGATCTGCGTCAGGCCCAGGCCGCTGTCCAGGACCTGGAAGCGAAAGAGACGCAGGCCCGGGACCTGGCCGCCCGCCTGACCAGGACCAAAAACGAACTGGCCCGCCTGGATGGGCAGATCCTTGAGCTACAGCAGCGCATCGCCGCCGATGAGCAACTCCTGGCCCACGCGGCGGACATCGAGGCCGGTCACGCTGCCTGGCTGGTCGCCCGTCAGGCCGATGAGGCCTTTAACAGCAAGCTCACCACTTACCTGGACCTGACCGGGAACGCCGCCACCCTGCAGCAGGCTATCGCCAGTGAGCGGCAACGCCTGCAATTTCAGGCCACGGCGGCCCGGCAGCACATCGCCGAACTGGAGCCGCGGGCCGCTCAGGTGGACCGCTGGCGCGCTGATTTGGATGCCGCCCAGGCTCGCCTGGCCGAACTGATCGCCCTGGGCCAGACCCGCGAGGCCCGGCAGGCCGATCTGGACCGCCTGAACGCCGAGGTCACTACTCTACACGCGGAGAACAAGCGACTCAAAGGGGAGATGGAGGAGCTGAAAGCGCGACTGGACACGCTCCAGGCCGCCGATATAGGAGCCGGTCCGGCCCACTGCCCCCTCTGCGAGAGCGAACTGGATGCCACCAGCCTGGCCAGCCTCATCGCCCGGCTCCGCGACCAGGGCACCGCTCTGGCCCACACTTATCGCGCCAATACCGCCCGCGTCGGCGAGCTAAACCAGCAGATCGCGGCCCTGCGCGCGCGTCTCATGGAGGTAGACAAAGCCCTGCAAACCGAGGGTGGCCTGCAACGCCAGGTCGCCTCTCTGGAGCACGCCCTGGCCGAGGCGGAGGCCGCAGCCACCGACCTGGCGGCGACCCGCCAGGCGTTGATCGGGGTGGAGCGCAGCCTGGAGAAAGGGGAGTTTGCCCTTGAGGACCAGGCCCGGCTGGCCGAACTACAGGCCCGGATCGCGGCCCTGGGTTACGATCAGGACGCTCACCGGGCCGTCCAGGCGCGGGTGACGGAACTGGCCGGCTTTGAAGGGCGCAAGGCTCAACTGGATATGGCCCGGGAGCGTCTGGTCCGTGACCGCGAGATGCTTCAAGGTCTCAGCGAATCAGCGGCTCATTGGCGGGAGAGCCTGGCCGAGGACCAGGGTCGCCACCAGGCACTCCTGGTCGAACTGGCGGATCTGCCCGCCCGTCGCGCCCAGGCCGAGGCACAAGAAGAGGGTGTGGAGCGGCTGCGACGGGAAGAAACAGAGGCCCGGCTGGCATTGGGCGCGGCCCGGCAGCGGCTGGAGCACTGCACCACGCTCCGTCGCCAGGGCGAGGAAAAGCGTGCCCAGGAGCAGGCCGCCGCCGAGGAGAAGGGCCTTTACGAAGAACTGGCCCTGGCCTTTGGCAAGAAGGGCCTCCAGGCTATGATCATCGAGGCCGCCATCCCCGAACTCGAAGAGGAGGCCAACCGGCTCCTGGCCCGCATGACCGATGGCCGGATGCACGTCCGCTTCGAGACCCAACGGGAGACGAAAAAAGGCGACCCCATTGAAACCCTGGACATCGCCATCGCCGATGAGGTGGGGACCAGGCCGTATGAGAATTATTCCGGCGGCGAGCAATACCGGGTCAACTTTGCCATCCGCATCGCCCTGAGCAAGCTCCTGGCCCGTCGGGCCGGCGCCCAGTTGCAGACCATCATCCTGGACGAGGGGTTCGGCACCCAGGATACCCAGGGGCGAAACCGGTTGGTGGAGGCCATCAACGCTATCGCAGATGACTTTGATTTTATCCTGGTCATCACCCACATCGAGGAGCTACAGGATGTCTTCCCGGTCCGCATTGATGTGACCAAAACCGGCCAGGGGTCGCGGGTGAGCATCAACTAGCCTTAGTAGATGGAAAAAAGTTGCTCAAAGCGGCGATCACGTCTGCGACCCCCAGCCCACCCAGTCCGGCCTGCCCGCCAGGTCGCAGACGTGGGGCCGGGGGCTGGACTGGGTGGCAAGCCGCAGGGAGTGTGACCCGCGCGCCTGGCGTCGGTGGTCGCAGATCGCCGAGGAGCACAAGATACCAGCATTGATTCACATGGCAGGTTTCCCTGATCACTACAAGACCTTGCAGGTGGACCCGGCGGCAGAGCCGGAGGTCATCGCTGCCGCGTATCGGCGGCTGGCGGCCAAGTATCACCCGGATGTGTGCCCTGACCCGGCGGCGGCTGAGCGCATGGTGGCTCTGAACCTGGCCTATGAGGTGCTGAGCGATCCGGCACGCCGGGCGGTGTACCATCGGCAGTGGCAACAGCACCACCGGCCGGAGCCGGCCACCCCACCGGCTGGTCCGACCCGCACCGGCCGCCCGCACCCCCGGCGTTCGCCCCGGCCCGGTCACTACCCCAGCGCCCGGCCCGTTTCCGGCACGGAACCACCCCCCATACCCGAACCAACCCTGGTGCTGACCCCGGCCGTGCTGGATTTTGGCCGTGTCCGACGTGGTCATTGCCCCACCCTCACTCTCCAGATGGGGGTGACGGACGGCGGGACTTTGGAGGCCCGGGTGCGCGGCACGCAGCCCTGGGTCCAGTGCCACCAGGAAGCGGTGAACGGCGCCCACAGCAACGTGCAGGTCCGCATTGACACGGCCTACCTGGAGGCGCAGGGGCGTTATTGCGCCGCCCTGATCGTGGAGACGGACTCTTATGGGCAGCATGAGGTGCCGATCTACCTGTACCTGTTGGCGGCACCCCGGCCCTATGTGATGCTCACCCCCACCGCCCTGGATTTCGGCGCGGTGCGTGTGGGCAGCGCATCCCCTTCCCTGCCCCTGCGCGTCCTCAACGGCGGTCGAGGCACGTTAGAAGGGGTGGCGGCGCCGCGCGTGCCCTGGCTGCGGGTGGAACCGGTCACCTTCCGGGGCAACCGGGTGGACCTGTGCCTCACGGCCCAGGTGGATGACCTGGCTCCGGGCCGCGATCACACCGGCCAGCTAGACATCGCCACCAACGGCGGTGCGGCCACGGCCCAGGCTATCGTTTTCGTCTTGCGGCCCGCGCGCCCCCTCAGCCCCTGGCGCGACGATACCCCGGCCGACCGCCTGTTCCTGGAACACCGGGCCTGGTTCCTCAGCCAGATCACCCACCCCACCGGGCCGCAGATGATGGAGCTGGAATTGGTCAAACACCTGCAGGCTAATTGCCCGGCCGGTGAGGTGAGCCGGGTCTTGCAACGCGCCATGGCCCGGCTACAGGGGTTCCCCGTGGAAGAAGGGATCAGCGTGCCCCCGGCTATCCCCCTGACCGTCTTGAACGATGTGTTCCAGCGCCTGCGACGATGGGAAGCCTATCGCGGTTGAGCGCGGCCCGGCCGGGTCCTCGAAGGCACGACGTGTGACCCGCCGTGCGAAGCACGCGGGGTGGCCCACCCCGCGCGAGCACACCGGCGGGCCTGGCTAATCCTTTGTGTATCTTGGTGTCCTTTGTGGTTTTTGCATGGGGGCCTTCTCCTGACCGATCGTCCAGTGATCCTCGATCTCGTCATAGGCCAGGGTGAACCGGCGGCCGTCGCCAAGCCAGACCCGAAAAACAGGCCCGCGCGGCGTGCGTCGGGCCTGGTCCACTCTCTCGATCTCGTATCGCTGCCCATGCCAGGTAAACGCTCGCGGCTCCTGCGCATACCGGTGGCCGGAATAGCACTCCACTTTTATCTCGTCCTCCACCTTCCTTCCTCCCCTCCTCCGCCATACCTTCGCCGCAACTTGAGCACGCTGGTAAAAGACTCCCGGATCTCTTTGCTGGTAACATTGGAGACCCCGCGCCGCCGATTAACGAAGGTGGTAGGCACCTCGCCGATGCGGAAACCGGCCCGATGTACCTGCACCAGCACCTCGCTGAGGACGATATAGCCGGTGGCCTGGATGGCCTCGAAATCCAGTGCCTCCAGCACCCGGCGATGGTAGAGCCGATAGCCATTGGTATAATCCCGCACCGGGATACCCAACACCAGCCGGGCATAAAAGTTGGCCAGAAAGTGAAAGATGGTGCGCCGCCAGGGCCAGTTCACGATGCGACTCTCTGGCAGGTCCCGCGAGCCGATGACCATGTCGTACCTGGCAGCGGCCTCTAACAGGCGGGGTAACTCTCGCGGGTCGTGGCTAAAGTCGGCGTCCATCTCCACGAACAGGTCGGCGTCAGTGAGCAGAGCGGCCTGGAACCCGGCCAACACCGCCGCCCCGCGCCCGCCCTTGCCGGGCCGATGGATGACCCGCACCTCTGGGTGCTGGGCGGCCAGCTCATCGGCCACGACCCCGGAGCCGTCCGGTGAATTATCATCCACGATGGTGACGGTCAGGTCCCGCCGCAGGGACAGCAGGGCCTCCACCAGGCGGCCGATATTGTCGCGCTCGTTGTACGTGGGCACCACAACGGCGATGCTCATGTCAGGCTACGGACAAACTCACTGATGCAGGTCACGATGGTATCCAGGTCGGCGCGGGTCAGGTCCTGGTGGACGCCGACGTAGAACCCCCGCTGGCCCACCGCCTCAGCGTGGGGGAATTCGCCGGGCCGATGGCCCAGGAAGGCGTAGGCCGGCTGTTGGGTGGGGATGGAGCCGAACATGGGCCGGGTATCCACGTCATGCTGCTCCAGGTATTGGGTGATGGCGCGTCGGTTGAACGGGGCCTCCGGGCGGATGACCAGGGGGTAGACCAGCGGGCTGAGGCGCTCATAAGGGGCCTCCGTCATGAACTGGAAGAACTCGCTCAACCCGGCCAGGTGCTCGTTCAGGTAGAACAGGTTGGCCCGGCGGGCCTCCACGATCCCGTCCAGCCGGGCTACCTGCTCGATGCCCAGGGCGGCTTCCAACTCGTTCATCTTTTCCGAATAACCCAACCGCTCGAAGAAAAAGCGTGTGTCCAGGTCTTCCCCGTATTGGAAGCGCAGCGGGCAATAGGCCGAGGAGACGTTGAGGCGGCAGACCTCGCACTTGCAGGCCCGGCCGTGAGCACGCAGGCTGCGCAGGAGACCGGCCAGCTCCTCGTCAGCGGTGATCACCGCGCCGCCTTCCCCGGTGGTGATGATATGGGCCGAATAGAAGCTGAACGCGCCCATGAGTCCCAGGGTGCCCACGGGCCGCCCCTTGTAACGCGCCCCGTGAGCCTCGGCGGCGTCCTCCACCACGGCCAGGCCATGCCCTCGGGCAATGGCCAGCAGTTCATCCATGGGGGCTGGCTTGCCGAAGAGGTGAACGGGCATGATGGCACAGGTACGGTCGGTGATGGCTGCGGTCACCCCGGCCGGGTCTATCTGCCAGGTCACGGGGTCCACGTCCACAAAGCGGGGGCTGAAACCGGCGTGGACGATGGCGTTGGCCGTGGCGATGAAGGTGAGGGCCGGGACGATGACCTCTTCGCCGCGCCGGGCGCCCCGGTCTAATAGCGCGGCCAGGGCCAGGGTATCCGCCGCGGTGCCGGTACTCAAGGCCACGCAATGCATCTCCGGGCCGTGATAGGCGGCAAAGAGCCGCTCAAACCGCCGCACCAGGCGTCCCTGGGAGATACGATTGCTATCCAGGGCCTCGTTGACAAGTCGCCTGGCCTCCGGCCCCACGTTCACCGTGCCCACACCGATCTTACCCACTGTGCTCCCTCATAATCCACGCCACATTCTTACCCACTGCACTCCTCCGAAAATAACCCCCTCGCTCGCGGCTGGTGTGCCCGGCCCAGGCCGGACTGGGCCACCCGCCGCCGGTGCGGGGTCGCAGACTCCGCGCGAGCACACCGGCGTATTTTCGTGCCACGGGGTGCGCCCCGCGTGTGGGAAACTCTCTCATAATCCACCGCCGTGTCGTTCAGGTCGTAGGGCGCGTTTCCCTACGCGCCGCCAGCCAGATGCGGGTTTCCCCCGGCCTTGCTGACATTGGAAGCCACCTTATTGTAGCATAGGGCGCGGCATTTGGCAATCCGACTGACATCCGTGCATAATTATTTGTACTTTGGACAATTGGTCGCACACCACAAGGAGTAGAGGCTTTAGCCGGTCGTGCCCACAAGATATGGCCCGCCTGAAGGCTCGACTCCAGAATTGTCCTACGATTCTGACATCCGTGCATAACTCCTGTCAGGGAGGGAACAAGGGGAATAAAGCCTTTCTGGGGGTTTTTGCGGCGGCGAAGCCGCCGCAAAAACCCTTATAAGGCAGTCTTTCCCCTCCCCGAAGAGACGCGAAGCGGGGTGAGGGGCCCTCGTGCGTTTAATTTACGCCCGGATGTCAAACGATTCTGTTGACAAGTCCCGCCCGGTGCGATACAATGAACATCCGTAACTGCCTACCCTGAACCCTCCCGCAGGTTAGAAAGGGGCTGGCAACCGATGCAGCCGGACCTGGGCGCGCCTGCGGCGTCTGGTCTATGCGCCCAAACCTGCGGGATGGTAGTAGTTACGAACATCCAATGAGTCACCACCTGTACTCCATGCGGGCCAAGAGTCTACAAACCCTGGAGTTCACCAGGGTGCGGGAAAGATTGGCGGAATATACTGCCTTCTCCGCCAGCCGGGAACTGGCCCTGGCCCTGGAGCCGGCCTGGGACCTGGATGAGGTGACCCGGCGGGTCCGGGCCACCACCGAGGCCCGGCGTCTGTTGGACCTGCGGCCCGGCCTGAGCATCGGCGGGGCGCGTGATGTGCGGCCCGCCGTGGACCTGGCCCGGCGCGGCGGGGTCCTGACTCCAGAAGCCTACCTGGAGATCATGCTCACCCTGGCCAGCGCCCGCTCCCTCAAGGCCAGCGTCCTGCGCCAACGCGCCACCTGTCCCACCCTGGCCGACATCGCCGAATGGATCGAGGAGCGCCCAGAGCTGGAACGCCTCATCGCCCAAACCGTTGACGACCGGGGGCGCGTGCGCGACAATGCCAGCCCGGCCCTGGCGCGGATTCGCAGCGAGATCGAGGTCACGCATAACCGCCTGCTGGAAAGGCTGACCGCCATCATGACCACGCCCCGTGTCCGGGCCGTGCTCCAGGAACCTCTCATCACCATCCGGGATGGGCGGTACTGCCTGCCGGTTAAGGCCGACTTTAAAGGCCAATTCCAGGGCCTCATCCACGATCAATCGGCCAGCGGGGCCACCGTCTTTGTGGAGCCACTGGCTACCGTAGAGCTGGGCAACCAGTGGCGCAAGCTCCAACTGGACGAGGAGCAGGAAGTCGAACGCATCCTGCGCGCCCTCTCGGCGCGCCTCGCGGCCGAGGACGAGGCGATCATCACCTGCGTGGAGGGCCTGGCGGAACTGGACCTGGCTTTTGCCAAAGCCAGATACGCCGCTGCGATCCGGGCCACCGAGCCGGGTCTGGTCACCCTGCGCACGCCCCTCAAGGATGAGGTGCCGGACCCACTCTATCTCAAGAACGCCCGTCATCCCCTGCTCCCGGAGCCGGTGGTGCCGATCACGGTCCGCCTGGGCGGGGAGTTCTTTATCCTGGTGCTCACCGGCCCCAACACCGGCGGCAAGACCGTCAGCCTCAAGACCATCGGCCTGCTGGCACTCATGGCCCAGGCCGGGCTGCACATCCCGGCCGAGGAGGACTCGCGCCTGCCGGTGTTCAATGGCATCTATGCCGACATCGGCGACGAGCAGAGCATCGAACAAAGCCTGTCCACCTTCTCCTCGCATCTGTCCAAGATCGTGGCCTTTCTCCAGGTGGCTGACGCCGGTTCGCTGGTATTGCTGGACGAACTGGGGGCCGGCACTGACCCGGTGGAAGGGGCCGCGCTGGCTCAGGCCATCCTCTCCTATTTACGGGCCAGGCACATCCCCACCGTGGTCGCCACCCATTATGCCGAGTTGAAGGCTTATGCCTGTGTGACGCCGGGGGTGCAGAACGCCAGCGTTGAGTTCGATGTGGAGACCCTCTCGCCCACGTATCGCCTCTCCATCGGGTTGCCGGGCCGCTCCAACGCCCTCCTCATCGCCGCGCGATTGGGCCTGGACGAGAGCATCATCGCTGAGGCCCGGCAGCGCATGGGGCCGCAGGCGCTACAGGTGGAGGCCCTGCTGAGCGGCATCCAGGACGAGCACGAACAGGCTCAAGCCGACCGCCAGGCGGCGGCCCAGGCCCGCCAGGAAGCCGAGGCGCTGCGCCAGGAACTGGCGGCGGAACGGGCCAGGATTGACCGTGAACGCCGGGAGGTGTTGCGTGCAGCCCGCGCCGGGTTTGAGGCCCAGATCGCGGAGGCACGTCAGCGATTACGCCGCCTGAAAGCGGAGCTGAGCAGGATGCCCGCCACGCGAGATTGGCTCCAGCAGGCGGAACGCGAGTTGAGTCTCATCGAGGCCGCCTTACCTCTTCCGCCCCCGCCGGCATCGTGGCCCCATGATGCACTGACCGTCGGCCAGCGGGTGTGGGTGCAGACGCTGAACCAGTGGGGCACGCTCCAATCCCTCCCCGAGCAGGGCAGCAGCGAGGCCGAGGTATGGGTGGGGAACTTTAAGGTGCGCGTCCCGCTGGCCGACCTGGAAGCCCGGCCCGAAGCGTCCCTTCCCGCCCCCGCGCGGGAGGAAGAGAGGCGCCGGGGTTGGGAGCCTGATGTCTCTGTCCCCCGTCCCTCCCTTGCTCCCGGCACGCAGCTCGATTTGCGCGGCCAGCGGGCAGAGGAAGCGACCTATCTGCTGGACCGTTATCTGGATGATGCGTTCCGGGCCGGACTGGCCCAGGTGCGCATCGTCCACGGCAAGGGCACTGGCGTGCTGCGCCAGGTGGTGCGCGATCACCTGGCAGATCATCCCCAGGTGCAGAGCTTTCGCCCCGGTGAGACCCATGAAGGCGGCGATGGCGTGACCGTGGTTCAGTTAGCCAGCGTCGTTTAACGTCCTGGAGTCGAAGCTTTAGCTGGTCGCAAAGCGTGCCCGCCATACCCGCCTTAAGGCGCGATTCCAGCCTTAACTTGATGACAGCGGCCGGGATGGTTCAAAATTGGTTGACACTTTTGTGACCGAAGGCCTTCATCGCCCCTCACCCCCCTTTGTCCCCCCTCTCCCTCTGGCCTTGCGGCCAGAGGAGAGAGGGGATCAGGGAGGGGTTTTGCGGCGGGCGGCGAAGCCG
>Ga0209101_1003206_pt1 | contig 10087 bp, 11 predicted proteins | sample ConPoolayeCmetaG_FD_185481 | JGI IMG/M metagenome (GOLD analysis project Ga0209101, IMG submission 185481) | Hot spring microbial mat communities from California, USA to study Microbial Dark Matter (Phase II) - Cone Pool mat layer C metaG... ...
CCATATCAGAGCCGCCGCCGCTATAGGTGCCCAGATTCAAATTTCCTAAGCCGGTGACAGCCATAGCGTCGGCCGCCGCCCGCAGCGGAAAGCAAAGCCCGCTTAAAGCAAAAGCTGTTAAGAGCCACAACTCTATTTTCATGGATAAGCCTTATTGGCCACCTTGAGTTTAAACCATTTTCTTAAGGTATGCCAGTGAAACTAAAGGCACACTCAATCTGCGTATTGCGTAAACCAAAGGGAATGAGCAGCCGTTTTAGACGCGCCATGGCCTTCCAAGGCAAAAGATACATACGAACTGGCAGACGTACCGGCAGTTGGGGTGGAAACTTGAGGCTGCAGATCTCCTCCCCCCCAACACCAAGCCGGATTAAGAGCCGCCAACCCGCTTTCCAATCTCGCCGAAACAAGCTCGGCCGTGGTCCGAAGCTCGGCGACTTGTTTAAGAGCCGTTTCCAGAGAGGCTTCAGTCCCAAAAAGCTTGGCGCCGGTTGCTTGCAACTCGCCGCTCAAGACGGCTATCTTCTTATACATCACATGTAAAACCGCTCCATTAGAAGCCAACATCAAAAACACCAGCACCATTACCCAAGGCCACACACGGCGGCCGGCGGGCGAAGCGGCCGGCGCTGGTTTGAGAGGAGCGATTTGCGAAAGTTTTTTAATATCCCCCGCTAGTTCTTTGAGCCGCCCTTCGAGCATCCCGCAGCGCTTGTCAAGCGCCGAAAAACCTTGCCGCAGCTTTTGCTCTAAGAGGTCCACCACCCGGCGCAAAGCGCCGATGGAAAGGTTTAAGGCATTATAATGGCTCTGCCCAAGCAGAATTAGAGCCGCCACAAAAAGACAAAGAAAACGCTCGGGGCCGCTGACCAAGAAAGCTAAAACCAAAGAACCAACGAACAACAAGGCCGCAATTAATGTCCGCAGGCGCTCACTCTTAGGCGTAGATTCCACTAGTAAAATCCTCCGTTTTTTCCTTAGCTTAGCACCACAGATTCCGGTGCGATAGATGAAAATTTTGGCTTGCAGCTGGAACCTTAGCTCTTTGAACCCCTTACCCTACTAATTCATTCTTCTCCAGCGGCAAACTTATAACGAACTTGCTGCCCCGGCCCAAAGTGGACTGAAGCGCAATTTCCCCATAATGCAACTCGACAATCCGGTTCACCACGGCAAGACCGACTCCTAATCCCTCTTTACCCTGGCTGTTTGATCTGCTGCGGCTGAACATCGAAAAGACGGTTTTTAAATCCTCCTCCGGGAGCCCCGGACCGTTATCGGCGACTGCAATTTTAGCGTAGCGCCCCAAAGTCTTCTCTTCAAAACCCTCACAACTAATCTCAATTAGAGTCTCTGGCTTATCATTGTACTTTACGGCATTGGTTATCAAATTGATAAACACACGGCGCAGAAGCTCGCTATTCCCCCATACGGGCGGCAGTTCCTGAATGCTGATTTTAATCTGCGGCCTTTCATTTAAATGCAAGTCGCTTACCACTTCGTGAATCAGAGTAGTCAAGTCCAGGCGGCTCATCTTGGAAGCCTGGGCGCCCAGCTTGGCATATTGATACATAGCCTGCACCAACCCGCCAAGCCGCGCGGAGGTGCCTAGGGCCCGCCGCAGAAGCTCAGCGGCCCGATCGGGAAGAGTGCTGCCATAGGTGTCCAGCACATATTCCAGATTCATGCTGATACCACCCAAAGGGCCGCGGATATCATGCGCCAGCGTCATGCTGAATTCATCCAGCCGCCGGTTTTTGTCTTTAAGAATCTGATTGGCTTCCGTAAGCTGGGCCCGCACTTTTTCATATTCTTCCTCCATGCGCACCACCCGCAACAGATAGCGCACGGTTGGGCCGACTTCAGATAACCAGTCGCCGTCTTTAAGCACAAAACGGCGCCGGTTGGAGGTGCAAAGCCGGCTGAGCAACTGTACATCAACCGCCGCAGAAACTATCACCACGCCAGGCAAGTGATCCTGGACCTCAAGCTCCTGCAAAAAGAAGCTACGGCCTAACTCAGCCAAGTCATAATCCAACACCAGAACATCAAAGTGCCCTGAGCCTAAGAGCTCACGGCAGTCGTCCAATGTGCGCACCAACTCAAAGCTGGCCCCCGGCACGAAAGCGGCTACCGTATCCCAGGCTAGATCGGCTATCTCTTGATCGGCCTCAAATATAAGAATACGGCCCGCCGACGGCCGAAAATCACCTGCTTCCGCCATGACAAGAAAACCAACTTTAAAGCGCCCGTCTTAGATAGTTCTTCAGCCGGATCAGCGCCCGTGATCTAATTTGCGAAGCCCTGGATTCGGTTACACCTAGAATTTCGCCAATTTCCTTAAGATTAAGCTCCTCGTAGAAATAGAGGCTGATCACCAAGCGTTCCTTCTCCGGCAAACGATCCAAGGCCCGGGCAATCAAACCCACCTTTTCACCGGAGAGTAATTTATTGAGGGGATCTTGCTGACGGCCGGCCAAAAGCTCCTCAGCTTTGAAGCGCTCCTCGCCGTGCCCAAACCCCAGCTCTTCAAAACTAAGCATCACGATGCTGCCGACTTCCCCCAACAAATGCTGCAGCGTTTCTACATCCACGCCCAGCTCTTCAGCGACTTCCTCGTCGCTGGCTGGGCGCCCGAGCTTCTGTTCGACCCTTTGATACGCCTGCTCGATGCGGTGGGACTTAAACCTAAGTGAGCGCGGCAGCCAGTCTTGCGAGCGGAAGCTGTCCAAGATCGCCCCGCGGATGCGGAATTGGGCATAGGTCGAAAAATTGGTCTCGTGCCGTGGGTCATACTTCTCTAAGGCATCCACCAGGCCGATGATTCCGGAATTCAACATCTCTCTTAAATCTATATCCTTCGGCAGCCGCCCTGAGAGACGATGTACCACCTTTTTCACCAAAGGCAGATAACTCTTAATCAGTTCCTCCTTCTCATAGGCGTCGACATGCCGATAGGCTTCGACCGCTGAACGCTTAGGCTTTGCCACTGTTCATCTCCTCACTGGTAGCCAAAATGCCGGTCACAATCCGGCTTATAATGCCAACCGCTAAGATCGCCAAACAGGCACGGAAAGCAATTGTTGTAACCCCTGCCTGAGCTCTAATACCAGCCGCCAAAATCACCACAAACGCCAGAAGCGACACCCCGGCGGCCAGCTTGTGGATTAGGGTAAATTTCACCTTAGCCACCTTTTTCAGGGGTTTACTCTCAGTTGCTTTTTTCGCGGGTTTACTCGCAGCCGCCATATCCCGCTAGCGCTCCTCCAACGAACTCAAGTCCAAAAGTTGCCTGAAGAAAAACTGCATTCCTCCCTTGACGCGCCATTCATGAAAGCCGCTGTCCAACTTCTTAGCCAGGGCAGCTATTGCCAAACCCGAAGGACTGCTCGGAAAAAGCTCAAGCAAAGCCCTTTGAGTTTTGATCGCCTCCAGCCAAGCGTTGTCGGCTGGCACTACTCCCAAATAATTCAGTTCCACGTGCAAGAATCGTTGCACCGCCTTATCCAGACGCCGGTAAGCAGCCATGGCCTCCTTGGCGGCATCTCCAGGAATATTATTGGCCAATATAGAAATGGACTTTTCACCATAGTTCTGGGAAAGCACTTTAATCAGAGCATAAGCATCTGTGAGCGAGGTCGGCTCGCAGTTAATCACACATACTATTTCGCCGGCCGCGCTGTTAAAGTACATCACATCCGAGCCGATGCCGGCCTGAGTATCAATTAAGATGTAATCAAATCCGCAAGCCATGTTTTCCACCGCATCCATCAAGAGAAGCTTATGCTCCGCTCTTAGGTTGCAGATCGACTCTACTCCGCTGGCCGCCGGAATGATGGATATCCCATGCGGGCCATCAACCATAATTTCCTCGAGACGTTTACGGCCTTCAAACAGGTCAAGCAAAGTGTATTTCGGCTGTAGACCCAGCATAACGTCAATATTAGCCAACCCTAGATCGGCGTCTAAAAGGAGTACACTTCTTCCCATGTCGGCCAGAGCAATACCCAGATTCACCACTACACTGGTTTTACCGACACCACCTTTGCCGCTGGTGAAGCTGATAACCCGGCTGACTTGATTGGGCCTAAGCCTGCGGGGCGAAGCTTTTTTCTCCACCAGCCTTAAATGTGCACGCTGTTCAGTGCCTTGAGGCATGTGTTTCTCCTTAAGTATTTGATTCGCCGAAAGAGAGCCGTGTCGCAAGTTTCCATCTGCTAAAACATTAATGGCCAAAGGTACTTAACCTCACTTTGGGCTGCCTTCTAAAGCCTTCTCCAGGAAAACGCTCAAAAAGCGGCCAGGCGGCGGATCCCGACGTTACTTGCACCGTAGCACGGGACCCGGCCTGCCGCAGAGCTTCCCTAGTGTCCGCCAAAACAGCTCTGAGCTTGGGCGAAAGCCAATCACAATCAGTTGCCACCTTCATTTCGACTAAGTTATCAGCGGTCCGCCGCACCGAATACACAACTGCCTCCGGGCCGTATTCCAACTTCAGACGCTCAAGAAGTTCACGAACTGTCGGAGCTGTCAAAGCGGCCGATTTCATAGTTCAGGCCCTCATTTAATCCACTGACACCAACCCCAGCGATTGAACCCGCGTGTTGGGTGCAATCTCTTGATGACTGATAACATGCATTCCCGGCACAAAACGCTCTACAAAATGATAAAGCGCGGCGCGCAAATGAGTTGGCGCCAAAATCAGCGGTGTCTGCCCGGCCTCCATAAACTTCTCCGCCATTTTACTAAGACGATTTATTAGAATCTGCGCTATCCCCGGCTCCAGTGCCAGAAACGACCCTTCATCGTTCTGCTGTACAGCATCGCTTAAAGTCCGTTCCAAAGAAGGAGTAAGACTTGCCAGGGGCAAAACACCTTCATTAGTGACAAATTTAGCGGTGATAGCACGGGCCAATTTCTTGCGGCAAAACTCAGCCAATTTCTCGGGATGCTTGATATGGGGGGCCCAATCGGCCAGGGTCTCTAAAATGGTGCGTAAGTCGCGGATGCTAATTTGCTCCCGCAGCAAGTTTGCCAGCACACGCTGCACTTGCCCAACCGTGAGCAAACCCGGCACCAATTCCTCGACTACCTTAGGATACAGCTTTGCCAGGTTGTCCAACAGATGCTGGGTCTCTTGCCGCCCTAACAGTTCATGCATTGAGGCGCGCAGCATCTCGGTCAAATGCGTGGTAATAATAGTGGCATGATCCACCACTGTATAACCGGAGAACTGCGCCCGTTCCTTTTCGCCTGCTGGAATCCATAAGGCTTCCAAGCCAAAGGCCGGTTCTTTAGTAGGAATGCCGCTAATCTTGGCGGTTGCATTCCCCGGATCCATAGCCAACAGATGCTGAGCCTTAAGTTCACCACAGCCAATCATATTGCCCTTCAACATGAAGCGGTATTCACCGGGCCGGATGCGAACGTTGTCACGGATGTGAATAGGCGGGATAATGAGGCCGTAATCAAGAGCAAACTGGCGACGTAGCGATCTAATGCGGTCCACCAGCTCGCCGCCTTCGACCAACGCCACCAATTCGTAACCGACTTCCAGTTCAAGCAAATCCATACCCAAGAGAGCAGTAACCTCCTCTGTGCTCCCCGGCTTGGGCCCTTTGGCTTCTTCCTTGGCCTTGTCTTCCTTAAGCCGGCTGATGCTGGCGACTGCCAGACTTTTAGCCCGCACAAAACCAATCAAGCCGACAATCCCGGACAAGACCAAAAAAGGCGTAAACGGCAAGCCCGGCAAAACAGCTAAGCCCAAGCAAACGCCGGACGCCAGGTACAAGGGTTTATTAGATTGCGATAGTTGCCCCAGCACTTCAGTCCCCAAGTCATCACCTGAGGCCGCCCGAGCCACAATTAAACCGGAGGCCAAAGAGATAATAATCGCCGGCACCTGGGCTACTAAACCATCGCCGATGGTCAACAAGGTGTACGTCGACACAGCTTCACGCCACCCCATACCGTGTTGCACCATGCCGATAAACAACCCGCCGCAAATATTGATCCCGGTGATGAAAATGCTGGCAATGGCATCGCCGCTGACAAACTTAGCCGCGCCGTCCATAGCCCCATAAAACTCAGCCTCACGTTGCAAGTCCTTACGGCGCTCTTTGGCTTCAGCTTCACCTATTAGACCGGTATTAAGATCGGAATCGATGGCCATTTGTTTGCCGGGCATGGCGTCCAAAGTAAAGCGCGCCGCCACTTCCGCAATGCGGCCTGAGCCCTTGGTAATGACCTTCAAGTTTACAATACTAATGGCGATAAAAATCACTACCCCGATCACAAAATTGCCTCCCACTACAAACTGCCCGAAGGCTTTAATTACCTCGCCGGCCGCCGCGGGTCCTAAGTCACCGTTCAACAAAATCAAACGAGTGGAGGCTACATTCATGCCCAAACGGAACATGGTGGTTATCAATAAAATGGCCGGAAAGGACGAGAACTGCAGCGGCTTGTCCATGTATAGTGAAGAGAACAACACCACCAGCGAAATGCTTATATTTAGCGCCAAGCAAATATCGAGTAGCGAAGTGGGCATCGGGAAAAGCAAGATCCCTAATATGCCGATAATGGCGCCCGGAATGGCTAAATGATTGTAAATCGGCTTGACGGTGCTTGATTTCCTGCTTGTCATAGTCGCATCACTTATTGCCCGGCGGAAGCATAAGCCCAGGGGTTCTTAAGACGATAAACATATGCCAAGACTTCCGCCACCGCCCGGAACAGCTCACGCGGGATAATGGCCCCCACCTCCACGGACTCATACAATGCACGCGCTAGAGTTTTCCGCTCCAACACCGGAACTCCCGCTGCCCGTGCAATCTCCTTAATGCGCTCCGCCAGGAACCCACGCCCCTTCGCCACCACCATCGGCGCGTCCATCTTGGAACGGTCGTAGCGCAGGGCTACAGCTACGTGGGTCGGGTTGGTGACAACCACGTCAGCCTTGGGCACGCTTTGGCGGATGCGCTGAGCGATTCTTTGCAAGCCCTTAGCCTGAATGCGCCGCCTGGTTTCTTCGTCCCCTTCCAAGGATTTTCGTTCATCCTTGACCTCCTGCTTGGTCATCTTGTTATGCTTCAGCCACTGGTATCTGCCCCATACCCAGTCAAAAACCGCAAAGGCTGCCAGCACGCAACAAATGCGCCAAAAAAGCCGCTGCATGCCGATGGCACTGAAAGTTAGGATCTGATCGGCTCCTTGATGTGCCACCATAATCATCTGCGGGGCAAATGCTTTCAGGACGAAATATGCGATTGGCAAAATCAGGACGAGCTTCAAGACGGCTTTAAGGGTTGTAATCAAGCCTTGCAGCGAGAAAATCCGCCTTAAGCCCCCAATTGGATTAAGGCGGCTAAAGTCAATATCGATTTTTTTTTCCTTAATATTCCAATTGGTCTGCAGCATGACTGCCAGCGAACCCATGAGCGCTGTAATCAAGATAATTAGTATCAACGGCGGCCCAAGCAACAGCAATAACCACTTAAAACCGCCCAGTAACTCGAGGGAGGTTAGAGGCTCTCGCTCTGCAATCAGCCGGAAACTCTTAGTCAAGACAAGTTTCATTCCCTCATACAGAGGTTTCCAGGCCAACGACAAAACCACAAAGCCACTCATCAAGGTCACCACTTGCACCACATCGGTCGACATGTGAAGAGCGCCCTTCTTGCGCAGCTCTCCCATGCGCCGCTCAGTCGGCATTTCAGTACGTTCTTCAGGAGTCGAATTTTCTTCAGCCATGCCTGCTTCGGCGACAATAGATAGGTCTGCCCTCTTCGGCTTCCAGCAACTAAAGAGTTAAAAAGCAAAAGACGTGCCGAGCAAAGGATTAGGCCGGCTGCCATAACCGCTTGATCTTATTCGGTAAGGGGGCTCTAAAAGGGCTTTTTCATGCGGCCTCTTGACTCCGTCCTGTCAAAATACCGGCGGAGATATTGAGCCTCGCCCTTCAGGTTCCGCTTAGGCGGGCCTCATTCAAAACCGTCAGTGCTGACGATTCAAGACTCAAAAGCTCCCTGGTTACAATTTGCACCAGCTCCGGCAGCACTAAGGCCGAAAGTATCAGCCCAATTCCAATTGTCAGCGGGAAGCTGACGATAAAAATGTTGACGGTCGGAACCGCTTTGGTGATAAGCCCCATTACAAAATTAGTCAGCAGCAAAGCCACAATAACCGGACCGGAAAGCATGACGCCCAAGCGAAAAACATCGCCGCTCTTCTCCAGCAAAAGCCCAAATGACCCGCCGGCCGGCACAAAAGTCCCTGGAATCAGTTGCCCTCCCAAACCAGCCGCAGCATGAACAGCAACATGATGGCCGCCTGTCAAGAGAAACATCACCACCACCAAGTCACCGTATACCCGCGCAATGTCCGGAATACTGATATGCAGCGTGGGATCGATTAACTGTGAAGCCTGCAAGCCCATGGTAGTACTAGCAATATAACCGGCGGTCTGAACACCGGACACAATTAAAAGCGGGATCAAGCCTAGGACTGCACCCAGCGCAAACTCGCTGGCAATCTGCAACACAAGAACCGTCCAATTCTCTGGGACCTGTGCCAATGGACTGGAAAACATGGAGCTGAATGCCAGCACTAAAATGGCCGGCGTTCTGACGAGCGTGCCCCCCAGCCCTTGACCTAAACCGGGGATAACAATCAACAAGGCGGTAAAACGCACCACCAGCAAAATAAAGGTCCAAACAACACCTAGGTTCTCTACAATTTTGCCGGGGATGAGAAGAAACTCAAAACTCATGGCGAAAGCTGCGGAATTTGCTGATAAACCCAGTTGGTAAAACCGGCAATGCGATTGAGCATAAAATGCCCAAAAATGAGCAAACCCGCTAAGGCGGCCGCAATCTTGGGAATAAATGCCAGGGCTGAGTCATTAATCTGCGTCGCCGCCTGAAAGATGCTGACCGTCAATCCGGCCGCCAAACCCAAAATCAACACCGGCGCTGCCACCAACGCCGCAGTTTCAATGCCAACCTGGGAAAAGCGTAAAAAATCATCGATTCCCATATTAACTCGTATGATACGTCTGAACTAGCGAACCTATGATTAAATGCCAGCCATCCACCACCACAAACAGCATCAGCTTCAAAGGGAGCGAAATGACCACCGGCGGCAATGTAATCATGCTCATGGAGGTTAAGACCGATGACACAACCATATCCAAAACCAAAAAAGGCAAGGCAATTAAAAAGCCGATCTGAAAAGCCAGATTAAGTTCGCTCAAGACAAAAGCCGGAACCGCGGCAAAAAATGGTATGTCCTGCTCATCTTTCGGCACTTCGGCCTTAGTAATTTCCAAGAACAAGGCTAAATCTTTTTCGCGCGCATGACGAATCAAAAACTTTTTCACCGGTGCCATTGACTTTTCCAGCGCCTCGCGATCTCCCATTTGCCCGTCCATATAAGGGCGTATGCCGGCATTGTAGGCTTCTTGAAAGACCGGCTTCATGATGGCGATACTCAAAAACAAAGCCAAGCCTGTAATGACCATATTAGGCGGCATACTCTGGGTGCCCAGCGCCGTGCGGGTCATGCCAAGAACAACCGCTATTCTTGTAAAACTTGTCATCGTCATGACCATGGCCGGTGCAAAGGAAATCACCGTCAGTAGGAACATAATTTTTAAGGTCGCCGAGATGGTTCCATCAGCCGCAAGCTGGGAGCCCCCCACGCTGATGGAAAGATCGGGCAGAGCAGCGCCCTCGGCCGCCCAGGCCGGCAAAGCGGCTGCCACACTAAGAGCCGCACCCGACAAGCAAAGTACTGATTTACTCTTGCTCATGCCCTGCTTCAACCTCTTATTTGTTTGCGGCCATCATGGCCGGCCGGCTTTCACATTGGGTCCCGGCCGCTGATTGCGCCACAAAAACCTTGCGGTTAAGCGGCCGGCCCAAGCTCCCTAAGAATGTGATATTTTCCGTGCCCAAACCTAGAAGTTGCTTCCGCCCTTCAACTTCCACAATCAAAAGTGCAGTCTTGGACGATAACGGCAGGCGTTCCACAACCTTCATGCTCCGCGAGCCGAATCCCACTCTCACCCGATCGCAGCGTTTAAGGA
>Ga0209101_1003208_pt1 | contig 10085 bp, 6 predicted proteins | sample ConPoolayeCmetaG_FD_185481 | JGI IMG/M metagenome (GOLD analysis project Ga0209101, IMG submission 185481) | Hot spring microbial mat communities from California, USA to study Microbial Dark Matter (Phase II) - Cone Pool mat layer C metaG... ...
AGTGCGTCCTTCATGGCAAAACTGGCGCGTTCCGGCGGCGGTTTCATCGCTCAGGCCGACCCGCCGGAAATGATCGGGCAGATCCAAATTCTGGGTGTTGCCGATGCCCCAACCGCCCGCCTGCGCCTGCTGGAAAAGCGCGATGAATTGCTGGCCGAAGCCGCGAAAATTGATCCGGTGCTGACCGGTTTGGGCGGCGGCGCGGGGGCGTCCTCGGGATGCAGGTCGCTCAACGGGACCTCAACCGACTTGGCCCCCAGATCGATCTCCGCCCGCTGTTGGGCCAGGTTCACCCGTATCACGCGACCGACGCGATCGAAGCTGAGCACCTTGACGTGATCCCCGGGGCGAAGGTGGGCCACCCGTTGCGCCCACGCCTGGAATTCCTGCCGCTTTTTGGCCAGATCCTCCGCCAGCACACGGGCCGCCGATTCGGCATCGGCGGCGGCGACCTTGGCGCTCTCGGCTTCTTGTCGGGCCTGTTCGGCGCGGCGCCGGACCTCCACCGTACCGGCGATGACCTGGGACATGGTCTTATGTCGCTCCGAGAGATGCGACTCGGCCGCCGCGATCATGTCGGGAGACATGCCCAACTGGCGCGCCACGACCAGGGCGTTGCTCTGACCGGGCTGGCCGATGAGCAACCGGTACGTGGGCCGAAGCGAGGCCACGTCGAACTCCACCGCCGCGTTGTCCGCTCGGCGATGGGTGTATCCTACACTCTTGAGCGCTCCCAAGTGGGTGGTGATCATCGTGGGGCACCCAATGGCCAGGAGGCGCTCAATGACGGCCATGCCGATGGCGCTCCCTTCCTCCGGATCGGTGCCGGCCCCGAGCTCGTCCAGCAGGACCAACGTGCTCTTGGTTGCCCGTCGAAGCACATCCAAAATGCGGGACATGTGCGCGCTGAACGTCGAAAGCGATTGCTGGAGCGATTGCTCGTCGCCCACGTCGATGAGGATGTCGTCAAGGACGGGCAGGCAACTGCCCTCCGACACCGGAATGGGCAAACCGGCGTGGACCATCAGGGCCAACAGGCCCACGGTCTTCAGGGCCACCGTCTTGCCGCCCGTGTTGGGCCCCGTGATGATCAGCAGATCGAAGTCGTCGCCCAGTCGAACGTCAATCGGCACCACGGGACGGGGCAACAGGCCTTGTTCCGCCTCGGCCTTGTGCATCGCCAACAGGAGGGGGTGGCGGGCGCACCGCAGCCGAAGCTCACCGTTGTCGCTGATCGCGGGCACGATCATATCGAAGGCCTTGCTCATCCGGACCTTGGCCGTAATCAGGTCCAACGTCCCCACCGCGTCAAGCGCCTTGAGAATCGCCGTGGCGTTGGCATGAACGGACTGGGTTAACTTGAACAGGATGCGGCCGATCTCGTCGTGTTCGTCCCGCCGCAGCCGGGTGATCGTGTTGTTCAACTCGACCACCTCCGCCGGTTCGACGAAGAGCGTCGCCCCGGAATCGCTGCTTCGATGGATGATTCCCGGCAGGCGCCCGCGGTGCTCGCTCTTGAGCGGCAACACCATGCGGTCGCCGTGGAACATCGCATTGGGAAACTGCAGCATGTCCGTGATGTGACTGGAACGAAGCAACCGACCAATCACCACGCCGATCTGGTCGGTGGCCTGCCGGATCGCATTGCGAATCCGGGCCAGGCGCTCCGTCGCGTCGTCGCGCACCCTTCCGTTGGAATCGATCGCTCGGGCGATGGCATCGGCGATGAACTTGAAATCGACGACGCGCTCCGTCACGCTGGTCAGCGTGGTCAGCCCGCTCGGAAGGGAGTCGATCCATCGCCGGAGGTCGTGCGTGGCGGCCAGCGTCTCGCCGATGGCGGCGAAATCTTCGGGACCGAGTCGCGTCGGTGGAACGGCCCGCAGAACGAGCTCGCGGATGTCGCGCACGCCGCCCACCGGGGGAAGCCCGACCTGCTCGATGGCTTGGGCCATCTCCCGGGTTTGCTGCAACCAACGGTGAACCATGTTCTTCTTGCGAGCGGGTGTGATGGCCAACGCGAGTTGACGACCTACGGCGCAGCGGCAGAAGGCGGCGACCAGATCGCGGACACGACCAAACTCGAGCTTATCGAGCGAGTGTGCGTCCATGGACCACGACCGTAATTCAGGCCATCGGTGGCAAAGCCGTCACGTGGAGATCGCCCCGATCTGAAACCCTACTCCTGTAACCTGCACCGCGACGCCGTCGTCCTCTGCGCGAGTCCGGGCACCTTGAACGCTGCAGGCCGGTCCAACGCTTCAAAACCCCACCTCACTGGATCGGTACGGAAGTGTGAGAATGTATTTCTCCCACCGCTTCGCAAATGCGTCATCCGGTGGCCCGAAAAAACGGCAAAAATCGGTCCGCTCTCGATCGGCAGCGATCGGCACACCCGGGCGACGGGCAGCCAATGCTCGCACATAAGCGGCAAACCGATCAGGCTGCTTCTTCTTTAAATAGTATACCAAAGCCCAGGCTTGGGCGTAGTAAATTGCGCGATTTGTCACATTTCCAACGATTTCTTCATGGCCCCATAACACTTCCGGGAGCGGGCGGAGTTGACCGTTCTTGTGTGCCCGACGAAACTCCTCCAAACGGTACGGGCTGATCGTTGTCGGCTCTTGGTTTCTTGAATCCAATGGGGATTCAAACTGCATGGCCAGCCCCTCCACCAACCATAACGGGCTCGGGGTGCTTCGGGGGTGAACCCCTCCCGCGAACAAGATGTGATGGGCCGCCTCGTGTTGGATCACAGACTGATTTAGCTGCTCGTAGTATCTTTTAAGCTTGATCTCCAACCGATGCAGATTTTTCTGATTGTCGGCCAGTTCATCGTGTGCCTCGGGAAGGGTCAGCGTGGCGGCCCGGCCGTCCGGATACCGGATCCGCACGCGGTCCACATCAGGCGGGAGGTTGGCTAGGACGTCCTGGAACCGCTCCAGGTTGGCTTTGCCCGCATCGATCTGCCCTCGGAGCCGTACGACCTCCGGGTCGTGCTCGACGTTGAAGAACACCGAGCGATTGGACTGCTGGCAATAGTAACCGTAGGTCCCGGACGGGTCGATCCCCGACCGTTGGGCCCATCGAACGTAGTCCGACCAGCGGTCGAAGAGGAGGACCTCCAGCTTGCACGACGAAATCCGGATCGGGACGTCGCTGACCCGGCAGAAGCGATGGACTTTGTAGTAGGTTGCCTCCAGTCGGCCGTACAAGTTCGACAGCGTGGCCTGGGAGACATCGTGGACTAGCACGAAGTGCGCGGTCCGGTGAATTCGAAAGCCCCTTCCGACCTGGGCGAGCAGCCTTTGCTCGGCGGCAGGGTCCGAGGGAAGTGCGGGCGGCTCCTCCAAACTCAGGGTGGTGGGGCGCGGTAAGGTCGTCGGAAGGCGCGTCCGGTCGGTGTTTCCCCGCGGCGTCTGATGGGCGGCGCGATTGGGGGATTGCCCCGCCGCGGTGTTTGGCTCGCCCGCCGGACAAACCCACACTCCGACGCAGGCGAGGGCGACGGCCCATCTCGGAAGAACGGACTTGTGCGGTGGATGAGACCGCCTTACCGTACAATTGCTCACGCCCAGATTCTAGGCGTGCCTCTGGGGCGATTCAATCTGCGGGCCGGCTCGTCGGGGGTTCGGTCCGCGGGGGTTGGTGCGTCGGATGGGTGACGGCGAGTGGGCGTTCATCGAATGGGTCCGGCAAAGGACGGGTACCGAAACGTTCCCCTCGGTGACCCTCGGTGTGGGAGACGACTGCGCCGCGATTCGCTTTGGGGACGGGCAGGTCCTCATCACCACGGACATGTTGTTGGACGGCACGCACTTCGACAGCCGCCACCACCGTCCCGAACAGATCGGACGAAAGGCGATGGCCTGCTCGCTGAGCGACCTGGCGGCCATGGCGGCTAGACCCCTCGGGGCCCTGGTGGCCGTCGCGCTCAAGACCGGCGGCGGCATGGAATACGCCCAACGCCTGTTCAACGGCATGAAGGAGATTGCCGATCGTTTCGCCTGCCCGATCGTCGGCGGCGACACGACGGGTTGGCCGGCGCCCGCGGCCGTCTGCGTGACGATGCTGGGCGAGTGTCCCCGTGGCAGACCGCCGATTCGCCGATCGGGCGCGCAGGTGCAGGACCTCATCTACGTGACCGGTCCGCTGGGCGGGAGCATCCTGGGCAGGCATTTGACGTTCGAGCCGCGGATCGAACTGGCCGACCGGTTAGCCGATCGGTTGAAACTGCACGCCCTGATGGACATCAGCGACGGGTTGGCCATCGACTTGTGGCGGATATGCCTGGCCTCGGGGGTGGGCGCCTTGTTGGATGAATCGCTGCTCGAGTCGGTGATCAGCGAAGACGCCCGAGGCTTGTCGGCCAAGGATGGCGTCAGCCCCTTGGATCACGCCTTGCACGACGGGGAAGACTTTGAACTGTTGGTGGTGATGCCGGAGCAGGAGGTGCCGTCGGAACTGACGGAAAGCCTTCGCGTGGTGGGGCGGATCGTTCCCGAGGATCTTCACCTCCGTCGAACGAACGGACGGATCGAACCGATCGAACCCCGCGGATACGAGCATTCCCTTTGATGAAAGCATCAAGACGTGCTCCAGGAGGCTGGGTCGGGCTTCGCCTGGGAGCCGGCGGGACCGTCAGGGGAGCGGGTCCACCGGTTCGTCGCGGCGAGCCCCGCGGAGAGGACGAAAGATCCGCTCGGCCAGACCACCGGGAGCGGGGGGAGCAAACACCACCAGAGCCACGGCGACCAGAAACGCGGCGGCCAGCAGCATGCCCCTTCGGATGTCGGATCGGCGGAGCATCTCGCTCCACGTTTCCATCCGGAGCCACCTGTCCGGCACAAACGACAGCCCGCTCAGATGGCGAAGAACGGGGTGCATGGGAGGTTTCGACGCCCGCACCGGGGGCGAGGTGGGCACGATGGTTTCCGGCTGGGTCTTGATGACCTCCTGTCCAAGGATGTGGTAGTTCAGCTCGCGCAGCGCGGTGTGTTCATTGACGACGGGGTCTTCCTCGAGGGCCCGCGCCACGCGCTGCCGACAGGTCAACTCCTGACGAAGGACGTCGAGCCGTTGCCGGGCGGTCCGGCGGATCGCCAGGGTCTCCTGGTATTCCTCCCAGACGGGCACAAGGACGGCCGCAGCGAACAAACAGGCCGCTGCGGTCAGGAAGAACCAGAACAACACGACGTGGCTGACGGGCGAGACCTGTTCGTCCGACCGTCGATAGGCCCACCGCAACACAAGCTGTCCGATGTGTCGATCCACGCGGTCCCTCACGCAGACCGATCGACCCGTCGCGGGCGCCCTCGGAGGTCGCAACACCCGATTTCCAACACCGCGCGGAACCCGATGTCGTCCCTGACGTTTACTTGCTCCAGTACCGCCCCCCGTACTCGGCCGCATCGCCCAGATGCTCCTCGATGCGGATCAACTGGTTGTACTTGGCGACCCGATCGGTGCGGCAGAGACTTCCCGTCTTGATCTGACCGGCGTTGCTGGCCACGGCGATGTCCGCGATCGTCGTATCCTCCGTCTCGCCGCTCCGGTGGCTGATGACCACGCCCCAGCCGTTTCGCATGGCCAAATGAATCGCCGCGAACGTCTCGGTGAGCGTGCCGATCTGGTTGACCTTGATCAGGATGCTGTTGGCGGCCTTCTCCGCCAGACCGCGGCGCAACCGATCGGTGTTCGTGACGAACACGTCGTCGCCGACCAACTGGACACGGTGACCGATCGCCGCCGTCAACTTGACCCAACCGGACCAGTCGTTTTCCGCCAGACCGTCCTCGAGAGTACGGATGGGGTATCGATGGCACCAGTCCGTCCAGATGCCGATCATCTCGTCGCTGCTGAAGACACGGTCCGGGTTGGACTTGAAGAACCGATACCCGCCGGCGGCCGCGTCGTACATTTCACTGGTGGCCGGGTCCAGTGCAATAAAGATCTGCTCGCCGAGCTTGTACCCCGCCCGCTCGACGGCCACGGCGATCAGCTCGAGCGCTTCGTCGTTGCTTCGCAGACTCGGGGCGAACCCGCCCTCGTCGCCGACGGCGGTGTTGTACCCGCGATCCTTGAGGACCTTCTTGAGCGCGTGGAAGACCTCGACCCCCCAGCGGATGCCCTCCCGGACGTTCGGCGCGCCCCACGGTTGGATCATGAACTCCTGAAAATCGACGTTGTTGTCCGCGTGCTTGCCGCCGTTGAGGATGTTCATCATGGGAACGGGTAGAACATGGGCGCTCGCCCCACCCAAATACCGGAACAGCGGCAACCCGCAGCTCTCCGCCGCCGCCTTGGCCGCCGCCATCGAGACGGCCAGAATCGCGTTGGCCCCGAGGCGGCTCTTGTTGGGCGTACCGTCCAGCTCGATCATGGCGCGATCGATCGCCTCCTGATCCAACGCGTCCATGTTGACGACCCGCTCGGCCAAGGTGGTGTTGATGTTCTGAACCGCCTGAAGCACGCCTTTTCCGCCGTACCGGGCCGGGTCCCCGTCCCGGAGTTCGACGGCCTCGTGCTCACCCGTGCTCGCACCGCTGGGCACCTGGGCTTGACCCACGCTGCCGTCCTCCAAGACCACGGTGGCCTCTACGGTGGGATTCCCCCGCGAATCAAGAATCTCCCGCCCGGAAACGTGGACGATCGTCGCCATACGTGCTCAGCTCCTCGTTGAGACCAACGCTCAAATCGTTTATCGGACCAAACTCCATGAGGACTGTAGGTTTTCCACCCCCGATAACCCCTGCCCGGGCTCGGAGAGCGGATTGCAGTCCACCCTTACCTCACACGTAATCGTTCAGGTCCCTTGATCGGGAACCCGTAGCACGGGCCTCCGGCCCGTGACCCCCAGGAGCATGGGCATCTTGCTCATGACCCACCACGGGCGGGACCTCCGTGCCACCACGATTCACGGGCAAGATGCCCGTGCTACGTGCACGGCATCCCCGCTTCGCTGACCAACGGGTCATGACGAAGGTTGATAACCAAGTGTCCCGAGTGCAGGCATCTGAACGGTTACCCTCACACCATCGCTCGGGTTCGCGATGGGGACACTATAGCCGGTGGATGTCGTCGGTCAAGCCACGCGTTCCCGTGCGGCAAAACCTGGCATGGTTCAAAAACGGGGACTCACCTCCGAGCCAACCCTCGACGACGACCCAAAAAACGGGTTCCGGCGAGGTGCCTGTCCCCGTTTTTGAACCATGCCCAAAACCTTGGCTCGTAAGCCTCGGGTTGCCGTCGTTGCGGTCGCGCCGTTGGTATTCGCGTTCGTTCCCTTCGGGGACCCAGAATGAAATCGCCCGCCAGGGGGAGGCGGGCGATTGGGTGGGCAAGAGGGACAAAGGGTAAACGCTCACCCCCCGAACGCCCTTCCGCACCCATGCGAATACCTTCTCACCTCTCTATATTGGCACGTTTGACGCTTCACGTGAGGGATTGGGAAAAAGTCCTGGAGAAAAAAGTATTTAACATTTTGTGCTGTCCGGCAAAACGGCGCTAGAGTATATTACTGCTGAGTCAGCCCGGCCCGACTCGGCCCGGCGGTCGGAAACGCGGACCGCTCAGGGCCGCAAGACGATACCTTGTGAGGGCAGGAGGATCGTCACAGTTGGTGCCTTGGTCTGACCGACCGGGAGAGGTGTCAAAGGGCATTTCTCTTTTCGCGCTACTGTGGAACCTCTCGTCGAGGATCGGGTGACGCAGTCGTCAAAAGCGGCACGTCGCAAATACTGGGGGGAGGGTAGGTTTTGCGTCCAGGGGAGGAGTTTTCGGCATGAAGAAATGGCGGATGGTCCTCGTCAATATCGGTCGGCCGACCGTGGATTTCCCGTTTACCAGCCCGCCGATGGGGATCATGTACCTGGCAGCCTATCTCCGCACCAGGTTTCCCCTTGAAATCAAACTGATCCCTCAGCGAGTGGGGGACCTCACCGAAGACGATGTGGTTCGGCAGGTCGTCGAGTTCGAACCGGACGTTGTGGGATTCGGCTCGCTGACCGTCTGGGCCTACGTGTTGCAAGAACTCACGCGTCGGGTCCGGCAAGCCCTTCCCGGGGCGTTCATCGTGATCGGCGGACCCCACGTTTCGGCCGTCGGGGAGCAAGCCCTCAGGGAGAACGACGCGGATGCCGCCGTGGTGGGAGAGGGCGAACGGAGCTTCGAGGCCCTGCTCCAAGCCCGGTTCGAGGGGCGGGACTTCGCCGACATTCCCGGGCTCATCTGGCGGACCCGAGACGGTCAAGTGGTCTCCAACCCCGGTCACATGCCGCCGATCGAGGACTTGGACTCGCTGCCCTTCCCCGCGTACGACCTGATTGATCTGTCGAAGTACTGGAAAACCAAGGCGATCGATCCGCTTCTTCGGCCCAGGTACGTCTCGCTGGTGAGCAGTCGGGGTTGCCCGTACCAGTGCATCTGGTGCCACAACATCTTCGGCAAGAATTTCCGGGCACATTCCCCGGGCAGGGTGGTCGACGAGATCGAGCACCTGACCCGGAAGCATGGAATCAAAGACGTGGAGTTCCTCGACGACGTCTTCAACTTGGATCGCACGCGGGTCGTTGACATCTGTCAGGAGGTCCGGCGGCGCGACCTCAAGATCGGGTTCGCGTTGCCGAACGGGGTGCGGGGCGACCTGTTGACTCAAGAGGTCGTCGACGCCATGGTAGACGCCGGGATGTACTACTGCGGGTTCGCGCTGGAGACGGGCTCCCCCCGTCTCCAGGAGCTCACGGGCAAACGGCTGAACATCCCGCGTTTTCTGGAGGCCCTCCGGATGGTGGCCCAGCGGCGCGTCTTCGTGTACGCGTGGGCGATGCTGGGGCATCCCACGGAGACCGAACCCGAACTCCGGCAAACCATCGACGCCCTTGCCCACTCCCGGGCCCACGTTGCCTCGTTTTTCCGGGTCACCCCCTTTCCGGGGACTCCCCTGTACAAGCTGGTCCTGGAACGGTATCCGGAGCGGCTGAAGGGCGTCGAGTACCGGGCCACGACCTACGCCAACACGCACGTGAATTTGTCGGACGTGCCGGACGAGGTACTCTTTGAGTACCACCGAAAGGCCTACCGCACCTTCTATCTGAACCCGCGGCGAATGGTCCGGCTGCTATGGAATTGTCCTCGGCCGTTGGAACTGGCCTTCTACCTGCCGATCTTCCTCATGCGCGTCACCAAGGACCTCCTGACCCGCCGGGGGCGGGCGCGTAAGGAACCGGGCGGGATCAACCCGGCGCCGGGGCCGACCCAGGGCGAGGCCACGCCGACCGCAATGGGTAAACCGTCAGCGTAACGACCCGGGTGGGGCCCCCGATCGAATAGACCGCCAGAGATCTGTCCTTCACCCTCGGCAGGAAGCAGGAAGACATGGACAACGCCCCGTCGTTGCCGAAGACCTCGATGGAGGTCCGGTCCACAAGGACGTGGAGTTTGATCCGACCGTCCACGGGGTGCAGCTCCGCGGACCGACCCAGGCAGGAAAGCTTTTTATCCCTTGTGGAATAGCCGACCGCCTGACCACGAACCCTCAGTCCGAACTCGCCGGCCTCGGGGGGCTCAAACTCAACGCGGATGTCGAACAGCTCGCCAGCCAAGTCGGCCAGCGGGTTGTCGCCCGGTTTCAGGTGGACGTCGGTCCATTTGTGTTCCGCCGCGTGAAGCAGGTGGATCTCCCGGACCGGTCGGCGGCACATCCGGATTCCCTCCGGGAAGGTCCGGAGCGTCAACTCGCACGGGAACGCCATCTGCTGATTGAAGGGCATCTTCGGATACTTACCTCCAGCCATCCAGGCGATCTGGATCCGCCGACCGTCCGATTCCGGGATGTCGCTGAACGTCTGTACGGCGCAATAGTTGGCGCCCCAGTCCATCCGGTGCGGACCGCTGTGGGAGGTGAAACGCCGCCCGTCGAACGAACCGATCAGATAGTGTCCGTTGGCGGCGGTCCAAACCCACCGCGTGTTCTTCCTGTCCCCGTCCACCGGCATCTCAAAGAAGTCCGGACACTCGCTACAACCCGGGACCGAGATGTCGTGCAGATGCGTCCAGTGTTTCAGGTCCGGTGAACTGAAGAATCC
>Ga0209101_1003209_pt1 | contig 10083 bp, 10 predicted proteins | sample ConPoolayeCmetaG_FD_185481 | JGI IMG/M metagenome (GOLD analysis project Ga0209101, IMG submission 185481) | Hot spring microbial mat communities from California, USA to study Microbial Dark Matter (Phase II) - Cone Pool mat layer C metaG... ...
ATGTTATACATATAAAATGAAAATCTATTTTGAAACATACGGATGTTCAGCAAACCAAAACAACACCGAAATAATGAAAGGCATAGTTGTAAAATTTAATCACGAAATTGCCGAGACTTCAGAACAGGCAGATGTGATTGTTTTGAATACCTGTATTGTCAAGGGGCCGACTGAGAATAGGATGAAACACCGAATTTCTGAATTATCCAAACTATCAAAGCCAGTTATAATTACAGGATGCATGCCTGATGCCCGGCTAAAAGAGCTTAGGGAGTTAGCTGAAAGATACAAAAATATCAGGGTTCTAGGCACAAAAAACATTCAAAACATAATGAAAATAATCTCAAGCCACGAGCAAATTCTTTTATCGGACAAGGAAATTAAGTTAAGCAAGTCTAAAATCAAGGACAATCCTGTCATTTCAGTTGTCCAGATTTCGGAAGGCTGTCTTGGAAATTGTTCGTATTGTGCAACAAAACTTGCCAAAGGTTCTCTTTTCTCTTTTCCAGAGCAAGACATTCTCCAAAATATTGAACACGATTTGTCAGGCGGTTCAAAAGAACTATGGATAACGAGCCAGGATAATTCCGTTTATATGCTTGATAAAACTAAAAAAAGCAGGCTTCCTGACTTGCTGAATAAAATCCTTAATCTTCCCTACGAATTTTTTCTTAGAATCGGAATGATGAATCCAAAATCAGCAATAAAAATCAAAAACGAAATTGCCGAAATTCTAAATCATCCTAAAACCTTCAAATTTCTTCATATTCCTGTCCAATCCGGCTCTGATAAAATTCTGAAATTGATGAACCGAGATTACACAATCAGGGATTTTACGAATCTTGTCGCTTTTTTCAGAGAAAATGTTCCTGATTTAACGCTCGCCACAGACATAATCGTAGGTTTTCCAGGAGAAACAGAAGAAGATTTTCGCGATACTCTTAAAATCGTCAAAAAAATCAAACCCGATATCTTGAATATCAGCAGATTTTGGCCGATGAAAGGCACTAAAGCCTCAAAACTGAAACAAATTGAACCGCGGATAATAAAAAATAGAATTGTCAGACTCTTTAAATTATATCGTTCAATACAAGACAACTTCAAATGGATTGGTTGGAGCGGGAAATGTATTATTGATAACAAATCAAGTAATGGAATGACGGCACGGAATCCGAGTTATAAAAAAATACTCCTAGAAACCAAAGATGAAACTCTGCTCGGCAAGTTCGTGAGTATCCAGATTACAAACATAAAGAAAAGCCTCCTAATCGGAAAAATGATTGATAAGGAAGGTTACCAATAAAATTAAACTGCTCTTATTCTAGATTTTTCGGTTTGTGTTAGGCATCGCGTCTCTTTTAAAAAAGATAAAACTGTCTATCTTGAATCAAAACACTTCTTCCCTCTTTTTTAAATTTGAACAGCTTACTTTATTTTGTCCAAAACAGATTCAACCATCTGCCCCAAGGCGCTTGCTAAAAACTCTGTATTCAGCCAAACCCCGACATCGTAATTTGGATGAACTTTGCCGTCGTCCAACAACATTAGCACCAGCTCTTTTTTGTCAATTATTGCAAATCTTGCTTTTGCATCAGCAAAATTTTTAATATCTGCAAACTTTCCGAGTTCTTTGGCGATTTTTTGGTTGTTTTGTGTTATCGGAGCAGCTATCTTAATCTTAACTCCTCTTTTTCTCGCTAACTTCAATGAAGGCAACAACAATTCCATCTTTCTGTTAAGCCCTTCTTCTGTTGTTACTAAAGTCACTGATTTTTGCGCGTTTCTTATCAACATATCAAGGTGGTTATAGATGTTTTGCCTGCCCTTCAAACTCCCGCTTAACTCTGTTGGTTCTACATACTTTATTCCTTGTGTAAACAAAGAACCAAGCTCGTTTATTATGTCTTCTTCTTTCAATGCATCAAGTCTCTTGCTTTTCTCTTGTGCCTCTCTAACCAAATTCTTTTTCACCCTCTCGACGACTTCTTCTGGTTTAAGAGCCATAAACTTTATTGGCTTGCCCAGTTTCATCAGGATAAATCCTTTCTTCTCCAGACTTTCAAGAATGTCGTAAGTCCTGCTTCTTGGAACATCGCTGATATTGCTTAGCTCTCCTGCTGTTGAAACACCTCTTGAAAGAAGTGCAGTCCACACTCTCGCTTCATACAAGTTTAAGTCAAAAATTTTTCTAAGCCTGCTCAAAAATTCTTCTTTCACTATCATTTTAATTTCTATTTTTATTATGATAAAGTGATATTTAAACCTTTCTTTACTTCTTTATATTCGTTCAAAAGACACTGCTATCTCTTCGTCTTTCACTTTGAAAGGCGCCCCGTTTATTTTTTTCGTCGACAAATTAATCTGTTCTGCATTGGTTCTATCTCTTATCATGTTTTTCACGCTTTCAAGTTTTTTTATTAAATTCGCGCTTGAATATAAAGTCAGGTTTATTTTCTCTTGTTTTACAAGCCCTTTTTTCTTTCTTTCCGCCTGGACAATTCGAGAAATCTCCCTCGCGAACCCTTCTGCTTCAAGCTCAGGGGTTATTTTTGTGTCAATCTCAACTTTTGATTCTTCTTTCCCGCTAATCTCGTTGAATTCGACATTTTTTACATTAAGCTGTCTCGCGATTATCTCCTTAAGCGGCTTAATCTCATTTACATCAGGGAATTTTATTTTTGCAGAAGGCAGCGGCCATCTTAACCCGATTTTTTCTTTGTCTCTTGCAGAAAGCCCCTTTTCTATGATTTCTAAAACTTTTTCAAAGTTTTCTTCCAGTCTTTTGTCAATTCTTTTCTCGTCGTATTTCGTCCAGTCGCTTAAGTGTATAGATTCTTCTTTTACCATTTTCTTTTCACGAAGCTCCTGCCAGATTTTCTCTGTTATGAAAGGGGTTATCGGCGCAAGCAATTTTAACAAAGTTATTCGGATTTCATTCAACACATCATACACTTCATTGCTCCTGTCTCTTATCATCTGAATATATGTCCTTGATAAATCAAACACAATAAATTTTTCTAATGCAGAAACAACTTCGGGATACTTATGCTCATTATAACTTTTTGTCGCTTCTTTAACTAAGGAATTTAGTTTTGATATTATCCATCTGTCTTCAATCTCATGCTTGCTTTTCTCTTTTTCTAATTGATTAACAAAATTATTAACATTTAACAAAACATTAAAGACCTTTTTAATCTCAACAAACTCGTTTTCGTCAAACGCCAAGTCATCTCCTTTTGATACCTTCGCAAAGTAATATCTTAGGTAATCTCTTCCGTATTTGTTTATAACATCTTGCGGCGAGATTATGTTCCCTAAAGATTTTGACATCTTTCTCTTTCCAATGTCAAGAACCATTCCATGAACTACGATGCTGTCAAACGGCTTTCTTCCGAATCTTATTTCAGAGAGTATCATTTGCGAATTCCACCACCCTCTTATTTGATCCCTTCCCTCTAAATTCAAGTCAGCAGGCCAGAATTTTTTGAATTTTTCTTTTGAAGACGGAAAGTCAAGAGCAGCCCAGCTTGAGACTCCGGAGTCAAACCAGACATCAAGAACTTCCGGGACTCTCTTCATTTTTCCGCTGCATTTGCAGGGAATTTCAATCTCATCAATTCCGGGCTTGTGCATATCAACTTTTTTCACTTTTGCGAGTTTTTTCAATTCCGAGATGCTTCCGATTACAATTTTGTTTTTGCACTTCTCGCATATCCATATTGGCAAGGGCGTTCCCCAATACCTCAATCTTGAAACAGGCCAGTCGCTTATTCCTTCAAGCCACGCTTTCATTCTTGCTTTCATCCAAAAAGGAATCCAGTTGGTATTTTCATTATCTTCAAGAAGTTTTTTTTGGATATCTGAAATCTTCAAAAACCATTGAGGCAATGCAAGCATTAGCAAAGGCGACTTGCATCGCCAGCATAACGGGTAATCGTGACTGTATTTCTTTTTGTGCACAAGGAAACCTTCTTTTTCCAAATCCTCAATAATTTCAGCATCAACCACCCTCGCTTTTTTGCCGGCGTATTTCCCGGCTTCTTCTGTTAGTTCGCCAGACATTGAAACTGGCGAAGGCATGTCTAACCCGTATTCTTTTCCAACTTCATAATCCTCTTTGCCGTGTCCTGGTGCAGAATGCACAAGTCCGGTTCCTTCTTCAAGATTGACATATCTCGCAGATAAGACAACTTTATACGCATTTTTCAATTTTAATCTCAAATTTTTGGCAAGAGGATTCTCATATTCCCATCCCTCCATTTCTTTGCCCTTAAGCTCTTTTGTAACTTTATAATCAATTTTTAGTTCGTCCATTATTTTTTGGACAAGCTCTTTAGCGAGAATCCATCTCTCTCTGTTAGAAATCTCTACTTCTTGATATGCAAAATCTGGATGAACCATAACTCCGGTATTTGCAGGCAGTGTCCACGGAGTGGTTGTCCATATTATTAAAAAAGTATCCTTCTTGTTTCTCAAAGGAAATTTGACAAAAACAGACATATCTTCAAGTTTTTTGTATTCTATCTCATTAAATGCAACAGCAGTCTCGCATCTCGGGCACACATGAATCGGATATTTTCCGAGATACAACAATCCTTTTTTGTCAGCTTCCTTAAAAGTATCCCATATCGCTTCAATATACTCGTCGCTAAGTGTCAAATACGGATTATCAAAATTCATCCACACCCCAAGATTCTTGAACTCTTGGTTCATCACACCGATATACTTTGTCGCAAAATCCTTGCATTTTTCAATAAATCTTTTAACTCCGAATTTTTCAATATCCTGCTTGCTCTTTGAGCCAATCTCTTTCTCAATCTGGTATTCTATCGGAACGCCGTGAGTATCGTAGCCAGCTCTGTCAAAAACATTAAACCCTTGCAATCTGTGAGAACGCATTGCAATATCTTTTGAAATCTTGTTGAGAGCAGTTCCCATGTGGATATTTCCGGTTGCATAAGGAGGTCCGTCCATCATGTAGAACTTTTTGCCTTTTGCATTCTTTTCAATAGATTTCTGGTAAATCCTATTTTTCTCCCAAAACTCAAGTATTTTTTCTTCTGGCGAGTCCATTCAATTACCTAAACACCCTCATTTTTAAAACTTATTTAATTGCTTTTTACTACAAGAGCAAATCTCTTAATCCGTAATCAACAAACTTATTCGCAATACGCACTCCTAATCCGTAATCCGTATTCATAATTCCTCTTATTGCATGATAACAAACACGCCCTATTTCAATATTTGAACATCCGTCTCTTGCAAGTTCGTCAGCAATGCATTTGGCTTTGTTAAAGTCTCCTCGCAACAAAAGCACGGAAATCTCTTCCAACACGGAAATCTCTTCCAATTTACTGAAACGAGATTCATGCCCATTGCCTTCTGAATTTGTAAATTTTGTCATGAGAAATTCCAGAGTTAAAAACAACTCTGTAATTATTTAGTTTTGTCTTTAGCCATAAACTTATAACTAACAGAAATTCTCATCCCGTTTACATTTATAGCTACTGACATAAAACCAAAAGTTAAAGCGGATATTTAAATTTTTCTGATGTTTGCTCACACTCTAAAATTCTCAATGAAATCCTGCTCAATGAAATGAAGCTCGCCCGGAATAACAAAACAAAAAGGATTATCTATTTTCTGTTTTGCCAATTTTTCAACCGAGCCATAAACAATTTCCGCCTTATTTGTGCCAAGATTAGAACATACAATCAACTCGCCAATTTTAATTGAATCGTTCAATTGTTTCAAAGCATCTTTAAAATCAAGCCCAATATCAATTAAAACAAGGGAGTGTGCCTTTACTGACTGATTCCCTTTTATAATCTCGACAAAACTTTTCGGCTTGTAATCTTTAGTCCATTTTGGCAGGCTTGCTGTTTTGCCGAATTTATACAACTGGAGTCCTGTCAGTGCAATCGCGTCAAAAATACTCGCGGAATGCAAAACTTTGTATTTTATTTTGTTCTCTTGGCACATTTGCAAGAGTGCAATGTGGGTTGTTGCAAATAACGGGCTTCCATAAACCAAGAGAGCAATATCTTTTTTTCCAGATTGTTTAACAATCAAGTCGCTTTCTACTTCCTCGCGTTTTAATGTTTTCAATTTCCTGCCAACAACTTTCTCGAGCTCTTCAATCTTATACGGAAAATCAACAGTGTATCCTTCTAAAAAAATTTCATCTGCGTTTTTGCATGCCTCAACGCCTTCTAAAGAGATTCCTTTCTCATTCAATCCTAAACCAATAAGATATAACATAAAACCAATAGAAAAGAGGGGTTTTTAATTGTTCAGTTTTTGCCATGCTGGTTTTATCAAGTGAGTTTTGTTTTCAAGCTTTTTTGTTGTCACGCCTCCTTCAATGAAATCTGAACAAGCCATTAATGCTTGTGATGACAAACTCACATCAACTCATATACTTCAATTATTTTGTCCTCTATAACCTCTTATTTTAATGTCATTTTGAGTGTCTTGCCAGTTATGCTTCCAGATTAACTTATAATCTCCCGTATTTTTTTTCTGGTATTATGAAATAGTCATTTGTCATCTTAATCTTGATTTTTAATTTATTTCTGCCCTTTTTTGCCAGAAATAACGCCTTTCTCCCAGCTTTCTTAGTGGTGTTTCTTGAACATTGGATTATTTTCTCCGGATTTCGCCAGAGATAGTTTTCTTTTCACTTCTTCTGCTTTCTCTTTTCCGTATAATTCTTCATATGTTTTTCCATAAAAAGGATGCATTCTTCCTTTTAAATACCTGCCTCGCCTTAATTTTACTCCAAATTTTTTAAGCGCCGTGTAAAATCTGCCATAAGAAATCCCAAAACCTTCTGCGATGTCTTTAGCAGTACGGTAATTCTCATAATGCTCCTTCTCAACATATTCCCTTAACGAAACTCCAAAATCTTGTTTAATTTTTGTTTCCAGTGAAACCAGCCACTGATTCTTTATTCTGGGGATGTTTAGTTTATTCATTATCCAATGAACTGCCTGCCTGCTTTCCCCTAATCTTCTTGCTAACTCGGATATGCAGTCGCATTTTGAATACTCTTTCTCTAAATAATCCCTAAGAGAAAGCGAGTTTTCGTTTGCCAACATTCTCAATTTGCCAGTAACCCTGCCAGAACACTCCTTCTTTCTGGCATTTCGTGCTTCAGATTTGTTTCTTGCCGGTATTCTTAATTGCTTCATTAATCTCCATAACACAGACAAACCAATGCCTGTTTCATTAGAAATCTCTTTTAATGTTTTTTTATTGAATTGGTGCTCATATAAAAGGTAGGCTGTAAGTGACGGCACTTTAAAACTATTTTTTACTCTCTGTTCAGCAGTTTCATAATAAGATTTCTGTCTTCTGTTTAATGCTTCCGCTCCGCCAATCTTTAAGTCAATTATGTCCTGCAGGTACCTTAATTGCATCTTAATACAATACAGCGACAGTCACATACCTAATCTGGTTGAATCTTATTTTTCCGTCGCTGAAAAAATTATTGTCTCCCTTTGTTATAAAGTATTTTCCTTGTTTGTCCTCCCCAATTTCGATAACTCTATGAACTATCATTCCGTATTCTGATTCAAATGTTATTATGTCTCCTAATTTAATGTCGTCTTCGCTTTTAGGAACAATTCTAATGCCGTTTGCTCCTTTGTCAATTAAAGGCGCCATGCTTCCAGTGTCCGCATATTCGGAAAGTGTCGCATTATCAACCCAGATGACAATTCTGTCGTTATAGACTTCTATTTCACTCTTAGAAATTCTATCGGCTGGCGAATCTATGCGATTATAATGAACTGCTCCTTTTGGGATTTCTATGTCTGTGTTTTTGACAAAGCTGGCTGTTGAGAAACCAGCAACAAAAATAACCAAAATTACTGCCAATTTTATGGCTGTGCTTTTTGTATACATGTCACTTAAAAGTAATAACGATATATAAAACTTTCTACACCCTGCTGGCCCTTATAGAGCTAGAAAATCCTTCCGTGAGAAAGAAGCAACGATATTATTGAAACTATTGAGATATAGAAAAAACTCAATGCAACAACATAGTTTTTTGACATAAGGAAAACAAACCCTGCAACAAAAGCCAGTATTGTTAAGGATTCAAACCAACTTCTCCCGGATTTAAGCTCTTCTTTTGTAAGCTTCGCAAGCACGATTCCTGCAGGAATCGAGGTTAAGAGTACTAAAAGATGGATTAAGTTAATTGACATACAATTTTTAAATATCTCTTGTTTAAAAAACTAATGAATCAAATTGAAAACACAAATCTTGTTATAAAGTTCGTTATTCTGGCAAGCAGGAAAGACCTTGCTGGAATGAATGTTTCCAAGCAGTTGGAAAGTTTAGGCATAAAAGTTGATTATCTTGACACCGAGTCTATTTACTCCGAAAACATTGATAAAAAAATAAGAGGGGATTTTTTCATTTTCGTAAGCAAGCACAAATCAGAGAAAAATGTTAAAACTCTGACAATACATGCCCCAGGCAACTGGAGAAAAGCGGATTTTGGAGGGCAAATAGAGAAAGTTTGCCAAACAAATTCGTTTTTCCTGAAGCATCTTTTCCTGATTTTAAGCAAAAATGCAAAAGAAAAAATTAAAGATTTTCAAGTTTCATTAGAAGCAACTCATCACGGCCCTTACATAGAAAAGCCGTGTTGCTTTATTGAAATCGGTTCAAGCGAGAACGAGTGGAAAAATAAAGACGCGGCGCGGGTTATTGCAGAAACTATACAAGAAGCGGTTAAAACTTACAATCCCGGCAAAAATTTTATTTCTGCAATCGGAGTCGGAGGCCCGCATTATTGCCCTAATTTTAACAAAATACAGGCATCAAAAGAATACGCACTCGGCCACATCATCCCGGAATACGCTATGCCCTTAACAGAGAAAATGCTTGACGAAGCAATTAATAAAACACTCCCTAAACCCGAAATTGTTATTCTTGACTGGAAAGGACTCGGCAAATCTGAGCAAAGACAAAAAATCATCGGGCTTGTTGAAAAAACAGGATTAAAACACATCAAGACAAGCGATGTTAAGGATTAAAATCCGAGATACCGGTTTTAAATGGCTTTAATCAGCTTCCTTTTTGAACATCAGGAAGAATCCTGCTTTATCTGAAATTCTTGGCATTAATCGCAAACCTGCTTTGCTTACCGAAGCAAACGAGCTTAATCCAACAAGAAATTTTCATTGATATTGCTGGAATTTACGAGAATATCTGTGACAGTGACGATGCCGACAAGTTTCTTGTCTCTTGTTACTGGAAGCCTTTTTATTTTATTCTCAGCCATTAATTCAGCTGCCCTGTCAATGCTTTCATCTTCTTCTATTGTTACTACGCCTTTGCTCATAATCTTCTCAACAGGAAAATTTAATTTTCTTATGTTTTTTAAAATGTCTCTCTCGGTTATTATTCCTGCTAACTGTCCGTTCTTGATTATAACAAGACTTCCTATAGACTCCTTTGACATTATTTCAGCAGCCTCTTTTAGCGTCACTCCAGGGCTGATTACCTTTATTTCGTGCATTATCTCAAGAACTTTCATATTTATCAGAATCAAAAAGGGTTTTTAAAACCTTTTTCTTTTATAATTCCATGGGAAAAAAGGCAGAAAATTTGCCAATATAATCTATGGAAATGGAAAACAAGAAACTCTGCCTGTTGAGTTTAAGCCAGTCGGAGAAAAATGGACAAGCCCGAGAACTAAAATAGTTTATAACTCAGAATGGGAAATAAAAATTAAAAGCCCGGCAACTGGCAGTATAACTTTTAAGACAAAACCCTTTATTAAAGACTGCGAAATCTCTTTCGGTTCAATCCACTATTGGGAAGGCCCAATTAAAGTTTCATTCAATGGGAAGAAAGCACTTGGTTTTATGGAATATGTTTTAAAGCCGATAGACAAATTAGCAATTGACATCATCAACAAAAACGAGGTTGCAGAATTTTTTGATTTTATAAAAAACAAATTCAAATCTGTTAGTTTTAGCAAGTTTATAAAAAAAAGATTGCCCTAACTCTTTACTTTATCGACAAGAAATTAAGCATAACCGCAAAACTAACCCAAATCAAATA
>Ga0209101_1003211_pt1 | contig 10078 bp, 12 predicted proteins | sample ConPoolayeCmetaG_FD_185481 | JGI IMG/M metagenome (GOLD analysis project Ga0209101, IMG submission 185481) | Hot spring microbial mat communities from California, USA to study Microbial Dark Matter (Phase II) - Cone Pool mat layer C metaG... ...
GGCCGGATAACAGGTACGATTCGGCCATTGTAAAGGCCTTTATAAAAAAGGCAAGCCCGGAATTTCTTTACCGATCCGGCTTCTCGATTTCCACGAGAAGATGGGATTTGGAAATCACCGATGCGCTTATTGCATCTGGTGATACACGCTACATATGCTATGCCGCCTGCAACTGGAGCGATAAAAAGTTTACGGCGGCGCTCGTGAAAACCCTTATCGAAATCGGCAATACAGAATATCTCTGCCTGGCCGGGGAAAAACTATCGCTCCGGCGTTGGAATCCACAAATTGCCTCGGCCCTGGCCGATACTAAAGATGAAAGGGCGATAAACAACGCCCTGCGGAGCTGGACTAAAGAAAGAAGAGAGCTACTATTGAATGTCTAACTTGCTTTTATTTCCTGGCTAAAAGGTATACGAGGATAAAATGTTAGATACAACAAATATTTCTACAAACACAGATACGAATACAACAACCATTCTTTCATTCTCGGGTGGTAAAGACAGCACCGGGCTCTTTTTTATGCTTCTCGAACGAGGCATAAGTTTCGAGGCCGTCTTCTTTGACGGCGGGTGGGAGTTTCCACAGATGTACGAGCATCTGGCCCGTGTCGAGGAGCTCGGCGGCAAAAAGATCACGATTTTGCGTGAAAATTTTGATTACTTTGCCGCTCATCATACTTATACCACCAGACAAGGTGAAAAGCGCCGGGGATACGGATGGCCGAGTTTCCGCCGGCGTTGGTGTACAAGAATAAAAACGTCGGCCATCAACGGTTATGTACGTAAAAATCAAATTACTAAGATGCTGCTCGGTATAGCCTTCGACGAGCAGCACCGTATTCGGCGCAGTATAAGACCGGGAGTTTACTATCCGTTGGTCGAGTGGAGGGTCACAGAGGCGGATGCGCTCGCCTACTGTAAGCGCCTGGGCTTCGATTGGGGAGGACTCTACGAACACTTTTCGCGTGTATCGTGCTTTTGCTGCCCTCTCAAAGGATTACACGACTTTAGGATATTGTACGACCACTTTCCCGATCTCTGGAACCGTATGTTAAACCTTGATGATCAGATAAATCCCAACTTTGGATTCTATAAACGCGAAACCGTGCACGCTCTTGATTGCAGATTTAGATCAACATCCGGGAAATTATCTTTTTAGTTTTATTCTCGGAGGTAGAAATGTTCTCTTTTATGGCCTTCAAAGCACTACATCGTTATAGTAAGAATAATGAAGATATATCATTAAAATCACCCGTCCGCCCCTCCTTTTGGGAACCGGTAGATATCCCATCTCTCGGCAAGACCCATTACCTCAGGGCGGGAAACGATGAAGTACAGAGAGGCTATGGAGTCTTTGCCGGAATGTACGATGATGCGATAAAGTACGGCAAGGATGTTTATCTGGTCGCGCCCGATCCCGTATTTCAGATGGTCGAGGGTAATGCCGGATGGCGGGCCGGCGCGGCGTTTGTTGTAGACGGCCCGTTCTCAAAAGATAATTTACGACAAGCGGCGGAAATAATTACCGCTGCTTTCTATGCCGGTTACCCACAAATCAAAGACATCCTAATGTGGGCGGCTTCTATATGTAAGGATGGTAGGATTATAGCCGAGATTGCGGACGAATCCGATATCGAGTTCTTGTACCGTATAGGACGTGAACCGATCGATGAAAATCTCAAGCCGATTATCGTTGAGAAATTCATCAGATACGGAAAGGCACGTCACTTTCTAAATGCGGGCATATACTGGCCCGACTGCAACTGGGATTGCGAAATTGCAAAAGCGCTGATCAACACAGGAGATGCTCTTTGTCTATACGATGCGGGGCTAGATTGGCCCAAATCGAGATGGACCCCTGACATCGCCCTTGCTCTGATAGAGACGGATAACGGCGATATGTTTGTCGCCGCCGGTAAAAACTGGCCGGATGAAAGGTGGCATCCGGATATTGCATTAGCCTTAGTATCTACCGGCGATGCAGTTCAAATTGCACAAGCCGGTTATGACTGGCCGGATCGGCGATGGACGCCGAATTTTGCTGAAAGGTTACTGAAAAAACGAGACCCATATGCCCTGGTAGAGGCCGGCGCGAGCTGGCCGGACAAAAGATGGACTCCGGCCATAGCCGATACACTAATCGATATCGGAAATGCCGAGTCTCTATATGGTGCCGCCACCAATTGGAGTGACTCCAGGTATGACCGGAGGATTACGGAGGCACTGATAAATACCGGCGATCCAAAACACCTCTATTTAGCCGGTATTTATTTCCAGGACTCAAGATATACACCTGAAATCGCCCGGGCACTTATCGACACCGGCGATGCAAAGTTTCTTGCTTACGCCGGTCTGGATTGGCCCGACAAAAGATGGATACCCGATATTACAGAGGCCCTTATTGCCTCAGGCTCACCCGAGTGGCTGTACTTTGCCCATATCGGGTGGTCGGATAAAAGGTGGAGTCCGGCAATCACCAAAGGGCTAATAGCCGCCGATAAGTCATCATTATGGATAGGCGAGGCCTATGAAAAATGCCCTGAAAGAAGAAAAGTACTGCTTGATATACTCGTTACCGAGGAAAGCGAAAGAATATATGAAATCTATATGAGATTACCACCCGGAAAGATAGACAATGTAATGAGAGAAAGGATGGTCAATGTACTAATAGAAAAAGTGAATACCGAGAGGCTGCTAAACGCCGCAATCACCCTGCCGGATGAAAAATACGATCCGGCAATAGTAGCCGCAATCGAGAAACACCTTGATGAGGCAGGCCTCTTATGGTTAATAGAAAACATCCAAGATTCCAGATACGACAGACAACTTATCGTTTCCTTCTGTGATCGGGCCTCACCGTACTGGCTGGCCGTTGCCTTGATAAGGCTCTCATTGAAAAGATACGATAAAGTAGTAGCCGACAAGTTTTTTGAAAAGGCCGACCCCTACCTGGTTTTCGAGACGATAAGAACCATCGGAAGGAGGCATTTCCGCGAGAGAATACTCAAGAGTCTTATCCAGGAAAAGAATTTCCCCATACTAGAACATCTCATTACGATATTGAAAGATAGAAGTATCGATATAGAAATTGCCGATGCTTTAATCAATCTCTACATCTCTAAAAAGACTTGAACTTCTGCCTTTTCCGAAGCTTGCAAGGTTGAATTAACCTGAAGTATAACTTTTCTCTAAAACACAAATGGGCAAGGCAGGTGCGCGAGATGATAGCCTCGCCGAGGTTCGACACCTCGTTTGCCCGCATAGGCCGGGGAATATCCGGCCGTAAAATCGAAAAAAGGAGTATGTAAAATGTTTACCATCGATGATTATCTCTACGTTCTCTATGCCTATGCCGTAGATAACGCGGCAAAGGTAGCCGGCATCTCGCCGGAAAGCATCATCGATCGTGAAGCGATCGCGTTTTGCGGCGGGGAGGAATTCATCAACGAAACCTCTAAAAAAGACGGCCGATATTCCGAGCTGGTCGAAACGATGAAGGACGTGTTTCGATTCAAATACCGGAAAGGAAAACGCATATCGGCCGAATACACCCTGACCGTTACGGCACTCGGCAAAGTACCGCTGCCACGGCAAGGGGGTATTGTCGTCCCGGGGCAAAAGGAATATTACGAATTATCGTTAAGGAGCAAAAAATGAAATACAAAGATTTCGTGAGAAAGGAAATACTTCGGCAGGCCCAATTGATGGAGGAGGACGTCGAAAAGATTATCGATGTCGTGCTGACCGAGGGTTGTGAAAGCGGTGCCATCGCTTCGATAATCTATGTAGACGATTGCCTGAAAATTTTCGAGGACTACAAAGAAGAGATAAACGACATCCTGGCGCAATCGGCGTGCGAGGGGCTTGCCATACACGAACATCCGCAATTCGACAAAAGCGATCCACTTGTACTGTATGCACCGAATAAGATTTTATGTTTATATGCCAGCTTTGAGAAAATAGCTACCGAAATATTGGAGGACCAAAATGATTAAATCGAGATTTTTCCAATTACTAAAAGAAAACAAAACAGAAGATGAGGCCATCGATATCCTGGCCTCGGAAAATAATACCACCGTTGACGAGATAATCTTTGCACTCTACGAGATCGCATCTTCTACCGAGTGGAAGGACTTATCTTGTCTCGATATTGCAGCCGATATAGACAAAATCGATAGAGACCGTTTACTGCTCCTGGACAAGCTACGTAAGAGTAGCGTTTATCGTAACGATCTGCCGCCTTATGACGGAACCCCGGAACCTATGCCGGAAAGGGCCGTCCATCTGGCGGCAAATTACTGGTGCATCGTTTACGATAATTTCGACCTGGTTTTTATACGTCTTGAACCGGGCCAAATGTTCGTAAGTGCCGATCGGGAAAAAAACGACCTCTTCGGCTTTCTGATCGGCCAGGCACTGGTGCAAATTTGACCTTTTTCGTAAAGTGTGCTAAAATGGACAACAACGAAATAAGCATCATAATCATCCTCGACAACAAGTATCACATTCTAAAGTACTGTCCACTAGGTAACCTGGTATCCATATCGCCCGCGTGTAAAACACGTGAGGAGGCTATGGAAAAGTACGGAGAAGAGAAATTTGTATCCCTTTTTAGTATCCGCAGACTGGCACGGACAGACAAAGGAGCTCCCCCCAAGTGAAATACTCATCCACTGCGGGGATTTATACAATTCGCCCGGCCCGGACGACGAGATCAGAACGCGTATTGCTACGTCGATGGAGTGCTATAGATATGTCATCGGCGTAGCGGGAAACCACGACAGGGGGAGCGTTTGCTCCCCCATTGATACAATGCGACATCTTAACCCGACCAAGTTTTTTATGTTTTCGAGAACGATAAACAGCATTATTATCGATAACATAAACTTTGTCCTCGTTCCCTGGATGCCCGAAATAAAAGATATTGAAGTGATGATCGAGTACAAAATAAAGAAAGGGTACTCAAACGTTCTCATAACCCACGGCACGCCACTTGCCGAGGCACGCGGATATGATAGATTTGTCATTCCACCGGGGATAGAAAAAAAATTCGATTTTGTATTTGCCGGCCACATACACAGATCGGCCGTTTACGGCAACGTTTATATACCCGGCTCGATCGAAAAGATCGATTTCGGCGAAAGGGACGACACAAAAGGCGTATTCGCCTTTGACGGAAAAAAAGCCACATTTATCGAGATCGAATCCAAAAAGATGTATTTCTTCGGCAATCTCCCGATCGATGAGGCAAGAAAAGTGATAGCAACCTATCCGCCCGGAAGCCTGGTTCGTGGAAACGTAGTAGTTGAAGACGGTCTTCCGGTAACGATAGATCGCAACGATATAGAGCTCGAAATCGGGATAATCAGACCGAAGAAAAGTAGAACCACGGGGACGATAGTAAGCGATTGGCGAGAAAACCTAAAAAACTTTACGGGAAAAGATGAATTGGTTGCTCTTGCCGAAAAAATACTTATGGAGGAATAAAATGCCTGTTTGTCCTATATGCGGTAACGAATCAAAAAGAAGAAAAGACGGCAAATGTCCTGTTTGTGGAAATCCGATCTACATTCTCCGTCAGGGCAAAAAAACGTTGTGGGTCGGAGAAGAGAGGATAACGATCGGTATCCTTGAAGAATTTGAAAAGAAACTAAGCACAAGACTAAAAACGCCGTTCAAGTTTGAAGGAAATGAACGGAAAAGACAGCTTGCAATGGTAAAAACACTGATCGCAAAATGCAAAAACATCCCCCGCCTGGCCCGCCTGGTAATAGAACACTCGTTCGTCGAACGCACACCAAGAAATATCGAAAGCATCCTATACAACTTTTCCTATTTCTACGCTTTAGCACTCAAGAGTTATAACAACGAGTGTGAAAAAGCCGCGGTAGAAAACGAGCGGGCAAAAAATACGCCCGAAGGCGAGGAATTCTATGCTCTATAGTCCGCTAATCGGCGATCTTGTATCCTCGGCCAACTGGGGAGACCCAGAAGAGAATATGAAATCGATGATCTACTACGGGATCAAATACGTCGATCAGGCTCTAAGAGGAATAGATTTTCGTAACGGTGAGCTGATCGGAATTCAGGCCGAGGCAAAAAACCGAAAGTCTACGATGTTGGCCAACCTGGTCTTGAACGTAGCGCCGAAGTTGAAAGATACCTGGATTTGCATAGATACGCTAGAAAGCGGAATGCCTCCCGAAACTTACCGCGATGTTCTGATCGCAATTCTGGCAACCCGCATAATAATAAAAAACCATTTCGGAGAACGTTCCGATTGGCCTGACTATCAAACAATAAGCCGGGTATGCGATCTGGTTATCTCGAAAGAGTTTCTCTGGCTCAGCAAGAGGACGCCGGAGCAGGAGTGGGCCATCGAGGCGGCAAAAAATTACCTGGCAAAATTGCCGATAATGATTTTCGGAGCGGCATACAAGCAGGGTAACGCCAGAGACTTTGAGGCCACAATGGCCCGGTGGCGGGCGCTTGCAGAAGGTAAATGCCCCGGACTGGAAGGATATATTTGCAAACTTTTCGCCTGCGACCATATTCAGCAGCTCGATCCGTTCGGCATAAGCGACTATGCCGGAATGGAAAAGGTTGTCGGCGAATACGGCAAATTCATTGCGCAGACGAAAAGTGTCATTATAGCCGTATCACAGCTCAGCATTACTTCCGTGCGTGGCGAAAGGGAAGGGCTGGGCCGTGCTACGGCCAAAGGAGGAGCAAAATTAGAAGCCGAAGCAAATGTCTTGTTTAGGACAAAGTATTCACAAAGAGAAAATTACAAACTCGTTATCGAGACTTGTGCTACAAGGCGCCAACCGCCGCCAACCGTAGTGCAAGAGCTCGATCCACAAAGCGGTGCGTTCCTGCGCCCGGCATATCTAATAGGAGATAGCAATGAGTAAGGTCGTCGTAGATTCGATTTTTGCGAAGCAGCATCCCAAGATTGCGGCCCGTGTGCAAGCAGAATTTCTAGTAGCGCAACAACTACTTAAACAAGGCCAGGCCGTTAAAATATCAACGGCATGCGAAATGTTAGGAATTAAGGAGGGTAGACTGCTTGGATACTGCAAAAGAAACAAAATAAAAGTATACAGAATACGCTTTGTCGATGAGGACGGAAGCGAAAAAACAGTACAAAGATGCATAAAGCTCAGCGATCTGAGTGCCATCAAGGTACTAGAACAAAAAAATCATGAAATGGTAACTCTAGTCGATGCACTAGAGATACTTAAAAAAGATGGGCTGACTATAAGTAAAAGCAGCGCGATAAAAGCCATAAAAAAACTCGGAATAGGACGGATATCAAGAAAGGTCTATGACAGATATACCGTCCGGGCGTGGATAGTTGACTTTGAAGCGTTTAGGGAGTATGTTGAAAATGATTACACTGCGAAAAAATAAAGCAAAAAACTTATTAAGCCGTATCAAAACCGATAGCGGCCTAAACATAGCTATGTTATACGACAATATTATCGAAACAATCGGCGGAAACATTTACCATCGTCTTTATATTCCATCGGAAAGAGGAAAAATGGACGAAGCCGTCTGCTTTGACTTTAACGAATTCAGGAAAAATATAGTAACATTTCCCGACGAGGTGATAAAGATTTATCAAGATGGAGCTTATGTTGTCGTTACCGGCGAAACGGGCAGCGTCAAAATACCTACAATTGATACGGATGAGTATGTATTCCCGGAGATAAAAGAACCCGGAAAAAAAATACCGATCGGAATCGAGGATATCAGAAAACTTGCATTGTCGATCGAACCAAAAGACTACCTTACGGCCGTTGACGTAATAAGCAAAGACGGCAAAATCTACTTTTTCTCTACTTATAACCTATACTGGCTTACCCTAATAATCAAAGACTTTTCTTCCGACGAGCAAATATCCTGCTCGTTCCACCCGAATCATGTCTTTCTGCTAAGGGATAAATCCAGGGTAACGGTTACCGGAAATTTCAGCATAGTAGAGGATGACGATCTCGTCTCCGTATCTCCTCTTTTGGCAAAGGTGCCACAAATTCCCTTTCAAGCGGCAACCTTGCCGAATGTTATAACCTGCCAACCGATTAACAACGAAAAGCTAAAGGATGTGACAAAAATCATAGCCGGAATCGGTGAGTCTAACACGGCGATAATCGATTTTGAACCGGAACAATTGATTATTACGTCAGAAGATGAAAGGGCGCGCTTTACGATACCGGCCCGGACGAATTCTACCGGTACGTTCTACGTCGATGCGCAAAGGCTAAACAGATTTATACAAGCAACAAATGAACCGACAATCGAGGTCTTTCAGTCCCCTAACGGAACGAGAGGGCTTAGAATCGCGGAAACCGATGAAGACAATACCGCCACTTTCTTCTGCATAGCCGAAAGGAGAAGTAAAAATGTCAGGTGAAATAGACCCGATGCAGCATATCGTCTCTATATTATCCGTCTCGCCGTACCACTCGATCGTCCGAGTAGAGGTAAAAATATCTACAGAACCCGAAGCGGGTGAGATTTACAAGGTTGATTCGGCCAGAATAAACGGGAAATGGGTAGATATGTATACCCTTACCAAAAACGGGCTGAACAAACTTTTCATTGCCGCCGGAATAACAACAAAGAAAAGCTTTGCCGAACCGATAGAGGACGGAGTATGGCGGGGTACATTTGAAGGCGAATGGACATCGATAGAAGGGCGTCCGATCGTTCTCGGTGCAACGAAAATTTACGATTTTCGCCTCAACGGTACACGGTACAATGCCAAAGCCGCGCGGTATGAAGCACAGCTTATTGCCGAAGAGGCGGAAAAAATAAGGAAAAGAACGGCCGAAGAAACAACGGATGAATACGTGGCAAAAGCAAAGTTTTTCCTGAGTAAAAACAACCCCGAAAAACTCGACGAAATACGCTTTATCGCCGAGGAAATGGCCCGACAGGCCATAGCACAGCAGGCCGTTTTTGCCGCCGAAATGGCCGAAACCGGTGCAACCTTGCGCGCAATAAGACAGCTTTTGCAGATCGGAAAATATACAAAGGAGACTTTGCAAAACTGCCCGTTTGTAGTTTATCGGGTCAAGTTCGACTGGGACAAGATCGCCGAAAAATTCGGCAACGAAGAGGCCCTCCGTCTTTTGGCCGGAAAAGCCTCACGCGAGGTAATAGGAAACGAATATTTTCTAAATGCCAGCGGCATCAAGGGGACAGAGAACAATGGCCAAGAGCGAGGCACTGCTGACGAGATTTAATGCACTTAACGAACAAGCTATAGAGCTGCTAACCATATCGAAAAACAAGCTGACGGAGGCGTTCGTCGCCCTTGATACGATAAGAAGCGAACGCCTCTATGTAGAAGGCGGCTTTAGGAGTTTTGAGGAATATTTGACCTGGTTTTCCGAAAACTACGGTATAAGTAGAAGCCTCCTTTACGAGAACCTCTCCGTCGTTAAAAAGGCGTACCTGGCCGGATTCTCGTATGTCGAACTCATCGAATACGGTTTGGTTACCCTGAAGCCCTGGTTCGCCCCCGCCCTGGTACAAGTTCAAAAGGACCGACTGGAAATCAAATCGCCCGAATTGAAGCAAAAAATACAAGGCTCGCTAAAAGATTTTATCGTAGAAAACACCGATCCGCAAACCCCCGCCCGATTGGTTAGGGAAACGATTGAAGGGTTAGGTGGAAAAACAAAGATCGTCTATACCCCGATCTTTTACGATGACCATTATGGATTGAAATGGACACACGGTGCAGACGAGGGGTTCATTCTGTTCAGGCGAGATTCTACGCTACCGGAAACGCTCGAAGAGATTGCCAGAAAACTGAACAGGTAAAATATGAGAATCGAGCTTAGAAACTTTATGATCCATAAAGAATACATTTTAGAGCTCGAAGATGGGGTTTATAGCCTTCTAGGACCAAACGGTTCGGGAAAGACATCGATCGTAGAGGGAATTTTATATTCCCTCTACGGAATCGGCAGGGTTAACCAAAACGCACTAATCCGTCAAGGTGCCAATTTCGGCTACGTAAAACTCACCCTACCGCCGTTTACAATCGAAAGAGGACGTAAAAA
>Ga0209101_1003212_pt1 | contig 10077 bp, 4 predicted proteins | sample ConPoolayeCmetaG_FD_185481 | JGI IMG/M metagenome (GOLD analysis project Ga0209101, IMG submission 185481) | Hot spring microbial mat communities from California, USA to study Microbial Dark Matter (Phase II) - Cone Pool mat layer C metaG... ...
ACAGTGAAACCCTGCGGGCCGGCGGCTCGCTTCAGACCCCGCCCGCCCCGGGCGATGTTCTATGGACGGCGCTGCGTCCGGCGGTGCGGCGATCGCCCTCGCCAGGCTCTTTCTTGATTAGCGCAGCGCCGGCCATAGAATCGAATGCAAGGCCCCGACGCCGCCCGCAACGACTGCGGCGCGGCGGGGCGGCGGCCGGCGGTTAGTCTGGCCGGTCATTCGGAGATTGCACATGTTTGAACGATTCACGGACAGGGCAAGGAAGGTCATGGCGCTGGCGAACCAGGAGGCGCAGCGCTTCAACCACGAGTACATCGGGACGGAACACATCCTGCTCGGTCTGGTTAAGGAAGGCAGCGGCGTCGGGGCCAACGTGCTCAAGAACCTCGACGTCGACCTGCGCAAGGTGCGCCTGGAAGTCGAGAAGCTGGTCAAGAGCGGGCCGGACATGGTCACCATGGGCAAGCTGCCTCAGACCCCGCGCGCCAAGAAAGTCATCGAGTACGCCATCGAAGAGGCCCGCAACCTCAACCACAACTACGTCGGCACCGAGCACCTGCTGCTGGGACTGCTGCGCGAGCACGACGGCGTCGCCGCTCAGGTATTGACGAATCTCGGGCTGAAACTCGAGGAAGTCCGCGAAGAAGTGCTGAACCTTCTTGGAGCTGGTGTGGAAACAGAAGAGCCCAATGCCACTGAAAAGCAGGGCCAGAAGGCCAAGAGCAAGACCCCGGCCCTGGACAGTTTCGGCCGCGATCTTACCGAGCTGGCGCGCGAAGGTCAGCTTGATCCGGTGATCGGCCGGCGAAATGAAATCGAGCGCGTCATCCAGATACTGTGCCGACGCCAGAAGAACAATCCCGTTCTTCTCGGTGAGGCCGGCGTCGGCAAGACCGCCATCGTCGAGGGCCTGGCCCAGATGGTGGTCAGCAACAACGTTCCCGAGCTGCTGGTCGACCGGCGCATCGTCGTGCTCGATCTGGCGATGATGGTGGCCGGCACCAAGTACCGCGGGCAGTTCGAGGAGCGCATCAAGGCGGTGATGAACGAGGTGCGCCGGGCCAAGAACGTCATCCTGTTCATCGACGAGCTGCACACGCTGGTGGGCGCCGGCGGCGCTGAAGGCGCCATCGACGCCAGCAACGTGCTCAAGCCGGCGCTGTCGCGCGGGGAAATCCAGTGCATCGGCGCCACCACCTTCGATGAGTACCGCAAGTACATCGAGAAAGACGCGGCTCTGGCGCGGCGCTTCCAGCCCATCCAGGTGGAGCCTCCCAGCAAGGACGACACGCTGGCTATTCTCAAGGGCCTGCGCGACCGCTATGAGGCGCATCATCGCGTCCAGATCCTTGACGAGGCCCTGGAGGCGGCGGTCAACCTCTCCGACCGCTACATCACCGGCCGTTGCCTGCCCGACAAGGCCATCGACGTGGTGGATGAGGCCGGAGCGCGCATCCGCCTGCGCAGCATGACCAAACCGCCCAATCTGGCCGAGCTGGAGGAGCAGATTGAGCGGCTCTCCATCCAGAAGGACGAGGCCGTCAAGAACGCCGAATACGAAGAGGCCGCGCGTCTGCGCGACCAGGCCGAGGCCCTGCGCAAGAAGAAGGAGGAGATGCAGCGGCAGTGGCGCGAGAAAGCCAAGGAAGTGGACGGCATCGTCGATGAAGAGGTCATTGCCGAGGTCGTCAGCAAGATGACCGGCGTGCCCCTGACGCGGCTGGAGAAGGAAGAGGCCCAGCGCCTGCTGGAGCTGGAAAACGAGCTGCACAAGCGCGTGGTCTCCCAGGACGAGGCCATCCGCGCCATCGCCAAGACCATCCGCCGCTCGCGCAGCGGCCTGAAGGACCCGGGCCGGCCCATGGGCACGTTCCTGTTCCTGGGACCCAGCGGCGTGGGCAAGACGCTGCTGTCCAAGGCGCTGGCCGAGTTCATGTTCGGCGACCAGGATGCCCTGGTGCAGATCGACATGTCGGAGTACATGGAGAAGCACAACGTCAGCCGGCTGATCGGCGCCCCGCCGGGATACGTCGGCTACGAGGAAGGCGGGCAGCTCACCGAGCGCATCCGCCGCCGGCCCTACAGCGTGGTGCTCCTCGACGAGGTCGAGAAAGCCCACCCCGACGTCTTCAACATGCTCCTGCAGATCATGGAGGAAGGGCACCTGACCGACTCCTTCGGCCGCCGCGTCGACTTCCGCAACGTCATCATGGTGATGACCAGCAACATCGGCTCGGAGCTGATCAAGGGCGGCGGGCCGGGTTTCGGCCTGCACCCCAAGGGCAAAGGCCCCACCGAGGAGCGCACCTACCAGAACATGAAGGAAACGGTCATGAAGGAGGTGGAGCGCTACTTCCGACCCGAGTTCATCGGTCGCCTCGACGACGTGATCGTCTTCCGACCGCTGAGCCGCGCCAACCTCGAGCAGATCGTCGAGCTGGAGCTGGCCAAGGTGACCAAACGCCTGACCGAGCACGGCCTGGCGATCGAGATCACAGCCGAGGCCAAGGATTTCCTGATCGAGAAGGGCACCAACAGCGACTTCGGAGCCCGGCCGCTGCGGCGGGCCATCGAGCAGCACGTGGAGGACCCGATGTCGGAGGAAATCCTGCGCGGCGGCTTCAAGGGCAAGGACCTGGTGCGCATCTCGGTTAAGACCGAGGAGGATGGCAACAAGCATCTGTTCTTCGACGCCATTTCCACCCGCGCCCAGTCCCAGAAGCCCGAACTGGCGCAGGCGGCCAGCGACGCGACGTGAGTGACACTGCTGTGCCGTTGTAGACTGTCAACGGAAACACCCCGATCGAGAGATCGGGGTGTTCTTTTTGCCGGCCGGCGCTGGCCATCCGCCGCTCGGGGCAGTACGCTGCACTCCCCCATGTCCATCTGCAAGGCCGTCATCCCCGCCGCCGGCTTCGGCACGCGCATGCTGCCGGCCGCCAAAGCCGTGCCCAAGGAGCTGCTGCCGGTGCTCGACCGGCCCGTCATTCAGTACGTGGTCGAGGAGGCGGCCGAGGCGGGCGCGGACGATGTGCTGCTGATCACATCCCGCCAGAAGCGGGCCATCGAGGACCATTTCGACCGCAACGACCAGCTCGAGCATCGCCTGCGCAGCGCCGGCAGGGAATCGCTGCTGGCGTCCGTCGCCGAGCTGGCCGAACGTGTGCGCATCCACTGCAGGCGCCAGGCCGAGCCGCGCGGGCTGGGGCACGCGGTGCTCCAGGCACAACAGCACGTTGGCCGCGAGCCGTTCCTTTGCCTGCTGGGCGATACTATCTTCAGCGGCGAGCCTGCGCCCGCGCGGCAGTTGGTCGAAGCCCATGCGCGGCTGGGGACGGCCGTCATCGCGCTCGAACAGGTTGCGCCGGAGAAGGTCAGCCGCTACGGCATTGTGGCCGGCGATCTGGTTGCCGAGGGGACCTACAAGCTGAGGACGCTGGTCGAAAAACCGTCGCCCGACTCAGCGCCCAGCCGGCTGGCCATCGCCGCGCGCTACGTGCTGACTCCGGGGATCTTCAAGCATCTGCGGGCGGCCGCTCCGGGGGCGGGCGGGGAAATCCAGCTCACCGACGCGCTGCGGTCACTGCTGGCGCATGAGCCGATTCATGGAATTGTGCTGGCGGCGCGACGGCACGACATCGGCAATCCTCTGGACTGGCTGGCGACCAATTTGATCTTCGCCGCCCGCGATTCGGCCATGCGCCGGGCGCTGGCGCCGCTGCTGCGCGAGCTGCTGGAATCGGCCCCAACCCCCTGATGGCGCCGCCGCTCCGCAGTTGCAATCATGGCCCCCATTGGCACTGAGCGGCCCAGGTTCCGCGTGAGATGCGATGCTCCGCCGCGCCGGTCGGAGCTTATCCGCTCAAAGCCATCCACACGAGCAACCCGCACAGGACGGCGTATCCCAGTGCCGCCACCCAGCCGACCGCCTGACTGTCCGCTTTGTGTGTCACATCGCCTCCGCGCACGCATGCCGTCGGCGCGACTTCGCGCCCGCACCCATCAGACACCGCTCGCGGCCCGAAGTTGGATCGCCGCGCCGGCGGTTCAGCGGCGCTGGTCAACGCTGTCCGACTTGGCGGGAGCCTCTTCCAGGCGCTGCGCGCGATCGGCATCGGGCGCCATCCGACCGGCCGCGCCCGTGGCGAAGAAGTTGCCAGTGTCCTCCGCCAGGTTGCGCACCACAATCACGCAGTCGAACAGCTCATTGCGGCGATCGCCGAATTCGGCCGCGACTTGTGCCCGGCTTCCCGCTGCCGGGCCCTGCGACGTTACTGGTCCGTCGGCTGCGCCGCGCCCGCCACCCCGACCCGCCGCATGCTCAGCCAAATCAACCGGTCCCCCGCCATATGCCGCCCCCGAGGCGGGCCGCGTTGCCGGCGGCAGCATCTGCGTCGGAGCCGCCATTGACATGAGCCGCCCGGCATCGCCATCGGACGGTTCTCGCTGCGCCACGCCGGCGTCCGGCGGGAGCAGCCGCACCGGCTGCAGACTCGCCGTCGACGCCCGCGTCATCGCCTCCAGAGCGGCCACCACGATCTCCTGATCGCGCCAGGCCACCTCGCCGCTAACCGCGGCGAACTGCCGTTGTGCGGGGCGGGCGAGCATCTGCGTCAAGTCCGATATTTGTTGAAGCGAGAGGTTGCGCCCCACGATCAGGTGCTCGCCCCCCAGTGCCGCCAGTTGTTGGGCCCAGAGCTCCTGGGGCGCCGCGGCGGCCTTCAGCAGCGGCGAAGCCTCCAGCTCGGCGGCCGTCACCGCCGGGCGATCCTCGCGAGCGACTCCGCGCGCTTCCAGCGCAGTCGCCACCTCCATGTGCCGCTTCTGGGCGTCGGCCGCCGGTCCGCCCAGCGGCCCGGCCGAAGCTGGCGCAGCGCCAGCGGCCTGACGCATGAGCGCGCCCGTCTGCCAACCCGTCCCGACCCGCGCCTGCGCCTCCTGCGGTGGCAAGGCCTCGGGCGCGGCCCCCACAGACCGCGCGGGCTCCGCCGGCGCCGCGGTGGCGGCGACTTCCTCGCCAGTCCTCCTCGCCCGACGGGCCGATTCCTCATCGCGCCCGGTTCCCAATGCCACAGGCCCGCCCATCACCGGCTCACCGCGGCGATACAAAACGTCGTCGAAAAAGTCATCCGTCAGCTCAAGCTTGTTGGACCGCTGGCTCAGCGCCTGGGCCAGCTCCATCGCCTCGGCCACGGGATCGCCCGGCCTGGATGCCGGCTCGAGTTGGAGTCCGAAACTGAACGGCTCGGGCCGCTGCGCTGGATGCGTGGCGTCCTTTGCCTCCTGCGCCGCCACCCGAGGCTTCGCCCCGCCATCGGCCCAATACCAGGCCACGCCGTTGCGGGTCAGATAACGGATCACCTCGGCGTTGGCCGCGGTCGGGGCCTCGGCCAGCACGGAGACGACCACGGTGCGTCTGGCCGGGGCCGGCTCGGCATCCGCTGCGGCGACAACGGAGCTGGGCGGGGGCGAATCCAACTCCCCGGCGGTGCGCTGCTGCGTCTCGGCGGCCGAAGCGAAAGGCAACTGGCCGGATGCACGGCTCGTCTGGTCGGCCGGCCGCCGCGCCGCCATGGCCATCGGCCCCTCGTCGCTGTCCGTGCCGGCGCGGTCCATGTAACCGAAACCATCGAGCTTTGGGCTGGTGTTGACCGTTGCTATCGGATGACGTTCGGGAAGTACGAAGTAGATCGCCCCGAACAGCGCCACCGACAGCATGAACACCGCTGCCAGCGACACCACCTGCGGCCAGCGGCCGCGGCGGAAGCGCCCGCCCGAATCTGCGAAATCGGGCGCCAGCAGCGCCTCGCGCTCCAGGGGGGCCTGGAGCGCTTCAGAGAGGTCCAGACCAGCCGGTTCGCGAGGCAGTGACCGCAGCATGTGCCGCTGGGCGATCAAATCCCGGATCAGCGCCTTGTGCGCCGGGTTGGCATCGAGAAGGCGCTCGATTTCGGCGGCCTCGGCGGCCGTCAGCTCGCCATCCACGTAGGCACACAGGCGTGACTCGATCTGTTCAACATCGTCGGACATAACAACTCGCTGATTGCGTCGGCGGACACTGCCGGCTGTCCGCGAAAGCGCACCGGCGCGGCCGCGGAAGTATATGCGCAAATGGGGGGTAACGTGAACGGTACAACCGCGACCGTGGGCGACCCCGGCGCCTTCGCCGCGCAGGAAGTTCCCGCGTCGCCCGGTCCTGGCAGCGCTTCGTCGCGCTGTTTCAGATGTGACATCTGCGGACCGGTCCGCGTGGACCTGTCCGCCGCCGGTCGCTCCGCGGCGCGATCGTCGCGGGAGCGGCCGGGCCCGTCAAGGCTCCTGGCCTGACAGGTAGCCCCGCAACTCGTCCCGCAGCGCGAGCCTCGCGCGGAACAGTCGGCTCTTGAGGGTTCCCATCGGCAGATCGAGCACCTCGCACATCTGCTGATAGTCGAAACCCTCGATGTCTCGCATCACGAGCACGGCCCGATACTCGGCGTCCAGCCGTCCGAGGGCCGCCAGCACCTGCTCGCTCTGCTCCCGCTGCTCCAGCTCATGCTGGGGCGAGGGGGCGGTGCGCTGGGCAAGCCGCTCGAGCAGGCTGGAGGCCTGATCGTCCGCGCCCGGATGCCCATTCCCGTTACGTCCCGCCGGCCCCGGCCAGTTCAGCGAGAAGACCCGGTGCCGCTGCACCTTCCGCAACTGGCTGATCGCCAGATTCACGGCGATACGAAACAGCCAGGTGTACGGCGAAGCCTCGCCGCGGAAGCTGTCCAGCTTCATCAGGCCGCGGGTAAACGCCTCCTGCGTCAGTTCCCGCGCCTCTTCCCGATCTCCGACCAGCCGGAGCATCGCGTTATACAGCCGGTCCTGATAGCGTCGCACAATCTGACCGTATGCCGCCCGATCGCCGTCCCTGGCCTGGCGGATCAGTTCCAGCTCCTCCCGACCCCCGGCGGGGGCCAGAGGCGCCGGAAACTCGGCCTCGAATTGTGCTCCACTCAGGCTCGACATGGGTTTGGACGCCCAACGCTCCAAAAGGTTCCCCGGATTTTTCGTCACTGCCACGGATCCTCCGTGTCGGTTCCGCCCGGACCAAAGTTACTATGCCAACCTGAAAGGATAACGTCAACGACAGCGCCATGCGCGTTACAAAACCGTTACATGCCTGGAGCCGGCCGCGTGTCACTTGCAGCGGGTCCTCCTCATCTGCCGCCCGGCGTTCGCCAACCGCAATAGCAATGATGGTTCGGGCCTTTTGTCCGCCCCCAGCCGCGCCATGAAGCGTGGCTGGCTCGCCTCAGTCTGAAATGTCCCCAAAACCACAAGGCCCACGCAGCGAGTCGCGAACTCGTTGCGTGGGCCTGTTGGAGGCTCGGACCGATTCTGTCGGCAACCTGCTTCCGGCCTGGGCCCGCCTCGGTCCACTCAGCATGGAGGCATGTCTTGCAACAGCCACCATACAGACGGTTCGTGCCGATCTGATCGGCACCGCTCACCCAACGGGGTGGCGTAGCGGTTTCCCGACTGGAGGGCCGTGGGTTTTCGCTGTCCCGGACCCTGTTCCTAGGATCGCCTGCCGTTCGACCGCGGTTACCCGCGGTCTTGCGGAAGCTGGGTCCGACACGCCGTCAAGGGGAGGTCTCTCACCTCGCGGTCCGGCGCATCACTGGCGGCGACTCTAACCCGGATTGCCACTGGGCTTTTGGGCCCATTAGTTTCGGGTGGCCTCGTCGCTGGCCGCCGGTCTCCGCCGCGCCCGCATTCGCTTGCTTCGCGCGGCCTGCTTTCGCTTCAGAAACCGGGCTCCGTATCGGAAGCCTTCTCCAATTTCGCCGGGCACTTTCGTGCCTGACGACAAACACACTATATCCCGCAAAATCCTCCCAGGCCAGGAAAAATCCCTCGCTTTTCATCGCGGGCGAGGCCATCGCCGCAAGTCGTTGTGTCCACGATGCTTGGCCTGTGGACGGCACTGTGGACAACCTGGCGAGGGGGTTGGGCACAGCGACCAGCGATGAACCAAAGGGGCGCGGAGAGATTGCGCCATGAACGGGGCGTGGCACTTTATGCGGCCTGCGGCCCGGAATCACGCCGGCGCACAACGTAGCACGGGCGTCTCGCGCGTCTCGCCCGTGCCCAACGACGTAGCGCCACCAACCGTAACACGGGCGTCCTCGCGCGTCCTCGCCCGTGCCCACAACTTTTGCGGGCAGCTGGCTTTCGTCCGCGCTTCAGCGTGTGCCACGGCCATTCTGGCTCCATCCGAGGCAGAGACTGTCACACGCCCCCATGAACAGACCCCCGTCGTCGCCGTCGTCGCCGTCGTCGCCTCTTGCATCCGCCCCGCCGCTTGGCATAATGGGAGGCATCTACCCTTTTATGACCGCCATCCAAGTCATCGTTCAGACCAGTGGCAATCCGCACGGCGGCGGCATAAGAGGATGTAGACATCCTTTTATGGCTGGCTCGGCTCTGGCCTCTTGACGTCGTGCAGGGATCGACGGGAAGGAACGGTTCCCTCCCACGCTCCCCGTTCACATTCAGCCTGGTTGCGAGAACATCATGTTCGCGAAAGTCCAAACAGCCCTCCGAAGCCCCAAGGCCCCCGTCGCCTTCCTGGTGATCCTGGCGCTGCTCTTCGCCGGCGGATTCCTCTATCAGCCGCTCTTTGCGGCACAAACCCCGGTCCTCGATGCGGGCGCTCCAGCGGCCGCGGCAGCACATCATTCAGGCGTCACCTGGTTCGAACCCTTCGCCAGCAACAAGTTCGACACCATGGAGCGCGTCAGCCTCATCCTGGTGCTGCTCGTCGCCATCCTTGGCCTGGGTTATGCCCTCATGCTCCGCAGCCAGGTACTGGCCGCCGACCAGGGCACAAGAAAGATGCAGGAGATCGCCAGCGCCGTCCGCGAGGGGGCCAACGCCTACCTCGCCGCCCAGTTCCGCAGGATCGGGCCTCTGATCATCATCATCACCATCCTGCTTTATTTCACCAAGTATCACCAGTGGGAGTTCGCCATCGGCCGAGCCGGCGCGTTCCTCATGGGCGCGCTGTTCAGTTGGTGCGTGGGCTTCGTGGGCATGCGCCTGGCCACGGCGGGCAACCTGCGCGTCGCCGCCGCCGCGCGCAGCAGCTATGGCGAGGCCCTTCAGCTTGGCTACCGCACCGGTACCGTGGCCGGAATGCTCACCGACGGCCTTGGCCTGCTGGGCGGCACCTGCATCTTCCTGGTCTACGGCGAGCAGGCCTACGAGGCCCTGTTGGGCTTCGGATTCGGCGGCACGCTGCTGGCCCTGTTCATGCGAGTCGGCGGCGGCATTTACACCAAAGCGGCCGACGTCGGGGCCGACCTGGTCGGCAAGGTCGAGGCCGACATCCCCGAGGACGACCCGCGTAACGCCGCCACCATCGCCGACAACGTCGGCGACAACGTCGGCGACTGCGCCGGCATGGCGGCCGACATCTTCGAAAGCTACGAGGTCACCATCGTCGCGGCGATGATCCTGGGCCTGGCCAGTTTCGGGCATAAAGGCGTGATCTTCCCGCTGCTGGTCCGCGGCATTGGGGTGCTGGGGTCGATCATCAGCACGTACACGGTGAAGGCCGGCCCCAACGACACCTCCGACACCGCGCTGCACTCGGTCCACCGCGGCTTCTGGATCGGGTCGATCATATCCGTGGTCGGCTTCGTCGTGCTGGGCTTTGCGTATCTGCGGTTCAATGACGATGCCATCAAGGCTTACCCGCAGGCCATCTCGGGCTTCAAGCTGACCGAGCAGTTCAAGAGCGCCTACGAACGGTTCATCCAGGGCAATCCCGATGGCGCTGCGCTGAGGAACTTCGTCAACAGCTATACGGGCCCGATCCTCGATACCCAGAACCCCGGCTGGTACGTCCTGTGGGGAGCCGATGTGCGGCCAATCCTCACCTGCTTCATCGGCATCATGCTGGCCATCTCGCTCAACAAACTGACCAGCTATTACACGCACACCTCGCACTCACCGGTCAAGACGCTGGCCAAGGCCTGCCAGACCGGACATGCCACCAACATCATCCAGGGCTTCGCCGTCGGCTACGAGTCGGCCGTCATGGCC
>Ga0209101_1003213_pt1 | contig 10074 bp, 10 predicted proteins | sample ConPoolayeCmetaG_FD_185481 | JGI IMG/M metagenome (GOLD analysis project Ga0209101, IMG submission 185481) | Hot spring microbial mat communities from California, USA to study Microbial Dark Matter (Phase II) - Cone Pool mat layer C metaG... ...
GAGTTGTATTCATCGCTTTGCCTCCTTCCTGTGTGCTTGAGGCAAAGTTTACACCAAATGGCTCGATCGTTAAAGTACAAGCATATTGGAACATCTGTTCTATGTCGAAAGCAGGCTAAGCAATCACTCATTTCAAAGGAGAATCAAAAATGCGTTATGGCGTTTGTACAGACCCGGTCAATGCTCCGGTATTGGCCCAGGCCGGGTTCAATTTCATCGAACTGCACGTACAAAATCACCTCAAAACGCTGGCGGATGAGGCCGCTTTTGCCCCCGAACTGGCCCGTCTGCGCGCCTCGGCGCTGCCATGCGAAGCCGCCAATTGCTTTTTGCCCGCCAGCCTGCCGATCACCGGGCCACATGTCGACATGGACGCCCTGGCCGCCTATGTCGATCTGGCTTGCAAACGGGCAGCACAGGCAGGCATTCAAACAATCGTTTTTGGCTCCGGCGGCGCGCGGCGCATCCCCGATGGATTCAGCCGCGAGGAGGCCTGGCGGCAATTGATTGCTTTTGGCAAAATGCTCGGCCCGGTTGCGCAAAAGCACGGCGTGCTGATCGTCGTCGAGCCACTCAACCGACGTGAATGCAACGTCTTGAACGGTGTCGGCGAAAGCGCCGAATATGTGCGCCAGGTCGATCACCCGGCCATCCGCCTGTTGGTCGATGCATACCACTGGGCGCTGGACAACGATAGCTATGACGACCTGGTCAACAGCATGCCGCTCATCGCACACGCACACATCGCCACCTACACCTCACGCAAGGCCCCCGGCCTGGAAGCATGCGACTTTACCCGCTTTTTCGAGGCCCTCAAAAAGGGCGGTTTTGACGGCCGTCTGTCGATTGAAGGACATTGGGACAACATGGAACAAAACGCGCCTCAGGCCTTGCGCGTGCTTGAAGATTTTGCCCGTGCAACGGGCTATAAAATTTGAACAAACAAGGAGAAATTATGGTTCAATTTGTCCGTGTCGGTTACCAACCGCTAAAAGAATTTTGTCAGGCCGTATTTGAAAAGCACGGCCTTTCCCCTCACGATGCCGAAATCTCGACCGATGTGCTGTTGGCTGCCGACCTGCGTGGCATCCCCTCGCACGGCATTGCACGGATGCAGCGCTACGTCAACGGGCTGAAGAGCGGTCTGATGCGTCCCAATGCCGAGATCGAGACGGTGATGGAAAGCGCCACCTCGCTCGTGCTTGACGCGCACGGTGCAATGGGCGCACCGGTTAGCGTGCGGGCAATGAACGCCGTCATCGACAAAGCCAGGACAAGCGGCGCCGCCTTTGCCTGCGTGCGCGATTCAAACCACTTTGGCATTGCCGGCTATTATGCCATCATGGCCATGCGTCAGGACATGATCGGCCTGACCATGACCAACACCGCCCTGCTCGGCGTACCGACCTTTGCCCGCAAGGCCCTCTTTGGCACCAACCCCATTGCCTTTGCCGCCCCGGCCGAAAAGGAAAAGGGCTTTGTGCTCGACATGGCCACCACCGTCGTCACCCGCGGCAAGATCGAAGTATACAGCCGGTTGGGCAAAGAATTGCCCGAAGGCTGGGCCGTGGATAAAACCGGCCGCTCGGCCAAAGACCCGACCAGCCTGCTTGAAGACATGGTCAACCGCGCCGGCGGGGGCATCTTGCCACTGGGTGGCCTGGGAGAGATGTTTGGTGGACACAAGGGATACGGCCTGGCAATTATGGTCGACATCTTGTGCGCCGTGCTGTGCGGCGCGCCTTTTGGCGCCGCCATTGCCGACATGCCGACCACGTCGGGACGGGTCAGCCACTTTTTCGGCGCAATGCGCATCGACGCATTCCGCGATCCGGCCGAGTTCAAGCGCGACATGGACCGCCTGCTCTACAGCCTGCGCACCGCCGAGCCGGCCGAAGGACAGGAACGGGTCTATTATGCGGGACTGAAAGAATGGGAAAAGGAAGAGATCAACCGCCAGGCCGGCCTGCCGATGGTCATGCAAACCTACAACCAGCTCGACACCATCGGCCGTGAAGTGGGCCTGCACGTTCCACCGGTCATCGGCACCGGTGAGGGTGAACTGCCAGAATAAAACAACGAGTCGGGCACGCGAATCAGGCGTGCCCGACCTCGCAAAGGGGAATTTTCCAAGAGCCGATTATGCGACAAAACTGGAAAAACAAACTCCGAAATGCACTCGACGATGCACGACGCACGATCATTGTCGTGGCGATCATCGCCGGCATCCAGATCGCCATATCATTGCTGGCTTGGTTGGTGCTTTTTCGCCGCTATGCCCAGGGGCTGGCCATGGGGCTGACACTGGTAGGGTTTTTGAGCTGGTTTCTTTCCTTTTTTACCTCCGAGTTGAACAGCCGTGTTGCCGGCGCACGGGCCAGACTCCAAGCCCCCTACCAGCCTTTTATCTCTGCCGATGAAAAGAAAGAACACGATCTGAGCAAACAAACTCCAGATCGGTTCGATTTGGGTTGTCTGATCTTTATCGCCGGAATCATCCCCCTGCTGATCGCCTTTGCATTGCGCGTCCACGCCGATCTGAGCGCCGGAAAAACATGGGCCGACATCTTTCCGCCCATTTATACGCCCTGAGCGGCCTCGATCCCGGCGTTCTGCTCACCCCGCTCTACCCTGCTCACCACCTGACCGATCTCGGCAATCCGCCCGATCACAAAATCTGCGCCATCTCGCTCCGCGCCGGGCAGCGGATCGACCAGCACGGTGGTCATCCCCAGCGCCCTGGCCGGACGCAGGTTGCGTGCCGTGTCATCGACCATCAAACAGCGCGGCGGCGGCACCCCCAGCGCGTCAACCAGCCGACGATAGCTTTCGGCAGCCGGCTTGCTTTCATGCCCCATAAAAAACACATCGTAAATGGCTGCAAAGTGCCGATCGATGCCCAAAGCCGTCAACACACCACGCGCATATTGCGCCGTCGAATTGGTGAATACGATCTTGCGTTGCGGCAACCCGGCCAAAACGGCATCCAGCTCTCGATCGGGACTCAGATAATCGTTCAACGGGACGTCATGGACAAAGGCCATATAGTCGTCCACATCAATTTGATGCAACAGTTGCAATCCGCGCGACGTGGTGCCGTACACTTGCCAATACTCGCGACGCAAACGCGAGGCAAGCGCCGGATTCATCCCCATCTTTTCGATCATGTACAGATTGATCCGCCGGTTGATCTCTTCCATCAGCCCGGTGCTGCGTGGGTAGAGCGTTTCATCAAGGTCAAAGATCAGCACGTCGAGCATGACCGATCCTAATTGGTATTGACAACGCCGGGTTGCGGCACCGAACGGCTGCGAAAATCACGCGCACAATCGTTCGAGTCGCGGTTGGCCGGCCAACGCTCCAGCGAGTTGCCGGCGTACAGACTGCCCACATCACCAAAGGAGACAACGCCCGGATAGCTGCCCGTGCCGTACACCAGCACATCTACCGGACGCATCGTCGCGTCAAGGAGCAACACCTCGTCGCCGGCATTGCCCAGCGCAAATTCGCCGGTCCCAAAATCCGATGGACTCAGGTTGGGCACGGCATTGCTGTCCAGCAATTCCCAATCGGGGATGGGCTTGCCCGGATAGTTGAGCGCCTGATAGGCCGCCGCCTGACGGGCAATCACCAGCGTTCCGCCCGCCGGAATGCTGGCCCCGGCCGGAAAACGATAGAGCCGCTCATAATCACCCGCGTTGACCGCATCGCCCACATACCAGCCGCTCAGATCAACGGCCTGGGCAGTGGGATTGTACAATTCGATCCATTCGCCCAGGTCGTCGGCACCGGACGGGTTAAAGACGATTTCGCTGATCACCAGATGATCGGACTCGGGCACGAAATCGCGGAACACCACCGGCAAATAGACCTTTTGAATGCCGCTGCTGTTGGCCCAGTCGTAATCGAAGACTTGCTTTAGATAATCGTAAGTATCATTTGAACGCACCTGAAGGGCCAGCTCACGGTTGATCTTGGACGAGCCTTCCGAACCGTTGATGCTACCGACATGGACGTATTTTTCATTTCCCAGTCGTACCAGCACCATCTTGTTGTGGATGCCGCGGTAGGTTGGGTTGCCCAGACGCACCTGCAAGTCCAATCCTTCGGCCTGGGCAATTTCTAACAGATAGCGGGCCGTTTCCTCGTTTTGGCCGGTGTCGTCAAAGCCCTTGTCGAGCAAAATGCGCACACCGGCCCCCTGCCGGGCCGCCTGGATATAAGCCTCCAAACGGGGGTTGGGGTCATTCGTCGGCGTGCTGGATGAAGCCCCCCAGTGCACCCGCTCGTACATCTGCTCGACATACACCTCATCGTCCGCGCCGGCGCGCAGTACCAGCCCGATCAGCCCATCGCCGAGACGCAGGCTGGTCTCCGGCGAGTGCATCACTTCAAACCGGTCGGCCTGGAAGGCGGGCAAGGTGGGCGAAAAGATGGCCGGGTATTCAAAACCACCCCCCGGTGAATAGACCTCCGTGTAGGTCGGCAGGACGGTGTAACGTGGCAGTGAGCCATAGAGAACAATATCCATACGCGCCGGGTTGAGATCGCGGGCAAACAACGCCTCGGCATACGCGATCACCTCCGGCTGATCGGTGATCAAGATCACGCCGCGGTTGCCCTTGGTGCCGTTGGCTTTGTCGTCAACCGGCATCGCGTGGTTGCCGAAATTTTCCGAGCCGATCAACACCTGCTGCCCATCCACCACGATCAATTTGGCGTGGAGATGGTCGTAGCGGTCGTTGATACGCATAGCATCGTCGTTATGCATAAAATAGACCGCGCCACCGGCATTGACGATTTGTTGGGCAGCCCACAATTCTCCATCGGGCAGACCGCCGGTTGGCGCGCCCTCCAGGAGCATGGTCACCTGCACGCCGGCGCGCAAGCGTTCGGTCAGGATTTGGGTAAGCCAGACGCTCTCCCAGGTATAGCCTTCGATCAAAACATAGCGTTGCGCGCTGTTGAGCAGTGTCGCCACCACCGTGTAGGCATTGTCCGGCGCAATGCCCACGGTGACATTAGCTGTGGCAGTGATCTGTAGTGTGCGCGTGTAGGCCTCCAACTCCCAGCCGGGATACATCACCCGCTTGCCCCACATGTCGCCCTCGCGCACCGGGCCGTACAACGTGGCTCCCGGCGTGGTGTCATTGGCCCAATCGGCGGCCGTGTTGGTGTCCGGCAGGAGCAGGCCGGTCTGCTCGCTGCGCTTGCGGAACAAAATCTGCCCCGAGGTGGCAAAAACGCCGTTGGCGTAACGCTGCAAAGCCGAGCCGCTCCAGCCCAGGCGATTGGAGTCGGCGTTGCCATAGACGACAACATCGACTTCAACCGTATCGGTTCGGTACAAACCAAGTTGTTCACCGGTATTGACGAGGGTTTGATTGGGATAAATCTGATCGGCGGAGATATTTTTGACCGCGTTATCGGTATTCCGTTCCAACAGAAAAAACCCGCCCGCCGCAATGGTCCCGCTCAACCAGAACGACGGCACGCCATCTTGGGCGATCAACTGCCAGCCGTCCAGGTTGATGTCCTGCCCGGTGTTGTTGTACAGCTCGATCCACTCGTGGTCGACGTTTGCCGCCGTGCCCATCCAGGCCACTTCATTGATCACCACCGGCGGCGGATCGCTTGCGCCGGAGTTGTTGTAAACCGAGTTGGTATATCGCGGTGTACCGGTGATCGGATTACCGTTGGCATCAAGCCCGATCGTCGTGATCGTCGAGGTAAAAGCCCAGTTTGCATCATCGCCCGGCAGCGTCGGGTCACGCCGCTCCATGCTGCCTTTATTGATCGGCACGGTGGTCTTGTTCGCCCCCCCCGGCCACCCTCCACCGTCGGCATTGACCGAATCGATCAGGTACGTTTGGACGCGCAACAGCGTCAGTGAGCCGCCGGCATCGGCAAAAGAAAAGCTGCCGTTGATCGACATATTGGGCACGTCGGGGGTCGAATCCTGACCGTATTCCAGCGTCGGTGTAAACCCAAAAGCCAGCGTAAAAGAGATCGCGTTGCGCGCGCACCAAATGCTTGCGCCGGAAGTCAGGGTCACGCCGGCAGCCGGAAAAGTGACGATGCGCCCGCTGTTGTCACGCACCCGCCAGGTTTCGGTGAGCACCAGCGTTTCGGTCGAGATATTGGTGATCTGAAAGCCCTCATCATTTCCGCCCCAGCTACCGGCGCCGATGTGCAGCGCCGAAATCAGCAACGTCGTTGACGGGTCACCACTGGCCTGGGCGGCAACACCAGCCGGTGCGGCCGCCGCCGGGCTGCCACTCAACAGCCGACTCAACAGCCAAACCGCCATCACGCCTGCCAAAATCACCCCACCGATATGCCCCAAACGCCTGAACGGTACGCGCATCACTCATTCCTCCACCTGAGTTGATTCGGCCTGCATCTCGGTAATCAGTCGATCGCCAGGTGAAAATGCCGGACGAGGACGCCGGCTAAACCACCATGTCGTCCCCAGGATGAGCGCCCAGGGCAAGGCCAGACCGAACAGAAAAAAAGAAAACAAATTGAATACCGGTGTATCGGAAAAACGATCCAGGTTAAACAAGATCAACCATCCACTGAGCCATACGGCCAAGAGGTTGGGCAGCGCATCACCGGAATGAAAGAGCTTGAGGCCTTCGGCGCGGCGTTTGGTGAACGGATAAAACAGGTTGCTGCCCATATGTCCTAACTGGTCTTCCAAGATGTGCGCCGCCGATCCCAGCGTGTAGGCCAAACCATACCACAGACCGAACAAAAGAGCGATCAGTCCTCCGATCAGCACGGCGACGGTCAGCGCATGGCTCCAACGGCGATGCCAGGGCAAAAAAGAGATGTCCACCACATCACCGCGCCGCTCAAATTCAAAGGTCGGCCCGCTGAAAATGTCCACCTTGGTCTCTGCGCCATAGGTGTAGCGCGTCGGAGCCTGGATCGGCGCACAGCCGGGCGGCAGGCCAAGTTCACTGCCGACAAAAGGCACCTGCGAGGTGGTCACCACCGGCCCGATGCGCACCCGCACCTCACGCCGCTCGCCGCCGAAATCGACCGCGTATTGACGCCACAAATCGGCGCCGAGTTTCATAGTGTGGAATTGGACACGCACCGGCTTGCCCGTCTCCCATGCGCGGTTGATCGCCGCGGCCACCTGCTCGGCCATCCCTTGCGGGTCGGGAGCTAATGGGTCGGGGTCAATCTCGACCTGGTTTTCTTCCAGGTAACGGGCCAGCTTGAAATCGAGCGTATCGGGCATCAAGCCGCCGATGCCGGCCAGCAGCAAGATCATACTGCCTTGCGCCGACATCTGCACCACCGGCGGCAAAAAGGTCGCCGCGGCCACACCGGAAAAGAAATGTGCAATTCCTTTCATCTCGCCCTCACGGCTGAATAAAGAAAAACATCGGCAAACCCAACACCGCTATGGTGATGACCGCTGATATACATAAACAGGTCATCGCCAGAACGATCGCCCCCACTGCAATCCAGAGCATCTCATTTTTCGCATCACGTTGCTCCATCTTACATCCAGGTTGTCACTTCATCGAGAGGGCGGCGTGGACGTGGGCCGGGGCTTTCATCCGGATATCCCAGCGAAAGGGCGGCCACCATTTGCGCATCGACGTTCATCCATTTACGCAACGCATCATAAGCATACAATATGTCGCAAATCCACAACGAGCCGAGACCCAGTTCGTGAGCAGCCAGGCATATGTTTTGAATGGCCGCGCCGACCGACTGGAGGTTGACCAGATCGTTGATGCGATCGTCGAGCGTATGCTCGACAAAGGGGTGTTTGCCATACGGGTTGAACACGAACACCGTCACCGGCGCCTGGGCCATCACCTGAAGCGTCCACCGTGCGCTGCCCGTATCCGGACCGACATTGCGGACAAACGCCTCGAGGCCGGCCTGCATCACCTGAATCATTTCGTCGCGTCGCTCGCGCACCACGACAAACTGCCACGGCTGGCGGTTCTTGCCTGATGGAGCCTGCGTGGCAGCACGCAAAATTTGCCGCAGCACCTCTTCCGGGATCGGATCGGGTTTGAAACGGCGGATGCTGCGGCGTTGGGCAATGGTTTCAAGTGTATTCATTTCGATCTCGCCTTTCCAGGAATTTGTTCGACAAACCATTCCTACACCAACCCCAACCATCCGGCCACCGTGGAGCCAACGCCGGCCATGTTGAGCAAAATCGGCACCAGAAGCACGCCCATACAGTTCATCCGCCGTGAGTGAAAGAGCACCGGAATCAGGCCGATTCCCGTTGCGGCCAGCATGATCAGCAGCCCGGCCCAACCGGTCACCGCCGCAACCAAAGCGATCAACACCACCAGGGTAGCCCACGAGATCAGGTGATAATCCACCCGTCCGATCAGCGCCAGGGCAGCGCGCGAGAGCCAGAGCAGCAACACAAAGGCCAGCGCGCCGCACAACGCCGTCGCCGCCACGGCCAACCAGTATTCGTGCGGCGTGTACGGGGTATAACGAGGGGTGAGCATCCAGGCCATGCCACCGCGCGTCAGGTGAAGGCCCGGGGCAAAGAAAAAGAGCAGCGCACCCACGTAATAGACCACCTTGGATGCACCTTGCGAGATCACAAAAAGGCGGTCATCGCGCTGCGCGGTGGCGTGACCGGCGATAAATCCGCCGATGCCGCCGGTCACCACCGGGAAAAAGGCGGCCAACAGGCCACCCAGCGCTCCTGCACCAACTCCGCGCGCAATCAACCCCGGCGTCACGTCGACCGAGCGGGCAAGGTGTTGTTTGGGAATGCCCGCCCTGGACAGGATGTTTTGCAACACCCAGGGCACGGCAAAGAGGCCGACAAAGGCCGGCATCAGGCTTTGAAAGGCCAATTCGATCGGCAGCAGCGGCCGGTAGGTGAGGATCAGTCCCAGAAGGCCGGAAAGAGCAAAGGTCACCAGCCCGGCAGTTAGCGATTTCCAACCGTCCCACAGCCGGGCCGGCCATGTCGCTCCACGTCCGCTGCCCTTGGGCCATTCGGACATGAGCATATAGACCACCACCAGCCCCAACAGCCAGTGCAAATGTGGCTGAATCACCTGGCGGATCGGAGACAGAATTTGCGCCGTAAAGGGAGCCAGCGCCACCAGGACAAAAATCCCCCCCAAACTGCCCACCCCGGTCAGTACGGCGGCCTCAAAACCGCGTCCTTGCATCAGGTATTTCTGTCCCGGCAATACGATCCACACCGCGCTTTCATCTGGCGCACCGAAAAAGAGCGAAGGGATCGTGTTGACCACCGCAAAGCCGATGATCAGGCCCAAAAAGAGCATGGCCAGCGCATCCGGGGCGATCACCCCTTCGACACGCGCCATCCACAACAAGATCAACCCGGCGACGTTGTAAATATGCAGCGCCGGGACGCAGGCCAGCAGCGACGCAACCAGTGTCCCGACCAGAGCATAAGCGATCAAAGCCATGTCGTGTGCCATTATGATTTAACCGGCGGCAATTCAGAAGTGCAAAAGGCACAGCGCGTCGCCTCGAGCGGAATTTCCGAGAGGCAGAACGGGCACTTTTTGGTACTGGGCGGCGGCGGAGGTGTCGGCTCTTCCTTCTTTTTCAGGGCGTTGATGCCTTTGATCAACATAAAGATAACAAAGGCGATGATCAAAAAGTTGATCACCGTGTTAAAGAACAGGCCATAGTTGATCGTCACCGCGCCGGCCGCCTGCGCATCGACCAGGGTCGGATACGGCCCCGGCAGCGAGCCTTGTTTGAGCACAATGAACAGGTTGCCGAAATCAACCCCGCCCAACAACAGGCCGATCGGCGGCATGATCACGTCGGTGACCAGCGATTTGGCAATCGCCCCAAACGCCCCACCGACGATCACACCGACGGCCATATCGATCACGTTTCCGCGCATCACAAACTTTTTGAATTCTTCCCACATCGCTTTCATGGCCCTCTCCTTTCCTGTTGATCGATTTGTTTACATCCGTCGCCCTCCCTTGAGGGCGTTTTGCAACGCAGTCAGTCCATCCCAATCGCCGGCAGCAGCCAGAGCAGCCTGTTCGGGCCAGGTATCGGGGCGCGCGATGCGCA
>Ga0209101_1003215_pt1 | contig 10072 bp, 9 predicted proteins | sample ConPoolayeCmetaG_FD_185481 | JGI IMG/M metagenome (GOLD analysis project Ga0209101, IMG submission 185481) | Hot spring microbial mat communities from California, USA to study Microbial Dark Matter (Phase II) - Cone Pool mat layer C metaG... ...
CCAACCTTCAGACGCGTGTTCTCCTCGGGCAGGGACTCCCTCTGGATGGTATTGCGGATTTCGCGGGCGGCCGCTTCAGACAACGTGATGGGCATCGCAAACTCCTCTTTCTTCCAACGCAGTCCCTAACGACTGCCTTCACATGATAATCATACGTCCCCAGGGCCATTTCGTTCAAGTGGCGTGCGATATACCGGAACCGCCGGCACGCCCCGCCAGTTCCACGTTCTCTCGCACGTGCTCCAAATCCAGACCGCCGATCACCAGGCTGGCGATCCGGCCGTCTGCCAGCAGCTCCGGGATCGCCTGCCGCGCCGGCAGCCTCCCCGACGCCAGCGGCTTCTTGATCAGCACTCCAACGCCCCGCCGATGAGCCTCCCCCAGCACCGGCTCGTGCGAGCGATCCAGCGCATGATACTCGATCATCAACACGTCGGCCCAGTTCATCGCCGCAAGGGCGCCGGCCACCGTCTTGCCCGAAAGCCCGATGAAACGAACCAGCCCCGACGATCGGAGCTCCTGAAGAGTGGCCACAACGTCGCTGTGGTTGAGGATGCGCAGGTCATCGCCGTCGGAGTGGATCAGCACGATGTCCAGCACGTCGGTCCGCAGCCGCCGCAGGCTGCGATGCACGCTGTCAAGCGTGGCCGCGCGCGAGAAGTCATACATGGACCGCCCATCCTCGAACGTCTCGCCCGTCTTGGTCGACAGGACGTACTCGCGCCGCCGATGCGCGATGGCCTGGCCGATGCGCTCTTCGCTACGGCCGTACGCCGGGGCGGTGTCGATGAGGTTGATGCCCAGGTCGAGGACGCCGTTAAGAAGGCGCTGGACGCCCGAATCGTCGGGCAGATCGTAGCCGCGGGCGTATTTGGTCTTCTGGTTGCGCCCGATTTTAAAGGCGCCGAAGCCGATCGGGCTAAGCAACAGGCCGGTGTTGCCGAGGGGACGGTGAATCATGCGCGATACCATTGGGTCGCCGTCTCCCAGGGTGCAGGTGCGATGCGGGCGGGCCAGACCTCCGGCCATGCCGAAGGCAGCTCAACGGGGGGCGTCCGACCCGACGGCGGCATCTGGGCCAGCACCCGCTCGGCCAGCCGCGGGGCCAGCGCCAGTTTGGTCGGCCAGGCGGTGATGACATTCGCCTCGCGCACCAGATGCACATCGTCCGGTCGCTGGCCGGATGCCGTGGCAGCCTCGGCACGGTCTACGCGGTAGGTCGCCAGCTCCACCTCCGCCACATCCAGTCCCGGAACACACTCGGCCAGCTCCCGGCGGCCGTGAGCGGCCAGTTGCGACGGTTCCATGGCCACGCCATCCTCGGCGATCTGTCCGCCGATCTGCCAGATGCGCCTGCCCTGGGAATCGGTGGCGGTGGTGACGGTGAGGCGCGGCTTGGGCCCGCCCACGCAATGGCCGAAAAGCTCGGGCAGCGGCCCGCGCGCCATCAGCATGTGCAGCGGTCGGCGCTGCATGGCACTGGGCGGCAGACCGATGGCCCGGCGAAGCCGTTCGTTGCCTTCGCCGGCTGTGAGGATGAGGATCCCCGGCTCGATGGTCAGCTCGACAGAGGGGTCGGACGCCACGTGCAACTTCACCTGGCGCACATTCCCACGGTCATCGCGATGAAACGTCGGGCGGCAGCCCGGCAGGCACAGCACGCTGTGGCGATTGCGCTCCAGGAGGCGCTGCATGAGACTGGGCGTGTCCAGCACCTGCTCAGGCACGCGCAGGACGCGGCCGGTCACTTGCGCCAGGGCGGCCGGCCATTCACGACGGTCGATGACGACCGGCGCCGCCCGCAGCGCCAGCCGGGAGCCGCGCAGAAACAGCCGCGACCTGATGGAGCCGGTGCCCCAAATGTAGCAGGCGTCGGACAGCACCCGGACAGTCGAAAGATCGGGCTGGCGCTGGCCCGCCAGACACGCCCGCCACAGGGGCGGCATATCGGAGATCGCCCTGGCCGGCGCAGTAAGGTGCCCTTCGAACATGTACTTGAGCCCGCCGTGGATGATGCCCTGGGAGGCAATGGTCTGGCCGGACCCCAGCGCATGGGCTTCGATCAGGAGCGCGGCATGGCCGGCCCGCCGCAGCTCATCGAGGAGCCACAGGCCGGCAATGCCGCCGCCGAAGAGCAGCGCGTCACAACGAATCGGGTCGGCCATGCGGCGGGTAATGCTGGGAGGCTTCGGGGGGCCTGTCAAGTAGTGAGAACGGGTGAGAACGGGGCGTGACACCTTCTACGGGCGGCGCTGCGGAATCGCGCCGGCGCACGATGTAGCACGGGCGTCCTCGCCCGTGCCCATGTGCCTCCACTCTTGCGACCAGGTGGCTTGCGTCCGCGCTTCAGCGTGTGCCACGACCATCCTGGCTCCATCCGACGCAGAAACTGTCACACATCCGAGTGAGAAAGGCAGGTTGTGCATGTTGCAGGCTCCGTCCCGGCGGTTATACTCTGCGCCCGGCTGGATGGAACCGGCCGGAAGGCAGTTGCGGCATGGATGCTTCGCGTCCGCTGGATCGGCCTCGCGTTGTGATTTCGCGAGCGGCCCTGTTCCACAACATCACGCTGCTGCGCCAGAGGGTCGGTCCTGCCGTGCGCATCTGTGCCATGGTCAAGGCCGATGCGTATGGCCACGGGGCAGCGCTCATCGCCGATGCCCTGAGCAACTTCTGCTGCGAGCGACTGAAGGCGCCCGCCGCCGACGCGCTGGCCGTGGCAACGATCGATGAGGCCGCGGCGCTGCACCCCTCGGCCGTGCCCCTGCTGATTCTGCGCCCCGTTGAGAACGTGTACCTGGCGCGTCTGCGGGAGCCACTCGAAGCGGCCATCACCAACGGCTGGGTGCTGACCGTCATCTCGCCCGAGGCCGTGGGCGACGTGGCCCGTATCGCCATCGCCTGCCAGCGCCGCGCGCACGTTCAGATCATGCTCGACACGGGAGTGGCCAGGGAAGGCGCGCCCGTGGATCGCCTGGGCGAGATCATGCGGGCCATCGAGGCGCAACCGTCGATCCGCCTCGCCGGGCTGTGTACGCATTTTGCCAGCTCGGAGGAGCCGCAAGATCCGTTCACAGCCGATCAGCTTCGGCGCTTTCGCGCCGCCACCGAACACGTGATCGTGGCCAATCCGCGGATCATCCGCCATGCGGCCAACTCGGCCGCCATCTTCCATCTGCCCGCTTCGCACCTGGACATGGTTCGGCCGGGAATCAGCGTTTACGGGGTCGATCCCTGCGGCCGGCCCACGGTGGAGCGGGCGCTGCGGCCGGTGCTGCGCTGGGAAGCGCCGCTGATGCTGATCCGCGACGTGAGCCCGGGTGGGAGCGTGGGATACAACCAGACGTGGCGTGCGGCGCGCCCGACGCGGCTGGGGCTGCTGCCCATTGGTTATGCGGACGGCTACTTGCGTTGTTTCTCCAACCGCGCCATGATGCTGGTGCGCGGCAGGCCGGTGCCCGTCGTGGGCCGCGTGAGCATGGACTACACGACCATCGACCTGAGCGACGTGCCGCAGGCCGCCGTGGGCGATGCCGTGACGGTGCTCGATGACGACCCGCTCTCGCCGGCCAGCGTTTACGCCCTGGCCGAGCTGGCCGGGACGATCCCGTACGAGATTCTGACACGTATCGGCCCGCGGGTGGTGCGCGTGGGCGTGGACCCGCCCGACGAACCGGAGGAGCCGTTTGAGCAGGAGATTGAGGGGAGGCAGGGGGCGAATGACGAAGGCCGAAGTCCGAATGGATGACGAATGATGAAGGCACGGAGGCGCCAAGCCACGGAGGCACGAAGGCAACTGCCATGTACCCCGCACTTGACATCAGCGGAAAGACAGCTTTGATCACCGGCGGCACCAGCGGCATCGGGCGAGCCATCGCATTGGGCTTCGCCCGGGCCGGGGCCCGCGTCGTCGCCGGCTCCAGCAGCGCCCAGAAGGTGGCCGCCATGCGCCAGGAACTGGGCGCCGGGCATGAGGCTGTGCAGCTTGACGTCGCCAGCCCCGCCAGCGTGAGCGCGGCCGTCGATTTCGCCCGAAGGGCGCTGGGGCGTATCGACGTGATGGTGAACGCGGCCGGGGTGACCAGGCGTCAGCCATCGCTGGAGATGCCGGTGGAGGAGTTTGAGCGGATCATCCGGGTGAACCTGATCGGCAACTTCATCGTGGCTCAGGCGGTGGGACGGGTGATGAAGGACCAGTCGCCGGACGGACAAGGGCTGCGCGGCTGCATCATCAACATCGCTTCGCTGTCATCGTTTGTGGCCCTGGAGGGCGTCTGCGCCTACGGCTGCTCCAAGGCAGGCGTGGTGGCGCTGACCAAGAGCCTGGCCAACGACTGGGCGCAGTACGGCATTCGCGTGAACGCGATCGCTCCGGGCGTTTTTCCCACGCCTCTGAATCGTTCGCTGATCGAAGGCACGCCGCGCGGCGAGTGGTTCAAGAAACACACGCCCTTCGGGCGATTCGGCGACACCGAGGAACTGGTCGGCGCGGCCATCTACCTGGCCTCCCCATCGGCCAGTTTCACCACCGGCCAGACGATCGTCGTGGACGGCGGGTTTCTGGCCAGGGGAGTGTGAGGAGACGTTGCGTCCTTCGGTCCGGCGGCACGTTGTGGCCGGCGGCCACACAGCGCAGGCAGCAACGTGGCCGCACGCCTACAGGCCGCCTGCCGGGGCGATCTGTTCGCGCAGCAGCCACGTGGCCAGCCCGAAGTAGATCATCACGCCGCTGATGTCCGCCAGCGACGTGATCAGGGGTCCGCTGGCCGTGGCCGGGTCCATCCTCAGGCGCGTCAGCACAAAGGGCAGGAGCATGCCGATGAGGCTGCCGGCCAGCACGATCAGGACCATCGCCGGCGCCACCACCACCAGCACTTCAGGGGCGCGGAAGGCGCTGATGAGCGACACACCGGCAGCCATCGTCGCGCCAAGGGCCAGGGCCACACCGAACTCCTTACCCAGCATGCGTGCCCAGTCCTTCAGCACCACTTCGCCGGTGGCCAGTGCCCGCACCATGAGCGTGGCCGCCTGGGAACCGGCGTTGCCGCCGCTGTCGATCAGCAGGGGGAGGAAGAAGACCAGGGCCACGACGCTCTGGATGGTCTGCTCGAATGCGGCGATGCCCGCCCCCGAGAAGATGTTGACGAAAACCAGCACCATCAGCCACACGATGCGCCGCCGATACAGCAGTCCCACGGTCGCCTCGTTGAGGCTGATGCGACCCAGCCCGGTGGCGCCAAACTTGTGGAAGTCCTCGGTCGCCTCGTCTTCGGCCACGTCCAGCACATCGTCGACGGTGACGATGCCCGCCAGGCGTCCTTCCGCCGTGATCACCGGCAGCGCCAGCAGGTCATACTCTCGAATGAGCCGCGCGGCATCCTCCACCGGATCGTCCACGTACAGGGCCACCACCTCTTCGTTCATCAGGTCCCGCAGGCGGGCCGCGGGGTCGGCCAGGATCAGCGCCCGCAGCGAGACGATTCCCAGGAGCCTGCCATCGGCGTCTACGACGTAGTTGTAGTAGATGGTTTCCTTCTGCGCCGCCATCTCGCGCAGCCGCGCCAGTGCTGCGGTGACGCTCAGGTCTGCCTGAAGCGTGGCCACGTCGCTGCTCATGACCGAGCCGACGGTGCCCTGGCGGTACAGCGACAGCCGCTGTACGTCCCGGCGCTGCGGTTCCTCCATGGCGCCCAGGATGTCCTCTCGCGACTCCTCGTCGAGCTGCTGGACCAGGTCGACGCGGTCGTCGGAGGGCATCGACTCCAGCAGGTCGGCGGCGTCCTGCGGTGCCCGGCTCTCAGCGAGCTGCACCTGGCGATCAATGGAAAGGTGCGAGAAGACCTCGGCATTGAGCGGCGGCCGGATGCGCTGAAGCAGTGTCCAGAGAGATTCATCATCCAGGTCGGCAGCAGCCTGGGCGATGTCGTGCGGATGGATGTCCTCCAGCGCCGCGTTGAGGGCGCGCTCGTCGCCGGCCCGTAACATCTGGATGAGTATCTCCGTCGTCAGCGTGTGGGGCATCGCCATGCTCCTGTTTCCTGCCTTCCGACAACGCCTCGGCGGCAGCGGCCAACAGCTTCGCCAGGATTACACGAAGCGCCTGACGCTGATGACGGAACGCAGCCCGGATTCTAGCCCTCGGCGTCGTCCGCCGCATCGGGCGGGGCGCTGCTTCCGCCACCCACGGCGAAGCGCCACCACTCGGGCAGACGCGGGTTCAGTCGCCGCCAGCCCACCCCCTGATACGAAGGGCGGCGCATCGCGATGATCGCCACCATGGCCGTCACGCCCGCGGAGATGGCGTATGCCACCGGCCAGGAGGGGACGTTCATTGTCATCGCGCCGGCGGCCAGTGCCTCAATCCTTCACCGTCTGCGATTTCACCTGCCCCTGGAACACCTGCCGGTAGCGCAGGTCGCGTCCAAATTGCGGGAACTCGGCCGCGATCTGGCTCGCCCCGCGCCCGCCGCCGCCCTCCGAGATCGACGCGAATCGCGCCAGCGTGTCCGCTCGCCACACCGGATCGTCATCCTGTTTGAGCATGTTCTGGCCGGCCTGGAAATCGTCCAGGTTGAACAGGGCGGCCGCGAAACTCGATGTGGCCTGGCGCCGTGCCGGCACGTCGTCGATGGAGCGCGTCCACGGCCCGGCCCTGGTGAGGAAATCGACCGCGGCCGGCTTGCCCCGCAGATACTGAAGCTCGTTGGCGACGCCCATCACGTACTGGCAGCGCCGGGCGGGGTCAGCGATGCCCAGCACCGCCGCGATGGCTCCTTCGCAGGCGCTGCCCGCCCCGGCCATGTCCCTCACGGCCCGGCACAACTCCGAGACGCTGACCCACCCGCTGATCCGGGCGTGCTGGTTGAGCTTCATCGCATCCGGCGACGCGAGCGTCGTGCGCGCCGCCGCCAGCGTCGTCTTCGCATCCTCGTTCCAGCCCCGCTGAATCTGCGTATCGGCCAGGTTCAGCAGCCGGGTCAGGCGCGCATCGACATCGGGAATCAGCGCCGCCTCCTCGGCCGCCAGCGCCGTCAGCCGCTGGCTCCGCTGCGGATTGTTCGGATCGAGCGTCCCGCGGATCGGCGGGGTCCCCGCGCAGCCGAGGAGCACAAGCGCCAGCGATACCGTCCCCAGCACGGTTGCCAAACGTAGCTGTCGTTGCATGTTCATGGTCTATCTCCTGTGTAAAATGACACCGTCTCCCGTCTGACGCGGCCGGGGTTCGAAAGTTCCCGCACCGCGCGCGTCCGTGCGGATTGAAAGCTCGGATTATGAAGAAGAAACAACCCCTGGCCCCCTGGCTTCCTGGCCGCCTTGGGCGGATGACGCGCAAGGAACTGGATGCCGAGTCGGATCAATATGATGTCGAGTTTTCGGCCGTGCGCCTGCCTCGTGTGGCCAATGCCACAACCCACCCCAGGAAGCGGGGCCGACCACGCATGCCGCCGGGCCAGAGGTCGGCGCGCGTGCTCATCACACTTCCACCGGCGCTGCTGGCCGAGGCCGATTCGGCCGCCGGCCGGCAAGGGCTCACGCGAGCGGCCCTGATCCGCCGGGCTGTGCTCGACTGGCTGGCGCGCAAGGGCGGGCGGCGCAAGAGCGGATAGCGTCGACATACGCCAAGCACCGACTTCGGCCGGCCGCAGAAGCTGCAACGTCCATCGGCGCTCGATGCGGCGGGCGTCTTTTTGAACCACCCAAGTCTCATGAACCGCCTCCTCACGCGGATGACGGAACGCCGCGCGCATTCTACCCGTCGGGGCTGTCCCCCTCATCGGGCGGTGCGCTGCTTCCGCCGCCCACGGCGGAGCGCCACCATTCGGGGAGGCGCGGGTTCAGTCGCCGCCAGCCCACCCCGTGATACGACGGCCGGCGCATCGCGATGATCGCCACGATGGCCGTCAAGGCCACGGAGACGGCGAACGCGACCGGCCAGGATGGGACGTTCATTGTCATCGCGCCGGCGGCCAGCGCGGCGAAAACGCCGGCCCAGATCAGCTCAAGCGAGCGCGGCAGGCGGAGCACGTTGCAGAACAGAAAGAAGTGGAGCACGACGAATGCGATGGCGACGCCCAGCATCCGATCCATCACCGCGGCGCCCGCCGACGCGATGGTGCCGATGACCAGGACGATGACATCGAACGCCGACAGGCGAAAACCGGGTTGAAACCTGGGATGGGGCATAAAGGGCAAAACGGACCGCTCCGTGTTATAGTAGATACCGCGGCGGCGTCGCTGTAGCGCCGCGGGGGTTTCTGTTGTCGCTTGCAGGTAGGAGAGACCTATGACTCGCAGTTGCATTTCCCCGCGCCGATTCGCCGGTGCTCTTCTGCCGGCCCTGCTGCTGGCACTGGCTCCTGTCGCCTCCGCCCTGGCCCTTTCCACCGACCGCGCCGCCAACCTGTTCTCCGGCGACGAGGACATCGTGCTGAGCACCAGCGTCACCGGCACGGCCAACTGGACGCTTCGCAACGACTACGGCGAGATGATCAGCGGTTTGTCTCCCGTCGTTGACGGCAAAGTCCGTATCTCCACCTTCGGCCTGCGCTATGGCCAGTACGTGTTCGCGGTCGAGGGCGACGGGCAGATCATCGGCGGGATCGTGCCGCCGCTGGTGAACACGCCGCCGGACCTGAGCCCGGTCATCTTCGCGCCCTTCCGCCTCCACTGGAACCACCCGGAGGAGGCGCTGATGTACCGGCAGATCGGGATGTGGGAGCTGCGCTACGAGTTCCGCTTCGACAGCACCAATCCCGAGCGCGGCGTCTTCAAGTTCGACCCCGCCATCGACAGGTACATGCAGGCGCTGGCCGACAACGGCATCCGCCCCAGCTTCAAGATCAACGGTCCGCCGCGCTGGAACGACACCAGCACTGTGCGCGGCAAGTGGGGCGAGCCCAGGAGCTATCCCGACTTCGAGGAGACGCTGTGGGTCTTTGCCAAACACTACCTGCGCTACGGCATGGACCGCTACTACATCATCAACGAACCGGATCAGGGCGGCTGGTGGTCGGCCGGCTGGGACGGCTACTACCGCTTCCTGGCCAGTTGTGCCAGGACGCTGCGGTCGGTCGACTCCCGCATGCTGATCATCGCGCCGGAATCCTGGAGCTATGTGCCGGCGTTCGTGTCCTCGGTGATCAACAGCGGCAACGCCGACATCATCTCCGGGCACTATCCCGTGGACAACTCCGTCGGCAATGTCCACGGCGCGTTCTACTACACGGAGATGCGCAAAGCGGGCAAGCCCCTGCCCTTCATCAATACCGAGGAGTTCGCCTACTGGCCGAGCAACCTGAACATGACGGCGCAGACGCTGAATTATCCGGGCATCGTGCCGGGCACCTCGATCGCGGGCATCGGACCCAACCTGCTGATGACGCTGGAGACCGGCGGGTATCGCGACGTCTACCTGCACCTGCTGGGCAGCAGCAATCCCATCCCCTATCCGTTCGCGGTGTATCAGCCCGGGCGCGTCCTGCCGTCGAGCTTCTGTTTCCAGAACCGCGCCGCCAACGACGCCCTGGCCGGCGCGCAGTTCCGCCGGCGCCTGATGGACGCCCCGCCGAATCTGATGGCCTGGCTCTTCAAGCGCGGCAGCGACCATTTCCTGGCCGCCTTCGTGCCAGTGGGGCAGATGACGCAGATGATCGAGATCAGCACGACCGCCTCGAGCCTGCGCGTGGTGGACTGTTTCGGCAATGAGGCGACGGCGCAGCCGGTAAACGGCAAGGTGCGCGTGCTGGTGACCAATGCCGAGGTATACGTCCATGGCATGGGACCCGGCGATACCGTGGCTTACGTGCCCCATCTGGCCAACGAGCCGCCTCAGATCGCCGATCCGGGAAGTCCTGTGGCGGCCGTCGGCGTGCCCTTCCGCATGAAGCTCGACGGCTATGATGCCGACGCCAACTACACGTATCCGGTGATCCTTCGGGAGGCCCTGAGCATAGCGGCCACGCAGCCGGCGACTTACGGCGGCTACAACAGCCAGCCCACGGCCGCACAGGCTGCGCGACGGCCGCCACAGTGGAGTCTGGTGAAGTCGCCTGAAGGCATGAGCATTCGCCCC
>Ga0209101_1003216_pt1 | contig 10070 bp, 8 predicted proteins | sample ConPoolayeCmetaG_FD_185481 | JGI IMG/M metagenome (GOLD analysis project Ga0209101, IMG submission 185481) | Hot spring microbial mat communities from California, USA to study Microbial Dark Matter (Phase II) - Cone Pool mat layer C metaG... ...
TGAGCGCTCTGGCGTGTTTCGACAGGCTCAACACACCGCTTCAGGCGGCGTGGACATATCACTCGGCGGATATGCCCTGCGCCGCCTTCACGCCAGTTTCCACGCACGTATTCGCATCCACCCCAACTGCGGAATTTAGGATCATGCGCATAGACGGAACAGTACCGGTTCCTATTTTCCAGCGGCCGCCTGCGCCGCGTACCCGAGCCGCACAAGCGTATCTTCCCGCCATTTCGGCGCCATGAATTGCGCGCCAATGGGAAGGCCGCCCTGCAGACCGCAGGGAACGCTGATACCAGGAATACCGGCCAGGTTGGCAGACACGGTGAATATATCCGTTAGATACATCTGCAGCGGATCGTCGCACTTCTCCCCAATCCTGAACGCCGGGGTCGGCGCGACCGGCGACAGTACGGCGTCACAGCGCCTGAAGACGGCGGCAAAGTCGTCCGCAATCAGAGTCCGCACCTTCGCCGCCTTCAGGTAATATGCGTCGTAATATCCTGAACTGAGCACATACGTTCCCAGCATGATGCGCCGTTTCACCTCTGCGCCGAACCCTTCCTGGCGCGAAAGACGATACATCTGCGCCAGGTCGCCGTATTGCTTTGACCGGTATCCGTATTTAACGCCGTCGTAGCGCGCAAGATTTGATGAAGCCTCCGCGGTGCAGATGATATAATATGCCGCTATGGCATTGCCGGCATTGGGCAAAGAAACCTGCACAAGCGACGCCCCATCGCCTTCAAGCCGTTTCATGAGGCTTTCAAGCGCGTCATTTACCTGCTTGTCAAGCCCCCCCCCGAAATATTCCTTCGGTACCCCGATCCTCATGCCCTTGATATCGCCGTCGTACAGGGCATCGTCGTCCTTAAATATCTGTCCCGCGCATGTTGAATCACGGGAGTCAGGTGATGATATGACCGAGAGCACAAGCCCCAAATCTCGCACATCCGCGGCAATCGGCCCGATTTGATCAAGCGACGATGCAAAGGCGACAAGGCCGTACCTTGAGACCCTTCCATACGTTGGTTTCAATCCCGCAACGCCGCAATGACTGCACGGCTGCCGTATCGAACCGCCGGTGTCGGAGCCCAGGGCCGCCGGCACCATGCCCGCGGCGACCGCAGCCGCGCTCCCGCCGCTCGATCCGCCGGGGATACGCTCCAGGTCGTGCGGATTCGCCGTGACGCCTGCCGCGGAGGTCTCGGTGCTTGAACCCATGGCGAATTCATCCAGATTGGTCTTGCCCACGATAATGGCGCCTGCGTGCTCAAGCGCATCAATCACCGCGGCATTATACGGTGGAATGAAATCCGCCAGCATTTTCGACGCGCAGGTTGTCGCTACGTCTTTCGTGCAGATATTGTCCTTGATTGCGAATGGAATGCCCAAAAGCGGCTTGCTGTGCTTTTCTTCCCGCGGAAGGCTGTCGAGGAAGCGCGCGCGCGCCCGCGCACGGTCAGCCTGCACTGAAATAAATGCGTGTATGGACGGGTCGAGACGCTCGATACGTTCTATCGCCGCATCGCACGCTTCAACGCACGAGCATTCACCCGCTTTAATCCTTTTCACCAGGGATCGAACCGAATCGCTCATAGGCACTCTATCATTTCCCGCCCGGCCGGCACAGCCGGAAAGCCAGAATTTTAAACTCGAAATAGAATTTCAAAACCCGTAACGAGATTGAAATAATTACTATGACATTCACTATTCCAACTTTTTGTGATCAACAAAACGTTGTCGTTCAAACGCCCCTCAGCGCCTAACGGTACCATCGGAAAAAATACAGGCTCAGGAAAATGCCGACAATCGACATGAAACTGAAGCTTATCTGGAGTCCAAGCTGGAATTTGATTGCGCTGAAATCTATCACCAGCGGTGAGAGCCCCTTTATCGCCCGCTTCCCCCCCCCATCCTCAATGCCAACGACGACGCCCTTGCTGTCGCCGAAATCTCCGACGCCGAAGGTGACATTCGTGGTAAAAAACGTTTTGACCACATTATTCTGTCCCGGGATAAGAGCCCTGACAAGCGAATTGAGATATGAACCAATGACAATGCCGACAATCACGACAAGCACCAGGGTCCAGAAACTTTTTTCTTTTAGCGCAATAGCCATGCGTCATTCCTTTCCCGCAATTGATTCATCAGTATGGGGACCTGATTCGGATATCTGCCCGGGAAATCATATCCCTCAAATATACTTTGGGGACTTCGGTGTTATTTGCTTTTTCAGTATGATGATACATATATTGGACAAGAATGCCGGCCTATGTACAGGCACGGTAACCTTGACGTTCTGTTTTCTATAAACTGATGAACATTACAGCACCATATATAAAATACCCGCCGCAACTTAACCGATAAAACATGCTGGGGGGCTTTATGAACAACTTTTTTTTAATGTACTCTTTCGCCGTGCTCTTTTACATGATTTCATCGTCCTTTGCCGTAGATATATATCCCGGCGATAACTGGCGCACCATTGCCGGCAATAATCCGGCCGGCACGACCTACATTATAAAAGCAGGCAGGCATCTGCGGCAGACTGTCGACAATCTGCAAGACGGCGATTCGTTTATCGGAGAAACGGGCGCCGTCATGGATGGCGACAACAGAACCGAGTATGCCTTTTACGCGCCGGGCGTCAACAATGTCACCATTAAAAACCTTGAAATAACCGGCTATACTCCACGGGAACAATACGCGGTCATCGAATGCACCCAGTGGCTTATGGGCAGCACCTGCGGCTCCGGCTGGGTCATTGATAGCTGCATCATCCATCACAATGACGGCGTCGGACTGCGGTTTGGTGATAATTTTATCGTGACCAACAATTACATTCACCATCAGCTTCAGCTCGGTATAGGTGGCAGCGGTACCGGCGCACGAATAGAAAACAACGAGATTGCCTTTTGCCATTATTCCGGCACGTACGACGATAATACGCTTATCGAGGAAGGCGGAGCGAAATTCGTTTACACGACCGGCCTTGTTGTACGGGGCAATTATGTACACCATAACCGCGGTCCGGGCTTGTGGACCGACATTAATAATATAAACACGCTGTATGAAGAAAACCTTGTCGACAGCAACGCGGCCTATGGGATTTTTCATGAAATAAGCTGGGCGGCCACCATCCGATGCAATATCTGCCGTGGCAATGGTAAATTCCACGACTATAATACCCCTGTCGGCTGGGGATGGGGCAGCGGAATCATGATAACCAACTCAAGCGATGTCGAATGCTATAATAATATCGTGATAACCGATCCGGACAGCGGCGACGGCATTGTCATGCTGCAATCGGTGCGCACCGATCCGGTCGGCCAGCGCTATCTGAACGATAATTACGTCCATGACAACGACATTACCTATACGTCAAATCGCGGATGCAGCGGAATGGCCGTTGATGATCAGAGCGTCAAGGGGTCGGGAAACAGATTCGACTACAATCACTACCGCGTTCCAGACCCCGGCGGCGAATACTGGCTGTGGCATTCGACCGATGACGGCAGTTGGTTTGATAATTGGACTACGATGCAATCACGGGGTCAGGAAGAGCACGGCACCTGCGACGCCGATGACTCCTCGCCGTCATCGATGCCCGGTTGCGCGCTGTCAGTATCGACGCACCATGCATCGCTCCCCGGCACGCGTCCACAGCTTCGCATTGGACGGTATTCCCTACCCATCGAAAACATCACGGCATGCACCGTTGCGATGTATACGCCTTCTGGCCGCCTGGTCTGGTCGCGGACATTTGACAACCTCGCATCGTGGGGAAATGCGTCTGCGCTCATACCGCGCGCACGCAACGGAAGGCCGATCTCCGCCGGAATGTATGTGGTGCGGACGACGTTCGATAAGGGCAGCGTTGCGCAGCAGCAGCGAATTTTCAGCGGCACCGTGGCGTACGTTCCCTAGCCTGCCCGATCACCTCACCGCCCCTGCGGGTATTCCTTGAGCACCAGGTCGCAGGTGATGGTACGGCCTTTGCGCATGCAGTGAATCTGCACGGTATCTCCGACAAAATAATCGAGGAAAAAACCGTCAAGGTCGGTATGCGTATGTATTGTCCTGCCGCCCATGCCGACAATGACGTCGCCCTGGCGAAGACCGGCGGCGGCGCCGGGACTTGCGCGCTGGATATCGGTCACCACCACGCCATCAACACGTTCTATGCCTAATGTCAAGGCAAGGGCTCGATCGAGGTCCTGCACGGTGATGCCGGTCCATACCTGCCGCCGCTTGCCGTATTGTATCAGCTCCTGGGCCACGCGTTTGGCCCTGTTGCAGGGAATGGCGAAGCCGATGCCTATCGAACCTTTGCTCTGCCTGCTGCCGGTATAAATAAACGCGTTGATGCCGATAACTTCACCGGCCGCATTTATCAGCGGTCCGCCGGAATTTCCGGGATTGATCGACGCGTCCGTCTGTATCATTCCCTGGTAATAGACGTCTGCGCTCGGCGCAAAATTGCGGTTAATTGCGCTCACCACTCCCACCGTAACCGTCGGCCGCGGATCATTGAAAAAATTAAGGAACGGATTTCCTATTGCAATAACCCATTCGCCGATCAGCAGATCGTCGGAATTTCCGAACGCAGCGCTTTCATAGCCGCCCCCGGCCACCGAAACAACCGCCAAATCAGAATACGGATCGCGTCCGACAATCCTGCCCTCCACCTGTTTCCCGTCAGGAAAATTCACATACAGTTTTTCCGCGCCCTCCACCACGTGATTATTGGTGAGGATCAGACCCTTGCTGTCGATAATAATGCCCGATCCCATGTTCTCCACTTCCCGGTAGCGCGGCACCAGCTTGGGGCCGAAAAACAGATCGAAAAAATCACCGTAATAAAACGACGGACTCACTACCTGAATCTGGGTGACCACGATACCCACCACGCAGGGCGCCACTTTCTCCGTGGCCGTCACGATGGCGTTTCGGCGGGAATGCTCTATGTGCACCTGAATGTCATTCGGCTCTGACGTACCATTGCTTTGTTGCATGCCTTGCGCCGGGGATGAAATCCCTGCCCATTGAGCCGCCCGACGCGCCGAATAACCAGCGAATTCCCCGCCGGCAATGATACCAAGCAGCAGTCCGACAACCACCAGAAGCAGGTATATAACTATGCGGGATTTATCTTTCATAGCGCATCGTACATCCAGCCGGTTATACATCGTCGTATGCAACGTTTTCCAGTACCAGTCCGTACGGCGGTGCCGTCTCCCCCACAAGACGTCGGTCGCCACGCGAAAGAATTTCGCCCAGTGGCTCGTCAATCGCACCACGGCCGATATCGATAAGCGTCCCCACAATCGACCTGACCATTTTATACAGGAATCTGTCGGCCGATAATAAAATTACTTTCAGCTCCCCCCTGGTACGTATCCGCGCCTGTTTCACCGTACATATGGTGGTATGAGCGCTGTGGTTTGAGGCGCAGAAAGCGCGGAAATCATGGCGGCCCAGAAGAGAAGGCAAAGAACCGGCAATCAGTTTCCAATCGATCCGGTGCGGCACGAACCACGCCCGTCCCCGCCACAGCGGCGCCTTATGCGTGACAATATAGTATGCATAGGTCCGCTCACGCGCGGAAAACCGCGCATGAAACGTCTCGGATACGGCGCGCAGCTGCCTCACAGCTATAGCAGGCGGCAAAATCGCGTTGACCGACGCCTCGTATTGAGCAATATCAACGCCGTCGGGCGCATCGATGTGCGCTCCCTGCCCTCTGGCGTGCACCCCTGCATCGGTGCGGCCGGCGCCGACGACCCTGCACGGTCTGCGCACGACGATGCTAAAGGCCTTTTCCAATTCGGCCTGGACGCTGTGAGCGTTTGCCTGCGTCTGCCATCCTGCAAACGCCGACCCGTCGTATTCGACCCTGAAAAACCAGCGCATTACTTCTTTTCCTGCCGGCCGACATTGCCTGCGCGGACGATTTTATAGCATAGGAGCTGAAAGGAATTTTTATCCGCTTCGGCGCGGCCGGTTTTTATCTCGACGTCATAATCGCGCAGCCAGCAGATGATATCATCGAGGTGCCCGTCGTCAAACGAGCGCGCCTGCTGTACCATGCCAGGCCGCACTATCACCGGATATGCCTTTTTCACGGAATCGCCGGGCTTGAGCAGTCCTGCCGCCACGCCAATCTCATGCGCCATAGCCGTCTGCGCCTCCCAGCCAAGCGATTTATTCAGGTACCGCCGCGCTTTGTCCGGATATGCCTGCATCCATGCCCGAATCCTGAACAAACCCCAAAAATGCCTGAATACGGCACCGATAACCATGGGCGCTGAAAACGATGTTGAAAACAGGGAATCGAGGATATCAAGGGACTGGGGAAGGTCGCGGGAACCAAGCGCCTGCGCCAGATCAAACGCCGTGCGGGTCCGTGTCGCGCCGCAGATGTGCTCGATAGCGGCCCGGTCGACAGGCGCCGTGGCCGGCAGATGGATATCAAGCTTCTGAAGCTCCGAATACAGAATGTCGAGTTCGGTCCCGACACATTCAACCAGAAACGCCGCGTCATCTGTCATAATCGACCGGCCAAAAAGCCGGGGCACCTGCTGAACAAGCCATTCGGGTATTTTATAGTCCGGAGGTTTGACAAATTCAAAAAGTACGAACCGCCCTGCGCCTTCTTTCACCAACCCTTTCACGTCCAGCGCCGCACTTTTCTTCTGCCCGGCCTTCTTCACCCACTCCTCGTCGAATTCAACGATAAGATAGACGTCGGGGATATCGAACCGCATCACGGCCGCAAGCTCGGCCGCATCCGCGTCGGAAAGCTGGTTCGCGTGCCGCACATGGAATATCCGCGTTTGGGCGAACAGTGACGGTGTGAGCATGCGCGCCGCGAATTGTTCGAAGCGTTCCGACGACGGATCGAAATGCTCCTCTGAAGCCGCGGCGTCGATACGGTACACCGCCGCCACGAACTCTGCTTTTGCCTTTTCGCGGCCGATGGTATCGTTGCCGGTGAAAATGGCGACACGGGGAGGCTGCGAACCAGCGGCAAGCTGCGTTTTTTTCATGGTATGGCGTGCTCCAGCGATTTTGTGCTCTCGCTGTATTGTTCGATAAAAGCGCATTGCGCCCTGATAAACTTCTTCGCGTCGGTCTTCAATACCCGAATTAGCGTATGCGCAAGCTCCTCTGAGCCGCCAACCTCAAAGCCCACGCCGGCGGCGCGCAGCCGCTCGCAGCTTTCGCGCTGGGTGTGGTAATTGGGACCCCACATGACCGGAATGCCGAATTGCGCCGCTTCCCATACGTTATGTCCCCCCGTATCCATAAACGTCCCGCCAATCACCGCCGCGTCGGCAATGCGGTACAGGTTCTCTAATACCCCGTAGGCGCCGACAACGCACACGCGCCAATCCCTTGTCATAAAGGGCTCCTTGACAAGCACGGCTTCTGCCCCCAGCGCCTCCATAAGCGCCTCGATCTCGTTGAGATAGCGGGGAACGATAATCCATTTCCAGTCGCCGAAATCACGCTGCAGCCTGTCAATAGCCCCGCGAATCGTCAGACCCTCTTCGGCATGGATACAGCCCGCCGTAATGACAACGCTGCCTTCGGCAGCATTCATATGCCGGCGCAGCCGCATCCACTCCTCCAAGGACGGACGGCGGACCGTCACCCTGCCCTTCATATTGCCGATAACCGATATGCGCACCCGGTCGACGCCCATCGCAGTAAACCGCTGCGCATACGCCTCGCTTTGCGCCAGCACTGCCGCCAGCCGTCTGAATATCGGACGGAACATGAATCCGAATCGCCGGTACAACGCCAGCGACTTTTCCTCGAGCCGCGCGTTGGCAATTCCTACGGGAATCGAACGCGACAGGCATACCCAGAGCATCGACGGCCACAGCTCGGTCTCAATGAGCCAGACACGGGACACTGAGAACCGTTCAATCATGCCGCGCATGCAGGAGATGGTATCGATGGGAAGGAAACCAGCCGCGCAAATCGCCTCATGCGTGCACCGGCGGAGAAATTGCACGCCGGCAACCGAGGTGGCGGTGACGACATAGCGGTATTCGGGATGCTTTTGGCTGAGAATCCTGAGAAAATCAATCAGCACCTTTGCCTCGCCCAGCGACGCCGCATGCAGCCAGACAACGGTGTGGCCGCGAAACTCGCGGTGCGCCGCCACAAGCCTGCAGCGATCGCGCAGTTGATATCGGGGGACAATGGCCTGAATAACAGGCGCCAGCACAACGCGCATAACCTGTAAGAGTGCGCTGTATACATGAACTGTGATGAACAGGATTGCTTTTTCCATCTGCATATAGTTAAGTGCCTAGTGTGTCGTCACCCTGTTCTTCCCCTTCTGCTTCGATTCATACAACGCCATGTCGGCGCAGCCGATGAGCCGGTCTTTCGAACAGGGTGAATTGCCGCTGTATTCGGTCAGGCCTATGCTGACGGTGTAGGGAATATGCACCTGGGAAAAAACAAACGGCTGTGATGCGATGGCCGCGCAGATGCGCTGGGCGAGCGTACGGGCGCCGTCAAGAGGCGTATCAGGAAGAATCAGCGCAAATTCCTCTCCGCCGTAGCGCGCCAATACGTCACCGCGGCGGTTCTGCAACGAAATGCGCCGGGTCAGATCTATAATCACCGCATCGCCTACCTGGTGGCCGTGCACATCGTTGATTTTCTTGAAATCATCGATATCAAGAAGCGCCAGACAAAACGATCGTTTATGCCTGTCGGCGCGGGCAATCTCGCGATCGAGCGTTTCGTGAAACATGCGGTGATTGGCCACACCGGTCAGACTGTCGGTTTTCGCCTGCAGCTTCGCCTGCATATCACGATACCCGTGCTCGATAATAGAGGCCGCCATCGACGTAAACACATACATGAATTGCTCGCGCTCTGGCGTATGGGTATCACTGCTCTGAAAAAACGCGGCGATAAACCCGATTGTCCGGCCAAGAACGCTCATCGGAAGGCTCACGAGGTGCTCATAGTTCCTCCCGCCGTCCCCGCCGTCCTGCCTGCCCCTGAATACGGCAAGCGGGACGTCCGTGTTTTCAAAACGCATCCGATCAAACATGCCATAGCAGCTGTCCCAATGCCTGAGCAGCAATTCACGGACCGCCGCCGGATCATATTCGCCGCAACGCGGCATGGCAAATACCTCATTGAATTCGAGGACATTAACGCCGATCACGCACAGCGATGCGTCCAAGCGCTCATTCGCCTCTTCGAGGATGACCCGCATTATCTCGGGGACATCGAGGCCAAGCATTAACTTCCGCGAGAAATAATACAGGTTGGTGATATCCAGCAGGTGCCCTTTGACCTCAGGCGTCACCTGATGCGACTGGTCCATCAACGCCACGCTTTTGAGGTGAAAAATGCGCGAGGCGACCGCCCGTTCGATGTGAATGAGAAACGCGTCGAGAGAAAGCGGCTTGGTCAGATACGACGTGACGCCGATATTAATCGCCTCGGACGCGGATTCGAATGAAGCGTACCCTGTAATGATGATTACCTCGATGTATTCATCTTCCCGCTTTGCACTCTTAAGGACTTCCATCCCCCACATATCAGGCAATTTCAAATCGGTCACCACGACATCATACCGGCAGCTTCTTATCAATCGGATCGCATTCCCGCCGTCATACGCAACATCCACCCGGGCATAGGAGTCCTTGAGCGCCTCGCGCAGAAACTCGCAGATATTCTTCTCGTCATCGACGATTAGAATCCTGCAGTCCGACGGTTGGGGTATCGGCCGATGCGCCATGGTCCCTCGGAAGAACATTGAATTATATACGCAGGAAGCGAATATAATTCACACAAGATACGCTCCCTGACAAATCATTTCCCATAAGGTTAAAAAATAGTTCTTGAGACTTCAATAATCAGCCTTTTTTATTTATATCATGCCATCAAACCCTGCAGTGCCGCATCAAGGTAATCCTGTGTTTTATTCTGAGAATCCTGGTTAGAATTTGACTTAATCTTCCTCTCAACCTATTTTTGTTCTTCGTTGAATATCGCTATGGTATCTATATAAGCTAACTTTTTTATAC
>Ga0209101_1003218_pt1 | contig 10068 bp, 2 predicted proteins | sample ConPoolayeCmetaG_FD_185481 | JGI IMG/M metagenome (GOLD analysis project Ga0209101, IMG submission 185481) | Hot spring microbial mat communities from California, USA to study Microbial Dark Matter (Phase II) - Cone Pool mat layer C metaG... ...
AGATTGCGCCGACATTCCTGTTGAAAAACCCGCCTCGCTCAGAAGAGGATTAAGACGATGCGCCACCAACTTATGAGCGTTATGCAGTAGAAATCGTTGAAAAACCCGCCTCGCTCAGAAGAGGATTAAGACGACCTCCGCCGAGATAATCCAGCTCTCGGCGGTAGAGTTGAAAAACCCGCCTCGCTCAGAAGAGGATTAAGACGTACATCCAGGTCATACAGCACATGAGCTAAGTCAGATGTTGAAAAACCCGCCTCGCTCAGAAGAGGATTAAGACATACCACAAGCGCCTTAGTGCGTATCTTGTATCGTCATCGTTGAAAAACCCGCCTCGCTCAGAAGAGGATTAAGACTAGGTGCGGATCACCTCACGGGCGATCCGCACGATCGTTGAAAAACCCGCCTCGCTCAGAAGAGGATTAAGACGTGGGTTAAAAGCGTTTGGGGAAGGTTACCCTTCCCCGTTGAAAAACCCGCCTCGCTCAGAAGAGGATTAAGACCCTCGACATCCTCCGGGGCAGCGTGCGCAATGACGCGTTGAAAAACCCGCCTCGCTCAGAAGAGGATTAAGACGTGCCATCCCAAACTACCAACAACCGACGCCAAAACTTCGTTGAAAAACCCGCCTCGCTCAGAAGAGGATTAAGACTATTCCGGGGCAGCTGACAACAACCTTCAGACCAGTCGTTGAAAAACCCGCCTCGCTCAGAAGAGGATTAAGACTTCCTCCGACTGCCAGGGTTGCGCCAGGTGTTGAAGCTGTTGAAAAACCCGCCTCGCTCAGAAGAGGATTAAGACTTTAACGAAAACTCCAAACGCATCGTCGTACCCTCCTTGTTGAAAAACCCGCCTCGCTCAGAAGAGGATTAAGACGGATCACCTCACGGGCGATCCGCACGATCTCACTGAACGTTGAAAAACCCGCCTCGCTCAGAAGAGGATTAAGACTTGAAACACGGCCCGTCACACCTCCCATAATACCACCTCGTTGAAAAACCCGCCTCGCTCAGAAGAGGATTAAGACACTCAGAGTCGTAATAATATACTATCGCATGAGGTGTGTAGGTTGAAAAACCCGCCTCGCTCAGAAGAGGATTAAGACCCCCACCCACCACAGACAACACCGGTCAGACGTTGGATTAGTTGAAAAACCCGCCTCGCTCAGAAGAGGATTAAGACGACACGTTCAATCCTAAACGCGCAGCGTTCTATCTCATCGTTGAAAAACCCGCCTCGCTCAGAAGAGGATTAAGACGTCGGTAGTGTTGTCTTCACTTTCGTCTTCGGGGTTGGGTTGAAAAACCCGCCTCGCTCAGAAGAGGATTAAGACTTAGGACGGTGGCGAGCTCGGTTGAGTTGCAGACTGGACGTTGAAAAACCCGCCTCGCTCAGAAGAGGATTAAGACGGTGTCGGTGGTGCCGGCGTGGAGGCGGTTTTCGATGGGTTGAAAAACCCGCCTCGCTCAGAAGAGGATTAAGACTATCGGGGGAAGGGATCTGAGATACCACATGAAGTCGTTGAAAAACCCGCCTCGCTCAGAAGAGGATTAAGACTAAAGCTCATTGGGCGGAGCACCCCGAATGAACGCCTAGGTTGAAAAACCCGCCTCGCTCAGAAGAGGATTAAGACGATTAAGACCCTTCGCAGTCATATCACCCCTCCACGTTGAAAAACCCGCCTCGCTCAGAAGAGGATTAAGACGTCCCACTGCCCTATCGGGCGGTGGCGGAATCGCCACAAGTTGAAAAACCCGCCTCGCTCAGAAGAGGATTAAGACATGACGCCAGCTTGCCAGCATGAACCAGGGCTTGCCCGTTGAAAAACCCGCCTCGCTCAGAAGAGGATTAAGACCTGGCGGCAAGCGCCGCCAGATGCATGGGAAGCACGCCGTTGAAAGACCCGCCTCGCTCAGAAGAGGATTAAGACAGCCGAGCGGGGCCGCAGATGGCCCACCCCTCCTCCGCGTTGAAAAACCCGCCTCGCTCAGAAGAGGATTAAGACCGGGGAGCCCGACCCGGCCAGCTTCGCCGCGGTCGGCGTTGAAAAACCCGCCTCGCTCAGAAGAGGATTAAGACCTGCAAGCTCCGACGCTTCAACATAGAGGCGTTGCGCAAGTTGAAAAACCCGCCTCGCTCAGAAGAGGATTAAGACTCAAGGCAGTGCGACCAGGTGCACCTGGCCGAAAACGTTGAAAAACCCGCCTCGCTCAGAAGAGGATTAAGACAAGTTGGTAAGGATGTCCTGGGTGGTGACGCCCTCGGTTGAAAAACCCGCCTCGCTCAGAAGAGGATTAAGACGCCATCATGTACAAATGGATGGCGCTCACCCTGATAGAGTTGAAAAACCCGCCTCGCTCAGAAGAGGATTAAGACACCCCCCACTACCTCTTACGGTAGCAGGGGACGTATAAGTTGAAAAACCCGCCTCGCTCAGAAGAGGATTAAGACTTCCCAAACGCGCACATATACTGGTACGGGATACCACAGGTTGAAAAACCCGCCTCGCTCAGAAGAGGATTAAGACAACTCTGGTGAACCGTGTATTCTGATCCGCCTCCGCTCCGTTGAAAAACCCGCCTCGCTCAGAAGAGGATTAAGACATGACGCCAGCTTGCCAGCATGATCCTGGGCGGGCCCAGGTTGAAAAACCCGCCTCGCTCAGAAGAGGATTAAGACTATTATAATGATGGGGGGCGTATAGGACGCCCCCCATCCCGTTGAAAAACCCGCCTCGCTCAGAAGAGGATTAAGACCCTTGCCCCGTTCCTCTGGCCGCAAGGCCAGAGGAATCTGTTGAAAAACCCGCCTCGCTCAGAAGAGGATTAAGACGGTGGCGTGCTCGATGACGGGCACGTCACCCTCGATAATTGTTGAAAAACCCGCCTCGCTCAGAAGAGGATTAAGACGCCGCGGCAGCGGCGGTCACGATGCCTATGCTGCGGGTTGAAAAACCCGCCTCGCTCAGAAGAGGATTAAGACAAAACCCCCTCGTTGCGAGGGGGTTGGAGCTGGGCGAGACGTTGAAAAACCCGCCTCGCTCAGAAGAGGATTAAGACAAGACACGTTCAATCCTTAACGCACAGCGTTCTATCTCGTTGAAAAACCCGCCTCGCTCAGAAGAGGATTAAGACGCATGGGAAGCACGCCAACGACGTGCTTCCCCTCGACAGTTGAAAAACCCGCCTCGCTCAGAAGAGGATTAAGACACCCACTCGGCGGCCCAACGCTCCGGCGACGAGTTCCAGTTGAAAAACCCGCCTCGCTCAGAAGAGGATTAAGACTATATCGTATCCTATGAGAGAGCTCATCAAACGTACTCGTTGAAAAACCCGCCTCGCTCAGAAGAGGATTAAGACCGCAACCGGCGAGTGTAAACGCTCCGACATCACAGTCCGTTGAAAAACCCGCCTCGCTCAGAAGAGGATTAAGACTATCTCCATCGCAGCTGCGATGGAGTTCGTCTTTGTACGTTGAAAAACCCGCCTCGCTCAGAAGAGGATTAAGACCAGGTGAAAACACGCCTTGTTACAAGACAGGTCAAGGCAGTTGAAAAACCCGCCTCGCTCAGAAGAGGATTAAGACCAGTGTAGGTGCAGTGGAGCTGGATCTCCCCCGTACTCGTTGAAAAACCCGCCTCGCTCAGAAGAGGATTAAGACTCGACGCGGCAGGTGTAGATGCCAGGGGCAACTGGGTGTTGAAAAACCCGCCTCGCTCAGAAGAGGATTAAGACCACCTGGATAGAGACCAGGTGAAAACACGCCTTGTTACGTTGAAAAACCCGCCTCGCTCAGAAGAGGATTAAGACGCTGCGCAGAAGACACACTGAGTTCCGTAGACGATAGGGTTGAAAAACCCGCCTCGCTCAGAAGAGGATTAAGACAGCGGTAAACGCCAGCGACCCGATCTCCGCCAGGTATAGTTGAAAAACCCGCCTCGCTCAGAAGAGGATTAAGACTAAGGGCGGCGATGGGGAAGTGGCCGGTAGTGTGGTTGCGTTGAAAAACCCGCCTCGCTCAGAAGAGGATTAAGACCCGGGCGAGTTCTTGTTCCGCCCGGCGCAGATAGTCACGGTTGAAAAACCCGCCTCGCTCAGAAGAGGATTAAGACCCCATTATATCACCTACAACAAGGGGGCGCGCTAGGTTGAAAAACCCGCCTCGCTCAGAAGAGGATTAAGACACCAAGCACGCAACGAAATCCGCCTGGTCGAAAAAGCCGTTGAAAAACCCGCCTCGCTCAGAAGAGGATTAAGACTCTTTGTGGAGGCGGGTCCCGCTTAAGCGGGACTCCACGTTGAAAAACCCGCCTCGCTCAGAAGAGGATTAAGACTTCTGCCTGAGGCCAAACCCTGTCAAGTACGTCGTTCATTTGTTGAAAAACCCGCCTCGCTCAGAAGAGGATTAAGACTATCTTTTTCTGCCTGAGGCCAAACCCTGTCAAGTACGTGTTGAAAAACCCGCCTCGCTCAGAAGAGGATTAAGACCCTCGCGGTGAGGCGGGTTAGAGCTGGACGAGACAGTCGTTGAAAAACCCGCCTCGCTCAGAAGAGGATTAAGACGGAATCTCAGTTACCTTGGCGGCGAGTGCCGCCAAGTGTGTTGAAAAACCCGCCTCGCTCAGAAGAGGATTAAGACCATGGCGGCAACGTTATGGGCGGTTACCCGCCCCTCCCGTTGAAAAACCCGCCTCGCTCAGAAGAGGATTAAGACTCAACTCGATAAAGCCGTCCTGGTGTAGGATCGCCACACGTTGAAAAACCCGCCTCGCTCAGAAGAGGATTAAGACGAGGCGGGTTAGAGCTGGACGAGACAGTCTGTTGAAAAGTTGAAAAACCCGCCTCGCTCAGAAGAGGATTAAGACCATTACGACGGCTTCCGGATCCGCACAGTTGTGCAGATGTTGAAAAACCCGCCTCGCTCAGAAGAGGATTAAGACAACCGGTGGCCAGGGTCTCGTCGATCCACCGGTAGACCGTTGAAAAACCCGCCTCGCTCAGAAGAGGATTAAGACTCGCGATGTACACATGCTCACCGCGGGGGCCGCGGCTTAGTTGAAAAACCCGCCTCGCTCAGAAGAGGATTAAGACCCAAGTGTAGTGGAAGGACGCCAACGACGTGGCGTCCTTGTTGAAAAACCCGCCTCGCTCAGAAGAGGATTAAGACTGCGCCACCAGTCTGTAGGCGTTGTGCAGCAGAAAGCCTGTTGAAAAACCCGCCTCGCTCAGAAGAGGATTAAGACCAATCTGGGCGAGTGGCAGCGCTACCGGGTAGATACCCGTTGAAAAACCCGCCTCGCTCAGAAGAGGATTAAGACGACCGCCTCTTGGTGGAGGCGGGTTCCACTCAGACATGGTTGAAAAACCCGCCTCGCTCAGAAGAGGATTAAGACCACGCGCCGCCGCGGCAGCGGCGGTCACGATGCCCATGCGTTGAAAAACCCGCCTCGCTCAGAAGAGGATTAAGACGACCGCCTCTTGGTGGAGGCGGGTTCCACTCAGACATGGTTGAAAAACCCGCCTCGCTCAGAAGAGGATTAAGACCAAATAGTCACGCGCCGCCGCGGCAGCGGCGGTCACGAGTTGAAAAACCCGCCTCGCTCAGAAGAGGATTAAGACCACGCGCCGCCGCGGCAGCGGCGGTCACGATGCCCATGCGTTGAAAAACCCGCCTCGCTCAGAAGAGGATTAAGACAAAAAAGCCCCGTGCCGGGTGGCGAGCCCGGCGAGCGGGTTGAAAAACCCGCCTCGCTCAGAAGAGGATTAAGACAAGGGTATGGGTATTTGTTCGGCTAGTTTCTGGTATAGGTTGAAAAACCCGCCTCGCTCAGAAGAGGATTAAGACTAGGCATTGTGCAGCAGAAAGCCTTTACTCATGCCTCGTTGAAAAACCCGCCTCGCTCAGAAGAGGATTAAGACAAACGGCATGGGGCACAAACCCCATGCCGTTAAAAAAAGCGTTGAAAAACCCGCCTCGCTCAGAAGAGGATTAAGACTCGCGGTGAGGCGGGTTAGAGCTGGACGAGACAGTCTGTTGAAAAACCCGCCTCGCTCAGAAGAGGATTAAGACAATACCCATACCCTTTCTTCTTTAAGACACGTTCAATCGTTGAAAAACCCGCCTCGCTCAGAAGAGGATTAAGACCTCCCGCCGGAGCTCGGCGATGGCGGCGGCGAGGGCATGGTTGAAAAACCCGCCTCGCTCAGAAGAGGATTAAGACAAATCCGCCTGGTCGAAAAAGCCCACCTCACCCAGAAAGTTGAAAAACCCGCCTCGCTCAGAAGAGGATTAAGACTTAAACCGTGTCTCGTAAACCTTCAGGAGGCTGAAGGTTGAAAAACCCGCCTCGCTCAGAAGAGGATTAAGACAAAACCCAGACGAAAAACCCGCCTCGCGGTGAGGCGGGTTGAAAAACCCGCCTCGCTCAGAAGAGGATTAAGACGACAGTGGCGGCTCCGCCACAGCGTCCTTGCCGTAATAGTTGAAAAACCCGCCTCGCTCAGAAGAGGATTAAGACGATCTTGCGGCCACGAATGGCCGCGTTAAGGGCATCTCGTTGAAAAACCCGCCTCGCTCAGAAGAGGATTAAGACCTTCGGCGTTGGCTTGAGCAACTTGCGGCCATCGGGATCGTTGAAAAACCCGCCTCGCTCAGAAGAGGATTAAGACCGCTACCACCTCGAAGCCCCGGCAGCCGGGGCCAAACGTTGAAAAACCCGCCTCGCTCAGAAGAGGATTAAGACTGCACGGCGCTGCCAAATCATGATGCCATGGATGTCGCGTTGAAAAACCCGCCTCGCTCAGAAGAGGATTAAGACGTGACGTGCCACTGCCATGCAGGTGGGCAAGACAAAAAAGTTGAAAAACCCGCCTCGCTCAGAAGAGGATTAAGACCGCCAGGTGCATCGGAAGGACGCCGATGACGTGGCGTCCGTTGAAAAACCCGCCTCGCTCAGAAGAGGATTAAGACTTTGTGCTGCGTGGAGTATGTTTTGCTGTTGGTCTCCAGTTGAAAAACCCGCCTCGCTCAGAAGAGGATTAAGACTCGCGCCACTTCGCGAGCGTGGCGCGCTCCTCCGCCTCGTTGAAAAACCCGCCTCGCTCAGAAGAGGATTAAGACGCTCAACAAGCTGTGCGCGATTGTGATGATCATCTTGGTTGAAAAACCCGCCTCGCTCAGAAGAGGATTAAGACGACGAGGCGGATCCCGTTATGGATCCGAAACCTAGCCAGTTGAAAAACCCGCCTCGCTCAGAAGAGGATTAAGACTTCCACATCCTCCGGGGTGGCGTGCGCGATGACGCGCACGTTGAAAAACCCGCCTCGCTCAGAAGAGGATTAAGACCTCAAACGGGGCAGCACCCCCGTCGACCTTTCTAAATATCGTTGAAAAACCCGCCTCGCTCAGAAGAGGATTAAGACACCACGTAGGTCCGGGGAGGCTGCGCGATCTCGCGCAGGTTGAAAAACCCGCCTCGCTCAGAAGAGGATTAAGACCTCAAACCCTTCTTCAACCTTCCTTGCGTCAACCCCTGGTTGAAAAACCCGCCTCGCTCAGAAGAGGATTAAGACCTCCGCTTCCGCTGACGGGATCCAACTCATAGCAGTTTTGTTGAAAAACCCGCCTCGCTCAGAAGAGGATTAAGACAATACAAAAACGGCATGGGGCACATGCCCCATGCCGTCCGTTGAAAAACCCGCCTCGCTCAGAAGAGGATTAAGACTCGCGCAGATACTCCACGAGCGCGGCATGGCGGGTCACGTTGAAAAACCCGCCTCGCTCAGAAGAGGATTAAGACACCGTCGCGATCCTGGCCACCGCGCATGGCGTCGCCACGTTGAAAAACCCGCCTCGCTCAGAAGAGGATTAAGACGCAACAACTCCTGTTCCCAGTTCATGTGAGCTGTATATTTGTTGAAAAACCCGCCTCGCTCAGAAGAGGATTAAGACGTCTCGAACACCTCGCGCCACCCAATCGGTGGTGCCGAGTTGAAAAACCCGCCTCGCTCAGAAGAGGATTAAGACAAGCAAACACGACCTCGCGCCACCAATCCGGTGGCTTGTTGAAAAACCCGCCTCGCTCAGAAGAGGATTAAGACTTCCCTTTTACGTCCTCAGGGGAGGCGTGTTCGATAACGTTGAAAAACCCGCCTCGCTCAGAAGAGGATTAAGACCTCCTGGTGGAGGCGGTTACCGCTAAGGACAGTCTCAAGTTGAAAAACCCGCCTCGCTCAGAAGAGGATTAAGACCACCGCCGCCGCCATGGCGGCTACGTTGTGGGCGGTTACGTTGAAAAACCCGCCTCGCTCAGAAGAGGATTAAGACCTCTTGCCGTGACGTGGCGGATCTCCGCCTCCGCCGGTTGAAAAACCCGCCTCGCTCAGAAGAGGATTAAGACAAGAATGACTTAAGACTTAGGCGCCTCGTGTTGGCGCCAGTTGAAAAACCCGCCTCGCTCAGAAGAGGATTAAGACTTCCCAGTCTTGGTGGACTGTGTATTTCAGCCCACCTCGTTGAAAAACCCGCCTCGCTCAGAAGAGGATTAAGACGCTGCGCGATCTCGCGCAGCCTCTCGATCGGGAGCTCTCGCGTTGAAAAACCCGCCTCGCTCAGAAGAGGATTAAGACCTACCGGAAAACTAGGCAAAAAAAACCCACCTCGGTTGAAAAACCCGCCTCGCTCAGAAGAGGATTAAGACACCTACACAAAACCTACCAGACAACCCGCCAGACACCTGTTGAAAAACCCGCCTCGCTCAGAAGAGGATTAAGACGCATCGCTCTACCCTCCTTGCCGAGCATCATACCACAGTTGAAAAACCCGCCTCGCTCAGAAGAGGATTAAGACATCCCGAAACCGCCACGCCAACACCTTGTTCATCTCTATGTTGAAAAACCCGCCTCGCTCAGAAGAGGATTAAGACTCGACCTCGGCCGAGTAGATCAGCCGAGCGGGGCCGGTTGAAAAACCCGCCTCGCTCAGAAGAGGATTAAGACCAACACCTCGGCCCCTTTTGGCGTCTCTACCTCCCGCAGTTGAAAAACCCGCCTCGCTCAGAAGAGGATTAAGACCCTCTGCAGTATCACGTATTCTTTCTTCATCTCTCTATCGTTGAAAAACCCGCCTCGCTCAGAAGAGGATTAAGACACCAACTCACCAACCGAGTTACTGTTTTCGATCATCTCTGTTGAAAAACCCGCCTCGCTCAGAAGAGGATTAAGACGAGTCGGCTGGGGGGAGGTCAGCAGCACCAGATACGACGTTGAAAAACCCGCCTCGCTCAGAAGAGGATTAAGACATCGCCGTCACGCTGTACGGTGCCCCGTCTGGCGTTTCGTTGAAAAACCCGCCTCGCTCAGAAGAGGATTAAGACGCCCTGCGCCCCAATCTTCATCGCCTCCTGGTGGAGACGGTTGAAAAACCCGCCTCGCTCAGAAGAGGATTAAGACGCCGCGGCGGCAGCGGTAATGACGCCCATACTGCGGGCGTTGAAAAACCCGCCTCGCTCAGAAGAGGATTAAGACCTCACCACCTGGCCAGTACACCGTCAGCAGTTTCGTTGAAAAACCCGCCTCGCTCAGAAGAGGATTAAGACCCCTACGGGCACGTGGCCCGGGCTGTTGGCATTCAGCGTTGAAAAACCCGCCTCGCTCAGAAGAGGATTAAGACGTGGTGCTCACGGCACCACCTCCCGTACCACGTAGGTTCGTTGAAAAACCCGCCTCGCTCAGAAGAGGATTAAGACGTCGCGCCGGGCGAGTTCTTGCTCTGCCCGGCGCAAATAGTTGAAAAACCCGCCTCGCTCAGAAGAGGATTAAGACTCCGAGCGAGGCGGGTTTGTTGTTAACCGTTCCGTCTGGTTGAAAAACCCGCCTCGCTCAGAAGAGGATTAAGACACCCCTGCTCATCTCTCAATCCTCCTAACGGCCCCATCCGTTGAAAAACCCGCCTCGCTCAGAAGAGGATTAAGACCGCCATCGGGGTTGAGGTCGCGGGTGGGCGGACCACCCGGTTGAAAAACCCGCCTCGCTCAGAAGAGGATTAAGACGTTTGTCTAGGGGTTGGGTG
>Ga0209101_1003220_pt1 | contig 10057 bp, 10 predicted proteins | sample ConPoolayeCmetaG_FD_185481 | JGI IMG/M metagenome (GOLD analysis project Ga0209101, IMG submission 185481) | Hot spring microbial mat communities from California, USA to study Microbial Dark Matter (Phase II) - Cone Pool mat layer C metaG... ...
TGATTTGACCTGTTGCTTCTGGTTGCTGCATTTTGGACATTGCATGACACTATTATTGCATATATCCAGATAGTTAGCCACTCCCGTATGCCTTCATCAACAATGCCGGCGGCGGCTTTGTTGCGCCGGTTGAGCTGATGGACGTAGGCCGCTTCCGCACCGGGCTGGAGGCCCGTCTGGCCGGGCCGGTGGCGTTGGTTCAGGCGCTCCTGCCGCTGATCCGCGAGGCCGGCGGGCGGCTGGTGTGGATCGTGACGCCTGCCATCATCCCGACGCCCTATGTGGCCAGCATCCATGCCTGCGACTTTGCCGCTAATTGTCTGGCACGCACGCTCGATATTGAGCTGAAGCGCTGGGCGATCCCGGTCATCATGGTACGTTGCGGCGGCATTCAGACGGCGGCAGTCGGGAAGACCTACGCCGAACTGGAGGAACAGCTCCGAAGCTGGCCCCCTGAGCGGCTGGCGCTCTATGAACAGGCTCTTCGTCAGTGGCAGGAGGAGATGGCCGCCTTTGACAGGCGGCGCACGCCGCCTGAGGCCGTGGCAGAGGTAGTCGGCAGGGCGCTGAGCGCTCCCCGTCTGCGGCGGCGCTATTCAGTCGGGCACATGGCACGGGCGGCGGCCTTTCTGGAGGCCCTGCCGCAGGGGCTGGCCGATGCGATCCTGAAGGCGCGGGCATGAAGAGGGCGGGGAGGTTTAACCCCCCAGCCTCTTGAGCAGATCGTCACCGATGCGTGTGGCGTCGCCGGCGCTCATCACGATCACGATGTCGCCGGCCTGCACGTGCCCGGCCAGATAGTCCGTCACCTCGTCCAGCGGGCCGATATGCCGCGCGTCGGGGTGATCGGGCATCCGTGCCAGCACGTCTTCGACGCTCACCCCGAAGGTCTCGCGGTCGCGTGAGCGGTATATATCGGTGATGATCACATGATCGGCGTTGCCGAAGCACGCCCCAAACTCGTCGAGCAATGCCCGCGTGCGGCTGTAGGTGTGCGGCTGCCACACCGCCCAGATCGGGCGCTGGCCGTAACGGGCGCGGGCCGCCGCCAGTGTCATACGGATAGCGGTCGGGTGATGGGCGTAGTCGTCTATGACCGTCACACCGCGCACCTCTCCCTTGACCTCGAAGCGCCGGCCCGTCCCGCTGAACGTTCCCAGCGCGGCGGCGGCCTGCCGCAGGGCGACCCCCAGCGCATCGGCCACAGCCAGCACAGCCAGCGCATTCTGGACGTTATGTTCACCGGCCAGCCGCAGGGAGACCGGCATTCCCCCGATCAAAAAGCCGCCCTCTCCGTCCGGCTGGCGCAGTGAGACCAAGAAGTCCATGCCGCCCTGTTCGTTTGGCTCAACGGCCTGGGCGTTCCATTCGGCGGCCATCTCCAGCCCGTAGCTGATGGCCGGCCTGCCCTGATCCCAGCGCCGGTGGAGCAGGGCGCGGACCTCCGGCTGGTCGTAACAGCCCACCAGCAGGCCGTCCTCCGGCAGGAGATCAACAAACTCGCTGAACAGCGCCCGCACCTCTTCGATCCCCGCGAACATATCGGGGTGATCCATCTCCAAGGAAGTCAGGATGATGATGCGGGGCCGCAGGCCCATGAACATCCGGTCGTACTCGTCGGCCTCGATCACGAAAAAGGGGCCTTGGCCGGCGCGGGCGTTCGTGCCCAGGTCGCGGGCTACCCCCCCAATAATGAAGGTAGGGTCATGGCCGCAGGCTGACAGCACGTGGGCCATCATGGCGGTCGTGGTAGTCTTGCCGTGCGTGCCGGCTATGGCGATGCCGATCCGATCAGCCATCAGCGCGCCCAGCACGTCTGCCCGCTTATAGACCGGGATGCCGCGGGCAACGGCGGCCAGCACCTCCGGGTTGTCAGGCCGGACGGCGGATGAGATCACCAGCGCGTCCGGCGAGAAGCGGTCAAGGTGAGACGGGTCATGGCCGATGGCTACCGCCAACCCCAGCTCGCGCAGGGGCGGGATCAGCGGCGAGTCCTGCATGTCACAGCCGGAAACAATGTACCCTAGATCGTGCATCACGCGGGCAAGCGGATTGATCCCAAACCCGCCAATGCCGAGGCAATGGATGCGGGCGTGCGGCGGCAGTGTCGGTCTGTTCATGTGGTCCTTGTCTTTCCCTGCTATCCGGCTTCTAGGTCCTGCGGCCCTTGGCCGGGGAACAGCTTGTCCACCACCTGAGGGGCATAGCGGCGGGCCATATCGCTGGAGAAGGCATTCGCTTTGGCGATCTCGCCGTACAGCTCCCCACTGCGGCGCAGAGTGCGCTCCTGCGTCTCGAAGTTGGTCTCATACAGCCCAAAGCGGAAGCGCGGATCGTACCCTTCGGCCCATTCAAAGTTATCCAGCAGACTCCAGAAATAATATCCTCTGACCGGCCACGAGAAATTCACCGCCTGCCAGACGCGCCGCAGATGTTCCAGCAGGAAGCCGGGCCGGATGGTGTCGGACCCGTCCGGCACGCCGTTCTCGGTGATGTAGATCGGTAAGTTGAACTGCCGATACAGCCGTTTGATCAGGTTGAACAGCCCGTCCGGATACAGCTCGCCCCACTTGCCTTCCGGGCCGCGAGGCTGTCCGGGGCGCGGCCCGTAGGTGATCCCCAGCGATCCAAGCGCCTTCAGGCTGAAACGTGCATCGAAGCGCTGGTAGTAGTTCAGGCCGATCCAGTCCAGCGTGCCTTTGGCGGCAGGGAACTCCCCTTTGCGCCCAATCGGCGGACGCCACTGCCCCAGCGCCAGCGCGTCCAGCACGATGCCGTTGAAGGCGCTGTCCAGCAGACGGGTCACCATCCGGTCGAGGGGATTGCCCTCGCGCAGGGGATACCAGTCAATCATATGGTGGGCCAGCCCGACTCGGGCGGGGGGCTGGAGGTCGTGGATGGTGTGGTAGGCGGCGGCGTGAGCCGACAGCATGTTGTAAACCACGCGGAAGTAAACTGACACGTTCTTCATGCCGGGCGGCCACGATCCGTCGAAGTAGCCTTTGCCGGCATAGACGGTCGGCTCGTTGATGGTGCACCACATATCGCACAGGTCGGACAGGTCAGTGACGGCCTTCTTGACGAAGGCGTTGAACCATTGCGGCGAGTCGGGGTGCATCCAGCCGCCGCGCTCGGCCATCCAGATCGGGTTGGTGAAGTGGTGCAGGGTGACCATCGGCTCGATGCCTGCCTCGCGCATGGTCTTGAGGATGGCGCGGTAACGGTCGAGCGCGTCGCGATCCCACTTGCCGGGGCGCGGCTCGATGCGGCTCCACTCAATGGAAAGGCGGTGGGCATTGGTATTGAGGGCGGCCATGCGGGCGATGTCCTCCTCAGCACGGCCTGCCCACCATTCGCAGGCTTTGCCGGAGGTCTGATTCTGAAAGATACGGCCTTCGCCCTTCTGCTCCCAAACCCACCAGTCGTTGTTGCGGTTGTCGCCTTCGACCTGATGGGCGGCGGTGGCCGTCCCCCACAGAAAGCCGGATGGGAAGGTAAAGGTTGCATCAGCCATGTGAGTCTATCCTTGTTGAGAATACAAGCCGAGAGAGCCTAGAAACCGGGCGGGCGGCCTTTCAGAGCCGCACTACCTCAGCGACAACCTCACGCGTTCCTGTGTCCACAAAGCCGATCTGTTCGGCTAGATCGCGTGAGGCATAGTTGTCTTCAGCGACGCTGTACAGCGGCGTGACACCCAGCCGGAGCAGTTCAGCGCACAGGCTGAGCGCCACCGAGCGGCCCCAGCCCTGCCGCCGCCGTTCGATATTCACCTGAACATAAATCTCTGCAAACAACGGTGAGCGCCAGTTCACGCCGGCCACTGCCGCTGTCTCCTTCCCCCGCCGAATCTCGGCGCGCGGGTTGCCGTCCGGGGCCTGCCGGTGGATCACCAGCACATTGGTCTCAGGGCGGAAGCGGGACGGGTCAAGGCGCAGGATCAGGTTGCGGCTGGGCTGGTTAAAGAGCAGGTAAGGCTCCAGCCGCTCGACCAGACTGGCCGGCACAACCGCCAAGTAGGGCCTGCCGGGGGTCAGCCCCTCCTCGATCAGGGCAGGCAATGCCCCGTGACCGCGCAGACGCAGTGTCATCAGCGGGCGGAAGAGGTCAAAGCCGGTCTGGCAGCAGACCAGAAATCCGTCCACCATGCCGGTTGAATCGCGGTGCAGATACAGGTTGGTACGCCGGGGATCGTGATGCAGGGCATAATAGCTGGCCAGACCGTCCGCCGCGTCGAACTCGTTCAGCAGGTCGCGGACACCGTCTCGAAGCTGTTGGAACGTTGCCGGGTCGGGAACGTTGATCATATCCGCCTTGTCTGGTGCGTCTGAGTGACACGCTGAGTATACCAGCGCGGCGGTGAGAGGCCAATTCAGAGGCGGCGCAAGCCTTAGACCACAATGTGGATGCCTGCTTTGGCTCTCTGTGATTGATCCCCTGACGGGGGCGCCGGCAAAATATCAGCCGCCTTACCCTTTGCCGGGACGGCCTCCCTGCGGAAGCCCCCGCATGACCGCCAAAATCTGCTCCATCGAGTCCGCTTTGGCGGCACGGTTGCGCCGGACTGCACCGCACTTCAGGCAGTGATGAACGATCACCGGCTCGCCCTTCTTCATCTCGACAGCGATTGGCTCCATCAGGCCGCCGCACGCTGAGCGGCGGTCGCCGGGGTTGATGTCCACATGCTTGCTGTACAGACAGGCCGGGCAGTGATTGGTGTACCCGTTGCCGTGTACCGGCGTACCGCACTGCTCGCAGATGAAATCTTCCTTGGTGCGTATGAACCGGCGTGACATGGGTTAGTGCTCCTGCCTCAGTAACTTTTCTGCCCTGACGTGTTATTTTCAGTTGGAATGCTATTGTAACACGTTCAGGGTTGAGAAAGGAGGTGGCCCTATGTACCGCCTCAAGGCTCTGCTGGACGCCTCACCGGTGTTAAGCGCACACGGCCTGACGCTCGCGGCGCTTTTCGGCGCGAACCTTGTCTTCAACGTCGTAGCCAATGCCAGCTTCAAGGTCTCAGCCTCCAGCACCAACTGGCGTGGTTTTCTGCTGTGGCAGGTGATCGGCAACTTGGCCGGGCTGATCACCGTCTTGACGCTGACAGCGTTGTTGCGGTATATCCCTCTGGCGGTGGCCTACCCGGTGACGGTTGGCCTGGCGGTGATCGGCGTCCAGGTGGTAGGGGCGTTGATCCTGTTCCGGGAGACGATCTCGTTGATGCAGTGGGCAGGGACTCTGCTGATTGTGATAGGTATCCTGCTCATTGGGGGGCGCTGAGTTATGCGGGCGCTGATCCGCGCCTTTGACGGCTGGCTGCGCCGCCGCTCAGGTGTGTTTGAATTCACCGACGACCCGGCCTGCTTGTTCCGTCTTCAGCTTGTTCATGCCCCGCGCGATGTGCGGGTGCGCGGTGTGGACATCCCCGCCGGAACGCCGCTTGTCGGTCTGCACCTGTGGAATGAACATGTACCCCCCATCCCGCCGACCGGCGCGGACATGGCCTGGGGCCTGCGCACTTACCGGATGCTGGCTCGTTCCCTGCGTGAGGTGGCCGCCTATCTCCCGCGTGATCCGCGCCTGACTGATGCGCGGGCTGTCTGGGGTGTCACCGTGCTGATCCCCTTGCCGGACGACCCCGGCGGCGGGGGGTTGATCCGGCGGCTGGGCTTCGAGGTGCTTCCCTATCATGGGGCGCTGGGGCGTTTCGGCGAGTTCTGGGAGAACTTCTACACGTGGTGGATCATGTGGACGTATAACCCGGCCAGCCTGCGGGGACGCACCATGGCCGGCCTGCGCCGCCAAGAGATGTGGATGCTGCGGGAAGACTTTATGCGGCGCTACGGCGGCGGGGAAGCCTAGCGTCACTACGCCACAGTGCGGGTATGGCGCTCTGTCTTTTCCCCCTCGACGGCTTCTTCGGCTGTCGGCAGTAATACATAGAAGGTACTGCCCTGGCCAAGCGTGCTCTTTACCCACAGGTGCCCTTTCATCCCTAAGACCAGCTTGCGGGAGATCGCCAGCCCCAGCCCCGTCCCTTCGTATTCACGGGTAGGGGACTCGTCAACCTGACGGAACTCGTCAAAGATGATGCTCTGGTCAGCTTCTGAGATGCCGATGCCGGTGTCCTCGACGCTGATCAGCACCCGGCGCCCCAGCGGCACGGGCAGGTCAGAGGGACGGCCCGGCGGCAGGTCGTCTGGACTGCTGACTACCTCTACGCGGACAGCCACCAAGCCGGCAGAGGTGAACTTGACGGCGTTGTTGAGCAGGTTGACCAGCACCTGCATCAGACGCCCCCGGTCGGCCATGACCGGCGGCAGATCAGGCGGGAGAGAGCGGCGCAGTTCCAGCCCCTTCTGGCTGGCCAGCGGCTCGACGCCGGCCATGCAGTCCACAATGGCCAGTTCGAGGTTGACCGGCTTGATCTCAAGCGGCATGTAGCCCGCATCAATGCGGGACAGGTCAAGGATGTCGTTGATCAACTGAAGCAGGTGCTGGCCGTTGCGGTTCACCTTCTCCAGCCGGTCGGCCTGTTTCTCGGTCAGCGGCCCGTAGATGCCTTGTGCCAGCAGTTCGGTATAGCCGATGATGCTGTTCAGGGGGGTGCGCAGTTCGTGGCTCATGTTGGCTAGAAAAGTGCTCTTGGCGCGGCTGGCGGCCTCAGCGGCTTCCTTTGCTCTTTCTAGTTCGCGCTCGGCCTGTTTGCGTTCGGTAATGTCGCGCAGGACGATCACACAGCCCGCCCGTTCCTCCCGCCGGCTCTGGAGAGGCGAGAGCCGCGCATCAAACCAGCGTTTGCCGCCGTCTGCCTCGATCTCGATCTCATCGCGGGGCCGCCCGGATGCGATCCAGCGGAGCAGTCCTGCCCGCCCCGCTAGTGCCTTCTCTGCCGGCTGGCCAATGAGACGGCTGGTATCCGCCCCGATCAGCCGGCGGGCCGCCGTGTTGAGGTCCACGACAGCGTTGCGGGCGTCCAGCACAATGACGGCGTCAGGCATGCTGGCCAGCACAACCTCGCGGGCTACCGGCACAATGTTCATCAGTTGGTAGTCGAATATGCCCCATGCAAAGATCACACTGCTCAGCACGAAGGCATAGGCAGACAGGTCAATGCCCGGCAGGACCAGACGGGTCAGGTAGACGATCTGCGTCAGCGCCGGGATCAGCGCGCCGCCCAGTATGACCCCTAACTGACGGCGGTACATCCCCGATGACCGGATGATCGAGCGAATGAGCAGGATATAGCAGGCCAGCGCAATGGCCTGCGTGTAAACGATATGCACCCAGTACCAAGCGCCGGGCGTAAAGTGGAAGGCCATCAGACTGCCAAGCGGGATCAAGCTCCGGTCGGCCCAGATCAGTTCGTGCAGTTCGTTGGTCCAGGCGAAGGTCAGCGTGATGACGGGGATGATCAGGATGGCCAGACGGCTGAAGGGTGTGACCAGCCGCTGATGGCCGGTTTGCACCAGTACCAGCCCCAGCAGGAGAGGGGGGATGGCTGTCAGCCCGATGTACTCGATCTTGGCGCACAACTCAGTCAGCGCGAGCGTTCGACTGCCCAGTTCAAAGGCGTACCCCACTGAGTAAATCAGGACAGCCGCGCTCAGGAGCATCAGGTACACGGCGCCCGGCACCGAACGCCGCCGCCACACCACACCGATGACCGCCGGCAAAACCGCCGCCCCAATGAAGAGGGGGACTGCATAGGGTGTCAATTGCCAGTTCATGATTTGCTCCCTGCCGTCTCAGGCCGCAATCTTACCGACATTGTGGCTCAAGCGGGCAGGGAGCGCAACAGGGGACATTGCCGGCCTCCGGCGGGGCATGGGGCTGTCAGGCATGGATGCGTCTGAGCATCTGACCCATGATCTGAAGCAGGTCACGGCCGTAGCGATCAAGGGTGAGGGCCTCTTCGTATTTGCGGCGGGCCGCCTGCCCCACCCGCCGGAGGAGCAGACGATTCCGGGCTAGATGGGAGAGAATGGCAGTCAATTCTTCCACATCATCCACGTTAATCAAGTAGCCGTTTGAGCCATGCCGGATAACTTCTTCCATCATTCCGACACGTGTTGTAATGACTGTCTTGCCTAGTCCCATCGCCTCCAGTACAACCAGCGGGCCGGTCTCCTGCCGCGATGTGCTGACTAGAATATCAGCTTCTTTGATGTAACCCAGCGAATCTCTGGGGTTACCCTCGCCGACAAAGTGAATGCCGGCATATCCTTGTGCCATATCTTTCAGGACCTGCAAGTAGGCAGGATAGACGGGGTAACCTACAAAATAAACCTCTATCTGCTCTAACAAAGGCGCAGGCAATTGCTTCAGGCTGTGCAGGAGGATGTCAGGCGCTTTGCGAGGCTCGATCGTTCCAACGTGAGCGAGGTAGAGCTTCCCCTCTTCACGGCGGCAGGGAGAGGGTATCCCCTCTGCCTCGATGAGCGGGTCAGGGATGCCGTAGCAGGCTGTTGTGTGCCATCCCTGTTCAGCAAAGGCCTTGTAGGCCCACAGGATATTTCGAGCTGAATAGACAATGGCGTTGGCCCTGCGGAAGGCTTGGGCCGCCTCTTCCGGCCATTGGAGCAAGGTTTTTAACCATTCGGCAGGCTCATGGATCATCCACATGACAGGCCGCCCCGCCGAAGCCGCCGCATTCACGCTTGCCCAGTTCAGCAGGGTGTTGGCTACCACCAGGTCAAATGTGCCGATCCATGGCTGTACCTGCTGGGGATCGGATAAGAAAGCAGGCTCAATGACGACCGGTACACCTGCCCGCTCAAGTTCTGCTTTCAAGGTATCCGCAGTCGGAGAAGCAACGGTGACGTAATAGCCTGCCCGGCGAAGGAAGACAGCCACATGGTACAGGAGGACGGACGCGCCGCCCAGCCTCAGGTCATGGCTGATCAGGAGGATATTCATCTCAGGGGAGAGCAGTTCATAGAGCGGATTGCGGGGAGCAGGGGGATGGTAGAAGCGCCGTTCGCCTTTCAGCCATCGGTATAGCCGCTCGACGAAGGCAGGGATGCCTTCCCGGAACAGGATGTTTAAGCTGGTGCGGATGAGTTGTGTCAGCCTGATCAGCTTGCCCTGAAGAGCCTGCATGTGCTTCGGTATCAGCCTGCCAGTACCAGCAGGAGCTGTGCGCCGGCCCACAGCACAAACGCCCCTACCAGAAAGTTAAGGGAGTGCCGCACACGGAGAAACTTTCGGTTGGCGATGCGGGATTTGGCATACACCTGGGACAGGAGGGCGGCGTGGACTTGCTCCTCCGTCTGCTCACTGAATGCCCGTACAAAGTCAGGCTCGGTAAGCTGGATAATGTGGCCGAAGAAGAACAGGTTCTTGCCATGCGCAGGGGGAGTGAAGTTAGGCCGGGCCGCCAGCAAGGCGTAATAGACTGAGAGAGCCAGCATCCTTACCATCAGCACAATCAGCAGGCCGTTTAGGCGTGCAATGAGGGGTGCAGTGCTGTCCAGCAGAGCAGAGGCACTGCCCCGCCCAAAGACTGCCATCCCTGCCGCCAGCAGGGCGCCCGCTGTGAGCGTCAACTGAGCTTTGGTGTCGGCAAAACTGATCTGATGTTCAATGTGTTCAAACAGCAGGACCTCCAGCTCGTGCAGGTCCTTGCTGTCCAGAGGCACAGCAGGAGGGGGTGATTCGGCGGCGGACACGGTTTACGCTTCCTTATTTTTGTTTTTGGGCAGGCCGCACATAGAGCCATCCAAACCGTGAGCGCGGGAAAGCCGGGGCCTGAGCGGCATCCCACACAAAACTGCTTTCTTCGACAAGGCCTGCCAGCCGCCGGTCGAGTTGATCCAGCCGGCTTTGGAGGGCCGGCTCGCCGGCGAAGTCCATCAGCAGGGCTACAATGGTACGTCCCTCTGCCTGAACAGGGTACTCTGGGCCGTAGCGGGCGGGGTCTTCCTCGCACTCGTCCAGATAGGCCGCCCATGCGTCAAGGCGGGTGTTGATCTCGCGCTGAGCCTTCTGCCGGGCCTGAACAGCCCATGTGTTCATCTGCTCACGGGCTTGGGCGGCGGCTTCCGTCAGGCGGCAGCGC
>Ga0209101_1003221_pt1 | contig 10055 bp, 7 predicted proteins | sample ConPoolayeCmetaG_FD_185481 | JGI IMG/M metagenome (GOLD analysis project Ga0209101, IMG submission 185481) | Hot spring microbial mat communities from California, USA to study Microbial Dark Matter (Phase II) - Cone Pool mat layer C metaG... ...
ATCACTGGCGTGGATACTAATATGTGATATTTTTTTTCTCTGAAATCGGCAATTACTTTATCCTTTTCTTTAGCCTTCATACGCCCATGTATAAGACCAATAGACAAATTTGGATAAACTTTTTTTAATCTTTCAAATTCTTTTGTTGCGGCTTTAACTTGCAAAAGACCTTGAGCTTCTGACTCTTCAATTAAAGGGCAAACTACAAAAACCTGCGCGCTATTCTCCAGAATTTCTTTTTCAATCCACTTTTCTGCCGCTTTTCTTTTGAATTGGGGGATTACCCAAGTACTGATTTTTTTTCTACCGGGTGGAAGTTCGTCTAAAATGGATAAATCTAAATCTCCATAAAGGGTAAGTGCGATAGTTCTTGGTATGGGAGTTGCTGTCATTGTCAATACATGAGGAGTGTATTCTCCCTGTGCATGCTCGGTTATTTTAGCTCTTTGTATAACTCCAAAGCGGTGTTGTTCGTCAATTACTAAAAATGCTGAATCTTTTACAAAGTTTTTATTAAACAATAGCGCGTGTGTTCCAATTATTACATCCGCGCCGCCATAGTCTTTTGCTACCCTATTAGAAGTTACCAAAGCAACTCTTGCCTTAAAAGGTTCCAAAATTTTCTTTAAACTTACAAAATGTTGTTGCGCTAAAATTTGTGTTGGCGCCATAATGACAGATTTTTTGGAATTTATAAAAGCAGTAAACATACCTGCCGCGGCAACAATAGTTTTACCAGAGCCAACGTCTCCCTCCAGTAATCTATTAGCTGAAACTTCTTTTTTTAAATCATTTAACAATTCGTCTATGGCGCGATTTTGAGCAGAAGTCAGTTTAAAAGAAAGGCTATTGTAAAAAGCCTGTAAATCTTTTTTTTTAATCGTAAGAGAGTATGCTTTAGTGTTTTCTCTCCACCAAAGCTTTTTGAGATTGCTTTCAATAGACAACATTAAAAGCTCGTTAAAAGAAAGCCTTTTAACCGCCTTTTGGAAATCTTCAATCTTTTCAGCTTTGTGTACCAGCCTTATAGCTTCTTTTAAATCCAATAAATCACTTTCTTCTAAGAAGTCTTCTATTTCAACCTTTTCTAATATTTGAGCAATAATTCTTCTTAGCCACTTTGAAGTTATTCCTGCGGTTTCTGGGTAAACAGGTACCAGCCTTCCTGTGTGCACAGTTTGTTGCGAGTATTTTTCCCATTGGGGAAACATCATTGCGCGTTTTTTACCCCAAAAACCAAGTTTGCCAGACAGTGAAATAAAAGTTCCTTTAGGTAAACTCTTAATTAACCATGGGTTTCTTGTCCATATGGCTTCCAGTTTATTTAAGCCATCAGAAACTTCAACAACCTGAAAAATTTTACCTCTATTTGTGTAAATATTTTGCGCCGAAATTACTTGTCCTATCACAGTAGCCTGTTCTCCAATTTTTAAATCTTTTATTGAAACTTTTTTTGAAAAATCAATGTGTCTTGAGGGTATGTGGTATAGCAAATCTTCAATAGTTTTTATGCCAAGCCTTTTTAATCTTTTTAAATAAACAGGCCCGATCCCTGTGGCCGAGCCTATTGGGTCCTCCAGTTTCATAACTTATTTTAAATGATGAAACTTAAAAAAGGCATAAATGTGGTAATTATAAGCGCAATAGCGGCAAGGATAACCAAAACCTTGACGAGTAATTTCTTTTTATTTTTTATTTTGATTTTCATATTATTTTTGCTGTTAAAAACTTTCTTTTTCCAATTTTAATTTTGTCGTTATTTGAAATTTTTGTATTAATATCATCAATTGTCCTTTCGTTAACATCAACGGCTTTTTGTGAAATTAGCCTTTTTGCTTCTGATTTGCTTCCACAAACTTTTGAAACAGCAATTAAAACAGTGTCTCCCTTTTCTAAATTTATTGTTTCAGAGTAATCGGGCGTGTTTTCTTGAAATGTTTTTTTAAAATTCTCATAAGCATTATTTGCCGAATTTGCATCATGAAGCTCACTTACTATTTGTTTAGCCAGAATTAGCTTTATTTTCATTGGGTTTTTGCCTGTATTTAGTTCTTTTTTGTAGTTTTCGATTTCGTTTAGGGGTAATTTAGTTGCAAGGATAAAATATTTAATTATAAGCTCGTCGCGAATTGACATTATTTTACCGAACATGTCGTCAGGGCCATCTGTGAGCCAAATAGCATTACCCCAGCTTTTACTCATTTTTCTTCCATCGGTTCCTTCAAGATATTCAGTAACTAAAACAAAAGATTCCTTATTAGAAAGATTTTTAAGAAGGGTTCTACCTGCTTGCATATTAAATGTTTGGTCTGCCCCTCCTATTTGCACGTCTGTATCAAGGTGGTAGCTGTCATACCCTTGCATAACAGGATAAAGAGTTTCATGAAGCCCGACCCTCTTGCCATTTTCCAGCCTTTTTTTGATTAATTCTCTGTTTACAAAATCTCCTACAGAAAAATTCTGACAAAGCTTTACAATATCTTGAAATTTTAATTTTTTCAGCCATTGACTGTTGTGTACAACTTTAACTTTTGAAAAATCCAACAATTTTTGCGCTTGGCTCTTGTAGGTTTTAAAATTATTTAAAATCTCTTCATAGGACAAAATCGGGCGTTCTTTATCTTTGTCTGAAGTATCCCCAATAAGAGCTGTAAAGTCTCCAATAAGGAAGGTAACATTGTGCCCAAGTTCAACAAATTTTTGTAGTTTTCTAATTGATACAGCATTGCCAATGTGAATCTTTGTTGCGGTTGGGTCGATCCCAAAATAAACATTAAGCTTTTTGCCGGATTTAAGTAAGTCTAAAAGACCCTTTTTTTCTGGGATGATGTTTACTACACCTCTTTCAAGTAAGTCCTGTATTTTTTGTTCCACAAGTATAGTTTAGCTAAATTTTAATTTTTTATCCAGTTTGGAAAAATTAATATGTATTTTAATAGAAGCGCAGTAGCATATCCGCTATAATTAACCAATATGGCTAAATGGAAAGAAAATTTGCGAAGAAAGAAACAGAGAAAAACATTTTTTAAATATGGAAATTATAATAAAAAAATGTTTTTTTCTAATTTTGGTTTGAAATCGGCCTCTCCCAACAGGCGTATAGCAAGAATTGCTAAATTTATTTTTATTTTTGTTATTTTGATGGCTTTAGCCGCGTTTGTAGCTGTACCCATTATGTCCTTAACTTTGCCATCTCCAGACAAAATAGTTCGTCGAGATGGTTTTTCTACGAAGATTTTGGATAGGAACGGTCAAGTTCTTTATGACATCTTTGTTGATGCTAGACGTACGCCCGTTCAAAACATTAATCAGATACCGGAGTATATGAGGCAGGCTACTATAGCAATTGAAGATAGAAAATTTTACGAACACAAAGGTTTTGATCCTACGGGTTATGCTCGAGCAATATATAACATTATCTTTAAACGTCGCCTTCAGGGTGGTTCTACCCTAACCCAGCAGTTAGTAAAAAACGTACTTTTGACTTCGGACAGAACAATAATGAGAAAAATTAATGAATTTATTTTAGCTTTACAGATTGAACAGCGTTATTCAAAGGACGAGATTTTACTGCTTTATTTAAACGAAGTGCCTTATGGAGGAACAGCTTATGGCGTAGAAGCGGCGGCTGAAACTTATTTTGGTAAAAAAGTTTCGGACCTAAATTTAATCGAATCAGCAATTTTAGCGGGTCTTCCCCAGAGTCCATCTAGGTATTCGCCCTACTCCAGCACGCCTGATGCATATATCTCAAGAACTAAAGCTGTTTTAAGAAGAATGCGCGAAGATGGTTATATAAGCAAAGAACAAGAGGAAGAGTCGGCAAATATGCTACCGGATGTTAAATTTCAACCTAGAGGCGCTTCATTTAAGGCTCCGCATTTTGTACATTACGTTCAAGAAATTCTAGAAGAGCGATATGGTTCTACTGTCGTTGAAAAAGGAGGTCTTGTAATCACGACGACATTGGATTTGGAACTACAGAACGCGGCGCAAGAAGTAGTTGCTGAAGAAGTTGCAAAAGTTTCAAATCTCAACATAGGTAACGGAGCGGCAGTAGTGATAAATCCGGAGACAGGAGAAATACTGGCAATGGTCGGTTCTAAAGATTTTAATGCAAAAGATTATGATGGACAGGTTAACGTTGTTACAAGGCCGCGCCAGCCAGGAAGCGCTATAAAGCCAATAACTTATGTAACCGGCCTAAAAGAAGGTTATACTGCATCCTACTTGTTTATGGACGTTCCTACCGTTTTCCCGGGAGGGGCTGGTCAGCCAGATTATGAACCGAAAAATTATGATGGTAAGTATAGGGGGCCGGTGCAAATGCGCTATGCGTTGGCAAATTCTCTAAATGTACCGGCTGTTAAAATGTTGGCCTTAGTTGGAATAAATGATGTATTGCAAACTGCCTATGACTTAGGAATTTCCAGCCTTAAGCCAACAAATGAAATCTTAAGTCGTGTTGGATTATCTCTAACTCTTGGCGGCGGCGAAGTAACACTGATTGAACTTAGCGGAGCATACGGAGCTTTTGTAAATGGCGGGCACAAACTGGAACCAATAGCAATTTTAAAAGTTGAAGACCACAAAGGTAATGTAATTGATGAAATTGAGCCGAGAAAAGGAGAACAAGTGATTACTCCAGAGCAGGCATTTATTATTGCTGATATTTTGTCGGATAACGAAGCTCGAAGTATGGTTTTTGGAACAAATTCGCTTTTGAATATCCCCGGGAAAAAGGTAATGGTAAAAACAGGAACAACAAATGATTTACGTGATAACTGGGCGATTGGAGGCAATCAAAACGCTATTGTGGGAGTATGGGTGGGAAATAATGATAATTCTAAAATGAAATCAGTAGCCTCTGGTATTTCAGGAGCTACTCCTATCTGGCGTAAAATATTACTAAAGTCTTTAGAAGGAAAACCAAATGTTAGTTTTGAGCCCTCGGCAAATATTGTTAAGATAGCAGTGGATGCTTTAAGCGGTTATGCCGCTCACGATGGTTTTCCGCAAAGGGAAGAATACTTTATTAAAGGCACAGAGCCGGGGGAAGATGTGGTTCATGTTTTTTTGAAAGTTTGTCGCGGCCAGCCAAATAAGCTTGCCCCTCCTCCAGAGGTTGCTCGCGGCAATTATGAACTGGCCGAATATTTTGTTTTTAGCGAAGTAGATCCAACGGCTCCTCCGGGAGGAATAAATCGTTGGATGGAAGGCATAAATAGATGGATTGAAACTCAAACTGACCCTCGTTATCGCCCGCCTAATGAATATTGTTCCAGTAGCTCGTCACCTATAAATATTGATTTCTTAGAGCCTAAAGATAGAGATTCAGATTTGGGAAGCGAAGTTAAAGTACGCTATACAATTGATTTTGTGAATGAAATAACCGCAACTTGGCTTGAGGTTGACGGAGTGAAAGTAAAAACTTTTACTTCTCCGCCATATGTTTATACGCTTAATCTTAGCAAAGGAGTTTATAAAATTAGAGCTGTAGCCCGTGATTCTCAAAACAACGAAAGTGATCGGGTTATTACAATAGGTGTTGGTACTAAATGGGATTCTTCTCCAACGCCAATCCCTTCTCCTACTACAACTCCATGAATTGACAACAGTGTTATTATTTAATTAGTAATTAAATGGTTTCAGAAAGAAAATTAGCTAATCTTAATCTAGATCACGAAGGGCGTGTGCAAAGTTTCGCTGAAGCCAAAAAGGAATTGGCTCGTAATTGGGCTATGATATCAGCTTGTATTCCTGAAGATTTAGATCCTCATTATAAAAATTTTGTGCGTGGCTATTTCCGTGCACAGGTGAGAATAGAAGCTGGTGATAAAAAAAGAGGTCGAAGAATTTTAGAAGGGCTTGACAAAATAACCGGTTTTAAGGAATTTGAAGACAGTAATCAGGAATTGCTTGCTGCAATTGATATTGCAGTCAGGGGAAGGACCAATCGTGTTGACGAAATTGGCAATCCAATTGAACCTTTATTTGTTTTGGATAAGAAATAGTTAATTTTTTAATATATTCATTATTTTTTTTCTTTCTTTATCCACTTCTTTATCAGATAATGTTTTTTTACTGCTGTGGTATTCAATTCTAAAAGTGAAGTTGCGTTCGAAGATGTCAATTAGTTCAACAGATCGAACAAGACCTGACACATGTTTAATTGATTGAATAACCTCTCTCACATATTTTCCTTCGGGGATATTAATCGTTAAATCTTCGTAATGAGAAGGATATCTTGAAATGGGGTTGTATTTTTTTGTTTTTAAAGATTGTCTAAGAGATTCTATTTCAAATTCATAGTATAAAGCGTTATTGATTAATTCTAGATTAATTTCATGGTCAATGTTTAAACTTTCAAATAAAGCCTCTAGTACTCCTTTGGCCTTTCTAAATTCGTAATTTGCAAAAACTCCAGATAGCATCATTCGCTCTTTTGGAAGATTATTTTTCTGTGGTATGTAAACATTTGCAATTTCAAACAAATGATATGGATTTTTAATTCCTGAATTTTGCCTCAAGGCATCCAATAAAGATTGCTTTAGGCTAATTCTAAGGCTTTGAGTGTCTGCTCCAAGAGGATTTACTAATTTTAAATGTTTTCCGCTGACCCAATTTTCAGGTACTAATGAATAAGTAAGCGTTTCTATACCTCCGAGCATTTTGAGGCTTTTCCTTATGTTTTCTTCAAATTTAAAAGGAGTATCTGTTAAAGGTTGAGGTAATTCTCCCCGCATCAATTTGCTGGGAAGATTGTGATAACCATATATTCTTGCTATTTCTTCAACCAAATCTTCTTCTATATTTATGTCATTGGCTCTGTAAGAAGGCACTGAAACTTTTAAAATATTCTTTCCCCATTTAGGCTTGAAATTGAGAGATTTTAGTATTGAATTTATTTTCCTTTTTTCTATTTTTACACCAAGAATTTGTTCAATAAAATCTATTTTTGTTGAAACCAATTTTTCTTTGTAGGGATTGGGGTAGATATCGTAAATTTTGCTTGCTATATTTGCTTTGCAGATGTCTTTGAATAATTTAAGCCCCATGCTCATTGCGACAGGTATTAATTCTGGATCTACACTTTTTTCATTTAAAGTAGCTGCCAACGTACGAATTCCAAGAGACATTGCCGTTTTTCTGATTTTGACTGGATTATTGTTGTCAAAGAAAAAAAGTACTCTTTTTGTTTCTTTGGATACTACGGAATTCTTAAGACCCATTATTCCTGGCAAATCAATTATGTTATTAGCTCCATCTTCAAAGACAATGTCCCCACCCGGGAGAATATAAGACTTTCCATCTAGGGTTGTTATTTTTTCACCTTTTTTGCTTTCACGAACTCTAATTAATGCGCCTTCAATTTTGTCGTAATCAAAAGCGTGGCACGGGTGACCTAGCGTAATCATTACATAATTGGTGATATCAACAACCGCATTAATAGAGCGAATTCCGGCCGTCTCAAGCCTTTCTATCATCCATTTTGGACTTTGCCAATTTGCAATGTTTTCTAAAACAACACCGGTAAGCCGCCTTTCAAGCTTTGGTTCATTTACAATTTTTAGCGGAAGTGAGTTTTTAGGAAAGTTGTATTTTATAATTGCTGGTTTTTTAATTCTAGCTTTAAAACCAAATTGAGGAAGAATTGCTGTTGCCTCTTTTGCTATCCCTACAACACATGCGGCATCAACTCTATTTGTGGTAACTTCTATATCGTAAATCCAATCTTTACCATTTTTTTTGGTACGATCAAAAGTCGGCCCGCATAGGCTTAGGTACTTGGCGATTTCGTTGGGTTTTGCATCGGTGTCCAAATATTCTCTTAAATGAGAATCTAATATTTTTATGTCCATATTAAAATTGAGACAAAAATCTAATATCAGAACTGTATAAAATTCTTAAGTCTGGGATTTTGATTCCGGATCGCATCATTAAAACCCGTTCTACACCAGCGCCAAACGCAAAACCAGTATAAACTTTAGGGTCTATTCCACCAGCTTTTAATACATTGGGGTGAACCATACCAGCTCCAGCCAGTTCCAGCCAGCCCTCTTTACACACTTTGCAACCTTTACCGTCACATATACTACAGTTTATATCAATTTCAAAGCTAGGTTCTGTAAAGGGAAAATTATGGGGTCTAAATCTAAAAACTTTATTTTTGCCAAAATATTGGTTGACAAAATATTCAATTGTTCCTTTTAAGTGAGTAATATTTATGCCTTTGTCTATAACCAATCCTTCAAATTGATGAAACATTGGAGTGTGAGACGCATCAGATTGTCTCCTGTAGGTTTTAGAAATATTAAGCATCCTGATAGGAGGCTTGCCGTGAGCGCTTATGACTCTTTCCATTTCTCGTACTTGGCCGTTTGAGGTATGGGGAGTCAAAACCATTGCTCCCATTTTATGGTCTCCTTTTTCATCTATCCAGAAGGTCTCCCAGTTGTCACGAGCGGGGTGATCTGGTGGAAAATTTAGCGATTCAAATGCATACCAGTCCCAATCAACTTCCGGATAACGCACTCTCACAAAACCAATTTGTAAAAAAATATCGCTTATTTCAGAGATTGCTTGAGAAACTAAATGAGTATGCCCAATGGGTGGTTTTATCCCGGGAATTGTCGGATCAAACCATTCTTTGTTTTCTTGAATTCTTTTATAGACCTCTTGAATTTCGTTTTCAATAGTTTTTTTAGTTTCGTTTATTAGTTTTCCAATGCCAACCCTTTCTGATACTGGCGCTTCTTTTATTGTTTTAATAATACGTGTTAGTTTACCGTTTCTGCCTAGGTAGGTGATTTTAAGCTCTTCTAATTCAGAAACATCTTTTGCATCGCCAATAAGAGCAAAAAATTCATTTCGTAAATTCCTTATTTCATCATACATATTGTTATTATCAGTTATTGATTACAAATTTACAAATTGATAACTTAATTTTATGAATAACAAAAGCCTAATTTCTATCAACTATTATCTCTTAATAAATTAAACTAAAAAAACTAAATTCTTAAGTAATAGATTTTATTATTTAGTTTTAAGCTAATCAAGATTAGATTAATTTTTGTTTTTTTGGCAGTGAAGACTATTTTATCTTGGAAATTATTTGTTTAAATGTTTCGGGGTCCGAAATTGCAATTTCAGAAAGAATTTTTCTGTCAATTTCAATTTTTGCCTTGTTTAATTTACTTATAAGTTTGTTGTAGCTTAGACCGTGTTCGCGAGCTGCAGCATTAAGGCGGACTACCCATAAACTTCTCATGTCGCGTTTTCTAAGCTTTCTGCCAATGTATGAGTACTTTCCTTTATGAAGCAGGGCTTCTTTTGCGGCACGGACACGTTTTCTTCTTGCCTCTCTGAAGCCTTTTGCTGATTTTATTATTTTTCTGTGCCGTCTTGCGGCTATGCTTTTACTTCTTGGCATAATTAATATTAATAAACTAATTAGATTTTTTTAACCCTAAAGCCTTTTTTAACTTCTTTGCATAAAAGCCGCCAACTTCAACCGGACGGTTATGGGCTCTTCTTTTTTTACTAGAACGTTTTACATTAAGGTGGCTAGTAAATGCTCGCTTGCGCATAATTTTACCGCCTGCTGTTATTTTAAAACGTTTTGTTGCTGATTTTTTTGTTTTTAGTTTCATTTTTGTTGTTTTGTGTTTTTCGAGCTTTTGTCTAACAAATTAAGCAAAAAATAGACATTTTTATTCTAAACGACCTTGATTGTATATATTTTTGCCTAATAATTCAAGATTTTGCTTTTTTTTGAGGGGAGATATCACCATCGCTAAATGTCTTCCTAAAAATTTTGGCTCCATATCAATGCTCACTGGTTGAGTTAAATTTGCTAAAATTTCTTTCATTAAAGCATAGCCGCTTGATTTGCTATCCATGTGCCTTCCTTTAAAAACAACCACCACTTTTACTTTATGGCCTTTTTTCAAAAATTTATCAATCTTGCCAACTTTTGTTTGATAATCTCCGCCAGCTATAAATGGGCTAAGCCGAACTTCTTTTAATTCAGCTAATTTTGCTTTTTTCTTTTG
>Ga0209101_1003223_pt1 | contig 10049 bp, 6 predicted proteins | sample ConPoolayeCmetaG_FD_185481 | JGI IMG/M metagenome (GOLD analysis project Ga0209101, IMG submission 185481) | Hot spring microbial mat communities from California, USA to study Microbial Dark Matter (Phase II) - Cone Pool mat layer C metaG... ...
TCCCAAAAGTTCCCTCTCCCTCTGGGAGAGGGTTAGGGTGAGGGCAAGCGTGCATCGGGATCGACCTGAAAGAAAGTCGTTGTGATTTCGTCCGCCCTCACTCCCGGCCCCTCTCCCGCAAGCGGGAGAGGGGAGGTTGTGGGATAGGCTCTAAGGACTCAAGGCCCCAAGAGAGGGGCGCCGCCTTCTCCTGCCCCTGGCAACGGGGTAGACTGCATGGTTACACGGCAGGAGAAACCCAACGGAAACGCTCGTTATGGCCAAGCGAAGGACCAGCGGCGGCCCCGCAGCCGGCGATACCGTGACGCAGATCGGCGAAACTCCTGGCGACGCGGCGACGGGTGCGCAGGCTCAGAAGATTCTCGCCGATTACCTAAATGAGTTGAGGGCGATTCGTGCCACGGGGGCTGGCGTGGAGGAAACGTCTTACTATCCGGCCCTCTCCAATCTGTTCAACGCGGTGGGCAAGACCCTTAGGCCCAACGTCCGCTGCGTCGTCAATATCGCCAATCAGGGGGCGGGCCTGCCCGACGGCGGCCTCTTCACGGCCGATCAATTCCAACGCCAAGCCGACGACTTGCCCAAGCCCGGCCAACTTCCCGCGCGCGGCGCGATCGAAGCCAAGGGAACCAGACCCAGCGTCGCGGAGATTGCCGCCAGCGGCCAGGTCAAAGAGTATCTGGGGACTTACGGAATCGTGCTGGTGACCAACTTGCGCGAGTTTCTGATCGTGGAACGCGGTCCGTCGGGCGAGGCGGTCCCGCGCGAGGCCTTCACTCTGGCTCAGGAGGAACAAGACTTCTGGGGCGACAAGGTCGCCCATCCGCGTCGCACGGCACAGCTTTTGGGCGAACCGTTTGTCGAGTTCATCAAGCGTGCCTGCCTGCACGCCGCCCCGCTGTCCAACCCTAAAGATTTGGCGTGGTTCTTGGCCTCCTACGCCCGCGACGCCTTGTTCCGCGTGGAGCGTCAGAAGCAACTGCCGGCCTTGCTGGCCGTCCGCGCCGCGTTGGAAGAGGCCTTGGGAATGAAGTTCAGCGACGAACGGGGCGAGCACTTCTTCCGTTCCACGCTGGTGCAAACCTTGTTCTATGGCGTGTTCTCCGCCTGGGTCCGTTGGCACAAGGACAACCCTGTTTCCGGCGGGAAGTTTGATTGGCGGACGGCGGAATGGTCGCTGCACGTGCCGTTCATCCGAACTCTGTACGAGGAAGTGGCCAAACCCAGCCGGTTAGGGCCACTCGGCCTGGTGGAAGTGTTGGACTGGGCCGCCGGGGCGCTCAATCGGGTGGATCGGGCGGCGTTCTTCAGCCGTTTCGAGGATGAGCACGCGGTCCAGTATTTCTACGAGCCTTTCCTCGAGGCCTACGACCCGCAGTTGCGCAAGGCCCTGGGCGTCTGGTACACCCCGCCGGAGATCGTCCAATACCAGGTGGCGCGGGTGGATGCGGTTTTGCGGGAAGAGCTGGAGTTGCCCGACGGGCTGGCCGATCCGAACGTCCTCGTGCTCGACCCTTGTTGCGGCACGGGGGCGTATCTGGTGGAAGTGTTGAAAACGATCGAGGCGACTCTTCGGGAAAAGCGAAACGACGGCCTTGTTGGGCACGATGTCAAGGAGGCCGCCCTGCGTCGCGTTTTCGGTTTTGAGATCATGCCGGCCCCATTCGTCGTCGCTCATCTGCAACTAGGACTTCTTCTCCAGAAGATCGGCGTGCCGCTGTCGTCGAATCAGAACGAGCGCGTCGGCGTCTTCCTGACAAATGCCCTGACGGGATGGGAGCCGCCGAAAGGCCCCAAACAACAGGTCATGCAGTGGGCCGAGCTGCAAGAGGAACGCGACGCCGCCGAGCAGGTCAAACGAGAAAAGAAAATCCTCGTGGTGCTGGGCAATCCGCCCTACAACGCCTTCGCCGGGGTCAGTCCGGCCGAGGAAGAAGGACTGGTCGAGCCGTACAAATTGGGGCTGAACCGGCCCGTCAGCGAAGGCGGCTGGGGCATCAAGAAGTTCAACCTCGACGATCTGTACGTCCGGTTCTTCCGCCTCGCGGAACGCCGCATCGCCGAGATGAGCGGCAAAGGCGTGGTGTCGTTCATCTCAAATCACTCGTGGATTTCAGAACCTTCCTTCGTGGTTTTGCGCCAGCACCTGTTGAAATCGTTCGACAAGTTCTGGGTCGAGAACCTGCATGGCAATCGGAAGATTTCGGAGTACGCGCCAGATGGACGCACCAGTGAAACGATCTTCGCTATTCGTGGTTTTTCCGTGGGCATCCAGCAAGGGGTTGCCACGTCGCTTTGGGTGAAAACTGGCAAGACGCGCAGGCGAGCGGCGCAAGTGCGCTTTCGTGACGATCTGGACGACGCCAAAGCCGAAGACCGACGGAAACGGCTCGTGGAAAGCCTCAAGGCCAAGAACTTCAACAAGTCCTACGTTCTGGCCGATCCACGCCCAGAGAACCGCTATTCCTTCCGCCCGGAAACCGTCACGGCTCACTACACGCAATGGCCGCGACTCATCGAATTGTGCGCGTTGCCACCGTCCAATGGGCTGATGGAGAAACGCGGCGGCGCGCTGATCGACATCGATCGAGACGCCCTTGAGGCTAGAATGCGGGACTACTTCGACGCCTCGCTTTCTTGGGAAGAATACAAGGCCCGGCACACGGCGCTCACGAAAGATGCCGCGCGATTTGTCGCCAAGGATGCTCGGGCGAAGGCGACTGGGAGCGAATCGTTCGATGACAAACGACTCTGCCGGTATGCACTGCGGCCCTTTGATACGCGATGGTGCTACTACACGCCGGTCCGCCCCGTGTGGAACGAGCCGCGTCCGGCGTTGTGGGCACAATTCTGGAGGGGGAATAAGTTCTTAATGTCAAGACCAGCGGGTGTTGCCTCGCCCGAGGGCGCACCTCTCTCTCTGACGTCACTCGTCGGTGATAACGATTATCAGCGCGGCCACTCGTACTATTTTCCGCTTTTGTTGAAGAACAAAGAGCGTTTGGACCAGCGCAGCCACGCGACGCTATTTGACATTCTGGAAGAGGAATTCAAGAATGACCGACCGATTGCCAATCTTTCCAAATTCGCCCGCGGGTACTTGGCGAAGTTGGGCATTAAAGACCCCGACGCCAACGCGAAAACGGCCGGACTGATCTGGATGCACATCCTTGCGATCGGTTACAGCCCGGCCTACCTGAGCGAAAACGGCGACGGCATCCGCCGCGACTGGCCGCGCGTTCCGCTTCCCGACTCCCGGAAAGCCCTGGAAGCCTCGGCGGCGTTGGGCGAGCAAGTGGCCGCCCTGCTGGACACCGAGGCCGACGTGCCCGGGATGACCAGCGGCAAGATCGGCCCTCTTTTCAGGACCATCGCTGTGCCGTCCAAGCTTGGAGGCGGTGGCCTGGACGTGAACATGGGCGACCTCGCGATGACGGCCGGTTGGGGCCACCGTGGCAAGGGCGGCGTGGTCATGCCGGCCAAGGGCAAAGTGATCGAACGCGCGTACAGTGGGGATGAACAAAAAGCCCTTGCCGATGACGCGAAGGCGCGGGGCCTGTCGGCCGCCGAAGCCCGCCAGATGCTGGGCGAGCGGACCCTGGACGTGTATTGGAACGAGGCTGCTTATTGGCGCAACATTCCGTTAAACGTCTGGGAGTTTTATATCGGCGGGTATCAAGTCATCAAGAAATGGCTGAGCTACCGCGAAAACGAAATCCTGGGCCGCGCCCTGAATCCCGAGGAAGTCCGCGAAGTGATGAACATGGCGCGGCGCATCGCGGCGATCATCCTGTTGCAACCCAGCCTCGATGAGAACTACCGCAAGGTGAAGGCGTCCGCGTTCCTTGCTGGAAACGATTAGCTCAATTTCGACACTGCTGGACAAGCCAGCGGTGGTTGCAATGCGCGCGGCTACGGCGCGGCCGCGACCCGGTAGCCCCGGCCCGAGTGGTCCTGAATCTCGGGAAGCGGGATGAGCACGCCGCTGGCGACCAGGTTTTCAAACACCGCGGGCTGGACGAAATCGGTAAAGCCGTATGTCCGCCGGTAGCGGGCGATCTCGCCCCAATGCACGTAGACGTGCGTGATTCCCATGGCAAGCAAGTCGGCGTGGACCTCGGCGGGCGAGCGGCCCTTGACGAGCTGTTCGAAGATCGAATCGTCGAAGCAGGTGTTGTAGAGCACCGGCATTTCCAGGTCGAAGGGCTGGGCGTCGCCCACCAGCAACACCCGGCCGTGTTTCGCGTGGCGATTGAAGTAGCGGTGCCAGGCGTCGACGCGGCGCGGATCGTTGCGAAGCCGCGCCAACGAGACGAAATAGGGAGTGTATCCGCCGCCGACGGAGGCAGCGGCAAGGAAATTGGCCACGGAGCCGGCGATCAGGAAGGCAAGCAGGGCGATTCGCCAGGGACGCTCCCGGCTCCACGCGGCGCCCAGCCCGGCAAGCATGGCGGCCAGCGGCAAGGCGGGAATCCAAAACCGGTCGATGCGATGGGTCAGCAGCCACCAGCAAGCGAAGAGAAAGGCTAGATAGGCTTCGAGTCCCCAAGCCAGGCGTCGCCTCGACGCGGCCAACAGCCCCAACGCGGTCAAGGGCGCGACGAGCGGACTGAGCCATTCACTGGTCAGGGCGACGCGGCCGAGGTCCTTGCCCAGCGTCGCCAGGGAGAAGTCGTGCGGCCGATGGACGGCGTTCCACTGGCGGTCTTTCTCCGGGGTCCAGGTCTTGCCGCCGAAGATGGGGTATAAGAGCGGATAAGTCGGATTGCCGGTCAAGGCCCAATTCTTCACAAACCACGGACCGCAGCCGACGGCGACGGCCAGCAAAAACGCCGCGGCGGGCCTCCCGACCGCGCCCCACCCACGCCCGGCGGCGCCGCGAAGACCGATGGGGATCCAAATTGCCAAGGGAACCACGACATACAACACGCCCGGATACTTGCACGCCGCCGCGCCGCCCGCCAAGTATCCGGCAAGCAAGAACAAGGCTTCCGGCCCTCGCTCTATCGGGCGATCCGCGGTCGAGGTCCTTTCGCAAGCCGGATCGCGGGCAAGCGGCTCGCGGTCTTCAGGCAAAGCCAGCCGCGCCGCGGCAGGATACCGTAACCGAGTCTTGGCCCCGGCGGCCGTTCCCGCCATGCCCGCGGTTTGTCGCCTGATATTTCCGGTCGCCAGGCACACGGCATGGAACGTCAGGAACAGGTAGCAGCCGAGGGCGGCATCCACCAGTCCCAACGTGGAGACCTGGATGACCCAGGGCACGGAGAGGTATGCCAGGGCGGCGACGGCCGCGGCCGTGGGACAGGCAAAACGCCGGCCGGCCGCCCAGAGACCAAGCGCCGTGAGCGCCGTGTACGATGCGAGGACGGTCTTTCCTACCAGAGCCCCCAGCCACCAATCCCCGGCGAGGACCATTGCCACCAGGGCGTGCATTTCCGTTCCCAGCGGCATGTTGGCGTAAACGTTGTGCGGCAGAAATCCAATGCTGCCTTGCAGGAAGAACTCCTTCGGGGCTTGGAGATGATATTCCCGGACATCGAAATCGATGGGCGGAAGCACGGCCCCGAGGAAGAGGATCGCGGCGAACGGCACGGCGCAAAGAAGCTCAGGCAACCGTCGCTCGTTCTGGTTAACCCCCTGCGGCAGGGCTTTCCTCGTTTTTTCCTTTTTCCAGACCCAGAAAGCTGCCACGAAGGTGGCGGCGGCGGGCGCGGCAAAGGCCGCGCGTTCGAGCCAGCCCAGCAGTCCGATCGCCAGGACGTAGGTCGAGACGGCGTTCAGCCCGACGCCAGCGGCAAAGACCCACGTTTCCACGCCCGTGAGAAACCGCTGCACCCGGCAGAGCTTCAACAAGAGCCATCCCAGGGCAATCGCCCAGGCGAGGATTCCCATTGCCAAGAGCAGCGGCGGCAGTCGATCCGCCAGCGAGAACTCGGCAGGCTCGCCGAACCAGATGGCGACCAGTTCCTCGGGAAGAAGCAGGTAGTGAAGGAGGAGATCGAGGCGGCGAAACGACTTGCCCATCGCCTGGGTCAGGCTGGGCATCTCGGCGGCCTGGAACGCGATGAAATACGCGGCCAGGCCCGCGATGGCCAGCCAGACACGCGATCGATGCGGGCGAAGCGGCATGGCACTTCCCGATGCGGCGGTCCAGGGCGACGCTTCGCCAAGCCGCCTCAGCCGCCCTCACTCCAGCCCCTTTTCCGCGGGCGGGAAAAGGGAGGTTGTGGGACCGGCTCTCACTTGCTTGTCTATTTGGCGGACTTGGCGCAGGCGTCCAGCAGCTCGGCCGTGCGGTGGGTCTTTTCCCAGGTGAATTCCGGCTCCGAGCGGCCGAAATGCCCTCCGGCGGCGGTCAGGCGGTAGATGGGCCGCCGCAGGTCGAGGTACTTGATGATGCCGCCAGGCGTGAGTGGGAACAGATCGCGAACCAGCTTGCAGAGCCGCTCGTCCGGGACTTTGCCCGTGCCATCCGTATCGACCAGCACGCTTACCGGATCCGAGACCCCGATGGCGTAGGCCAATTGCACTTCGCAACGGTCGGCCAGGCCGGCGGCGACGATGCTCTTGGCGATGTGACGGGCCATGTAGGCCGCGCTGCGGTCCACTTTGGTCGGATCCTTGCCGCTGAAGGCCCCGCCGCCGTGCCGCGCCCAACCCCCGTAGGTGTCGACGATGATCTTCCGACCGGTCAGGCCGCAGTCGCCGTGCGGCCCGCCAATCACGAATTTGCCCGTAGGATTGACATGATAGGTGATCGCGCCATTGACCAAGTCCGCCGGCAGGACGGGCTTGACCACGTTTTCGATTACGAACTCGCGGATCTGGGACTGGGTGACATCGGGGGTGTGCTGCGTGGAGACGACCACGGTGTCGATCCGCACGGGCCGGTCGCCCTCGAACTCAACGGTGACCTGGCTCTTGCTGTCGGGCCGAATCCACTTGACCTCGCCCTGGCGACGGATTTCGGTGAGTCGGGCAAGAATGCGGTGGGCCAGGGCGATCGGCAAGGGCATCAATTCCGGCGTGTGGTTGATCGCGTAGCCGAACATCAATCCCTGGTCCCCGGCCCCAATGTCCTTGCCCGAGGCCTCGTCCGCGTTCACCCCTTGCGCAATGTCCGAACTCTGCCGATCCAGCGAAAGCATCACCGCGCAGGTGCGGCCGCAAATGCCCATCTCGTCGTCGACATAGCCGACCTTTTCGATCACGTCGCGGACCACGGCCGAGTAGTCGATCGCGGCTTGGGTGGTAATCTCGCCGGCGATGATGGCGATGCCGGTGGTAACCATCGTCTCGCAGGCCACGCGGCTAAAGGGATCCTTCTCGAAGAGGGCGTCGAGAACTCCATCGGAGATCTGGTCGGCTAGCTTGTCTGGATGGCCCATGCTGACCGATTCGCTCGTAAACAGATACTTCCCCCTCGCCACGGAAACGTCCTCCCAAGTCACCCTTTTCGATCGAACCAACAAACCCTCATTGTATCCTAATCCGACGTGTTCCCGCAAGGAATCGCGTCCCCCCCTTTTTCATGGGGGTTGGTTGGGATGAAATCCTTCAAGAGATGACTCGGACAAGGCGTCCCTCGATTCCACCAGCGGCAAGAGACGTTCCACGGTCCGTCCGGTCGCGCCGAGTTGACTGGCGACCAGGGTCCGGGCCCGTTCCGCGAGTCCGGCGGCGAAGGCCGGCTCCTCCAAACACCGTCGCACGAACTGGGTCAGTTCCTCCGGACCGTGAACCACCACGGCCGCTTGATGGTCGAGCATCGCGGCCACGATGTCGCGAAAGTTCCAGGTGTTGGGGCCGAAGCAGACGGCGGCGCCATAGGCCGCCGGCTCGATCATGTTCTGCCCGCCGCGATTGCCGAAGCTTCCACCAACGAAGGCAATATGGGCCGTTCCCCACCACGCGCCCAGTTCGCCGACGGTGTCCACCAGCAAAATCCGCTTGCGCGGTCCTGAACCGCAAGCATCGACTCTCGCGCTGTCTTCGTTCAACGCCGTTCGGCGTTGCCACGGCAAGCCGGACTGATCGAGCAGCCGGGCGACCTTTTCGAAGCGGTCGGGATGACGGGGTACGATCACCAGCCGCAAATTCGGCCAGGCGTCGCTAAGTGCCGCGAACGTTGCTAGCGCGGCCTCTTCCTCGGGATCTTGCGTGCTCCCGGCCAGGAACACCACGTCGTCCGCGGCGAATCCCGCGAGCCGTCGCAATCGCTCGGTGGCCGGATTGTTGCGATCGGTCTGGGCCCCGTCGAACTTCATCGAGCCGGTCACGACCATCGTCTCCGGTCTTGCCCCGAGGCGGCGGAATCGCTCGGCGTAGGTCTCGTCCTGCACGGCGAGAAGGTCGATGTGGCGGAGAATCCAGGCCACCAACGGCCGGAGGCGGCGATATCCCCGAAAACTGCCGTCGCTCAATCGCCCATTGACCAAAGCCACCCGAGCGCCCGTTTCCCGCGCCGCGCGAATCAGATTCGGCCAAAGCTCGGTCTCGGCCAGCACCAACAAGTCTGGCCGGATCCGACGCATGGCAGTCCGCGCCGCCCAACTGAAATCCAAGGGACAATAGAACACCATCTGGCCAGGGTATTTTTTTTTCGCCAAGGCCATTCCGGTCATCGTCGTGGTGGAGACGACGCACTCCCAATGCGGCCTTTGCCGGGCCAGCGATGCCAGCAGGGGGGCCAACAGGTTCACCTCGCCAACGCTTACGGCGTGGAACCAGACGCAAGGGCGATCGGACATCCGACGCGGCACGCGGCCGAGGAACTTGGCGGCGAATCCCTCGCGGTACTTGCCCTTGCGGAAAGACTGCCAAACGAGCCAAGGAAAGGCCAGAAACAGAGCCAGGACATAGAGCAGATTCAGCAGGTACGGCACTCACGGAGTCCTTTCCCGTTTTCCGGCATCACCCACCAACCGTCTCCACTCGCGAACATAACCGATCCGCTCGTGTTGGTTCGCGCACTGCGTCGGCGGGAACGGAGCACACGGCCAAGGTGTGCCCATCAGCGGAAAACAGTTCCAACTCGTAACCCACGACCATTCCTTGGGAATCGCGATGCTCTTCCACCACGGTGCCGATGTCGCCGGGAAATAGGTTCTCTTCGGCGATTGCCTTGGTGACGATAACTCGGTTATATAGGCCGATCATTCCTGTTTCTCCGGAATCAAGGTAATCAAGCGTGGAGCGGATTCTCCGTAGCGAACCATCCAAACGGATCGGACCATCACGCGGCCACGCGGACCGACCAGCGGACCGACGATCTCATGCTTCTCACCGTACGGCGACGGCTTTCCTCGCCGCGCATCCATCGAAAGGTGTTGGGTTCGCAAAGCACGCTCCAACTTCTCCGGTCGCTCCCGGGAGAAGCCGGCCAGGGCGAGCACGGTTGCCTTCGACCCACCCTCGGGATGATCGAGATTCAACAGATACTGAACGGTCTTTTCGCGGGAAATGATTGCGTGTTCCGCACCGGGAATGACCATCTCACGTCCCTAGCCGAGAGTGGCTTGGTTCATCGCCGTTGTGACCCGCGATTCTCTCGTCGTCGTTCGCTGCGGGCTAAACGAGCAGCCTCCGCCCGCCGCCTACTTCCCCCGGCCACAGCAGTGCTTGTATTTCTTGCCACTGTTGCAGGGGCAGGGATCGTTGCGTCCGACGCGGTCTTGCCGATTGCGGATAGGCTCGGGCTTATGATCGACCTGGGTCCCGTCGATGGCGGCCTGTTGCTGTTGGGCAATTTGGCTCGCGGAAGGCGCCGCGTCGTGTTTCGCCTCGGCCTCTTTCCAGGTGGAACCGATGAAACTTTCGTCGAGCTGTTCGACGCGGAAGATAAGGTCGGTCACGCGCTGGGCCACGCCAGCCCACATCGCCTCGAATGCCTTCATGCCTTCGCGTTTGTACTCGACCTTGGGATCGACCTGGGCGTAGCCCCGCAGGCCGATGCCCGAGCGCAAGTGATCCATCACCAGGAGGTGGTCTTTCCAGGCCGCATCCAAGATCTCCAGCAGCAGGGTTCGCTCGAGGCGGCGCATCTCGGG
>Ga0209101_1003224_pt1 | contig 10049 bp, 9 predicted proteins | sample ConPoolayeCmetaG_FD_185481 | JGI IMG/M metagenome (GOLD analysis project Ga0209101, IMG submission 185481) | Hot spring microbial mat communities from California, USA to study Microbial Dark Matter (Phase II) - Cone Pool mat layer C metaG... ...
CAATATCCTGGATAAACTTGCCCGGCATTGCGATCGTCTTCGACCGGAGGTGCAGACGGAACCGCGCGAGGTTGTACGGGATAAACCGGAATGGGACCTGCTTACCGAGGCGTACCCAGAGATCAAAGTCCATTGTGAAATGCAGTGTTACATCCAGACCGCCAAGATCGCGGACAAGCGCCGTGGGAGCGAACGTGGCTGGCTGTGGTAGAGTATAGCGGGTAGGGTGCAGCAGCTTGGCAAGTGTCATGTCCTTTATCTGGCCAGGTAGTGGGCCAAGGTCTTGCCCTGACGCGTTGATATAGCGAGCTTTACCATAAATCACTGCTGGCTCGTGAGATTGCCATGCTCGTGCAACCTGGCTTAAGGCACCACACTCAAGCAGGTCATCAGAATTTAGCCAGCTGAAGAGTTCACCCTTTGCAAGCATCAGCCCCTTATTGATCGCATGAGATTGCCCATCGTCAGGTTCGCTGATCCATCTCAAACGCGGGTCGCTCTCATACCGACGTAGAACCGCGAGTGTTTCATCCGTGCTGCCACCATCAATCACCCAGTACTCGATCTTCGGGTAGTCTTGTCTAAGGACGCTCTCGATCGTTTGAGCGATATACGTACTCTGATTATATGATGGGGTAATTACGCTGATTAACGGCAGATGATCGGTACTAGCTGTAGCTACCTCATCAGCCGAGGGCTTCGATGGGAGAGTATGTGACATTTATTGCTCCACAGAGGCTATCGATTCAAGTTGAATCCAGTCGATTGTCGGGTCGGGCTCGATCTGTAAGCAGCGCAGGCCAATCAAGTGCAGGCCTGGTGCAAGATCGATCTTCGCCCCATACTCATGCCATGTCTGATCGTTTTCTGCGAGCACAAAGGCGGCAACGGGCTGGAGATTATGCTCTAGCCAGATCTTAGCAGGGATATTGGCCGTACTTTCACGGGCACCATTGCGCACTCGTACGGACAGGCGATACATGCCAGCTTTCTGTACATTTACCACTGCAACGGCTGGCCCATCCCACCATAGAACCCCTAGCAAACCGGGGGGTTGCGGGTAGCTTGCGAGTCGTGTCCCGTAGTCCAGATGCCACTCGGGATCTCTCCGCACCCACTGCAGATCCCCGCCCATGATACGCACAGTACCATCCACAGGGTAAGCATAGATAGACCCTTCGGCCTGGGAGGGGATATGACGGCCTGAAATGATTGCTGCCACAGCGGCCTGGAATCGTAGTGCATAATTAGCCGACGGATCACGCCGTAGGAAGAACTCGAACCAGCGTGCAGCATCGGCGTAGCTTGCAGCGATAAAGTGACTTGTGGCCAAGGCAAGAGCGCGGTCGTTGTCGATGCCAAGATTGCTCCAGATTATATCCGCCTGATCAAACCGACCGGTATCCTCATAGGCACCCGCGAGCTCAGACTGCACAAGTAGGCTTGACGGACGCAGCCGCAAGGCGCGTTCGAGGTAGCCAATGGCAGAGTTTGGTTCAGCCCGAGCAAGGCCGCGTAGTGCTCGTACGCTCTGGGGAGCAGTAGAAAGAGCCTGCTGGTACAACTGCCGAGCCGTTTTGAGGTCGCCGCTGTAGAGCATCATCTGCCTGCCGTAGGGTATTAGCCAGGTTAATCTGCTGCCATAGGGTAGGTAGCCCTGCTATAATCAGTGTGCCAACCACAAGCCAGATCAGGCTGAGCGCTGCTAGTTTTACTTTCAAAGCATTGCACATATTACCATCCTACCAGGACAAAGAGTTTCTGAAAGATCTTCATTGGGATGCTCCGTGCAAACGGTTGTGTAGTCCTAAGAAACCAATGCATGAGTTTATCAAAGCGGGGGTTGTGCTAGTACAAAAACTACAGAAATCACGTATCATTGCAGTTTAGCGCACTTTGTTGTGTGTTCAAAAATATTTCTTTACGCATAGCGTAGGTTTTTACCCTCCTATCGTGAGGCTCCCGACGCGGTTCCGTCAGCAAACGCTAGGTGCTTGATCTGCAACCCCTCGGGATTGCCCAGCTGGCGGTTCAGATAGACACAGAGGGTGTGGGCGGCCAGTTTGGTGTACCGCCGGGCACAGAGCCCCCAAAAACTATGGGCGTAGTTCTGTTCCAGCCCAAACTGCTCCGCCAGCTGCCCGTGCACGGTCTCAATGATCTGGCGAAACTGCGCGATCAGGCGTGAAAGCGGTGCCGGTAATTGCGCATGCTGGTTGGCACGCCGTAACGCCATGCGACGCACCCCCTGGGCCTGCAACTGTGCCGCGAGATCGGCAGACACATAGCCTTTATCGCCGAGATACGTCCGACCAGGATGGAATGGGAGCAGGTCTTCTGCGGCATCACGTTCATCCGCATTTGCCGATGTTAATTCGAAATCAAGGATGATACCACCCAATGTCACCACGAGGTTCAGCCGATAGCCAAAATAGGTCTGCTTCTTCGATGCGCAATAGCCAAACGTGGCTCCGTGCGCGTCCCAATCACGGGTGCGCTGGGGAGCGAGGTGAAACTTCATCACCGGAAGCGGGAGACCCTCAATGGCTCCATACGCATCTTGGGCCACATCCAGGCCCGCGAGCGCAATCTGTCGGATGTGATTGATGGCATACATCAGATTACGTCGTCGTCGGTTCAAGCGCGACCGTTCAGGAAACTTCGGAACCAAATGCCGATACGCTTGCCACTCAGCATGGAGGTGTGTTGCTCGATCCCATCCTCGGCATTCGCTGGCAATAATGACGGTGATTAACTCACTATCACTACAACTCGTGGGATCAGGGCCAGGACGAGCATACAGCGGAGCGATCTGCTGCCAGAGATCATCAATGGTGACAAACATCCAGGTCACGAAGTCCTCGAAATCAGTTATCATAGGGGGTCCTCCGTGTGTGGGTGGAGGTTCTTAGTACAACCAGCCATCCCACACCGGAGGTGTCGGGTCAACGACAGAGACGTTTTCTTAACCGATTTTCAACTAGCACAACCCCCGTGTGATGAAAATGCACCCATGGGCAACCGCAGGCGGCGTCAACTAACCAGACGCCGTCGCAGGACCGTCCAGTTCTGTTCACCTATAAGGTAACGTGTCACACCTTTGGTTAGAATGGCGATGGCATCGGGTAACGTCAACGGGTTACGTACAACCGACCGAAAGGCATGCCGAAAAACTTTGCGTAAATCCTTCTGCTTTGAAGCGGTGTAGATAATGGACGCAAACAAGTCCACCTCACATAGAGCCTCACTTGAACTAATCTGGCCCAGGCGTGCTGCGCGGATGGCAACGCATTCAAAGTCTCTCAAAAACCCTAATGGTTGGAAAACGCTTTTAGAAGTATCGTGCAACCGGTACAGCGACAGATCATATGGTAAAAGCACCGCTTTACACACACTCATTAATCGCATCCAGAGATCAAGGTCCGCTGTATAATGGAGTGACTCGTCAACACCGCCTACATCCTTCACTACTTTTTGCGGCAAAAACACCGATGGCTGAGGCATGCAATACAGACCAGAGACTTTTGGTTTTCCTCTCGAATACCGACCGAGGTCTCTGCCCTTAGCGTCAATGTAGCGCGTGTAACCATAGATAAGAGATGGCCCATTGGCGCGCCATGCGTTGACTACGCGGCGCAGTGCCCCGGGGGTTAGGCAATCATCCGAACAAAGCCAGTTGAAGATCTCACCCTGGCAGCGAGCCAGACCTTTATTGATCGCGTGTGGTTGCCCGCGATCCGGTTCGCTGATCCAGTGAAAGCGCAGATCGCCCTCGAAACTGCGCAGGACATCCAGAGTCTCATCGGTACCGGTACTCCCACCATCTATGACCCAGCACTCGATGTGCGGATAGTCCTGGCTCAGCACACTCTCAATGGTGGCGCGAATAAAGCATCCTTGATTATACGACGGGGTAACGATGCTAACGAACGGTTCGCAACTCTGGTTGGTCATGCTTCACTCAGGGAACGTGGTTTGCCTGAGCGATTCCCGAACTACGGACCAGGTGAAGCCGCCAGGAGTTGCAAAGCGCGCAACATATGTCCGATGCTGTTTGTCCGGTGGCACCGTCCATCAGAAACGTAAATATAGCGACCGAAAAGCACATCCAGGTACATTTTCCACATCGGGCGTTGAGACATTCGGATACTCCCCGGCACCACACTCTGATTAGCTTTCTGCTGCAAAACTTGAATATACATTTCGTGCACTTTCAGTAAAACATCAGACATCTGAATTCGGTAGTAAGATAGGCGAGGGTTATAGAGCCATGGGCGAATCTGATTTAAGCCATGGAAATGATAAAAAAGAAGTGGCTGATCATCAACAAATATCTGCTCACCCTTGGCAGTCAGTTTATACCTGCTCACGTTCCACGGAGCAACATTGGCGCCTTTGTGTTGCAATACTCTGACGCCTGGAAACAGCTCTGGCCACTGATCAAGATACTTCTGATCGGCAAACCGTCCGGGTTCAACTCGATCATAGCACCACTCGATACAACGCTCCCGCCACCATTGCAGACAAGCAAGGCCCTGCTCATCACGACGAAACGTAATCCAGCCGACATTATAGATCCCATAAATCTCAAGATGGCGCAATTCTGCGGGCAATCGGTGCTCAATAATTCCAATCGAACCCTGCCCTAACTCATCAAACAGCGGCGCCGGATCGTTGAAGAAAAAGAGATCGGCATCAAGATATGTGAGAATATCCTGCTCGGGAAAACACCGAAAGATATACAAAGGCAATGATGGAGTGCATGTAAAATAGTATTCTGTCAATGAACGCTCTGATTTCACCGCAAGCAGAGTGGCATCGTTGCGTTCAAAATCCTCTAACGCAATCAGGTATACATTCGCCAATTGACGCCGCATCAGATCTTCATAGCATTCCCGGTCCATGCATAATATCCAGAGGCGGAAATCAGCGCAATGCCGTTCAAGCGACTCGTGCAATGCCAAACCTCGGGCAAGATAACGCTGATCAAAATACGTGCAGAATGCATGCATGCTTTATGCCAATTCCTGTTGAAAAGACCGCATCTGCATCGGCGCCAGATCTAATTGGGACGCCATGTGTGGCGATCTAAAATCCAAAGTCTGCAATCCAAAATGACATCACAGCGGCTTACGAGCGATGAGTATATTATCAAGGGTGTCACCCCGCGGCCCAAAGATCCGATTCAGCAGATAACCGCAAAGAAGCAGCGGAGCCGCAATTATTCTAACCGCGAGATACCCTGGTCTGCGGAAGTGTGTGTAGGTATGCGCCATCGTATCAGCGAGGCGCTGAGCAAGTGTCGCCCAGAGACCACAAGTTGGAGAGATCTCAATCACCGCAAGACCTGCCTGGTCCGCCAGATAGCCCAGGCCATACCTGGTGTAGCGGTAAAAATCATACGGCTCCAGATGCAAGCCCCAGGTTTGCGGAGTGGTCAGTATCAATACACCCTCTGGACGAAGCACGCGGGCAACTTCCCGCATTAACTGAGCCGGTTCGGGAACGTGCTCAAGCACCTGATTGCAGAGAACGGTGTCAAAGGACTCAGTGCAAAAGGGCAAGAACTGACCATCAGCATGAATATCTGCGCTCGGGACGGAAGGCATATCAAGACCGACATACAGATCAACATTTGAAAACAGCGCTCTATAGGGCTTTGAACCACAACCGACATCCAGCATTTTCCCGCGAGCATAATGAGCCCGCTCTGCTACGGATTGATACAACAACTTCCTTGCGAGATGCAACGGATCAAACCATCCGATCAGCCATAAACCTCCCGGAAAGAATCCGACAACCTTGCGGACATACCTTTTAATTTCACGCGCGTTGTTCTTTTCAAGCATGTCACAAGATCTCAGTGCGACTTAAAGCTTATTCGGCAGGACAATCATTCCGTCGCGGCTCTCAATCAGTGTCACCACGCGGCTCGTTTTTTGCTTTGTCGATTCATCGCAGCGTCGCCACGAGCGGAATATTAACGAAGCGCTGAAGGCCGGAAGAGAAAACCGCGATAATCGCCCTGTTCCGGCGCATTGAAAACATATGCAGAGGGCTCGATGAGAAACTCGCGAATAATTTCAGCGCCAAGTGAACGCATAGTTGCGAGAAAGTCAGTGCGGTTAAAATACCAGCCTTTATACTCAGTAGAATACCCGAATTGATACGGTCGCTGCACGACGACAAATGAAGCCGCTCGCTGTACAACTGGCAAGCGCGTGATGTAGAGATACCCTTCAGTCACTTGTAAGAGCCGTTGCGCCAGGCTCCGCCAGTCTTCTGCATATTGCAGCGAGCCGCTCACTAATACCAGATCATACTTGCGCTGAAAACAAGCCCTCTCATCCTCATAAAAATGGGCATCAGGCAGAACTTCTCGCCCACCCTGACAGAGTAATGGGACCTCTTTACAGTGATAGTCTATCATCACTGAAGGCAGCAACTCGCGGCTCATCAGCCCATAGTGTCCAATCCCACCGCCCCAATCCAGGATTGACACGTTATCGCGATGATGAGCAGTCAATGCTAATACATAGGCGTAGGTCATGTATGTGTTATGAGTGATATAACTGGCAGTAGAGGACACGGCGCCTTCATTGGCAATCCCTAACACCCCAGGCGATTGTATCATGCGGACGAATTCTGGCCAGCGCGCTTTCTGCGCGGCAAGGACGCTGGCAACGTTCCATCCCGTGATCTTCGGATCATGATGCGACCAACCCTCAGGGAGATACTCCCAGGGGGGAGACACAAACGGCATCTTCAGGCGCTTTAATCCTTGTACAACAATCGGGGGCACAAACTGTTTTGCGAAACGCTGGATGCTCATATTACCGACCTCGAACCTGGAACCAGGATATGATCCGCCTTACCGGGTGGTACTGAGCGGCTATCGCCCTGCGCCAGAGCCTGGCTACGGCGGGGTGCTCGACTGGCGCTGGCCACTGCCGTGGCATCGGCGCACTAGTCGGCAGTGGCGGATTCACCCAGATAGAGCCGTGCTTCGCATTTGTGGCCTGAGCGTCGAAGCCGATGTGCTCGACGAGACTGCGGGGCGGGCGCAGGCACAGAGCGCCGCGCAGGAGATGCAAGTACAGCCATCGCACGGCCCAGATATTCCGACGCTGCTCCGCGTATGCCATCTCTGGCAGATCATCCCCATAGCGCATTATATCGATCCCCCGCGCCTGACATGCTTGCATAAGCTCTAGCGCAGTACGGTCCATTCCTTGCCAGGCACGTGCCCAGGTCCCCCACACCCAACATTCGCCGCGGCCATCAAAATAGGGATTGTCGCCGACATCGGGAGGGGTCACCCGCGGATGAGTCCATCCGGTCACGCTCATCACTTGCTCGGCGTCCTGATAGTGATGCAGCGCTGCACACAAATACGCATAGGTTCCCGGCACGGCAATCAGGTCGTCCTCGAAGACAATAAGCGCAGAATGGTGCCGCAGTACTTCACTGACCCCGGTGCGAATGGACACGCCCAGTCCCAGATTTTCACTCCGTTCAACCAGCACCAGTTCACACCAGTCGATTGAGCGTAGAATCCTGCGAACTTCGGCAACAGCAGGCTCGTGCTCAACCGTGCGCGCTCCGTCACTAAATACATACAGCAGCGGTATCCGATCAGCCTGGAGACATTCCAGCGTTCGCCGTAAGTGTCCGGGCCGATTATAGGCAAATAGCGCTACAGGGATGCAATGAGTCATTTGTTCGCTGTGTGCTCGAGGTAGACTCGCCCAAGCGGCAAGATTAGCGCGCGAGTAAGCATATTCCCCGTCTTAAATAATGGACCGTACATGTAACAAAATCCGTGCGCCGCAAACCAGTATGAGACACAGGTGGCGATCGCTGCGCCTATGCCTCCATATGAAGGGATCAGTATGTAATTGAGCACAATGTTGATAATACATCCCGCGAAAACGGAAAGCGTATGCAGGCGCGTCCAGTTTTTTGCCATTAAGAATGAACTGCGGGCAACCCCAAGATTGGTAAAAAGACTGGACCAGATTAAGATATTGAGCATCGGGGCAGCGGCTTGATATTCTTGCCCAAAAAGCAGTGCAATCAACCAGGATCCCATCAAGGTCATGATGATAATGGCTGCGTATCCAAGCAGAGTCATCACGTTATACAAACGCTGCAAACGTTGATAAAAGACCCCTGCTTCATTCACCGCCGAGACAATGCTCGGATAGGTAGAAGACGCAACAGTCATCGGGATAAAATGCCAAACTTCTAACAAACGCACTGCCACAGAGTAAACACCCACTTCTTCTTCACCAAACAATTCTGCAAGCATAACTTGATCAATGCGCATATAAATCATGATGAACAAGCCAGACAAAATCAAAGGCCAACTGCCACGTAATAATTCGATAGCCTGTTCAATGCTCACAGTCCAGTCAGTCAGCCTTTTTCCAGTGACGTGATAAGCCACTATTAAGCCAACACTCGCCAGTAGCAATTCGAGCGACATCGCCCAGGCAAAAGTTATCAGCGATGCGCCGAGGTATATCAAGGCTATCTTTACGAAAACTATGAGGAAGAAGGCGCTGCTGCGCGCAACGGCCGAATAGGAAGATTTCACCTGTGACTGGAACCATAAATCAATAACATCAAATACCTGGAATATAAGACCAAGTGCCGTAACACTCACCAAGCAGTACATCACTTCTTGTTCGGGGTGGATGAATGTGAGAACGATCAAACAAGACAATCCTGCGATGAGAGCGCCTAGTATTTTCAACACGAATGTTGTGCCCAGTAATAAATCTCTCGCCTCAGGCCTTCGAGATAATTCACGAACAACAATCGTGTCGAGACCTAGCGAAGCAAGGGCGCTAAATAAAGCAACGAATGCGATTGCATAATTTAACAAACCAAACTGCTCGGGACCAAGATACCGTGCGAGATATGACAGTACAGCAACACTGACACCTATTCTAAGGATCTTTTCAATTAGGAGCCAGCCGGCATTTTTGATAATCCGCTGGAGTAGGGGGCGTTCTTTTATGGATACAATAAACGGAGGCAACATATTCCAGAAACTATGCATATGGCGACCGGGTCTCTACGTTATTAGGCGGCTTTAGGACGGAAAGGGCTTTTTTACGTCGTGAAGGCTCCTCTGGCTGTTCGTGTTAAATAAAATCTGTGGAGCATAACGATAAACTTATCTTACTCCACCACCACATACGTTGCCCCCGTCTGCACCTCGACCCGAACCGTCGCGCCTTCCACCGGGCACTCCACCGGCCCGCCATCGCGGTTCGTGCAGCGGACGGGGCCATCGGCCGGTAAGGGGACACGCACAACTTGCGGCTGGTCGCTCCACAGAACGACGACGTGGGCGTCGCCACGGCGCAGCACATAGCCTTCAACACTCTCCGGCACCCCTGCCAGGGGCTGCAAATAGCGCGCCCCGGCCAGCGTCCGGCTGGCGTGCCGGTAGGCAAAGTAGGCTGGTCGCGGCACCAGCGCGTCCCCCGGTTCGATCAGCGCGGTGTTGTGGTATGAATCACTGTCGTAAATATACCAGATATCGGCCGCCAGTCCGTCGCGCAGGGCGCGGGGAAAAGTCCGTGACAGGTAATCGGCCTGGGCCCAGCGACACTCTGGGGTCATGGTGCCTGGACAGAGCAGCGCGCCCTCGGTGCGCAGCAGCGGTCGCTCGGCAATCCCGTAACGGCCCAGCACCCCCCGCAGATAGGCCGGGCGCCAGTCAACCCGCGGGCCCAGGTCCGGCTGACCCGGAATGCGCCAGAAAGTATAGGCGTGAAACGAGAGCATGTCAAATGCCGCGCCGGCCCCCGCGACGAGCATCCCTTCGAGGAAGCGCCCCGGCACGCTGGCCGGGTCCTCGGGGCGGTAGGGTCGGTCGAGGAGCAATCCGCCGTTGAGCACGACGGCGTTGGGGTTGGCGGCTTTGATGGCCGGGTAGACCACCTTGAGCATCTCGCCATAGGCTCGCCCGCCGTAGTAGGGGTCGGTGGTGATGCCCCAGCAGCCATACATGGAATCATCCTGGAACACGGGGG
>Ga0209101_1003227_pt1 | contig 10041 bp, 7 predicted proteins | sample ConPoolayeCmetaG_FD_185481 | JGI IMG/M metagenome (GOLD analysis project Ga0209101, IMG submission 185481) | Hot spring microbial mat communities from California, USA to study Microbial Dark Matter (Phase II) - Cone Pool mat layer C metaG... ...
GGCGGTCACGAGTGTAATCTCCCCGGCCGCTTTCGTATTGTTGCATAAAGCGAACCGCCCCCGCTGCTCCCAACTCGCGAAGCAATATCTCGAATCCACGCACCCGAATTTCGCTTGGGGTCATAGTGCTGATGCAAGAAAGTAGATAGGAATATGGTATTATAGGGGGTATGAAAAAACCGATATTTGTCCGAGACCTAACCGAAGAAGAGGAAGCCAGGCTAAAGCAAGGCTTGCGCTCGAAAGATGGCTTCGAAGTTCGCCGCAGCCAGATCATCTTAGCCAGTGCGCGCAAGCAGACGGCGATCCAAATTGGGCGCGAGTTGAATTGCGATGATCAGACGGTGAGGAATGTGATCAAACAATTCAACGCCCATGGGCTGGAAGTGTTGAAAGCCAAATCCAATCGTCCGCATACGATCAAAGCCACCTTTAGCGAAGACAAGATCGAGCCCTTGAAAGAGCTTTTGCATCAGAGTCCGCGGAATTTTGGCAAAGAGACGAGTATATGGACGCTGGAATTACTGGCTGAAGTCAGTTACGAGGCAGGGCTGACGGAGGAGAAGGTGAGTCGAGAAACGGTTCGCCAAGCGTTGAAGCGCTTTGGCATTGTTTGGAAACGGGCGAAAAAGTGGATCAATAGTCCAGACCCGGCTTACATGGTGAAAAAAAACAGCGTGAGCGGCTAATGGCGATGGCAGCAGAGCGAGCAGATTGGGCGGTTGGGTATCAAGATGAGACCTGGTGGAGTCGGTCTGCGCATCCGCCCTTACGGAGTTGGGCTGAAAAAGGGCAGTTTTTGAAATTGCATGAGCAAGCCGAAGATGCGAATGACCCGGAACCCAAAGCGATTGCCTGTTATGGAATAGCCGTGCATTGGTATGAACAGACGGTCAAGCAGGAAGCCGTCTGGCTGCGGTTTGTGGAAGGCAATCCGCGCAGCGAGCTGACGGTTCAGTATTTGGAGTGGTTGTTGACGAAAACGCAACAAGCAGGGAAAAGGGTGTTGATCTTGTTTTGGGATCAGGCTAGCTGGCACAAGAGCCGAGCCGTGCAGGATTGGATCAAAAAGCATAACCGGAAAGTGAAGCAGGAGCGACAGGGTGTCCGCTTGTTGGCATTTTTGTTGCCGAAGAAAAGCCCGTGGCTCAATCCCATTGAGCCGCTGTGGCTTCATGCCAAGCGGAAAATCGTTGAGCCGGGTAGAAAATTAGCGAAAGCCGAAATCATCCAACGAGTATGTGCTGTTTTCGACAATCCGGTTTTGCCGGTTTTTACCACATCCGAAAATGTCTCTTGAAGATGCAATAGAGATTGCAGTCATCTCGAAACCTCCTCCAGTCATCGAACGGGATTGTCTACCCGTATGTTCAACATAACCTCCCTTTCCAGCCGTATGCGTAGCTATCGTTGATCATCGAATGGGCGATTCAAACAGCAGGCATCCAGATAGACCGTCATCATGCACAAGTATAGCACATGCTTAAGCTATAGAAGAAGATACTATGTGATTGCTTAGCAGGTTAAGCCTAGCGGGCAGCAGCACCAAGGACTTCCTGGGTGGTATAATCGTCTTGTCTCCCGATAGTGAACATGGAGGATTTATGAAAAACGCTTCGTCAATTCCGGCCGATCTCGTTTCCTTGCTAGCCGATCTACCGCCTGAAAGCCTGAGACTCCTGGAGCAATTTGCGCGTTTTCTACATGAGCAGGCACACCTGAATCGCGCCGTTCAACCTGACCATGAAGTCAAAATGCTTCCTTATTTATATCCGACAGTGGTGAGACCCGCATCTTCGCTAGACAACTGGTTGAACCTTGTTTCTGAAGGTTACGAGGGCGACGCGCTGGCGGATACAGAAGCCCTCTATGATGGGGTTTGAGCGATGAGAGCGGCTGTTGACGCTTCCGTATTGGTGGGGCTAATCAACCCGCGCGATCATCGCCGTCATCAGGCGATGGAATTGTATGCAGCCCTGACGGCAGCAGAAGCCGAACTGGTATATTTCGACTGCGTGGTTTCCGAGGCGATTAGTACCGTTGCCCGCCGACTGGAAGAGAAAAATCGCCATGCCGAAGTCGAAGTGGCGCTTGACCGGTTGAACGCCCAGGTATCTGTGGAATCGTTGACGTGGATTCTGCCGGATGTACCCCGCCTGTTCCAGGAGGTATTGAGGATAATCCGCTCTTCTTCGGGCGCGTTGAACTTCAACGATGCCTTGATTGCCCTGGCTTGTCGCGAGCGGGAAATTGAGGCGATTGCCAGTTTTGACGAGGATTTCGATCAGGTGGATTGGCTGCGCCGGCTTGCAAAAATAGAAGATTTGAAGAGATGAATTTGGCGGCTGTAGTTTCAGTTCTGCTGTTGGCGGGGTGAGGTAGGTGCGGGAAAAGCGCTGGAAGAGGGGCGGGAACATTTTCACCTAGCTTTCTTTACTTCTGACCTTGCAACTGGAATGGCGCAATCATGGAGAGAACACCCCCCGTGATCACGCCCACAGTGCCACCAACCACAGCTCCTGCCAAAAGCCACCCTTTATCATAACTCCAAATTCCGTTCAAATACCAACCTATCGCCCAGCTAACTGCGGTGAGGATGATCCAGGCCCCGCTTTTACGGGTGTACTGGCGCAAGAATAGCCATTGCAAAAATCCCAATGGAGCTCGGCTCACTAGCTCCGACAAGACATCCCAATAACCTGGCATCCATCCACGTATCCTGAGAAAATCCCATACAAACCCGCTGATAAATCCGTTGAGGCACAATCCAAGGCTAGTGCCTAAAATCCACCAGCCTGCAGTGCGAAAGTACGAACGCAAGATAATCCATTGTGCAACTCCTAAGGCGGTTCCAACAATCACATCATAAGCGGCGCGAATTACAGGCTCACCTTCAAAATATATCGGAATCATCCTGAGGATGTAATCAGCCAGAACATAACCAATGGCAACAGAGATAGTGGTTGCCAGTACCCATTCAAACCATAACCTCCATTTGTTTAGATTTTTCTGCTGCAAGTCGATTACTGCCGCTGACATTGGTTCTTGCGATGCTTGGTACGATACCCCCACCTTGGCGTCAAAGGTAGGGGGTTGGGAAGGCAGGGGAACTCTTATCTCCAAATCCTGAATAGTCAGTTCGATCTCTCGCCTAAGCGAGTACAGAGCAGGATCAGCCGATGCCAGTTCCAGCGCCTGGCGGTAGAGTTCTAGTGCGCCTTCCAGATTGCCTTTATCTTCCATGCGCTGCGCCGCCTGCATAAAGGCACGGATTTCAGCAGTAGTTTCAGGAGCGGTAGCAGTCTCATCCTCCCGCTCGCCGCCGTCTAATAACTGTTCATTGGCTAGCGACAACTGAAAACCGCTCGCCGACTCCGGCAAAGCGACAAGCCACTCGCCAAAGGTGGGGGAGTCTAACAGGTTGTTGCTCCGCCAAGCGCGCTCAAAGAGAGAAGCTATATTGCTTCCCCAGCGGTGGTTCAGTACTTCCACCAGCGTACGGTAGCGGAACGTCTCCAGTTGCATTTCCGCCGGGTCAAAATAACTCTCTCCCCATGCGGCCTGCACGACTCGGGGGTCGCACCAGCCGAGCATTTCCACCAAGAGCACCGCTCCAGCAAAGCGGTCAGTTTCCAGTCCCCACAGTCCATTAGTAGCCTGATGATGAGAATATCCTGCCGATCCGCTGGAGATAACCTGAGGCCGCACCATCCCTGGAGCGTAGAGACTCTCAAGGTCCACTAGTTCCACCCCAGTGCCTCCAGCCAAAAGCGGAAGCATCACGTTGGGGCCAGAAAGGTCGCAGTGGGCAATGCCTTGCTCTTCCATCTGCATCAGCGTCTGAGCTAGAGAGCGAGCCAGAGAGAGGGACGTCTCCGCAGATAATGACTTGCGATCCATTTGAAGGTCAAACCAGGTGGGGCCTTCAATCCACGGCATCAGGACGGCATAAGTCAGTTCGGGATGCTGGTGTAGAAGTTCTGGATAGCGGGAAGGGGTGAGCACAATGCGCTTGCAAGCGCGCAAGCCTGTTATGATGGCGTAGGGAGCAAGTTTATCTGCTTGGGACACCAGGAAGGGGAGACGGAAGCGCGGTTTGAAAACTTTGAGGGCCAGTTTGCCCTCACCCACAACTCCTCTCCCAGAAGGAGAGGGGAGACCTTCACCCCCAACCCCTTTCGGTGGGGAAGAGGGGAGGAGTTGAAACACAACGCCGGCGCGGCCTTCCTGGCCGTAGGGAATGCCGGGCGCAGACGGATGCTCAGCGATACGGTAGGTGATGCCGTTGATGATGAGCTCGTCGTTTGGGTTAGGACGAAATGACGTGGGTGACATCGTTTGCTCATCCAAAAAGTTGAATAAAAGACATCTGGATTACCGCACCCATCACGGTGTGGGGCTAGAGAAAGGCGTGGTCGAAGGAATGGGCGATTCGATGGTAGCCGGTATCTGAGTATCTGAAGGCGCGCGCGTGAAGGTTGGGGTAAAGGTCACTACAGATGAAGACATGGGGCTTGGAACAGGCGTAAGCGTTAGCTGGGGGAGAAGAGTTTGCCAAGGTATATTCGTTGGTGTTGGGACGAGATAATCCGCTGCAACCCAGCCACCGATCAATTCATTGTAGCCGGTTTGGGTCGCCAACCGCAGCCAAAATGGATGCTGCGTGTCATTAGTCTGAACGTACATATCAAAGAGCAGACATTCATTTTGTCGTAAAACAGAGTTTTCGGATTCTTTTTGTGGCGCAAAAACCTCCGGCGCCTGACGCACCTTGACTTCCGTCATCAGAGGGAGAACGCAAAACTTCACCAAAACCGGCGTGGGGGAGGGCATCGGAGTTGGGGTTGGGGTCTCTGTCGGGGCAAGAATAGCACTGAGCGTGGGGTAGGGAGTATAGGTCGGATACGGTGTGTAGGTAGGATAGGGCGTCAGACTAGAGGTTGGCGAAAGGGAAAAGATGGTGGGTAGCGGAGAGCCGCGCATTACCCAGAACAAACCTACAGACATTGCTAAGAAGGTCAGGACGATGGTGCCGCCGAGCAGAAAATTCAACCAGCGGAAAGAAGGCGCAGGCGGGGAGACAGGCAATGCCTCCTTAGCTGCGAGGTCAGCTAAAGATGGGGGCAGGCGCAGATCACTCTGGGTCTGGGACAGAGCAGCATAGGAAATCGGTGGCGGAGCGTTTGTCTCAACTGGCGTGACAGGCGGTAGTGCTTCGGGTGGCAGATTTACATAGTCACTCCAAGCGCCCGCCTCCTCGGACCAGGCACGCAGACGCAGGCGACAGGTGTTAGGATGCAACGAGGTTTTTGGAAGCGTAAAACTCGTCTGGACAGAAGATACATAGAATGCTTCGCCATTCTCAAGTTCTACTTCATACCAGCGCGCCCCTTCCACAGCCTGCCATGTCAGGCGCAGACCCTCCGCTGCTTGCTCTAGGCGGAGACCGTGCGGGGCAGGTAGAGGATAGCCTTCGGGCGGACGGCGACCTCCTAACCAAAACTCAAAAAAGGAAACGTCGTCGCTTTCTGGACGATGACTGCTGAATTCGATGACAGCTTGGATAGATTCATCGCGCAGGTGACGAGTCATGAGTTGGTCAAGACGGGCTAACCCATCAGAGTAGGCTATCAGATAACTCACTGCGGATATCGGCAGAATGGAGACATGCAGTTCACCGATGCACCCGCGACGGGTAGACCAGCGTTCCTCACTGCGAAACGTTTTCCCTAAGCGGGATGTGATTTCACCTTTTTCACTCCACAAACGCAAGCGCGAGTCCCCCATCCAAGCTAAATACAAGCGCCTGGTGCGCAGGTCAAGCCGGCCGGCAACAAAAGTGCTTTCGCTGCCCAAACGGCGTTTCTCTTCTAGCACCTGTTGTACCATGGGTGCTAGATCCGACGAAACAGGATAACGCGTCACCTGCTCTGAAGCTGGTTTCACCAAAGAATCAAGAAATTCTGTTAAAACCTTGCGCAGAGTACCGTCAGAGGATTTGAGCAGGGTACCGATGCGCTCCCAGAACCAATAAACCAGCGCTTCACCCAACAGACGGGCGGCTAGGTCACCGAAGAAGGACTGGCTTACACCATCGCAAAGGGCAAAGACAAGCTTGTCATCGTCTTCACGCACCATGAGGAAGTCTTGGCCAATCTCATCACCACTGCGGCTATCGGCTGAGCGAGCATAGGCGAAACGGTAGCCAAAGTTATGTCGCTGCCGAGAAGTAATTGGCGTCTCACGATCTTGGGGTAATTTGATTTCAATCGTCATAAGCGCCGCCTCCTAAGGTCTTTCAGCGCCGATCGGGGTTGCCATTGACATTACGAACCCCATTTCCACCAAAGCTGGCGTCATCCCAGGAATCATCATTACCGCCTCATCAGCCATGCTGTAACCACTTTCGAGCATCATAGCGCGGTAACTTTGCGGAAGGCGAGAGGAGATACTGCGCAGTTTTTTTGCGTAGTTATTAGAAAGTTTGGTCTTGGGCGTGACACCACTCCATTTGTATACATCAGAGATGCGTTCTGCAAGGAGATTGTCAGAGATAAAAATATTTTCAACCAGGACATGGCCATCGGGAACTTGCATAGCCATGATGCGGCGAACAACGGGTTCGGGATCGTTACCGGTATATTCACCATCAGTCATGTGGCAGACTAGCGGAGCTGGGCAATGTCCAAGCGCAGGCAATTCTTGCTGAAGAAGCTTTTCTACTTGAGCGAAGGCACGTGCGGTATCCGTGCTGCGCATGGGCTTCAGCTCTGGTACGCCTAACTGAGCGACCTGATCCACTGTGCGAATGCCGTTTAACAAATCGTAAACGTGATCGCTATATGCATACATGGCTATTCGATAGCGCGGCGCTACCCGACCTCCTTTAGTGGAGCGAAATACCATCTGGCGTAGCATAGCCCCTAGGGCATCCATGACAACGTCGATACGGCGCTTGTTGCCCATTGGTTCACTCATCGATCCACTTACATCAAGTAGGTAAATAATTAAGGCAGGAGATCTACTAGTAGCCAAAACCTCATAGGGCATAGGGAAACTCCAATTTAGTAAAGTATCTTAGAAAGCGAGACTCTAAAATTAACCACAGATTAACCATGGAAAGCCCAACTTAAGCGACTTGTTCCGAGACATTTGCAGAGACATTTTGTGACCAGCTATTGTTCTATACCTGAAAGTTCTTTTTTTCAGATGAATTAGGTCTTGAAATTTCTAAGGTTGACTTAAGAACCGGTTAGTCAGCGTATAATGAACGTAATTTTGTATTAAGCTGTTAACCATGTCGCGGCGGTAATTATGAGAAGAAAATGTCTGGATAATCATCCGCCCACCTAGGCAACTAGCGATCACCCCGTGATCAAATTTGGAGGTCGGTATCGTTCCCGCAATTAGCTGAGCGTCTCCGCTTCGAGTAATTCTCAACAAATCTCCTTGATCAGGATTTGCCCAGAAAACAGAGAAATTGCGGAGAGACACACCTTTATTCGGTGTACTCCAGATAGGATGATCAGGGATTAGCGGATAAACCGAGAGGTCTGCAAAGTTCCATTCCTGGAAGTACCAGTCGCGATGCAATCCCACGCCGCATTTGGATAAAATTGGCGCTACTTTGCCTTGCGATAGATCATCTAAGGCCCAATGTTCGATGATTACAGCAGCGCCGCGGTCGATATGGTCCATCAAATAGACAAAAAACTCACCCTGGATTTGGGTGCGTATTTCAGAAGCAGCGATAATTAAATCCCATTCCGTTGAGCTAAGCAAATCATCCTTAAACCACCCTTGTGCACTCCCATCATCCTTAAAAGTATAACCCGCTCTTTCCAGAGCTTCTTGGTAATACTCCACTTCTCCGGTTCCAGACATATCTTCAAATAAGAGGATTTTGGCGTTTTTAATTTTATTTTCGATATCTATCGATGATGTAGGGGAAGAAACGGCTTCAGTAGCGGCTGGTATAAGATTATTCGAGTGGGTCTGCCCAGCTTGTTGAGTGAGCTGGACAATTTGTTCCGCAAGCACGGACGCCTGCATTTCTTGAGCTATGCGTGTTTGCTCGATAGTCCTGGCTTGCAAAGTAGCCTGAGCTCGTGCTATCGAGGTAGTCTGCCCTTCGATAGTCGCCATAGCTTGTTGCTGCCATGCACTTGCGGTAGCATTTGCCTGAGCAACTTGCTGCTGTTGAAAATTTAAGCTAAACAAGATAATGACGGCCAGGACTAAAACTATCAAGCCTAATAGCATTCCCCAGATCGGTATCCATTTCCAACGATGCCTGGGTTGAGTTTCTCTCTCAAGTGGGGCAACTGTTTGTCCTTCCTTGGGCAATTGCCCTGTTGTAACAGACCGGCCTCGCTCGTAGACTTCTTGATAGGGTAGCTGCACTGCTTGAAACTGTTTTTGCACCTCCTGAATTGTCAGTTCAATCTCCAGAGCCATCGAGCGCAAGGAGGAGTCGGCTCTTGCCAGTTCCTGCGCCTGGCGATAGAGTTCAAGGGCACCCTTTAGATTACCCTTCTCGACCATCTGTTGAGCTACCTGAATAAAGGCTCGAATCTCGGCAGCAGGTTCAATATGAGAGATGGTCGTGCCTTCTGAAGTTATTTGTTCTTGCTTTGCTGTTGCTTGTTGTGGGATAGCCAATGACTGATTACTAACAAGCGAATCGGGCAGGGCTACGAGCCACTCGCCAAAGGTAGGGCAGTCGGCTAAGGTCTCACTCCTCCAGGCGCGCTCAAACATGTTGGCAACAGGCTGACCGTATTGGCGTGCCAAGGCGAGATGTAGGATGGAGTAGCGGTCAGTTTGTCCACCAACCTCGCCTCCCATAGGGAAAGGAGAGCTAAGGGTTGGCATTTCGGCGGGATCAAAATAGGTCTCCCCATAGCAAGCCTTGCGCACCGTCTCATCTCCCCAGCCCAACATCTCCGCCAGTAATACTGCCCCAGCAAAGCGATCGGCGGTCGATCCCCATAAACCCTCATGCGCCGTGCGATGCGCATAACCCGACGAACCACTAGCCACGCTTTCTGGGCGCGGCAAGCTAGGTGCATAGAGACCCTCGATGTCGACCAGTTCCACTGCAGATATTGGACGGGGATCGCTCTGTGCTTCTAAGCCAGGCAGAAGAACATTTGGTCCAGAAAGATCACAATGCGCCAACCCTTGCTCTTCCATGCGCACCATGATCTGCACAAATTCACGAGCTAGCTCAAGCGACTGCTGGGGGGTCAGAAGGCGCTTCTCTAGGAGCACTTCCTGCCACGTCGGACCTTCAACCCACGGCATCAACGCCGCATAGGTCAGGTCAGGTTCGCGACGCAGCAGATCGGCATGACGATTAGGGGTAAGCACAATCCGTTTGCAGACGGTGAGTCCCGGTAAACTGGCAAAGTCATTCAGTTTCTCAGCCTGCGAGACCAATGCCGGCGTGCGAAAGCGCGACTTAAAGACTTTGAGGGCCATTTTCCCCTCACCACCAACCCCTCTCCCAGAGGAAGAGGGGAGACCCCCAGATGAGGGAACAGGGAGGAGTTGGTAGACGATGCCGGCTCGACCTTCTTGACCGTAGGGAATGCCAGGCGCAGCCGGGTGTTCGGCAATACGATAGGTGATGCCGTTAATAGTTAATTCATCGTTGACGTTGGGACGGAAAGGCATTGCTAACCTCCTAAATACTCAGGACAGACTTTCCTGCCAATCTAGATCAATTCAAACATCCTAAGCTTACCACATCAAACATCGCAAATTATCTTTGAACTGCGTTCCCTCGCCGAAAAAGACGCTCTGTTGAGCACGAGAACCGAAGGCTTCTTGCTAGGGAGTTAAGTTTGCCGGGGAAGGAGCCCAAACCATATTAATTGTACCTCTAGGTAAGCTAGTCTTGCAAGAAGTCGCGAAATCGTGTTCGAGCAAATAAAATCTCGCCGAGGGAACGATGGCAGAAGCACTGAAATAGGATCATTCGGCTAGACCGTAGACGAATGTCGCTAATAGTTGGATAAAGTACCTATCCGCTGCTGC
>Ga0209101_1003233_pt1 | contig 10019 bp, 10 predicted proteins | sample ConPoolayeCmetaG_FD_185481 | JGI IMG/M metagenome (GOLD analysis project Ga0209101, IMG submission 185481) | Hot spring microbial mat communities from California, USA to study Microbial Dark Matter (Phase II) - Cone Pool mat layer C metaG... ...
CTGATTGAGTTCCCGGCGCAGTTTTTCCGCTTCTTTGCGCTGAAGTTCGGCTTGCTGGTATGCCTGACGGGCGAGTTCTCTGTGACGTTGGATCTCATCCAGCAAATCCTGGCTTTCCAGATCGGCTGGATTGATGTCGCGGCGAGCCTTTTGAATGATCTCCTCGGGCATCCCTAAGCGCTGGGCTATGGCAATGGCATTGGATCGACCCGGCAGACCGATTGAAAGATGATAGGTGGGTTGGAGAGTCTCTATATCGAATTCTACGCTGGCGTTTATGGCGCCAGGAGTCACGTGGGCAAACACCTTCAATTCTGGATGATGGGTTGTAACCAGACAGGGGATCTTCTTCTCGATCAAGTGCGAAAGGATCGCCCGCGCCAGGGCTGCTCCTTCTTGCGGATCGGTGCCGGCACCAAGTTCATCTAAGATCACCAAAGAGTTCGGGGTAGCATGGTTTAGAATGTGAATGATATTTTTAACGTGCCCCGAAAAGGTTGATAAAGACTGTTCGATAGATTGTTCGTCACCGATGTCAGCGAAGATATGGTCAAAAATGCTCAACGTCGCTGATTGGACCGGGATGGGTAAGCCAGCCTGAGCCATCAGGGTAAGTAAGCCAACGGTTTTGAGCGAGACTGTTTTTCCGCCAGTATTTGGACCGGTAATCACCAGGGCAAAGGCTTCGTGGGTTAATTCCACATCAATCGGGACAACTTTCTGCGCATCCAGTAAGGGGTGGCGGGCCTGGATGAATTGAAGGATATAGGGCGAGTGTTGGCGGGCTGATTCGGCGAGGGCAGGATGGATCAGATGAGGTTGGACGGCGTCGATTTCAAGCGCATATTTTGCGCAAGCCAGGATGAGATCAAATTGAGCCAGTACGGATAAACAGCTTTCGATAGAATCCGCAGCCGAAGCGATCAATTGAGTCAACCGAAACAGGATGCGACGTTCTTCGTCTCTTTCCTCCAGTTGCAGTTGACGGTTCTGGTTGTTCAGTTCGACCACGTTCAGAGGTTCGATGAACAGGGTTGCCCCAGAGGCAGACTGGTCGTGCACGATAGCAGGAATGCGACCCTTAAAGTCGGTGCGAATGGGAATGACATAACGACCATCGCGTTGGGTGATGAGGGCTTCTTGTAAGATTGGAACGATGGCTGGATCGGAGATCATCTGCTGTAATTTTGAGAGCAAGCGCCCCCGAATTGTTTTTAGCTCGGAGCGGATAGCAGCCAGTGCAGGAGAAGCGCTGTCGAGAATCTCACCATGCTCCGAAATTGCCAGCGTAATCGCTTCAATCAAGCCGCCGGGGATCTGCATACTTAAAACTAGCTGGCTGAGTCTGGGATATTCGACTTGAAGCCGATCAAACGCCCGCACCAGAGTACGTGCGGCGATGAGTGTATCCTTGACATCTAACAGATCTTGTGGCGTCGCCACGCCTTCATGTCTGGCGAGATCAAGTGTCTGACGGATGTCATGGGCGCCGCCGATGGTTGCCTGGTGAAATTTATTCAGATAGCGCATCGCTTCTTGAATCAGGTTTTGGCGATGGAGGATTTCCAGCGGATCGGTGAGCGGTTTCAAGGAAAGAGCTAACTCTGCAGAAGGTCGAAAGGCCGTTAGGCTCTCGATTTTGCGGAGAATTTTCGGGAAATCAAGCGTGTTGAGGGTTTTTTCATCCATGGGCATTCACCGTAACTGACATGCAGTTTACCATAGGCAAACCTGGATAGGGAAGAGGTGTTTACTTCTTCTGAAAATATGGTATATTGAAAATAATCATCGCTCATTTATCTTCCATCCAACGTTTTTATTGGAGGTAGACTCAATGTTTATTCCCAGAGCATATGAGAAAGGACAAGGGTTAGTTGAATATGGGATGATCCTGGTTTTGGTGGCGGTGATCGTCATTGTGGTTGTCTTCCTGCTAGGGCCGGGAATTGGGAATATGTTTAGTCAGGTAGTCTCGGCTTTTTAAGGAAAATGCCCTTGTCGTGCAAGCCGGCTTAGAGTATAATTTTTCACACTAGGGCGCATAGCTCAGTTGGTCAGAGCGCACGGTTCACATCCGTGAGGTTCGGGGGTTCGAGCCCCTCTGCGCCCATTTATTTTTTGGCGAAAGAACGGGGGAAAGGGATCAAGCCTAATGTGGTATTATATTTTCAGGCATTATCAGAAATAGACATATAAGCAGGTGCTGGTATACAAGGAGTAAAGAAATGAGCGAGCGATTATATCGGACACACTTGATGCTCCACCAAACATTACATAAGCGATTACGTCAAATTGCCCGAAGGGAAAACCGCAGTATATCCGAGCTAGCCAGGATATTGCTGGAAAATGCTCTCGAGCAGTATGAGCAAGAGCGAGCTACCCGACTAGAAAAGGTAAAAGCTCTCCGCCAGGTTGCTGATAAGATTTTACAGGAAACAGGTGAGATTCCGAAAGACCTAAATGTTGTTGAATTGATTCGGGCAGAAAGAGAGAAACGAATGCATGAACTCGGTAATTATTGATGCCAGCATTGCCATCCAGGCTATTCTTCCATGCGCAGGGCATGAAAGGGCGTATAAACTTATTGAAGACTTTGTTGAAAGGGACGTGATCATCTGCGTACCTCACCTGTGGTATTCCGAAGTGACCACAGGAATCCGTAAGAGTGCTGTTATTGGGGGAATATCCTATGAAAATGCCATGCTTGCTCTTTACTCTATACTAAATCTGCCAGTAGAGAAGGCAGATGAAGATTCTGAGCTTTATATTCAAGCCTACCGCTGGGCGGAACGTCTTGGACAACTGGCTGTATATGATTCAGTTTACATTGCTTTGGCTGAACGCCGTAATGCAGAATTCTATACCGCTGATAGGAGATTGTTCAACCGATGTCAGCAAATTGGCGTCCAATTTGTCAAGCTGAAGGAGTAATTGTACGTATTCTAAACCCACTGTAATCTTTAGCCGCAAAGAAAGAAGAATGCCATGAGTGAAAGGCGGTTTGTTCGCAAAACTGCTGGGATGCATCTGCAGGTAACAATAATTTTCCAGAAACATATATCTCCCATGGTTGACCACCTTTGAAGTAACCACTCATGCCTGAGCGACCCCATTTATCTGGACGGGAAATCGTCCGTGCCCTGGAGCAGCTCGGTTTTGTTCAAACACATCAACTAATCCACACAGAAAACAATCACTTCTTTAGGCCCGTGAACCCCAATGGTAAGGGTCATTTCAATATCGGCTGTGCGGGAAGGGCCGCTGATCAGGACGGTAACCGGTTCTCTGGCTGTTTCTTGCCGTTTGAGGGCTTCGGGTAGGCGTGGCAAAATATCTTTGCTGTGCAAGATGGCAAGGTGAATTTCGGGCAGTAAGGAGGCTGTTAGAGGGCGGTCCGGGTCGCCGGGTAATACCAGCGTGCCGCTTTCGGCGATTGCGCAGTCTGCGCCGGTAAGCCCAGCTACGCCTTGGGAGTCAGCCTGCGTGATGAGGTCAATTCCATTTTGCTCCAGGTACTCGAGCAGCCCAGCCGGCAAATAGCGCTGATGCCAGGTCTGAAGTCTGGTGATTTGATGCTGCTGCAGGAATGCCAGCACTTTTTGCCCGACATCGGCGGTTGTGCAGGGAACGAATTTACCGCCTAAGGCTTCCAGCTCTTGTGCAAACCATTTCACTAAAGAGGGTGGAGAGGAGGAGAGAACAGGGGAAAATGGTCGTTCTGCCTGAGATTCTCCTGTAGAAATGTATGGGGAGGCGGAGGGCTGGTTTTCTGCCCAAACCGTGCGGAAAGGCTTTGGGGCGGGTTTGGGAAAATCTTTGGAGTATCCCCATCCGGTAAAGGCAGGCAGGCTAAGCCAGTCCCTGTCAGGAGAAAACAGGCGGCTTGTCAGGCCGGCGATTTGTTGCGCCAGAGCAAATAAGGAGGGTGAGGTGGCGACAAGCGCAAAGATACGGATGCCAAGTTGGAGGTACCAGGGGGCGTTGGAACGGGCGTGCTGGTTCTGCGGCTCGGCGTGCAATTGACCAGCCCGAACCCGTAAGAGCAGTTTGGGCAGGTCAATATCCACCGGACAGGCTTCGCGACAGGCGCCGCATAAACTGGAAGCACGCGCCAGATGCCCGAATTCGGAGGTGCCAAACAAAGCGGGTGAGAGGATCGAACCAATCGGGCCACCGTAGGGAGTATGCCTTCCCGAAGCGCCGATGTAGCCGTGGCCGCCGATTTCGCGGAAGACCGGGCAGGCGTTGAAACAAGCTCCACAGCGAATGCAATAAAGCGCTTCCTGAAGGGGGCTATCCTTAAGCCCCAGGCGTCCGTTATCGAGCAGCACCAGATGCCGTTCGCGGCTTCCTTCACCATCTGACCCAGGGGCGCGAATCAGGCTGGTGTAAACGGTTAGCTTTTGTCCAGTGGCGGAGCGCGGCAATAAGTAGAGCATGAGCGCTAAATCGTCCAGGTTGGGTACCAGGCGTTCAATGCCCATCAGCGCAATGTGAACCGGCGGCAATGTGGTGACCATGCGCCCGTTACCCTCATTGGTTACCAGACAAATGAGTCCGTTTTCCGCGACGCCAAAATTGACTCCGGATAGCCCAACGTCCGCAGTAAGAAATATCTCTCGCAGAACGCGGCGGGCGGTTGCAGTCAGACTCGGGACGTCATCGGTCAGGGGGATAGCCAGTTTTTCGTGAAACAGCTCGCCTACCTGCTGGCGGGTGAGATGCACGGCAGGGGTAATAATGTGGGCGGGGTGCTCCTGGCGTAGCTGGACGATGTATTCCCCCAAATCGGTTTCGATGACCTCCAGGCCGGCCTGTTGCAGGGCAGGGTTCAGCTCGATTTCCTCGCTGATCATGCTTTTGGATTTGGCAATCCGCTTTGCCTGATGATCCCTGGCGATTTGCAGGACAATCTGCACAGCTTCAGCGGCAGTTTTTGCGCGATGGACAATAAAGCCATTGCGCTGTGCATTGGCGATGAATTCTTCTAAATAGCGGTCGAGGTTGGCAATGACTTTTGCTCGCACGTCATGCGCTTTTTGACGCATTGCCTGCAAATCTTCAGGAAGAGTCTGATAGACGGTACGGCGGGCGGCATTGCGCCGCTCAGCGTTATTATCCAGGGCGAGCTGAAGGGTTGGATCGGCGAGAGCCTGGCGGATTTTTTGTCGAAACGGCGAAGTCATCGAGGATTGCCTTTTTTGAGGGTGTTAAAAGTTTGCCAGAACTTCAGCGATGTGTAAAGCGCGTTGGGATTTCCGCAGGCGATGCAAACCACCGTTGATGTTGGTCATACAGCCGGCATCGCAAGTGACTACATAGGGAGCGCCAGAGGCATCAATGTTGTTGATCTTGCGTTCCAACATAGCAGCCGAGATTTCAGGATGTTCAACCGAAAAGACTCCGCCAAAGCCGCAACAATCGGTGGTATGAGGAAGCTCCACCAATTCAGCGTCGCGCACCTGAGCGAGCAAAGCGCGCGGCTGACGATCGACGCCTAATTCGCGTAACAGATGACAGGAGCTGTGATACGTGATTTTATGCGGAAAGCGAGCGCCGACGTCGACGACCCCGAGTCGATCGACCAGGTATTCTGAAAACTCATAAACGCGCTCTGCAAAAGCCCGGGCGCGTTCTCCCCAAACCGGATCGTTCTCGAAGAGTTCCCGGTAATGATGGCGGATCATCGAGGCGCATGATCCAGAAGGAATGACAATGTCGCCCTGGGTTTTCTCGAAGGCTTTGATGGTATGAATGGCAATGGGGCGGGCTTGATCCCACAAGCCGGCATTGAACGCCGGTTGACCACAACAGGTTTGTTCAGAAGTGAATTCAACTTTTTTTCCAACCCGTTGTAAGACCTGAACTACGGCTTTCCCGATTTCTGGATAGAGGGTGTCGATGATGCAAGTGACAAAGAGCTGGACGGTGTTGCTCATGGTGGAAGAGCAGATCGAAGAGGTCAGATTAGAGTTTGACGTTTTGCCACTTGTCGGGGCGGGCGGATTTGAACCGCCGACCTCACGGTCCCGAACCGTGTGCTCTAGCCGGGCTGAGCCACGCCCCGATTTTCAAAAGCAATGGGATTATAATCTCTTTAACTGCCTTTGACAAGGAAAACGGCTAATCGTATAATCAAGCGGATACGAATTCTAGCTTAGCTTTTAGGAGATAAGAATGAGTGAAGATCATAAAGTGCGCGTCGCAATCATTGGGGTAGGAAATTGTGCATCCTCTCTTGTTCAGGGAGTCTATTATTACAAAAATGCTTCGGAAGATGATCTGGTTCCGGGCTTAATGCACGTCAATCTGGGAGGCTATCATATCCGTGATATTGAGTTCACAGCAGCCTTCGATGTGGTGGATACCAAAGTTGGGAAGGATTTATCCGAGGCGATATTTGCCTATCCAAACAACACCGTAAAGTTTGCCGAGGTGCCGTTTCTCAATGTTCCGGTTTCGCGGGGGATGACTCATGACGGGCTTGGAAAGTACCTCACCCAGATTGTAAAGAAAGCCCCAGGGCCTACTGCGGATATTGTCGGTATCTTGAAAGAAACCAAGACCGATGTCGTGGTTAATTTCTTGCCGGTTGGATCGGAGATGGCGACCAAGTGGTATGTGGAACAGGTTCTGGATGCCGGCTGTGCGTTTGTTAATGGAATTCCGGTCTTTATTGCCAGTCAGGAATATTGGGCACGGCGCTTTCGAGAGAGAAACTTGCCCGTGATTGGCGATGATGTAAAGAGTCAAGTGGGAGCCACGATATTGCATCGAGTATTGACTCGTTTGTTTGTTGATCGTGGCGTGCGGGTTGACCGAACGTATCAATTGAATTTTGGTGGTAACACAGATTTCTTGAATATGCTTGAACGGGAACGTTTGGAGTCGAAGAAAATTTCCAAGACCGGCGCAGTCACCAGCATGGTACCGTATTCGTTAGCCGAAGATAACGTACATGTTGGACCAAGCGATCATGTGCCGTGGTTGACCGATCGAAAGTGGTGTTACATCCGCATGGAAGGGACAACGTTTGGTGATGTTCCCTTAAGTCTGGAGGCGAAGCTGGAGGTTTGGGATTCACCCAACTCTGCTGGGGTGATGATCGATGCGATTCGCTGTGCGAAAATCGCTCTAGACCGTGGTTTGAGCGGTCCGATTATTGGCCCTTCGGCATACTTTATGAAAACACCTCCAAAGCAGTTTCGCGACGAGGTAGCGCGGGAAATGACGGAAGCTTTTATCCGCGGTGAAACTGCTGTAGACTAATGGTATAATTTTGTTAAAGTTATCGGAGCTTCAAATGGCTCTATTGCGCAATTGAGAGCCAGTTGTGTTTTGAGGAGTTAGCTTATGTCAGGACATTCGCATTGGGCAACCATTCGGCGAAAAAAAGGCGCTGCCGATGCCAAAAAAGGTCAGTTGTTTACCCGCTTAGCACGCGAGATTGTGTTAGCTGCGCGCGATGGCGGAGGGGATCCAAGCGCCAATACCCGCCTTCAATTGGCCATCGACCGGGCGCGAGCGAACAATATGCCGAAAGAAAATATTGAACGGGCGATAAAACGAGGTACCGGCGAACTAAAAGAAGGAAACGCTATTGAAGAAGTCTATTATGAAGGATATGCTCCAAACGGGATTGCCTTGATTATCTTTGCCGTGACCGATAATCGTAACCGGGCGGTGGCTGAAATTCGGCATGTATTGAACCGCTATGGCGGCAGTATGGCAGAAGCTGGTTCCGTTGCCTGGCAATTTACCCGCTCGGCGTATTTTTCATTACCGCGGGCGAATGTGGATGCCGATAAAGTATTTGAACTGGCCGTTGAGGCTGGCGCCAGTGATGTCAACATTGAAGACGAGTTGATTGAAATTATTGGTCCGGTAGAATCGTTCAATGACATCAGTAAGGCCTTAAAGCAGGCCGGGATCCACCCGGAAGAAGCTGAACTGCGCATGATCCCAAATAATGAGGTTGAGCTCTCGCCAGAAGAGACCATTCAGGTATTGAAAGTAATTGAAGCCCTGGAAGAGTTGGACGATGTCCAGACCGTCTATTCGACCTTATCCATCAGCGATGAGGCGATGGCGCAGCTCGAAACCGCCTGAATGGTGGCATGATTGTCATTGGCATCGATCCTGGCATAGCGATTACCGGTTATGGGATCATCTGCCAAGAAGAAAACGGGAAACTTGCTGTTGTGGACTATGACGCAATCGTTACCTCCCAATCTGATCGTAATGATAGCGAACGTCTGTTATTGATCTATCGCCGACTGAATGAAATTCTTGCTCTCCACCGCCCGCAAGCCGCAGCGGTGGAGAAATTGTTTTTCCAGAAAAACGCCCGCACCGCCATGGCTGTCGGGCAGGCGCGCGGCGTAGCTTTGCTAGCTTTAGCTCAAAATACCGTCCAAGTGTATGAGTACGCGCCGGTTGAGATCAAACAGGCTTTAACCGGCTATGGAGGAGCAGATAAACATCAAATGCAGGAAATGGTAAAACTGCGCCTGTCCTTACGGGAAGTCCCTAAACCCGATGACGTTGCAGATGCATTAGCCGTTGCAATTTGTCATCTACAATCTTATCGGCTGCGCAATCTTGAGGTGCAGGGATGATCGCCTCGATGAGTGGAATTGTTCGGGAAATTGAAAGTGATTCCCTGGTGATTGAGAACCAGGGAATTGGGTATTTAGTCTATGTTCCCAAAACCATTTGTGACCACGCCAGAATTGGCGAGCAAATTTTCTTATTTACCCAGCTCCTTGTCCGGGAAGACTCGCTGACTTTGGTCGGATTTGAAACCAAAGAAGCTCGAAAACTCTTCAACTTACTGATGAGTGTGAATGGCGTAGGGTATAAACTGGCTTTGTCCGTTTTGTCAATTCTGAGCGGCGACGTGCTGCGCGGAGCAATCCTCCAAAATCAGGTCGATGTGTTAGCGCGCGTACCGGGATTAGGTAGAAAAACCGCTCAGAAGATTATCCTGACCTTGCAAGATAAGCTTCGAGGCGAAGGAGACTGGGATCAGTTTGCTGCTTTTAGCGATATTGATGGAGAAGTCCTGGCGGCGTTGACCGCTCTGGGGTACAGTGTTGTGGAAGCCCAGGCGGCGATTCAATCCATCCCAAAGGACACACCTCAGGAGATTGAGACGCGCTTGCGACTGGCTTTAAGTTACTTTAGCAAGAAAGTATCATAGATTTTTAATGTGGAGGTAGGAAGGATATGGCAGCCAAAATTGCGTTTATCGGTCCTGGAGTGATGGCAGAAGCGATGATCGGCGGCTTAATTCGCCAGAAACTGGAAGGTCCTCAAGACCTTATCGCAGCCGGTCCGCGTCTGGAACGATTGGATGAGTTGCAAAAACGATATGGCATTCAGGTAGAAAGCGATAATGCCAAAGCTGCCCGAAATGCGGATGTTGTAGTGCTTTCCGTAAAACCTCAAAAACTCGATAAGGTATTGGTTGGACTAAGGGGCTCGATTTCATCTCATGCCCTGGTTTTATCAATTGTCGCCGGGGCTCCCATCGAAAAGATTATGCGCGGCTTAGAGCATCCCTATATTGTGCGTTCGATGCCAAACACACCGGCTCAAATTGGGGAGGGAATTACGGTTTGGACCGTATCCCCGTCGGTTTCGGAAGAGCAGAAACAAACTGCGCGGCGTTTGCTTTCCGCGTTGGGTGATGAGGTCTTCGTTGAGGAAGAAAATTATCTGGATATGGCGACCGCGTTATCCGGCACGGGTCCGGCGTACGTGTTTCTTTTTATGGAAGCGATGGTCGATGCGGGTGTTCATCTCGGTTTTCCACGACGGATTGCCGAGCAATTGGTAGCCAAAACCGTGCGTGGCTCGGTCGACTATTACACAAAGCGCGAGGATCAGGTTCATCTGGCGCGGCTGCGCAATGAGGTAACCTCTCCAGGTGGCACCAGTGCAGCAGCCCTGTATTATCTGGAAAAAGCTGGTTTTCGCACGGCTATCTCGCGGGCTATTTGGGCAGCCTATGAGCG
>Ga0209101_1003236_pt1 | contig 10013 bp, 9 predicted proteins | sample ConPoolayeCmetaG_FD_185481 | JGI IMG/M metagenome (GOLD analysis project Ga0209101, IMG submission 185481) | Hot spring microbial mat communities from California, USA to study Microbial Dark Matter (Phase II) - Cone Pool mat layer C metaG... ...
GGGCACAGGCTGAATAAATACCATTTAACCACGTGCTACCACGCTATTCAGCCTGCCCGTGCTGTGCCGGGCGGACCACAGTCCGCCCGGACCAGACTCTGCTGACACTGGCTACACTGAGACGCCCCCAGGTGGCTCAGGTGCCATCTGCTCCGCCGGACTGTGGTCCGGCGGGCACAGGCTGAATAAATACCCTCCTGGCAGGTCTCGTTTTGCTGCGGTGCTGGCGTTCAGGTTCGGGTGGGGCTACGCGCCTGCCTTTCCAACTGGCGCGGGCTGGCTGGAAGTGCTTCCGTGACAGTCCCACGTCTGAATTATATCCCACCGTACAACGGTGTCAATCGGTCGCTGAGCGTAGTCATGCCAGGGTCGAGAAAGCGAGTCTGCCTGTAATGGCCAGATCTCGCCTGATTGTGGGGGCAAGTCCACGGGTGGCCCGGTCGAAGGAGGCCGGCCGTAGCTCCCTGGCTCGGGCCGGCCTTCAGACCGGGTAGGTCCGCACCTCGCATTTGGCCACAGTGCTGCTCCATGATATAATCGCTCTACCGTGCGATCTTCCTGGAACGCCCGCGACCGTTGTCCCCTGATAGGCCACACCTGGCGGGCATGTCCGTTAGTGGCGGGCTGAGGCTTGCCGGGCACAGTCCACCGGGCAGGCTCCAGGGACAGGCTTTCGAGCATAACTTGTGGCGCGATGGCGACAGGTGTTCAGAAGTATGCCGCAGTATTCACTGACCGTCTTTCTCTCAGCGTTCCTGCTCTTCCTTGTCCAGCCCTTAATGGGTAAGTACATTCTGCCGTGGTTCGGTGGGGCTTCGGCGGTCTGGTCGGGCGCGATGCTCTTTTTTCAGACTCTCCTGCTGGCCGGCTACAGCTATAGCCATGGCCTGGTGGCTCGCCTGCCGCTGCGCAGCCAGGGCCGCATCCATATAGGGCTGCTGGCACTCTCATTGATCGTGTTTCTGCTCTGTTCCTTCGCCTGGCAAACGCCTGTCACGCCGGGCGTGGAATGGCAGCCACGTCCCGGCGATAATCCCATTTTGCGCATCCTGACCGTGCTGGCAGTCAGTGTTGGCCTGCCATACCTTACCCTGACGACGACCGGGCCGCTCCTGCAGGCGTGGTTCAGCCGGGTGCTGCCGGGACGCTCCCCGTACTGGCTGTATGCCTTGTCGAACTCTGGCTCATTGCTGGCGCTGCTCTGTTATCCGCTTGTGATCGAGCCATTGCTCACGGTGCGGGTGCAGGCCATACTATGGTCAGCTGGTTATTTGCTCTTCGCACTGAGTTGCGGCCGGATTGCCCGGCAGATTGCCCGGCTCCCACGCGAGTGGGATGAGCGTACTGGAGCGTGTGCGGCGAACCGTTCTGCAGTGATGTCGCCCCAGCGCGCTGAAGTGCGCGCTACACTCCACTGGCCGTTCTGGCTGGCGCTTCCAGCATGCGCTTCGCTGTTGTTGCTGGCCACAACGAACCAGATGACGCAAGATATCGCTGTGATTCCTTTCCTCTGGGTACTGCCACTGGCGCTTTACCTGCTCTCATTCATCCTTTGTTTCGCCGGTCCTCGCTGGTACTCACGAAGTTACGTCTACGGATTGTTGGTGACCAGCCTGTTCTACTGTTGGGTGCTGATCGAACGCACCAGACTCCATATCGTGATCCAACTGGCCGTGTACGCCCTGTTGCTATTCTGTGCATGCATGGTCTGCCATGGCGAGATGGTACGCCTGCGACCGACGCCCGAACACCTGACAGGGTTTTATTTGATCATCTCCCTGGGAGGGGTGCTGGGGAGCATATTTGTGAATTTGATTGCCCCGCTCATCTTCAACAACTTCTGGGAGCTACCACTTGGCCTGACGCTTTGCTGGCTGCTTCTCTTCGCTGTGTTGTGGAGAGAGCGGAGCCTGCCACGGCGTCGCAGGAGAGCATTACCTCCTGGTTGGGCAATGGCTGCGACATTGGCGGCAGTGGTCACAGTCTCGCTCCTGTATGTGCGGGCCTATAATCAGCGAGCGCTCTACACCAGGCGTAACTTCTACGGAACGCTGTGGGTGGTCAGGCGGCCGGTCGAGGGAGCAAATGCCTGGATTTACGAATTAGGCCATGGTGTAGTCCTCCATGGAGCGCAGTATACCTCTGGCGAGCGCCGGCGTGAGCCGATCAGCTACTACAGCCAGGAAAGCGGTGGCGGACTGGTGCTGCGCTATCTCCCGCGCGACGCGGACGGGTTACGTGTTGGATTGGTCGGGCTGGGTGTCGGCACGCTGGCGGCCTATGGGCAGCCCGGCGATACCTTCCGTTTCTACGAGATCAACCCGGCCGTCATCCGCCTGGCCGAAGGGGAGGGAGGCTACTTCAGTTACCTGGCGGATTCGCCAGCACGGGTGGAGATTGTGCCAGGGGATGGCCGTCTCTCCCTGCAGCGTGAGCTTGAGACACAGGGCTCACAGCGCTATGATGTGCTGGTACTTGACGCTTTCAGCGGCGGTGCGATCCCTGTCCATCTGCTCACCCGCGAGAGCTTCGCGCTCTACCTGGAACATTTGACACCAGATGGCGTACTGGCAGTGCACATCAGCAATCGCCACCTCAACCTTCAACCGGTGGTGGCGCGGCTGGCCGCCCATTTCGGTCTGCACACAGCTCTGGTAGAGTCGCCAGGTGATGGTCAGGCGCGTATCAAATCGACGTGGGTGCTGGCTACCCACGATGCGGCCTTCCTGCAGCAACCGGAGGTCGCCCGGTATTGCCGCCCCCTGGTGGAGGATGCACGTGTCCGGCTATGGACAGACGATTACAGCAATCTGTTTCAGATTCTGTATTGGTAACTTCCACCTGACCGGAGGGCCTGATATGGTATTGCGGCTGCTCCTCCCGGCCCAGTGGTAGGTAAACAGGCCTGTCAAATCGGGATGGTTCATAATTGGTTGACACTCTGAGCTACGCGTCGAATGCCGCCCGATTGAAATCGGCCTCTTTGGGCGCTGCGCGCCGGGCGTCGGCCGACGCCGACGCGCTGGTCGGCGCAGGCCGACCAAAGGCCTGCGGCCCTACAGGCTGACTTTCAGTCAGCGTTGCAGGCAGTCGATTTTCGAGGCAGTCCAAAGTGTAAACCAATTTCGAAGAGAAAATGAACCATCCCGTCAAATCAAATGATAATGCTACAGAGGATGGGTTGTTCGGGTACAGATTATGGTATAATTTATACAGGTTATGTAATTACCTGCCCGGCTGCCTGCCCCCGTGTGCCGATTGGAAATCGAATTTTACGGGCGCCTGCGCCGACGCGGAAACAGCGGTCGGCCTGCGCCGACCGCTGGCTGAAGGCCCAAAGCGGGCGACTTCAGTCGGTATGGGTAGGCAGTTACCAGGTTATATGGCTGAGTGGTGGGACAGGCTTCTCTGCCCGTCTGTGGGGGTATATATGCCAGTTTTAAGGAGGTTCATATGCGTCTGGTGGAGAAAAGCTTACTGTTGGGGCTGGGAGTGCTGACGCTGACTCGCGATAAAGTCGTGAATTTTGTGAACAGCCTGGTTGAGGAGGGAGAGGTTCGTGCTGAGGAGGCGCCCGGTATAGTTGAGCGACTGGTGGCCCGGGGGGAGGAAGAGCGTGAGGAACTGCGCAGGCTGGTGCGCGAGGAACTGGAAAAGGCCCGCGCCAGCCTGCCATTTGTCTCCCGCAGGGACATCGAGGCGTTGAATCAGAAAATTGATCAGCTCGCCCTCCGCCTTGACGAGCTGAGCGGTGAACTGGCCGCCAGGAAAAAGGAGAGCGGATAACTGTTACGGTGATGAGCTGCTGATCATCGAGCAGCGTCCCCTCCGCACCCCGGGCGGTTGAGTTATACGACTTGCGATGCCGGCCTCCCGGGTTAAATCACTGTAGACTGCGAGGCTGCGGCATACAGTATGCTCAGAGAATGGCGAGACGGTATTTTACTATACCTTTTTGCAGGGCTGCGCGAATCAGAGGGAATCAGGCATGGTGTGCTCACCCGCATCGGCGGTGTGAGCCGGGGACCTTACGCCACACTTAACCTGGGCCATACCGTTGGCGACGATCTGACCGCGGTCGAGGAAAACCACCGCCGGGCTTTGGGTATATTCGGCATACCGCCATACCGGGTTGTCAGCCCCTACCAGGTGCACGGCGCACGGGTAGGTCTGGTCGGGAGGGCGCACCTGGGCACCGTTCAACCGGCCACCGATGCACTGATTACCCGTGAGCCTGGGGTGCCATTGCTGATGCGTTTCGGGGATTGTGCGCCGGTACTTCTGTTTGACCCGGTGCGGCGGGCCATCGGAATGGCCCATGCGGGATGGCGTGGCATAGTGGCCGGCAGCGTCGTGGCCACGGTACGCACAATGAAGCAGCGGCTCGGCTGCCAGCCCACTGATCTGTGGGCCGGCATCGGCCCAACTATCGGCCGTTGCTGTTACCAGGTGGGGGCAGAAGTCGCTGCCGCGGTAGAGGTCGCGTGCCCGGCGGGAGCTGGGGTGGTGCATCATCTCGATGGGCAAATCTACCTTGACCTGCCGGCTGCAGTACGGGCTCAACTGCGCGCGGCGGGGGTGGAGCGGATCGAAGATTCCGGGCTGTGTACCGCCTGTCACGTAGATGAGTTCTTCTCCCACCGGGCTGAAAACGGACGCACCGGTCGCTTTGGCGTCCTGTTGGAGCTGCTGGAATGACCGCAGGCATTGCAGATGTCGCCGGTAACGTAGAGATAGTGCGCAGGCGGATCGGCCAGGCAGCCGTACAGGCCGGCCGTGACCCGGATGAGGTGTTGCTGGTTGCCGTGACAAAAACCCGGCCTGTCGAAGCCATCCTGGCTGCTTATCAGGCCGGCATACGTCACTTCGGTGAAAACCGTGTTGAGGAGGGGCGGGAGAAAATACCGGCCGTCAACGTGGCTCTGGCCGGTCTGCCTGTGACATGGCATATGATAGGTCACATCCAGAGCCGCAAGGCCCAACCGGCAGTCGCTTATTTTGATTACATCCACTCCGTAGACCGGATTAAGATCGCCCATAGATTGAGCAATTTTGCCCACCAGCTTGGCCGGACAATACCGGTGCTGCTGGAGTGCAATATCTCTGGTGAGAGCACCAAGTTCGGGTTTGACCTGGTGGGTTGGGAGCGAGACCATAAACGACGGGAGGCTTTCTTCGCTGCAGTGGCAGAAATACTGGCACTGCCAGGGCTTGTCGTCCAGGGTCTGATGACCATGGCTCCAGTAACCGATAACGCGGAGAAAGTGCGCCCCGTCTTTGCCAGTCTGCGCACCCTGCTGGAGAGGCTGCGCGAGCATTTCCCGGCCGCTGACTGGCGTCATCTCTCTATGGGTATGAGCGATGACTTTGAGGTGGCAGTGGAAGAAGGGGCCACAATGGTGCGTATTGGTCGCGCTATCTTCGAGGGGACTTAGAACTCATCCGAAAAACCGCTATACCGACGCATAGGGATGCGTCGGTTACGTTTTTCGGATAGGCCCTTAATGTCGGGCTTGCATAAGTGATGTGGAAATGATCGAGCTGTGTGGGGTGACGAAGTACTACCAGCACGTCCCTGCAGTGGTGGCGCTGGACCTGAATGTGAAACACGGGGAGATTGTGGGCATCATAGGCCATAACGGGGCCGGCAAGACCACCACGCTTAAAATGATCCTGGGCCTGATCAGCCCTACCAGTGGTGAGATCAGGGTGATGGGCCACGATATGACCCACGACAGTGTCAGCGTTAAGTGTTTCGTGGGCTACCTGCCCGAGGAGAGCTCTCTCTACGAGACGATGACGGTGACCGAGTACCTCTTATTCTTTGCGGAGCTTTACCGCATCCCCAAAAGGGAGGCCCTGGCGCGCATCGAAACACTCCTCGACTCGCTTGATCTGGCCGAGCGAAATCGGTTCACGGGTGAACTCTCCAAGGGTATGAAGCGCAAAGTGGCCATTGCCAGGGCCTTGCTCCATGACCCACCCATCCTCATCCTGGACGAGCCCAGTTCAGGGCTGGACCCTCTGACCTCTATATTCATCATCAACTATCTGCGGCGGCTGAAGGAAGAGGGGAAGACCATCCTGATGAGTGCCCACAATCTGTTCCACGTTGAGCATCTCTGCGACCGGGTGGCGATTATGAAAAGCGGCCGCCTTCTCGTGTACGACGATATGCAGACCATCCGCAGAAAGCTCGGCAAGAGCGAGTACGAGGTGGTGTTCTATGCGGACGTACCGCTGGATTACCCTCAGGAGGCTGGAAATTACATCCTCCGGACGATCAGCCTGAGCCAGGTCGCTGCGCTGCTGGGGCGTATCTCTGAGAATGGCTGGGCCCTCGTTAACCTGGCTGTCCGAGAATCAGCTCTGGAAGAAATCTACGTTCAGCTTATGAGGGCGTGAGCTATCCTGTCGCCTGCTGGTTCTGCGCGACAGGCTCTAACGGCTGGGGACGGTGGCCGAAGCTCACTTCCGCACCGCCCGTGGGGGCCGCCCAACGCACTGCGTTACTGATCACCCTTAATACCTCTGGCTGGTAGTAGATCGGATAGCTCTCGTGACCAGGGCTGAAGTAAAAAATCTTTCCCTTCCCACGCCTGTAACAACATCCGCTGCGGAAAACCTCGCCCCCCTCAAACCAACTGATAAATACCAGCGTTTCCGGTGCCGGGATGTCGAAACGCTCCCCGTACATTTCTGAGTGGGGGATCTCGAAGTATTCACCCAGACCATCGGCGATAGGATGCCCCGGCTCGACTACCCAGACGCGTTCCCTTTCCCCTATCTCACGCCACTTCAGCGAGCAGGTGGTGCCCATCAGCCTGACAAAGATCTTAGAGTAGTGGGCGGAGTGTAGGGGGATCAGTCCCATGCCGTCTATTACGCGCCTGTACACACGTTCCACTATTTCATCTCTCACCTCGTCGTGGGCCATGTGTCCCCACCAGATCAGCACATCGGTCTGAGCCAGTACCTCTTCGGTCAGGCCATGCTCTGGCTCGTCGAGCGTCGCGGTGCGTACTTCAAACCCCTCAGCGCGGAGATGGCGGGCGAGGGCTTCGTGGATGCCGTCCGGGTAGATTTGGGCGATCTCTGAGTGGAATTTCTCATGCCGGTACTCATTCCAGATGATGACGCGTATCGGTGTGGACATTATCTTTGCTCCTTCGTAGCATTATTGTATTGATCTGCCAGCAATCCCCGAATGCGGGCAGCCACCATTTCGATAGCAACTTCGTTGAAGCCACCCTCCGGGATAATGACGTCGGCATACCGCTTGCTCGGCTCAACGAACTCCAGATGCATGGGACGCACCGTTTTCAGATACTGTTCGCATACCGACTGTACGGTACGTCCTCGTTCTTCAATATCACGCTGCAGGCGACGGATGAAACGCACATCTGCGTCTGTGTCCACATAGATTTTGACATCGAAGAGCTCGCGCAGCTCGCGTTCGGCAAAGACCAGTATCCCCTCTACCATGATCACTGGCGCGGCTTCTATGCGGCGTGTCTCCGGCCTGCGCGTGTGCGTGGTGAAATCGTAGACCGGAATCTCAACAGCCCGACCGGCCCGCAGCTCTTTAAGATGCTTTACCAGCAGCTCTGTCTCCAGCGCATCGGGATGGTCATAATTGACCCTGGCGCGTTCTTCGGGAGGCAGGTGACTGTGATCGCGGTAGTAGGCATCGTGGGGAATGTAAGCAACATGCTCGGCTCCAACCCGCTTCAGGATCTGGTAGGCCACTGTCGTTTTACCTGACCCGGTCCCGCCAGCCACACCTATCACTATTGGGCGCATCTCCTTTACCTCAAAGCAGCGAAGATGAACACCATACATGCGATAGCGATCAATATCCAATGGAGGCGGGGATGCTGTGAGGACACAAGCCGCCCGGCAGTCCAGATCATCCAGGCACCTGCCAGACGCTTCTCCAGCTCCCCACCTGCCCAGACTTTGCCATATTGCAACAAATTGACGACGCCCTGGCTGCCCAGTAATATGGTCAAAAGTGCGTAGGCTGCAGACAACGGGACTTCCTGGCTTGAGCTTTCCCCGCTTTTCAGTTCGGGCAGATGGGCGATCAACCCGTTAAGCAACCACGCCCCAATTCCACCGCTCCCAGCAGTCATAATCTCTCTTAATGGTATGATGTATTGTTGGGCCGGGATAACCACTCCTGATCGCAAGGTCAGGTACAACCCCAGCCCGGTAAGTGACGTGGGAAGCAGGAGGGAAAGCACATAGCCAGGCAGGTAAGGACTGGACCGGCCGGGGTAGGGCAGGGAAACCAGCGCTGCTATCAGAAACAGGCGAATGGAGAGGGGAGAGCAGTCCCCGGCGTACCATGCGGAGAGCACACCCAACAGCAGTAATATACCTGCTATACACCGTATCACCCTCACGATGTGGAAGAGTGATGACGCGGACCTTACAAATGACCAGATTGCCATCCCTGCCGCAGCCAGCGACATCCCACAGGCAAGCCCGGTGAAAACAATAGCGGACGACATCCTCACTTCAGCCAGTTCTCGCACTCATCGCACTAATGCGGTGCTTGCTGATGCAGAGTGCATCCCCTGCCAGGCCTGCGGCCAGGAGTATGATCGCGAAGAGAGTAAGCCCACGAGCAGGGTTGCGCACCACAGTCAGGCGGGCATAAGGGACAGCAGTGAAATGGACCGCAATCCCATCAACTATGACCTCGCCATCACCTTTAAGAACGGTTTGGTTTGCCAGTTGCCCCGAAGGTACACGGTAGAGCTGGACCAATATTGGGCTTGAAGCCCGGGGTTGTCCCTCATGCCGTGGGGTCAGCCTGACGATCAGGTGTGCCTCTGGAATGGCGAAGTACTGGTCCAGAATGAGGGGAAGCTTAAGCTGGCTGATCGGCTTATCTCCGGCAGCCTGCTGCAACATCAGCACGCTACCTGTGTTATCGCTGGCATGGACCAGCACACCCGGGCCTTGCTGATCAACGTGGACAGTCAGGTCTTCACTTTGGGTGATTTGTTGTGCTGTCTCGCTCAAGGCCACCCAGCTATCGGTGTCGGACAATGTGAGACGTTCCCCGCCCTGAATAACCAGCCCTTCCAATTCCCATCCCCACAGACAGTTGACGAGCAGGCCCAAAATGAGCAGCAATCCTCCTGCCGTGGCTACTGTAGGGGAAGTAAGCGACCATGGCCAGTTCGCAATGCGGTCTGTAAACCGGGAGGAGTGGTGTTCTTTCTTCCACTCAATTAACCCGTGTCGGAGCTGTTCAATTCCCTCGAGCACTTTCAGCAAAAGACAGCCTCCCAGGAGGACCAGAATGGTACGGAAGCCCGGTGAGCTGGAGACGGTAAAAAGGCCTGCACTCTGAAGCACAGGAACGAGTGAGCCGAAGCGTCTCTGTACTTCAGCAAGCCAGCGGGCATACACTGTTGGATCGGGAGAGGGCCTTTGAGGAAACCAGGTCGTAGTAAGCAGGATGGCTCCAATAATCACCAGCAAGGTGGCAATGGTGAGATCATTGGTCGCGACTTTCCATATATCTCGCCAGGGGTCACGTGAGAACAGCATGGACATGATTTCAAAAAACGTGACTGCCTGCCCCTGCCGACTGAAGTCGCCCACTTTGGGCCTTTGGCCAGCGGTCGGCCTGCGCTGACTGCTGTTTCCGCGTCGGCGCAGAGGGCCGTAAGGTTAGATTTCCAATCGAAACACGGCGGCAGGCAGCCGGGCAGGTAACAAAACAGGTAAATCAGGTGTAACAAAAGCCACCCTTGGGAATCGAACCCAAAACCGACCGCTTACGAAGCGGTTGCTCTGCCGGTTGAGCTAGGGTGGCGCAGGTGACATTATACCAGCGTTATCGGCTATTGGCAAATCGTGTGGCGCAGGGGATTTCGAAGCAAATCCTAATCAGGGGAGGGAATCGAGGCTTTAGCCGGCACAAACGCGGCACAAACCGGCTAAAGTACCCTTACCTACCCGACTCCGGGCGGGAAAAGCGGCGTCGGCGTAGC
>Ga0209101_1003237_pt1 | contig 10010 bp, 13 predicted proteins | sample ConPoolayeCmetaG_FD_185481 | JGI IMG/M metagenome (GOLD analysis project Ga0209101, IMG submission 185481) | Hot spring microbial mat communities from California, USA to study Microbial Dark Matter (Phase II) - Cone Pool mat layer C metaG... ...
TAATCAAGCGCAAGTTTGGGGATACCATCCGTTCTCGTAAAACACAACTTCAGAACCGAGAGCCGATCATCAAAGGCTTGGTTTACAACATTCATCGCTAGTTCTTTTCTATCTTTGCAACAGAGCATTCCTACAACATTTCGGCAATCTGCGCCAACACACTTGCAGTATTGTTCATCACTTCGCTGTTCCAGAATCGAATGACGCGATAATGCTTTTGCGTGTTCAACCATTCTGTGCGCTCTGCATCGTACGCGGCTTGCCTGGGATCGGCGTGCGTGTCGCCATCCACTTCGACAACCAACTTGGCTTTCGCGCAGAAAAAGTCTACGATGTATGGACCAACCGGATGTTGACGGCGAAACCACGCACCATTCAATTGACCGTTCCGTAAATGTTGCCAGAGTTTTGCTTCTGCCGGGGTCATCGTACGGCGAAGTTGCCTGGCGCGTGCCTGAATTTGCGCCGAGGCACGCCAGCGACGCGGTTTATCGTACTGCATTTGGCTTTTCCTCCGCGGGACGCCCTCACCCCAACCCTCTCCCGTGCCACAAACAACGGGTCACGGGAGAGGGAGTTGCTTGCAAGTTCCCTCTCCCGCGAAAGCGGGAGAGGGACAGGGTGAGGGCTTACACCTTCCCCTTCAACCTCTCCACCAACTCCCTCACCTCTGCCAAATCCCTGTGCTGCAACCGCTCGTAAATCTTCAGCGCGCTCTGCGCCAGCCGGGATGGGGGCGGTTTCGGGGGTATCCCTTGGCAACCGCTCGTAAATCTTCAGCGCGCTCTGCGCCAGCAGCAGCGCCAAGTCCGCGCGCCCTTCTGCTTGATGCACGCGCGCGAGACCATATTGGGCATCAGCAATCAAATCTTGGCGTCCGATTTCTTGTGCCAGCGCAAGTTCTTGCTCGAAACACTTGTAAGCATTGGGGTACTGTTTACGGTCGAGCGCGAGCCATCCCAAGTTACTTTGACACTGAGCCTGACCGCCTTTGTCGTTAAATATCTGCTCTATAGCGAATGCCTCTCGATAATATATCTCCGCCAAGTCGTATTCCTGCTGTGAACGCGCACGATTGCCCAAAAATTCAAGCGTATAGGGGTCACCTTCTCTTAGCCAAGCAGTTCTACTAGTGCCTGGTACATTTCGTGCTGCCAGTATCGTTCCCTTCCTGATCTTCTCAACGACGGGACCGAGTTCTGGATAGCCCTCATCAAGTTGAACACCACGTTGATACAGTTTCATAATACTCATTCCTGGTTCTATCAAAGCAAGGGTCCGTCTTGCCATACCCCGAAGTCTTTCCTCAGAGGCTTGTCCTTGACTTGCTAAATCCCTAATCACTACGAGAACAGCCACTTCGATAGACTTGCGATATTCTTCCGCCCATCGTGACTCGAGATATCGTGCAAAGCGTGTTTCTATTCCGCTGCACACGACGTTCGCATCGCCAAGCAGTTCGTTGCGGACGAAAGCGCGCGTGAGTGGATGCAGGGCGTAGCGTTCTTCGCCCGCCAGCACGTCCACGAGCGACAGCGCGCTCAGGCGGTCAATCGTCGTCTCCAGTGCGTTGCGCGTTATGCCCGCCACTTGCATCCACGCCTCGAACGTCGCGGAGGGGACAAAGAACGAGAGCGCGCCGAGCGCGATCTCGTCATTCTCGGTCAATTCTTTGCGCGCTTCTTGGAAAATGAATTTCTGCAGATCGGCGTCGCGATTGCCACGCAACATTTCCAGCGCGCCGTCAAACGTCAGCGTGGCTCGCACGCGCATCAAGCCCAGCGTGTGCAACAACGCCAGCGGCGATCCATTCGTCTCGTCGTACAATTCCTGCCAGCGCGATTCGGCGCGGCGCAGTTTTGTTGCCAATCCCGCATCGCGCGCCATTTCATTCGATGATGCCGCGCGCCGCGTCCCAGTCCAATTTCTCTAGGCGCAACCACACTGCGCCCTCCGCCGCCGCGCCATCGGCTTGTGATGATCGCCTTGCACGCTGGCGGCAGTTCGCGCAGAAAATCCGCCATTGCCTCCTGCTCTTCTTTCGACAGCGTTTCGAGATTGTCGCAGATGAGGAGCGCGCGCGTCGCGCGCAGCGCGTCGAGCAGCGCGCGCCGCTTTTCGTCGGACGACAATTTGGGAATGCCGATTTGTCCCAGCACGCGCGCGGTCTCGTTCAAGAAAATCGTCGAGCGTGCGCGCGACGGGCGTTTGCTCGCGGATGCCCGATGGCGCGAGAATGGTTTGCTTCGCGGTGACCCACACAAACGCGTCGAACGCGCCTGCGTCTTGCGCGCGATGCGCGGCTTCAACCGCGAGCGCGGTCTTGCCGATGCCGCCGATGCCGTCTATGAGAACGCCCCACGTGCGGTCGGCGGGACTGAGCGCGCGCATCACCAGGTTCATCTCTTTCGCGCGACCAAAGAACGCGGCGCGGCGCGGGAGGTTGTTCGGAATTTTTGGAGCGAGTAGGGGCGGGGTCACCCCGTCCTTACCGTGCGCGTTGCCGTACTCAATGAGCAGTTTTTGCAGATTGTCGAGCGCGAGTTTTTCAAACGATTCAGGCGTGTCGAACGATTGCGTCAAGACGCGAAACTCGCCGTGCGGGTCTTGAATCTCTTTGAAGAAATCTTTGACGCGCTGCGCCTGCGCGAAATCCGCGTCGAGCGGGATCGCGCGCGTGCAACGATACACGATGATGCGCGGCTTGCCGTACTCTTTCCATAAACGATACGCCACGCGAAATTCTTCTTCCGTGCCGGAGAGATACTCTTTTTGTGTCTGCGGGTCTTTTGCGCCGGGCGGTGTGCCAAAGCGATGCCACAAAATACCGACGAAAATATCCCACGAGGTCGGCTTGAGTTGGTCAAAGATGACCTGCTGGGGACGTCCCGCGTCAGGCACGACCGCGCGCCAATCCACCACCTCCAACGTCAAGCCAAGATAATCCGCTATCGGCTTGAGCGATGTGGCAACCGTTTCCACTTTGGCACGTTCTGTCGCCACATCGGAGGGCGCGGCGACAAAGATACGGAGTTTTTGGAGACGCTCTGTCATTGTTCGGCAACCTACTGCGTATCGTGCAAATACTCGCCCACGCTCCGCCCCTCGTGCGTGCGAATGATCGTCTCCGCCAAAAGCGGCGCAACGGAAAGGATTTTGAAATTGGGCAGACGTTTTTCTGGTGGGAGCGGCACGGTGTCAGTGCAAATGAATTCTTCAATCGGCGCGGCGCGCAACCGTTCGACCGCCGGGGGCGAGAGTGTCGCGTGCGTGCACACGGAAACAATCTGGCGCGCGCCATGACGCCGCAACAACTCGACCGCTTCGATGAGCGTGCCGCCTGTGTCCACTTCGTCGTCCACGATGATGGCGTTCTTGTCTTGCACATCACCGATGAGGGTGATCGCTTGCGCGTGCGGATCGTTACCGATGCGACGTTTTTCGACAAAGGCAAGCGGCACATCCAGACGACGCGCAAAGTTGCGCGCTTTTTTGGCATAGCCCAAATCGGCAGCGACCACGACGGCATCCGAAATATTTTTTTCTACCAGATAGTCGCTGAGAATCGGGAACGCCGAGAATTCATCGCCGGGGATGCTGAAGAATCCCTGAATCTGTCCGGCGTGTAGGTCAATCGTCATATACCGATCGGCACCGGCGGCGACAATCAAATCGGCGAGCAAGCGCGCGGTAATCGGCACGCGCGGTTGATCTTTCTTGTCGCTACGTCCGTAGGCGTAGAACGGCAACACCACAGTAATCCGTCCCGCTGACGCGCGCTTGAGCGCGTCAATCATAATCAGCATCTCAACGATGTTGCGATTAACCGGCGATGACAGGCTTTGCACAAAGAACACATCTTGCCCGCGCACGCTACAACGCAATTGCACGAAGATATTTTCGTTGGGAAAGTCAAAGATGTTGGCTTCGGAAAGGCAAATGTCCAGATGACGACAAATGGCTTCTGCCAGGGGACGGTTACTCCGACCACTAAAGATTGCCATCTCGCCAAACATTTTTGCCATCGTGGCTTCTCCTTGTGCGTTGCGTGAGGTGATTAAGGCACGCTTTATTTTTCTTCGATGATGATGGTTTGAATCACATCACCCACCGCGATTTTCTCCACCACCTCCATCCCACGAATTACCTGGCCAAAGACGGTGTACTCACCGTCGAGATGAGGCTGGGGAGCCAGCGTGATGTAAAACTGACTGCCACTACTGGGCGTAGTTTGCGCGGGACCGGCGCGGCGCGCCATCGCGAGCGCGCCTCTGGTGTGTTTGCCTTTGATTTCCGGCGGAATATTGTAACCGGGTCCGCCGGTGCCTGTGCCCAATGGATCGCCGCCTTGAATCACAAAGCCGGGGACAACGCGATGAAAAGTCAAATTGTCGTAAAAGCCCTCGCGCGCCAGAAACACAAAATTGTTGACGTGCTGCGGCGCGTCTTTAGGATACAGTTCTGCGACGATGTCGCCTTTGGCGGTTTTAATGGTAGCGATGTACGACTTGTTCACATCAATCGTCATCGCCGGGGCGGATTTGTACATTTCACTCCTTTGTTGAGGTGCACGTTTTGCCGCGCCACCCGTTGTCGTAGGCGACGGTGACACGAAAAAATTACTCAAGGCGAAAAACGCTAAAACGATTCCGAGCGCGAGCGCGCCCACGAGAAAGACCTTGCGCGTGTTCGATGGGCGCGCGGGGCGCGCTTGCCACTTTTGTTTTTGCATCGCTGTTTGCGCCTCCACGATGAGTTGATCGGTATCCTTATAGTGCCCGGCGTACAACAAGCGCGCCTGGCGGAGCGCGGCGAGCGCGTCGGCGTAACGGTGCGCGGCAAGGTGCTGCTTGCCTTGCTGATACAGTGCGGCAATCTCTTTCATCCGCAACGCCCATTGCAACTTGGCTTCGGCACCGTGATAAGCACGGTCGAACTCGATGACTTGACGATACCGCGCGATCGCCGTGTCCCAATCTTCAGTTTGTATTGCCTGTTCGGCTTGCTGGAAGAGTTGTTCGATTTCTGCCGCGCGATCCAGTGCGCTCATAGATCGCTCCGAAAATACGTCAAGTACCAACTGACGAAGGACGAACAATCAAACATCGTCCCTTGTCTATGAAACCCCGAATTTTCAAATCTCTGCAAATAACAAACCGAGATTACTGTGTCTCGTTGGAAGTATGAACTCTAATCCGTCCCGTTTCAACGATCCACAAACGCCTGTCAAGCGGTGTTTGTCCCAGCGCCGCCAGAAACTGCTGCACCAGTTTTTCCAACACCGCCGGCGTGGGATGGCGTGGAACGCGAACGACAACAATTCCACTTGAGGCTTCGGGCGGAAAACGGGTTACATCCGAGAAATCCAAATCAAGTGTAACTAAACACCGTTGTTCCCTTTGGCAGATATGAAAAAGATGCAGATCAGTACATCCAGAAAGCTTCTGGCTGGCTACGGTATGAACATCGTGTCCGTGAGCACGAAAGATTTCCAGCGTACGCGTTCCAAAATTTTCATCCAGTTTAAACTTCACTCTGTCGCTCCTACCGGAATCTCAATGTAACGTTCACGGGACATTTCTGCCCCGTAGGCAATTGCGGCGAGAACATCTTCGCGTTCTAGTTGCGGATACTCGGCAAGGATTTGCTCAATCGTCCAGCCATTCGATAAGAAATCAAGAATAAGCGATACCCAAATTCGTGTACCGCGAATGCACGGTTTACCAAAACAAATATTCGGATCAATCGAGATTCGTTGCAAAAGTGGATTCATCGTCCCTCCTCCAACAACATAGCCGCCGCCGCGTACACGTTCATCTCGCGCGCGACGATTTGCTCGACCAGCGTGTCGAATTTGGTGCCATTCACGCCGCGCAAGAGACGCGCCATCAACTCATTCTGCACCACCTTTTCCAGTTCCGCACGCGCGCGGGCGCGCTCGCGCGCGTGAAGCAAGTGATGCGCTTCCATATACGCGCGATGCTTGCCAATCCACTCGACGACTTGAGCGACGCCTTCACCCGTGGTGGCAATCGTTTTGAGCACCGGCGGACGCCATTCGTTTTCGGTTTTGGGTTTGAGATTCAAATTCATTTCGAGCGCGGCAACGGTTGCGCTCACCTCATCGTGGTCGGCTTTGTTGACGATGAGCACATCGGCAATCTCCATAATGCCGGCTTTGATTGCCTGAATGTCGTCGCCCATTCCCGGCGCTTCGACAACGAGCGTCGTGTGCGCGTTGCGCGCAATATCCACTTCGTTTTGCCCTGCACCAACCGTCTCGACCAGAACGATCTCGAATCCCGCCGCGTCGAGTACCTTGACCGCGTCCGCCGTCGCAGCAGCGAGTCCACCCAGCGAGCCGCGCGTCGCCATCGAACGAATGAATACGCCGGCATCGCCGGACAAGTCCTGCATCCGTAGCCGATCGCCCAACAGCGCGCCACCGCTGAACGGACTTGTCGGGTCAACGGCAACAATACCGACGCGTTGTCCGCGTCGGCGATACTGTTTGGCGATTTCGTTGACGAGCGTACTTTTGCCGGTGCCTGGCGCGCCGGTGACCCCAATGATGTGCGCGCCGCCGGTGAATCGAAAGAGCGCGATGATGACCCGACGCGCCTCTTCACCACCGCGCTCGATCGCACTGATGGCGCGCGCCACCGCGCGCGGATTACCGGCGCGTACTTGTTCGACCCAGTCGGCATTCACGATGCGCGCGCTCCACGTTTTTTTGCCACCTGGTCACGGATGAACGCAGCAATCTCTTGCGTTGAGGTGCCGGGACCGAACACGCCGGCAAAACCCATTTGCTTGATGAGAGGAATGTCATCATCGGGAATGATACCGCCGCACACCAGCACCACATCGTCGAGTTGGCGTTGTTTGAGTTGTTCGACGATGCGCGGAAAGAGTTCGCGATGCGCGCCGGACAAGATCGAAAGTCCGATCACGTCCACATCTTCTTGCAATGCGGCTTCGGCGATCATCTCTGGCGTCTGGCGAATGCCGGTGTAAATCACTTCCATCCCGGCATCGCGCAGCGCGCGGGCGACGACTTTGGCGCCACGATCGTGTCCATCCAAACCCGGTTTGGCTACGAGTACCCGAATCGGTCGTTCTGCCATTCGACCACTCCACAACGAGTTTTGTTTACATTATACACCAATTTGGTGCGATTGAAAAACGCTTGACGGTTTGACAATCCCGCCGATTCGCGCGAGAATCTCCGGGACTATGCGAGTGATTGCGGGGAGTGCCAAAGGGCGTCCACTGAGGGCTGCCGGTGCTGCCACGCGACCGATTACGGATCGCGTCAAGGAAAATCTTTTCAACATTCTGGGCGCGCGCATCGTCGCGGCGAACGTGCTCGATTTGTTCGCTGGCGCGGGAAGTGTCGGCATCGAAGCCCTGTCGCGCGGCGCGCGCGCGGCAACCTTCGTCGAGGTGGACCGTGCCGCGCTGAACGCGATTCACACGAATCTGCACGCGACGCGTCTGGCGGAACGCGCGCGCGTGGTACGGCGGGATGTGTTCAAATTTCTGCGTGACGCCGCCGAGCCGTACGATGTGATTTACGTCGCGCCGCCGCAGTACAGAGGTTTGTGGGCAGAGACACTCCTCCTCCTCGATCAAGGCGCGTGGTTAGCGGAACGCGGTGTCGTCGTGGTGCAGATTCACCCGAAGGAGTACAAAGAACTTGCGCTGACCCAACTCGAACTGTTCGATCAGCGCAAGTATGGAAGTACGCTATTGTGTTTCTATCGTTTACGCAAGGTGGCGTCGGGTTGATGCTTGTCCCGCGAGCAAGGCGATGACCTCTTCATCGCTCGTCTGTCCAAAGTGGGTGTAGAATCGTCCGACTGCCCAGAAAGGTTCGGGTGTGGCTAACACCACCACTTGATCACATTCCTGTCCCAGACGTTGAATCGTGTCGGGTGGTCCGACGGGAATCGCCAGAATCAAGCGCGCGGGTTGCGCCTGGCGCAGCGCGCGCAACGCCGCCAGCATCGTCGAGCCGGTGGCTACGCCGTCGTCCACGATAACGACGATTTTGTTTTGCACATCGAGGGGTGGACGATTTTTGCGGAACACCTCCAGGCGTCGCACCATCTCCTGGCGTTGATGCTCGATTTCGCGCTCGATGTCCTGATGTGACAAGCGCAACTCGACGATGAACGTTTCCTCCAGCACCACTTCGCCCGTACTCGTGATGGCGCCGATAGCAAGTTCAGGATTGAACGGCGCGCCCAGTTTGTGCGCCAGAAATATATCGAGCGGCGCATTTAACGCGCGCGCAATCTCCGCTGCAACCACGACGCCGCCGCGTGGAATCCCCAACACAATGACGTTCGGTTGACCCTGCAAAAAGTGCAAACGCGCCGCCAGTTGTTTACCCGCATCCGTGCGATCGTTGAACAACATCGTTCCCTCCCTCCAATCACCCAATCACGACTGCAACGCCAACTCAACCGCGTGTTGTGCATCGCGCGCGACGAGAATGCGCGCGCGGCGCTTGCCGCGCGTCAGTTGCCACGTGTGCAAGCCGATGACAGGAATACCAAACTTGAGTGCAAAGGCAATCTCGCTCAGCGTACCGTATTCTCCGCCGACGGCGATCACTGCGCGCGCGGTGCGGACGACGATGCTATTGCGCGCCTCTCCCAGCCCCGTCACAATCGGCAGATCCACGTACGGATTCGCCTCGCGAGGCGTTGTACCGGGCAAGATGCCAATCGTCAAACCGCCCGCGCGCTTGGCGCCTTTACACGCGGCTTCCATTACACCACCCAGACCACCGCACACAACGATCGCGCCGCGCCGCGCCAGTTCATAGCCGACTTGCTCCGCGAGCGCGTACGTTTCCACATCACATTGACGCGCGCCGATGACGGAGATGCGCGGTGAGCGGTTAGAGATTGGTGAATAGAGATTAGAGATTGGAGATTGGCGTCGTGCCATTGTGCCCTTCGTCCTCCATCCTTCGTCCTTCGTCTTTCGTCATTCGTCCTCCGTCATCCGTCCTTCGTCATCAACGCGCATTCTGCCAGACGCGTGTACACGCTGCCCTGTGAGGTCAAATCGCTCTTCATCACCGCGACCTGTTCGACGCGCAATTCGCCCAGTTCGCCGATCTGCGCGGTCTCGATGAGCGTGCCAATGCGTTGACGTTCGCTGGGAGATGCGTCGCGCTTGACGCGTCCCAGTGTCAGGTGGGGCGTAAAGGCGCGCTCTTCGCGCGCAAAGCCGAGCGCGGCGCACGCCGCGTCAATCTGTTCGGCAAGGCGCGCGGCAACGTCCACCTGTCCTCGCGCGCCGACCCAGATGACGTTGGGCTTGCGCGTGTTCGGAAACGCGCCCGCGCCTCCAATCGTCAAGGTAAAGGGAGCAAAATCTCGACAGACACGCGCTAGCGCGCGTTCGAGCGCGGGAAGGCGTGTCGCCTCCACATCGCCGAGGAATTTCAAGGTGATGTGGATGTTTTCTGGCACGACCCAGCGAATCGCGCGCGCGCTTGAATCGCGCTGGAGTCGCGCCTGAGTCTCGGCAAGCGCGCGTTGCAAGGCAGCGTTCAATTCAATGGCGATAAAAGTGCGGATGGGCTGCATACACGCATTTTACTCCAGATGGAAACGCATCGCAAACTGCACCATTTGGAAAAAATCCGCACGAGTGTTACAATCGGACGCGATGAATTTTCTGCAAAGCAACCCACGCAAAAGTTTTTGTAACCGTTCAGGTATCATTGCGAGGAGCGTTTTTTTGCGACAAAGCAATCTCCGCATTACGATCTGCGGTGGGCAACGTTGGGGATTGCTTCTCAGAAATCGCTCGCAATGACAGAGCGGGCTGAACGGTTACAAGTTTTTTCCGCTTAGTTGGGGCGAAAAGATTTTTTGTCCCAGGATGATTACTCAACCGTGCCATTCGTTGCAAAATAACCCCACCCCCTTTTCCCCCTCCCCACGCCGCCGAGCGGCGTGGGGAGGGGGAAACGAGAGGGAAGGGGG
>Ga0209101_1003238_pt1 | contig 10010 bp, 6 predicted proteins | sample ConPoolayeCmetaG_FD_185481 | JGI IMG/M metagenome (GOLD analysis project Ga0209101, IMG submission 185481) | Hot spring microbial mat communities from California, USA to study Microbial Dark Matter (Phase II) - Cone Pool mat layer C metaG... ...
GATATCGCCAACCGTCCCCCCCACCTCGACAATCACCACATCCGCCCCTGTCAGTTTTCCAACCCCGACGATCCGCTGTTTGATCTCATTGGTGATATGGGGGATTGTCTGAATCGTGGCTCCCAAATAATCTCCCCGTCGCTCTTTAGCGATAACCGCGTTATACACCTGCCCGGTTGTGAAGTTGCTGGCTCGTGTCAGGTCAATATCCACGAAGCGCTCATAGTGACCTAAGTCGAGATCCGTCTCAGCGCCGTCGAAGGTCACGTAGACCTCCCCATGCTGATAAGGTGACATGGTGCCTGGGTCAACATTGATATAGGGGTCCAGTTTCTGAAGGGTAATGCTGACGCCGCGCGCTTTCAGCAGCCGGCCAATGGCGGCTGCCGTCACCCCTTTGCCAACTGAGCTGACCACTCCCCCTGTGCAAAAGACATACTTGGTCATCACGCCCCTGCGTCTCCCAATCCTCATCCAGCGGTGTGAGTGAGTACAAATAGAGACGGGGAGGTGTGGCTGTCAGCCGCCTCCCCGCCTATCCTATCTTGCCTTGTCAGGTGTGGTACGGTGCCCAGACCTGTGGGCCTGCCTCATACAAGTTTTGCAAGTTCATCCGCCGCTCGTCGCATGTCAAGAAATATCAGGCCCAGCTTTGAGTCCTCACGTGCCAGGGTCGTCAGCACGGCTTCCTCACCAACCGCCATAAGAATGACATAGCCCGACTTTCCACGAATATATACCTGATCCAGCACGCCCCGTCCAAGCTCGCTCGCAATACGCTCACCGAGGGATAACATCGCCGCCGACATAGCAGACACGCGATCTTCCTCAACTCCGCTGGGGAGTGCCGAGGCCATGATCAGCCCGTCCACACTCACCACGGCTGAGGCTTCGACACCATCAGTTCGTTGGAGATCACGTAGGCGGTCTACCATCAACTCAGTCCGCGACTTGGCCATGGACATACTCTCCTTTCGCGCTCAGAATCGCCCCTGATCTGGAATTGGCAGGGCGGCAAAGGCTAGGAATAATCAAGCCATACACCTGGGTTATACCGACCCTGGGGGGTTGTGTGGCCGCTCGATTTCACTGCTGCCTGCAATAATAGTGACTTTGAGAGATTTGGCAACTTCTGTCGCTACCTGGCAGCGGCTCAAGGCGTAGACGAGTGGAGCAACAAGGCATGACCAGCACCCCCGCTGCAAGCCGGGCTATTTCTTCCGCAGCATTCTTACTTCTTCACCACCGTTCCTTCATCCGTCTTCTGCCAGCGCCATCGCCGCTCTACCGCCTACACCGCTCCAACCATTCTGCCTCTCTTATCGACTACAGCGTCTGCCCCTCCGGGGAGCGCGGGGCGGTTGTGCCGGCACATCGGGCTGGTATAATCACGCGCTTGGCAGATACCAGATTATATTATGGCATATGTAACTCGCTCCTCTCCACTAACTCGGCATAGTCAGTTGCAACCGATCGGTTGCTTGGCGGCAATCGCCCTTCTTGCCCTGGGAACGGGTTGCTCCAGCGCAGAGGCAGCCACACCTGTGGTGACTGACCAGGCCAGCTCTTTTGCTAGCAGCCCCTCAGCTTGGGCGCCGACACCGGCCCGTCCCATGACAGCGACCCCGTGGCCTCCTATCACCGAAACACCCTACCCCATGATCACCCGTACCCCCCGCCCAACTCCGGGCGATCTGCCGGGGCGGATCACAGACGAGCATGGGGTCGTGATGGTTCTGATCCCAGAAGGTGAATTTATCATGGGGAGCGAGGAAGGCTTTCCTGATGAGGCGCCGGTGCATATGGTTTGGATTGATGCGTTTTACATTGATCTGACAGAGGTGACCAACCAGCAATATCGGGGCTGCGTCGAGGCGGGGGTCTGTCAGCCTCCACGCCGGACCAGTTGTTGTACTGAAGATGCCAATCGCGCTCCGATCTGGCCAGATTATTTTGGCAATCCGGAGTTTGACGACTATCCCGTGATCTTTATCAGCTGGTATGATGCGTATACATTCTGTCAATGGCGCGGAGCCCGGCTTGCCACTGAGGCCGAGTGGGAGAAGGCAGCACGGGGTACAGATGGGCGCACCTACCCCTGGGGGAACGAGGAGCCAACTCCCGATCACCTGAACTTCACCTGGCCGGAGACGATGTTTGACCAGCGACCGCTGTACACAACAGCCCCGGTAGGGAGCTATCCGCTAGGGGCCAGCCCTTACGGCGTGCTCGACATGGCGGGGAATGTCTATGAATGGCTGTGGGATGCCTACGCTCCAGATTACTATCAGTATTCGCCCTATCGGAATCCGACCGGGCCAGAAGATGGAGAATATCGACTGACACGCGGCGGATCGTTCTACAACCAGGCATTCCGCAATCGGTCGGCCAACCGCAACAATGCCTATATCCCTGCCAGCTCAGTTCACTTTGACGGGGGGGCACGCTGTGCTAGGGACATCCCCGGCCACGATCTGGGATTACGCCTGCCCTGAAAGGACGCTACCGGAACGGCATAGCGCGGGGTGGATGAGAGCAAGTAGCGACTGAACCGTTATACCCCCGAGTGATCGTGCGATATAGCTACCAGCCGTGCTCCAGCCGCAGGATGAGGCGCTCTGGCATGTCAGCGGTCTTCATCCGCTGCTGCACTGAGGCGATGTCGTAGGGGATGCGGCGAAACTCCCATGTTCTGCGCTCGACATCGAGGATCGCATAGGCTGCACGCGGATCGGAATCGCGGGGCTGGCCTACACTCCCAGGGTTGATGATCTGGCGGGAGCCGTCAAGAGGTATCTGGTGGTGATAGTCGGGCGCATATGCCTCTGACTCGCCTCCATCATTAATCTGTTTGAAGATCACAGGCGTATGAGTGTGGCCCACCAAGCAGTAAGGAGTCCGGAAAGCAGGGAAGTTAAGCGAGGCGATCAGCGGATCGAGGATGTACTCCCAAACCGGCTCGCGGGGCGAGCCGTGGGCTAGTGTAAAATCCCCCAGAACGAAGGTAGTGGGCAATGCTTCCAAATAGGCCAGGTTAGCATCCGTCAAGGTCTCACGGGTGAAGGTGACAGACTTGCGGGCATCGGTGTTAAAGGTGCGTATATCGAGTCGTCCGAGCGCAGCCCAATCGTGGTTGCCTGCCAAACATAGGTGGGGCAATTCGCGGAGAAGTTCGACACACTCGTTGGGGTCAGGCCCATAGCCGACCACGTCCCCCAAGCACCATACGAAGTCATAATCCGTGCCGAGTTTGCCAGCATCTTTCATAACCGTCTCAAATGCGGTCAGATTGGCATGGATGTCAGAGATGATCAGATAACGCATGCAGACCACCTTTGTGGCTGGGCTTGATTCGCCAGTGAAGGGTGAAACTCCTGGTTACGTATGAAACCATCTTACCATAGGTCGCAAACAGGGATCAACCGCGACTTTTCCCTAGCCCCGCCGCGCACTCGATAGTGCGACAAACGGTGCATATGCTCCGCATTACAATCCCATTACGCCTCGGATGCCACGCACAACCAGGCAGCGGCTTGCTGGAAGGCGCTCCTGCTGTTGATTGCCTGTTCGTGTTGTGAAGTAGTCAGTTGGGTGGAGTGAGTGCATCAGCGGCACCTACCGGATCAGGCACCGGATGCCGTCTGAACCATCGCAGAGCAGCGAAACCCAACACAAAGGGAAGCCAAAAACTGATCCCCCGGTAGCCAAGCGTCACCACTGTCGCACTGCCCGCGGGGACGCCCAGTGTGGTCAATACCAGGATCATCGTCCCCTCGACGAACCCCAGCCCACCTGGTGTGGGCGAGACCACAAAGAACAAGATGCTGATGCTGTAAGCTGCTACCAGTATCCCAAAGCTGATGGGCAGGCCAAAGGCCAGGGCGGTCAAGTAGAACATCGATAGGTGTAATGCTTCGTTAATTAGTGCATGGATGACCGGAACCAGCAAACGCCGCTTTTGACTCTGGCGCATCCGCATAACCGCATGAGTTAGATCGCTGGCAAATGCCCCCATCTGGGCTTCACTGAGCGGCGGTGAGCGTCGGATCACGGGAAAAAAACGCTTCATGGTATATGTCAGCCAAAGCAACACCTTTACCAGATTGTCTGGAGCAACCCAAGCGAGTGCCAGTGCGCCGATCATGATCACGTCCGCGGCTATCATTACCAGTGCGGCGCTGATCTCGAACCATTCCAGGTCATGCATCAAGAAGAGGAACAACAGGCCAAACAGGAGAAAGACGCTGAATGTGCTATACCACAGGATGGTGTAGACCAGATTGGCAATGAAGATGGCCCCAACGGATAGATCGCGGCGGCGCGCGAAGTGTAGAAACGGGACCCAGCCTGAGAACCCGCCACTGGGAGCAGCCACGGTTACGAAGCGACGCACTAGGTAAAGAGGAACCAGTTCGCGGCGCGACGAGGGTACTTCGAGCATTCGGTAGATGCTGGCGTATAGTGCGGCCTGATTGTAGATTGCTATGCCCAGCACGATCACGGTAGCCAGCACCAAATACCACACACCTTGCTGGAGGACGATCCCGATATCCACGAGCTGGTTGCGGTGTGTGTAGACAGCATAAATAAACGCACCGATCAGAAAAATATAGGCGAGGCTCTGCAGGTTGAATCTTTTCTGCATTGGAGTCAGTGCCGGATCATGAGTCACATATCGAGAATTATATCTGCTGGATGGAACATCGGCAGGCCGATGCTCGGACTACAGTGTGCCTCTTATCCCTCGGCAGCCGCGTAATTGGAACGGTTCCACTTTTGTGGCAAGATCGACTATGTTGCCATTGAGACCAACCGTCCAGCCTCAAGAGAGACTACCTTGCTGACCCACGACAAGCGCCCCATCACTATTGACGATCTGTACCGAATCTCCAGTGTGGAAGATCCGCGTATCAGCCCAGATGGGCAATGGATTGCCTATGTTCACCGGGCCGCAAACAAGATTGAGAATGGATACATGACCAACATCTGGCTTGCACCAACGAACGGGGGGCCGCCAATCCAATTGACGCGCAGCGGTAAGGATTCTCAGCCGCGCTGGTCTCCCGATGGGACGATGTTGGCCTTTACTTCGGCGCGAGATTCCAAGCCTCAGATATACCTGTTGCGTGTCACTGCACCAGGCGGTGAGCCGTGGCGCTTAACTCAAGCCGAGAATGGCGCCGGCAGTCCGGCATGGTCACCGGCAGGGACACATATTGCCTACTTGTCGGCAGTCAACGCAGAGGAGCGGTGGAAGGAAGATCAGGGAATGGCTGAGGATCCACCGCCGAAGGACAAACTGGAGGGAAAGCATCGCCAGGAGCGTAAAGAGCATGACGAGGCCAAGCGCTGGGATCCGCGCCCCGTTGCACGAATCCCCTACCGCGTGGGAACAGCTTTTGTGGACGACCGGTTCAGCCAGGTCTACGTCATCCCAGTTGCTGAAGGATCGGAGGAGGGTGATGCCAAGCCACGCCGGATCACCCATGTAGACGCACACTATGATCAACCCCAATGGATGCCCGATGGCAAGTCTATCCTCAGCCAGCGTGCGATCTACCCCGAACGAGATGAGCCCCACCGTTGGAAGAGCATCTATCGGATCGACCTTGAGACTGGAGCAGAGGAGCAACTCAATGATGATACTCATACCTGCGGCGGCGCTTCACCGTATGCGGATGGCGCTCAACCATCTCCTGATGGCCGCTGGATTGCCTACCAGCGCAACCCATCCAGGAACTTACCTGCTACCAACACGCGGCTGGCTATTATGCGTGCAGAAGGTGGCGAACCGCGCGATCTGACCCTGGAAATGGATCGGTCGGTTGTGGCTTTTCGCTGGTCGGCGGATAGTCGGTCGATCATTTTCAATGCGGACAGCGACGGCAGCCGAGAAATCTACCGAGTAACCATACCAGGAGGGGAGATAGAGAAGATTATCCCCGGCACGATGGATACGGAACTGCTCGATGTCTCGCGCGATGGAGGAATTGCGTTTATCGCCTGTACTCCACTCAGCCCGCCGGAGCTATTCTGGCAACCGCCTGACGCGAACCAGCCGTTCCAGCTCACCAAGCACAACGCCAAGCTGCTCGACGAAGTGATCATTCAGCCAACTTATGAAATGCGGTTTACTGCTCCCGATGGCCAGCCCCTTCAGGGATGGTACATGCTACCCGTCGGCTACGAGGAAGGTAAGACCTACCCCCTGATCTTGAACGTTCATGGCGGGCCGCATGTCATGTGGAGCTCCAGCACCAAGACAATGTGGCATGAGTGGCAGGTCCATGCAGCGCGGGGATACGCAGTCTTCTACTGCAATCCACGCGGCAGCGATGGCTACGGGGAAGCATTTAAGGACGCGATTCACGGACAGTGGGCGGAGCCTGCCTACACCGACATTATGGCAGGCGTTGAAGCACTGCTGGAGAAGGGTTTTGTTGACCCGGCACGGATGGGGGTAACGGGTGGCTCATACGGTGGATACATGGTTGCCTGGATTGTGGGGCACACCAACCGATTCGCGGCGGCCTTCTCACAACGAGGGGTCTACAACCTGTTCAGTTTCTATGGAACCAGCGATGTTCCCTTCCTGATATCGGATGAGTTTGATACGGAGCCTTGGCAGAATCCTGAGACGCTATGGAAGTGGTCCCCCATTGCCTATGCACACCAGATCAAAACGCCGTTGATGATCAAAGCGGGCGAGAACGATTATCGTGTGCCTATCGAACAGGCTGAACAGCTATTCGCGATGGTGCGGCGCAGCGGCGGCACGGTCGAGTTTTTGCGCTACCCACGCGATGGGCATGAACTCTCGCGCAGTGGAGAACCGGAGCACCGCATCTCGCGGCTGGAACACATGCTGAGCTGGTTCGATAGATATTGTATGCCAGATAGGGAAGCATGATCCCTTCCAGCGCCACCGGGGCGGGGTTACTGATCCTCCAGGTGGGAACATCAGCCAGGCCCGGCTATAATGGCCTCCATGCAAGCCTCTGACTCGCGGCCCGATCCCCTCGATCACTGGATTGCCCTGGGACTGGGCCTGCTAGCGCTGACCACCTATCTTGCCACAACCTCGCTGAGCTTCCATTCGATAGACGAGTTTGCCGTCTTTGGTGTCGCGCGTAGTCTGCTGGGGCATGGTCGCCCCGATGTCGATGTGTTGTATTGGACAGAGGCAGCGCTGGGGCGTGGCCCAGTGGCAACCAGAGGATTGGATGGGCATACCTACGCGCTCAAGGACGTTGGGCCATCGATCCTCATTCTGCCGCTTGTGTGGCTTGGCGGCCATCTGGGGAACAGCCCGATCCGGGCTGCCCTGCTGATCTCACCGTTAGTTACAGCTCTCACCAGTGGCTTGTTGTACCTCACCATTATATCCTGGGGCTATCGAAGGAACGCCGCAGTTGTAGGGGGGCTGGTCTTCGCATGGGGGTCGTTGGCGTGGCCGTACGCAGAGAGCCTGTTTACCCAGCCCCTAGCAGCCCTGGGATTGCTGATTGCCCTGCATGGGGTGATCCGCGCCCATGATCTCCTAAGCTGGCCGATGGCATTCCTGGGCGGGCTTGGACTGGGGATCGCGGGGTTGAGCACCGTCCCAGCTTGGGTCACTTTGCCTGTTTACCTTCTATACCTCGCACCGCTGAAACCTTCACGAGTGTGGCGTAAGGCCTTGCCGAACCTCATGGCATTCGGGGTCGGGGCCGGGCTGATGGCGTGTGGGCAGGGGGCTTACAATCTTCTGCGCTTTGGCTCAGTATTGGAAACGGGCTACCAGCAAGCAGGCGTAACGGACTTCCACCTCCTGTATATGGGAACGGGGATTCCTGGCCTGCTGCTCAGCACGTCGCGCGGCTTGATATGGTACGCGCCATTCGTGATCCTTGTTCCACCTGGGTTGTGGATGGGCTGGCAAACAGGGCAGCGTGTCCGGTTGGCAGTCACTGCCATGCAGGCGGGGATCGTCCTTCTCCTGTATAGCAGTTATGCCATCTGGTGGGGCGGGCTGAACTGGGGGCCACGTTTTCTTGTCCCGCTGATGCCTGCCCTGACGCTGCTGGCGATGCCAACCCTGAGCTGGCTGACAGACGGGCGTCTCAGCGCAGGGCGTATCGCGGTAGGGTTGATACTGCTCGTCTCCACGGTGACGCAATTCCTCGCAAGTATAGCGGACATAGTACCCTCCGATCTTCCGCTAGTCGAGGCACTGGGCCAGATCACGCCGCCGACCTCGTTTCTTACCCCAAACGAGGCGCTGACACGGTTGAACGCCTTGCCGTGGCCCCGCCTGATCGGCGCAATCCAAGCTGGGTTATGGGATGCACTGGCCCTTTCCCAGAGACCGTTCGACCTCGTCTTGCTTACTGCACAGGTCATAGCCGTGCTGAGTGCCACAGGGTTGTTTGCATGGCTGATACGGAGCAGCCTGCCTGCTCGTGCCCGATGGGGGTGGATCGCCGGGCAGGGAACTCTGGTGGTAGCACTCACTCTGCTCATGCTGATACGTTCCCCTCAGAAGCCCCATGAAGTGCCAGGTATAGACACTCTCGCCGCCGCCGTGCGCGAACGAACCCAGCCGGGTGATGGCATTATTGTGCTTCTGCCCAACGGTGTTCTTGCCTGGATGGACAGCTACCCCGGACAGACACCCGATTACGGTGTGATGCTTGAAAGCCCGCTGAGTGAAGAAACCGCCGATTACCTTGCTGACATAACCGCGTGGCACAATCGCATCTGGCTGGTAACCGAAGGGGCAACTACTGGACACCCTGCAGACGGCGTGGCGCGCTGGCTGGCCAATCATGCCTTCATCGGCCCCGGAATCTGGGTTGAGCAATATCGGGTCACTCCCTATACGTTCTCCGCTCAGGAACGGGAGTACTATGTGGGGCAGCTCTTCGGGGATGGAGAGATCGCGCTCGACTACGCCTCGATAGAAGTCATTGAACGGGAGAGCTTGGCCCGCTGGATCAACGTGCGACTCAGGTGGAGAGCGCTGGCAGCAGTGGGCCGGGATTACACCGCCTTTGTCCAACTCCTAGACCGGGACGGTACGCTGGTAGCTCAGCATGATGGTGTCCCATTGGCGGGCTACGCGCCCACTTCCACCTGGCAGCCCGGAAGAACCGTCAACGACCGACACAGCGTCCCGCTGCGATCTGATCTGCCGCCTGGCGAATACCAACTGGTCGTTGGCCTGTATGATCCAGCTACAGGGCAGCGGCTGCCGCTGACTGATGGTTCCGGTGACGCGCTGGCGATCCGCACCATCCCCCTCAACAAGTAGGCGCGCGATGCAGCAGGCGATCCCCTCTACAGATCGGTGGCTGGCCCTGACACTAGGATTATTCGTGCTGGCTGTCTACCTAGCGACAACCTCGCTCCAGTTCCATATGATCGACGAGGTAGCAGTATTCAGCGCCATGCGTAGCCTAGCAGGCCGTGGAACGCTGGACAGCGACGCGATCTACTGGACATATGCCCCCCTAGGGAGGGGATCGATCACCGGTTTGGGAACCGATGGGCACTGGTATGCTACCAAGGACCTGTCGCCGCTGCTGCTCGGCACGCCGCTGGTGTGGCTGGCGCATCGAATCGGCACCAGCCCGGTGCGAGCAGCCCACATGTTGATGCCTCTTACAACGGCGGTTACCACTGGCTTACTGTATCGGGTTGTGCGGTCATGGGGCTATGAGCGAATCACCAGCAGCCTGGGCGCGCTAACCTTTGGGTTGGCCTCAATGGCCTGGCCCTACGCCTTGATGTTGTTCACCCAGCCGATGGCTGCACTGGGAATGTTGGCCGCCCTGTACGGTGCGACGCAGGCATATGCCTCCGGCAACTGGCGGGCTGCCCTCATCGGCGGGCTAGGGCTGGGGTTGGCAGGAACCAGCTCGGCAGTGACGTGGGCCACTGGGCCATTGTACCTGTTGTACCTGATTCCCTGGGAGCGCTTACGAGGAGAATCGCGGCACGTGGCAGGCGCCAGATGGGTGAGGTGCTCC
>Ga0209101_1003242_pt1 | contig 9998 bp, 8 predicted proteins | sample ConPoolayeCmetaG_FD_185481 | JGI IMG/M metagenome (GOLD analysis project Ga0209101, IMG submission 185481) | Hot spring microbial mat communities from California, USA to study Microbial Dark Matter (Phase II) - Cone Pool mat layer C metaG... ...
CCCATGGAGCGGGTGGGTGGGGAAACCCGGTTTCCCCACCCACCCGCTCCATGGGACTGTTTTTGAGGGATGCGGTGAGGCATTGCCTCCCGCCATCCCCCGTTCCCGCCCGCGGCGGCCAGATGGAATGATTTGTGGTGGGCCGCAGGCACTCCATCCCTTTCCGCCGGAAGGCCACCGCGTATCTCCTGTCGGTGAAGGTTTATCTCCTGTACATATAAACACAGCGGTTGTACAATACGTCCGTCCTGGTGCGCCACCACATCCGTGTGTAAGGGTGGACGGACGATCCGCGCCGGTGCGGCGACGGCCGCATCGCGACGCCCCCCGCGCGTGGCGCCGGTCCCCCGCTCCCCTCTGCGGGAGCGGGGGAGGGGATGAGGGCGAACCGGCGCATCCCAACCCCGTCAATCTTGTCGACGCCTATGGGTTCTGTCCGTCCCTAAACCACATCAGCCGCCCATGCGGCTCGCGCCGCGCACCGACGGGATGCAAATAGGTTGTTCCTGAGAGGGCAAAGCCCTCCCACACCCTCCCGCGGGCGGGGGTGTGGGGAAACCCGGTTTCCCCATCCCCCTGCGCAAGGGCTGCGCCCTTACCTTCCCGCGGATGGGGGCGTGGGGAACCCCGGTTTGCCCACACCCCTCGTCGAGGGCTTATGTTCACCTGAGGGAGGAGGACCGACGTGAGCCTCGCTGATGCCCCGCATGCGATCGCGCTGGAAGCGGCGCCCCGCGCTCGCCCGCCGGAAGCCGTTCGTCCGCTGCGGATCCTGCTGATCACGCCCAGGGGGAAAAAGGAAGAGGATAGCAGCCAGAAGGCGCTGTTCTCGATGGCGATCGGTGTGCTCGTCAGTATCACTCCGCCCCAGCATTCCATCGAACTCGCCGATGAATTGTTCGGCGACCCGATTGATGTTGCTGCGCCCTACGACCTGGTGGGGATCACGACGCGCACGATGAATGCCACCCGCGCCTACGAACTGGCCGATGCCTTCCGCGCCCGTGGCACGCCCGTGGTCCTCGGCGGGGTGCATGTGTCGTTTAACTATGAGGAGGCCCGCGCCCACGCCGACGCGGTGGTCTGTGGCGAGGCCGAGAACCTCTGGGCCGATGTGCTCGCCGACGCCGCCGCCGGCGCCCTGCGCCCGCGCTACGATGCCCGCGATTACCCGCCGGTGACGGCCATCCCCGAACTGAACTACGAACGCATCCTGCGCTCGGGCCGTCGCCAGCCGGTTGACGCGCGCAAGTCCATTCCCATTGCCATCACCCGCGGGTGCCCCTATACCTGCGCCTTCTGCGTTACGCCGAACTTCACCGGGCGCCTCTACCGCATGCATTCCCCCGAGGCCATCCGCCGGCAGGTGTTGGAGGCGAAACGGGTCTTTTTCCGCCCCTCGAAGTATGGCAAGACGCCCTGGTTCATGTTTACCGATGAGAACCTGGGGGTCAATAAGCAACGTCTCTGGGAGATCCTCGAGGTGCTGGCCACGTGCGATATCAAGTTTTCTAGCTTCATCAGCATTAATTTCCTCGAAGACGATCACACGGTCGAGTTGCTGGTCAAGGCCGGCTGTCTGATGGCCCTGGTCGGTTTCGAGTCGATTCATCAGCAGACGCTGGCCGCCTACAACAAGGGGCGCACGAACTCGGCGCGCAAGTACGCCGAGATTATCGCCCGCTGCCGCAAAGCCGGCCTGAACCTCCAGGCGAACCTGCTCACCAATCCGGCCATTGATACCTATGAGGACATGGCCGCCACCGAACGCTTCGTGCGCGACAATGATCTGGTGATGCCGATCTATTCCATTATTACCCCCTATCCCGGAACCCAGCTCTACAAGGAGTATAAGGAACGTGGTCTGATCGTTGATGAGGACTGGGATAAGTACACCGCCCATAATCTGGTCGTCCGCTGCGATCGCTACGATCCGCTGGAGTACCAGTTGCGCTACCTAGGCCATTTCCTGGGGATGTACTCCTGGCCGACGATCGTCCGCCGCGTGTTGCGGAACCGCAACCGGCTGGTCAATCTGATCACCAGCGTCCTGTTCCGCAAGAATCTCCAGGACCAGATTGCCAGTGTCAGGAGCGGCCGCCGCCGCCCCGCGCAGCAGGGCCGCTCTGTGGCCCCGCCGTCGCCCGCGGTTGAAGAGGTGGAGGTCGAGTAGCTCCCGTTCGGATAGTACCCCACCGCCACACCCCCACAGCTCCGCGCGCCCGGCTCAGAACACGTTGACGGGCCGGCGGATGCGAATCTTTACCTCTACTCCGGGTTGCAGGCTCGATTCTCCGCCTGGCCCTCTGCCGTGCTATGCTGAAAGATCGACGCGGAGCGTAGCTTTACCCTCCACGTAGCGAAGGGAGGTGATCGTATGTATCGCTACGTGCTCCTTGCGCTCGTGTTGTGTCTGGCGGTCGCCGGGGCAGGCGTCGTCCTGGCCCGGCCTCCGACCCCGGCGCTCGCCGGTCCGGTTGTGTTTGAGGTGACCCCGTCGCGGGTGTATAACACCACCGCCAGCGAGGTGACGATCAAAGGGGTTGGCTTCGTCGCTACACCGGTCGTCACGCTCAGGCTGGGCGATCTGTCGCCGATCATGCTGAGCCAGGTCACGTTTGTGAACTATAGCACCCTTACCGTGATCGTGCCGGCGGAAACTCCCGAAGGCGCGTACGTTGTCAGTGTGTATAACCCCGATGGCGCAGGCTTCCAGACCGGCCCTGCCGGGTTGACCGTCGTGCGTCCCGGCGACCGGCGTATGCGCGGCTGGGCGGCAACTACCCTGCTGCCGGGGGGCCGCAGCGGCTTCGCCGCGGTTGCCACGGCAGGAAACGTGTATGTGATTGGCGGGTTCTTGTCGGGCACGGCCGATAGGGGGGGCTTTCGGGCGACGATTGGCCCTGATGGCCAACTGGGACCCTGGCAGAGTATGAGCCAGTTGACCACCGCGCGTGGCGGAAGTGTGGCCGTGGTTGGCGGTGAGTATCTCTATGCCGCCGGAGGGGCTGTCGCGGTCGGCATTCCTACGGAACGCGGCATTGAGCGAGCCAGGATCGGGGCCGATGGCGCGCCTGGACCATGGGAGGTGATCGGCGAACTGCCCGGGGTGCGCTACAGGGCCGCCGGTATCGTGGTTGGCGATTACTTCTTCATCATGGACGGCATCACCACATCATCAGATACCTCTGGAGACACGATCCGGGCGCGCATCGCCTCCGATGGGACGCCTGGGCCCTGGGTTCCAGTAGCGCCGACCCGGGGACGCAGCACGAGCGCGGCCAGCGCCGGTTCGGCCATCTACGTCCTCAACGACGATGGCACGATCGAACGCACGCGCATGAATCCTGATGGTAGCCTTGAAGCGTGGATCACGGTTGACCCAACCAGGGTCAACCATCGCGGTGGAGCGCTGGCCGTGTTCCAGGGGAGTCTGGTTGTGCTTGGCGGCGCCGGCGGCACCTTTCCCAACACCTACAGCCTGACCAGTGTCGAGCGCGCCGACATCAGGAGCGATGGCTCCCTTGGCCCCTGGACGCCGGCGCCCTCGCTGCTGATGAGCCGGTCGGACTTTCCCGCGGTAACGTGGGACCAGTGGATCTACGCGCTGGGAGGCACGGGAACGCCCTTCCCGGGCGATCAGGCGGTAGAGTTCAGTGGTCCGGGGCTGCTGCCCCGGCTGTACATGCCGCTGGTCGGACGTGACTGATTGTCGTGATGCGTTCCAGGCGCGCAGGCTTCGCCTGCGGCCGTTGATGCGGGTAAGCAAACGGGGGCGCAGGGAAGGCTCCGCCTTCCCTGCGCCCCCGTTTCACGATGTTACGCTGAAGTTGCGCCCTCCTCGGGCGTGTCCGTCTCCCACTGGACGGGTCGGACGCGCGGCGGTCGTTCCATGCGTTCGGCGCCTGAGGCCATGCGTTGCACCACCCGCGCCGTATCCTCGAAGAAGCGTTGCCCGTCGCGAATGGGGAAGGCGAAGCGCAGCGGGCCGACCTTGCCCAGCACGTTGACCACGTTGCCGGGGAAGAGGGCGAGCTGGTCGCCAAAATCGCGCAGCATCGTCGCCACCAGTGACTGCGCGTTGTCGGTGACGGTAGTGCCGGGTGGCGGCATGAGCACATTGAGCACCAGCCGGCGGGCCATCTCGATGTGGCTCTGCACCTGGATCTCGCCCTCGCCGCGGATGATCGCCTGGCAGGCCAGGCGCTGCCCCTCGGCCAGTCGCGCCTCGGGGATCCAGGCGCGCTCGATCTCGCTCGGCGGGCTGAGGTGCTCGCTCCCGGCAAGCACCTGGCAGCGACAGGTCTGGCAAGTGCCGACGTTGTCGCATACGAAACCGATGTGGGCGGCGTTGCGCCGACCGACGTTCAGCAGACGCTCGCCCACTTTGGCCTCCATTGCCACATCGTTCATGATCACCGTAGGCACATCGACTCCTTCTGCATTCAGTGCGGGATCGGGTGAATAGTGGTCCGACAAGGTACCTGTGCGCACCTGAGGTGAACATCGTTCGCATGGTTCAGCCCCCCTCCCAGCCTCCCCCCGCTGGGGGGAGGCGCCGGGTTCCCGCCCCCAGCGGGGGAGGGTCAGGGCAGGGGCTGTCACCGTGCCCGCGGCGCCGTGGCGCGGGCGGGACGCCCGCGCTCCCAGGTCATGTTCATTGGGCGTTGTGCGCCATGCGCATGACCGTCTCACGTGAACATAGGCCCCAGGGGTGTGGGGAAACCCGGTTTCCCCATCCCCCACCCGGTGGGAGGGTCTGGGAGGGCGCAGCCCTCCCAGGACGTATGTTCATCCCGTCGGTGTGCGGCACGAGCCGCATAGGGGGCTGGGGCAACCCACGCGCCCGGGAGCGCGGGCGGGACGCCCGCGCCGTGTCTCTGCGGGCAAGCTGCCCGCGCTCCCAGGAGACATGTGAACGGCCCCGATATAGGGTACTCTAAAATCTCCAATCCGCAATCCCTACACCACCTCAATCTGTTCCAGGCCCCCATAGATGGCCCACCAGGGACTGGCGCCCCGGGCGACGACCTGGTTGAGGGTTTGCAGATGACGCGCGCCGCGGTCCTCGAGCCAGGCTTCGAGGGCCGCCAGGCCCTGTTGCCCGTAGACGGGCAGGCTCTCCTGCCAGGTGGCGCGGCCGCAGAGCAGGCCGGAGAACGGCACATCCGCTTCGCCCGCCAGTTCGAGGGTTTCGGTCAACACATCCATGCTCATACCGGCGCTGAGGTAGATGAAGGGCCTGCGGGCCACACTGGCGGCCTGGCGAAACAACTCCCTGGCTTCCTCGCGGGTGTAGGCTTTTTCGCCGCGGAAGGCGCGCATGCCCTCCACGTACTGCGCCAGCACCGGCACTTCGACCATCAGCACGTCAACCTGGTACTCGGGCTTCGAGAACTCCTCCATCGCCGCGCTGACGTAGCGCGGCTTGACGCGGGCAAACTCCAGCGAGCGGATGTCTATGCGGTCGTCGTAGGCGATCGGTTCGAGAAACAGGGCGATATCGTGCGCGGCGCACTCGGCCCCCACTCGCTCGACGAACACGTGCTTGAACTCGGTGATCCGCGGATCGTCGAAGGGATTGTAGTAGAGCAGGAGCTTGATCGCGTTCGCCCCGGCTTCCTTCAAGCGGCGCACGTTCCACAGATCGAGCAACGCCGGCAGCCGGCCACGGGCGTTGATATCGTAGCCGCTCTTCTCGTAGGCGAGCAGCACACCCGTAGCGGGGGCGCGCTGCGCAAGCGCCGGCAGCCCGTACTCCGGATCCATCAGAATGGCGCTGGAGTAGCGCGATAGAATGCGGGTGACTGCGATCTTGAATTCCGTCAATGCGCCATCGTCAACCTGCCGGTCGTGGACCCTGGCGATCGCGTTTTTCAGCGAACCGCGTTGATCCATCGCCGCGGCGGCAATCACGCCACGCTCGTCGGCACAGGCCTGAATCCCCTCGAACTTTCCCCGCGTCATGGTCATACTGGCCATGGTCTGATCTTCCCACCTTCTGTGCGTTGTACCAACTGTCCAGACGAGCATCCGGCGCTTCAACGCGACCCCGTCCCGGCGGAGGCCCGCGGTCGCATTTGGAGGGTCGCACTCCTCCGTGCCGCCCCTGCAAGGAGCGGTCTCGGTGTCCATGAATGGTCTTTGAGCAATTCCTCCGCGTTCGCCCGCGCAGGAGGAGCCGGGTTCCCTCCCCCAGCGGGGGATGGCGAGGAAGGGGGCGGTTCGGCACGCGACGGGAGCGTACCGCATAGCCCTGCTGAACCCATGCCTGATCCCTGCGCATGACAGGAGGGCCTGCGGCCCCCCCGTACCCCTCCATCGCGTAGGTCCTGTATATGACAAGACATACGCGGTGGAGGGGTGCGGGGAGGCATTGCCTCCCCGCATACCCCTTTTTTTCCGCCCGCGGCGGCCAGGCAGCCTGGCGAACTGCCCACAGCGCCCCCGTCGCGGGCGGGCAACAACCGGTTTGAGGAGAGCGGCAGGCCCTCCATCCCTCCCCGCCGGGAGGCGACCGCGTACGTTTTGTATATGACAATTATACCTGAAATAGCACGGAACGTGATACAGCGCGTCACAGCGAACCGGGATATGGTACAATACGAGTGCTGTGCACTCCTAGCACCAGGAACCCTGGAGGACCTATGAAGCAGGTAGTTGGCGCCCTGACGTTTGTGCTCGGGCTGATCTTCGGTTTGATCGGCGGCGCAGCGTTGCTGGCCTATGCCTACCAGGCAGCAGGGCTCTACCCGCCGGATGATGCGACGATCAAGTTCATCGCCCGTGAGCGAGGATGGCTTCGCGACGATGTGTAGCCGTGGGGGGAAATGGCGCCTGCCGTCGCCCGGCGCCAGAGCCTGCCGCGCACAGGCGCATTTCCCCATTTCATAAGCGCATGCTAGCACGAGGAGGTGCCTGATGGACAAGCCCTGGCTTTCGTCCTACGAGAAGGACGTCCCCCCGACGCTCACCTATCCGAACCAGACCCTCAGCGAAATGCTGCTCACCGCGGCGCGCACCTATCCCGACAAGATCGCCACCAACTTTGTGCTCAAGTATATGCTCGGCGGTCGTTATACGGTTGGCGGGCGGTTGACCTACAAGCAACTGAATGAACTGGTCGATCGCATGGCGACGGCCCTCTACCAGCTCGGGGTGCGCAAAGGCGAACGGGTGGCGATCATGCTGCCCAACTCGCCCCAGTACATTATTGCCTTCTTCGCCGCCATGCGCATCGGCGCGATTGTGGTCAATGTCAACCCCACCTATACCAGCCGCGAGTTGCAGTTCCAACTCAGCGATGCCGGCGCCGAGACGATCATTCTGCTCAACCTGTTCTTGCCGCGCTTGCGCGAGGTGCGCGGCGAGACGCCGGTGAAGCGCGTCATTGTGGCCTATATTTTCGACACCCTGGGCTTTCCTTCGAACTTCCTGGTTCGCAGTGCGCAAAAGCGCACCCCTGAGTGGGTCGAGGTGCTGCCCGAGCAGGATACGTTCTTCTTTCAGCACCTCCTGGAAAAGTACGGCCCTACCCCGCCCAGGGTCACGGTGGATCCCGGCGATACCGCCCTCTTCCAGTACACCGGCGGCACCACCGGCGTGCCCAAGGCGGCCATGCTCACCCACCGCAATCTGATCGCCAATGTGCTCCAGGTCAATGCCTGGCTGCCTAGCGGGCGCCCCGGCGGCGAGAAGATGATGGCGGCCATTCCCTTTTTCCACGTCTATGGCATGACCGTGGCTATGCTCTACTCGATCTATCTGGGTTCGGAGATCATCATTGTGCCCAACCCGCGTCCGATCGACAATGTGATGACCGTGATGCAGAAGGAACGGGCGACGCTCTACCCCGGCGTGCCGGCCATGTACATTGGCATTGTCAATCACAAGGATGTCGCTAAATACGATTTGCATAGCATCAAAGCCTGTATCTCCGGCTCCGCGCCGCTGCCCATGGAAATCCAGGAGCGCTTCGGCCAGATTACCGGCGGGCGCCTGGTCGAGGGCTTTGGGATGACCGAGGCTAGCCCGGTGACCCACTGCAACCCTGTCTTCGGCAAGCGCAAGGCGGGGAGCATCGGCGTGCCCCTGCCCGATACCGAGGCCAAGATCATCGATCTGGAGACCGGCGAACCCCTGCCCTTCGATGGCGAAACCCAGGGTGAGCTGTGCGTGCGCGGCCCCCAGGTGATGAAGGGGTACTGGAACCGCCCCGATGAGACGGCGGCGACCATCGACGCCGAGGGCTGGCTGCATACTGGCGATATTTGCAAGGTCGATCCCGAAGGCTACTTCTTCGTCGTGGACCGCAAGAAGGATATGATCAACGTCTCAGGCTTGAAGGTGCTGCCCCGCGACGTGGAAGAGGTGCTGTTCATGCACCCCAAGGTGCTCGAGGCGGTGGTGGCGGGCATTCCCAACCCGGCCCGTGGCGATGATACGGTGAAAGCCTATGTCGTGCCCAGGCCCGGTGAGAATCCCACTGTCGAGGAGATCAAGGAGTTCTGCAAGCTGCACCTGGCGCCCTATAAAGTGCCGCGTGAGGTGGAGTTCCGCACCGAATTGCCCAAGACGATGGTCGGCAAGGTGCTGCGGCGCCAGTTGGTCGAGGAAGAGAAGGCGAAACAGGCCGCTGGAACCACCGCGACTGCGGCGGTCTGAGGCCAACGAGAGGGCCGGGCAGGGGCGCGCTTGGGTTCGACCCTGCCCGGCCCTGCGCCATGGCCCCGCTACAGGTCGTTGCTCTCCCGCCGGATGGTGACCACGCGCACGTTGGTGTCACCCGAGAGCAGGCTGAGCGCGGTGGTGACGAAGGAGATGACCAGACCGCCCCAGAAGGCGTCCCAGAAGCTGTCGATGTGGAAGGCGATGTTGAGTTGATCGGCCAGGGTCGAGGTGAGGCCCAGCAGGATCGCGTTGATGACCAGCCCGAAGAGGCCCAGGGTGAGGATCACCAGCGGGCAGGTGAGGACATAGAGCAGCGGGCGCAGCAGCGCGTTGAGCAGCCCGAAGAGCAGGGCGATCACCCCGATGTGCCAGCCGGGGCCGCTGAAGTGGATCCCCGGCACGATCCAGATGGCGACGAAAATGGCCAGGGAACTGATGAGCCAGCGTAGAATGAGGCGCTGCCATGCTGGTCGCGCCGGCGCCGGGATCTGTTGATGGTTCATGGAATCAGGCTCCTGTAGGCCGCGTTAGCGGCCCGATGAGGCGCACGCGCCTCACGGCCCACCATATGAGCCGTCCATACGGCTCCGCCGCACACCACCACAATGAGCATAAGGTTGTTTTTGGGAAGGCTTTGCCCTCCCATCCGGTGAGGGGATGGGGAAACCGGGTTTTCCCATCCCCCTGCGTGAGGGCCAGTCCCTGCCCGATGAACATACGGCTGTTCCTGGGAGGGCTGCGCCCTCCCAAACCCTCCCGCGGGTGGGGGCATGGGGAAACCGGGTTTCCCCACGCCCCTCTCCGAGAGCGTATGTTCACGTTAGACCGGACGCGCACGATGGAGGCGACCGCGTAGCTCCTATCATATGATACTATAACAAAAAGGGGGTTCCTGGAAGGCGTAGCCCTCCCAGTCTCTTTCACAGGCAGGGGGGCCGGGGCCTGGGTGCGCGGGCCTCCGGCCCGCATCCGCAACGGGACCATAAAGGTTGTCCTGAGAGGGTGGCGCCCGCTCAAACCCTCCCGCGGGCGGGGAGATGGGAAACCCGGTTTCCCCACACCCCGCTCCGAGAGCGTATGTTCACGTGAGACGGTCATGCGCATGGCGCACAACGCCCAATGAACATGACCTGGGAGCGCGGGCGTCCCGCCCGCGCCACGGCTCCGCGGACACGGTGACGGCCCCTGCCCTGACCCTCCCCACGCTGGGGTTTAGGGGCGGACAGAACACATGAGCGCCGAGGGGCGTTATGGCGTTGGGATGCGCTGATTGGCCCTCACCCCCTGCCCCTCTCCCGCGCGCGGGAGAGGGGCGACCAGAGCCGCGC